>RCUO01001004.1_pt1 | contig 11542 bp, 12 predicted proteins | sample 2166161 | NCBI WGS metagenome assembly RCUO01 (sample SAMN09932617, study PRJNA488358) | compost metagenome | feature: garden; material: soil; isolation source: compost soil in cyclohexanecarbonitrile-enriched culture | place: Germany: Experimental Botanical Garden Goettingen | collected 2016-01-27 | reverse complement strand
TGAAACGGCACAAACTCCGTCACTTCCAGATCAAACCCGGACACGGCGGTGTACGGCACCGGCGAACTCATCAGGCGCATTTTGCGCACGTTCTGGTCGCGCAGGATCTGCGCGCCAATGCCCAAAGTCCGTTGCGGAAACTGTGGCGCCCGGTGCTTGCCGCCGCTGCGCTGACGCAGTTGCTCAAGCACGCCCTCGGCGGATTCCTTTTGCGCCAGCAGCACCAGCACACCGCTACCGGCCGCCGCGATACTGGCCAGCGAACGCTCCAGCGTCCACTGTTGCGGCCCGCCTTCGCTTTCACACCCCAGCACGTCACGCAACGTCTCGATGCTTTGCACCCGCACCAGCACCGGTTGCGTGCTGTCGATCCGGCCCTTGACCAGCGCCAGGTGCAGCGAGCCCTGGTAGGTGTCCTGATAGGTGGTCACCTGGAACTCACCGTGGCGGGTATGCAGCGGATACTCGCCGCCGCGCTCGATTGTGCCTTCATGCAGGATGCGGTAGTGAATCAGGTCGGCAATGGTGCCGATCCGCAAGCCATGACGTTGGGCGAACTCATGCAACTCGGCACCACGGGCCAGTTCGCCGTCCTCGTTGAGAATGCCCACCAGGGTTGCCGCCGGTTGCAGCCCCGCCAGACGTGTCAGGTCGCAAGCGGCCTCGACATGTCCGGCCCGCTGCATCACGCCACCGGGCAAGGCTTGCACCGGGAAGATATGCCCCGGTTGCACCAGGTCCGTCGGAACGCTGGCCGGGTCGACCGCCACCTGGATCGACCGCGCACGGTCCGCCGCCGAGATACCCGTGGACACCCCGGTGGCGGCTTCGATCGAGCGGGTAAAACCCACGCCATGTTGCGCCCGGGAGTTGGGCACCATCAGGTCCAGGCCCAGCGCGCGACAGCGCTGCTCGGTCAGGGCCAGGCAAATCAGCCCGCGTGCCTGCACCGCCATGAAGGTGACGGCCTCGGCCCCGGCCTGTTCGGCGGCCATCAGCAACGAGCCTTCGCCGTTGTGTTCGTCGTCGGTGATCACCACCATCCGACCGGCGCCGATGGCCTCGATCAGTTGCGGTACCGTGTTGAAAGCCAGGCCGTTCATTTGAGCGCCCCGCGCAGGTCGGCTGCCGCATCGGACAAGGCATGTGCCGCCCCTTCGACAAATGGCGCCATGCTGATAAAGCCGTGGATCATGCCGTCACAACGCTGTACGCGCACAGGCACGCCGGCCTCGCACAAACATTCGGCCATGGCCTCGCCCTCATCGCGCAACGGGTCGAATTCGGCGGTCATCAGGGTGGTTGGCGGCAATCCCGCCAGGCTCTCGGCACGCAACGGCGAGGCCAATGGGTCATCCGCCTGCCCGACGTCTTGCAGATACTGCTGCCAGAACCAGCGCATCATTGCGGCGGAAAGCAGGTAGCTCTCGGCAAAGTCTTCGAAGGACTGAGAGTCGCAACCCGCATCGGTGACCGGGTAAAACAGGCACTGATAGCTGATCTTCGGCCCTTGGCGTCGTGCCGCCAACTGACTGACCGCCAGCGCCAGATTGCCCCCGGCGCTGTCTCCGGCCACAGCCAGCCGGCTGCCATCGACGCGCAGTTCAGCCGCGTGCTCGACCAGCCAGCAGGTGGCCGCATAACAATCGAGAGGCGCAGCGGGGAACTTGCTTTCCGGCGCCAGTCGGTAGGCGACCGACACCACCACCGCTTCGGTCTGGCGGGCCAGCGAGCGACAGAGATTGTCGTGGGTATCGAGGTTGCCCATGACAAACCCGCCACCATGGAAAAACACCAGCAACGGCAGGTCGGGTTCTTCCGATGGCCGGTACAGCCGTGCGTCCAGTTCCCCGTCCGCGCCGGCCACCCGCAAGTCGCGCACTTCGCTCATCGGATCGCCGGGGATGGCCGGCAGCAGGTTGTCGGAGAACTGCCGGTACTGAGCGGCATCGACCTGGCTGAAATCGGGCTCGGGGATGTCGCGAAATTGCTGGAGCACCCCAGCGATCTGCTTATCGAGCGGCATGGGCATCGTCCTCTACGTCGGCCATTTGAAACTGCGGATTGGTCTCGCCCAGGATGCTTTGTACCCGGCGCTCAAGGGCCGGCTTGAAACCCTTGTGGGGCAGGATCCAGAAGCGTTTTTGCGCGATGGCGGCGAACACTTGCGCGGCCAGTTCCGCCGGGGTCATGCCCTGGCGAATGGTGCTGTCGAGCAGTTGGCTGAAGTCGGATCCGGCGGTGTCCACCACCTGGTTCGACGCCATGATTTCACTGGCCACCGGCCCCGGGCACAGCACCGAAACCGATACCGGCGCACCGATCATGGCGAGTTCGTAATGCAGGGTTTCCGAGAGCGCGACCACCGCCTGCTTGGTCACGTTGTACGGCGCCATCAGCGGACTGCTGACCAGCCCGGCAAGGGACGCGGTGTTGATCACATGGGCTGCCCGGCCCTGACTGAGCAGCAACGGCACAAAGGTGCGAATGCCGTTGATAACGCCGTTGAGGTTGACGTCCAGCATGCGCTGCCATTGCGTCTCGGTGATTTCCCAGCTGAAGCCGGTTTGCATCACCCCGGCATTGTTGAACAGCAGGTCGACCCCGCCAAAGTGCTCGACAGCCCGGTCACGCAAGCGCTCGACCTGTTTCACATCACCGACATCGGTGACGCAGGCAATCGCTTGCACACCGCTGGCCTTCAATTCGTCGCACAGGGCTTGCAGGCCCGCTGCATCCCGATCCGCCAGCACCAGGCGCATGCCCAGTGTCGCCGCGTGTTCGGCCAGGCCACGGCCAATACCACTGGCGGCCCCGGTAATCACCGCTACCGGCCCTTGTTCATTACTCATCGCCAACTCCTGCCATGGGTCCAATGGCGCCAGTAGAGCGGGCCTACTTAAAGCAGCCATCGTCCATTCAGACGATGCCCGCTTTTACAGGGGCGGCAGAATCCGTTACATGCGCCAACCCCGTGATCCCTTGGGAGAATAATAAGATGAGTACCCTGCACCGCATCGAAGCCAAACTGCTGGAAGACCGCTACGCCCGCGGCTGGCATTGCCTGGGCCTGGCCGCGCAATACCGCGACGGCAAGGCCCATCGCCTGGAGGTGTTCGGCACCCGTCTGGTGGCGTTCCAGGGTGAAGACGGCGAGCTGCATATTCTTGATGGCTACTGCCCGCACATGGGCGCCGACCTGAGCACCGGTTGCGTTGAAGGCAACTCGATCCGCTGCCCGTTCCACGCCTGGCGTTGGGGCGCCGATGGCGTGTGCGATGACATCCCCTACGCCAAGCGCATCCCGCCACGGGCCAAGATCAAAAGCTGGCCGATCATGGAAGAGAACCAGTTGCTGTTCGTCTGGAATGACCCCGAAGGCAACCCCCCGCTGCCGGAACAACGCATTCCGCGCATCGACGCCTGCTACAGCGACGAATGGGCTGCATGGGAAGTCGCCGAATTGCAGATTGGCACCAACTGCCGCGAACTGATCGACAACATCGCCGACATGGCGCACTTCGGCACCGTGCACGGCGCGCCGGTCGATGAGTTCATCAACATTTTCCAGGGCCACCTGGCCACCCAGATCATGCGCGCCCGCAGTGAGCGCCTGTCCGGTGACAGCGTGCTGACCACCGAAGCCACCTATTTCGGCCCGGCCTATCAGATCACCGAGATGAACGGTGCCATGAACGGCCAGCCGATCCACTCGATCCTGCTCAACTGCCATGTGCCGGTCGACCTCGACAGTTTCACCCTGCGCTACGGCGTGCTGGTGAAGAAGATCCCGGGCTTGAGCGAAGAGCAGAACCAGGCGATGGCCAAGGCCTACGTGGCGCAGGCGCAGGCAGCCTTCTACGAAGACGTGGCCATCTGGCACAGCAAGACCCGCGTCGATAACCCGCTGTTGTGTGACGGCGACGGTCCGGTCTATCAGTTGCGCCGTTGGTACGAGCAGTTCTACACCGACGTCGAGGCGCTGTCGGCGGACGTTGCCGAACACAAGAAGTTTGTCGTGCGCGCCAGCGAACGGGTCTGACGCCAGCGGCTTTTCGCCCGCCATGGGCCTGTTCGGCAGCCGCCGGTCAGGCCCTGAGCCCGAGCGTTGCAAGGAGTCGATACCGGCGCTTATTCTCGGCCACCGCCAACGCTAATAATAAAAACGGTTTTTCCCTATGCAGCAGAGCCTCAGCCTCGATACGTTCAGTGATTTGATCGGCAACCTCTATCAGGGTCCGCTGGAAACCATTCCCTGGGCTACTTTTCTCAATCAGCTCAATGTGCATCTGAACAGCAAGTACGTGACCTTCATCCTGCGTCCGCCCAGCGCCCACGTGGACGGCTTGATGGTCAACACCACCGGCACCTCGACCGAGGCGACCGCGTCGTACAACAAACACTTTTTCAGCCTAGATCCGTTTGTCGACCTGCCCAACCGCCAGGTGGTGACCCTCGCCGAGTTCGTCTCCAACGACGACTGGCAGAATTCCGAGTTCTACAAGAACTTCCTTGAACCGGTGGACGTGTTCCACATCCTCGGTGCCGACATCAACACCGTCGACGGCGCCCAGTGCCGCATTCGCATCAGCCGCGGACGTGACGACAAGCCGTTCGGCAATGAAGAAAAGGCCATGCTCACGCATTTCATTGCGCACCTGGAACGTTCGATCAAGATCCACATGCAGCTCAACCGCATCGAAGCCGAACGCAATCTGTACGCCGGCGCGGTGAACCAGATGGCGGTCGGCACGATCATCCTCGATGAGGCCGGCAAGGTACTGCAGACCAACCAGGTCGCCGACCGGCTGATCCAGGAAAAGGACGGCATCAAACTGGTCAACGATGGCCTGCAGGTCGGTACGGCCCGGGACACCCAGGAGTTCCGTCGCCTGGTCAAGCAGTCGCTGCTGTCGCAAAAAAGCAGCAACCCCTCGGTGGTCGAAGCCCTGCGCGTGCAACGGCCGTCCGGCAAAGCGGACCTGGGGATCATCGTGCGCTCGGTGCCATTGACCGACTGGAGCGAAGGCAAGCAGTGCCCGACCGTGGTGATTTTCATCAGCGACCCGGAACAACAATCCACCGCACCGCAGGAAATCGTTCGCGCGCTGTTCGACTTCACCCCGGCGGAAACCCAGCTGGCGATGTTGCTGGCCAACGGCTTGACCCTCGACGAAGCCTCGGAGGAGCTGGGCATCAGCCGCAACACCTCGCGGGCACACCTGCGCTCGACCTTCTCCAAGACCGGCGTGACCCGCCAGACCATGCTGGTGCGCCTGATCCTGCGCAGCGTGGCGACCCTCGGCTAGCCCTCATTGCCGCCCTCGTCCGCTCGGACGATGGCGGCTCCCGTTGCACAGCGCACAGTGTCTTTATCCCAAACAGGGGACTGCCCCATGCGCAACTGCCCAACCATCCTCAAGACTGAACTGCTGGCGCAAAGCGGCCACTTTCAGATCGAAGCCCTGCACCTGCAATTCAGCAACGGCCAGCAGCGGGTCTACGAACGCCTGCGCGGCACCGGTTATCGCTCGGTGATGCTGGTGGCGATGCCCGATCCAGAGCATGTGCTGCTGGTGCGCGAATACGCGGTCGGTGTGGAAAAAACCATTCTCGGCCTGCCCAAGGGCGGCGCCGAGCCCAATGAAGACTACTTGCAGGCGGCGCAGCGCGAGCTGAGCGAAGAAGTCGGAATGCGCGCCGAACGCCTCACTGAACTGGGCGAGCTGACCCTGGCACCGGGGCACTTGTGCCACCGCTACCGAGTCGTACTGGCCGAACAACTGAGCCCCTGCCAACTCGAAGGCGACGAACCCGAACCCCTGGAATGCCTGCGGGTACCGCTGGCGCAAATCCCCGAACTGGTGGCCCGCGGTGAACTCCACGAGGCCAGGGCGATTGCGGCGCTGTTCATGGCAATAGGCGCCCTCGCCCGACGGGTCTGACACCACACAATACCTGTGGGAGCGGGCTTGCTCGCGAAGAGGCCGGCACAGCCGACATCTCCATCGCCTGACACTCCGCTTTCGCGAGCAAGCCCGCTCCCACAGGGGGGTTGCGCAGTTCTCAAGTCATCAACTAGTCCATTCGGACGAGGCGACTCGCGCGCCACCGCCATAACCTGTCTCTACAACAATAAAACCGTGTCGAGACTCATCATGCGCAAAACGACTTGTGCTCTGTTCATCATCCTCTGTGCGGGTGCTTCCACCAGTCTGTGCCAACTGTTCAAGAACGAAGCCTACCGACCGACCACGGCTTACTTCAGCTGTTCGAGCTCGGCCATCAACTGCTACCCGCCCGTGGTGCGCAATCTGCTGCCTTGAGCACGGTTTCCACCGGCCATAAAAAAACCACCGGATCGGTGGTTTTTTCGTTGCCGCATTAATCAGGTCGGCAGTACACCCCTGGCCCGCGACAGGGTCAGCGCCAGGTCTTCGATCATGTCTTCCTGGCCACCCACGGTTCCGCGTCGGCCCAGCTCCACCAGCAGTTCGCGAGCAGCGATGCCGTACTTCTGCTCGGCACGCTTGGCGAACAACAGGAACGAGCTGTAGACCCCGGCGTAACCCAGGGTCAGGGCATCGCGGTCGAGGCGGATCGGCTGGTCCATCATCGGCACCACCAGGTCTTCGGCCACGTCCATGATCTTGTACAGGTCGACGCCACTGTTGACGCCCATGCGCTCCAGCACCGCGACGAACACTTCCAGCGGCGTATTGCCCGCCCCCGCGCCAAGACCCGCGACCGAGCCGTCGATCCGTGCAGCACCGGCCTCGATGGCAGCCAGGGAGTTGGCGATGGCCATGCCCATGTTGTGGTGGCCGTGGAAACCGACTTCGGTCCCGGCGTTCAGTCCCGCACGCAGGGCCCCGATCTTTTGCGTCACTTCATCGGGCAGCATGTAGCCGGCCGAGTCAGTGCAATAGATGCAATTGGCGCCGTAGCTTTCCATCAACCGCGCCTGCTCCAGCAGTTTTTCCGGGCTGACCATGTGCGCCATCATCAGGAAGCCAACGGTGTCCAGGCCCATCTTCGCCGACATGCCGATGTGCTGGCCGGACACGTCCGCCTCGGTGCAGTGGGTCGCCACACGAATGGTCGACACGCCGTGTTCGTGGGCCATCTTCAGGTGGTCGAGGGTACCGATCCCCGGCAACAACAGGGCCGAAACCTTGGCCTGTTTCATCTTCGGAATCACCGCAGAGAAGTATTCCTCGTCGCTGTGGGCCGGGAAACCGTAGTTCAGCGAAGCACCGCCCAGGCCATCGCCGTGGGTGATTTCGATCAGCGGCACACCGGCCGCATCGAGACCGGTGGCCACCGAGACCATTTGTTCGATACTGATCTGGTGCTGTTTGGCGTGCATGCCGTCGCGCAGGCTCATGTCATGCAGACGGACGCTCTTACCTTGCAAATTCATAGCGATTCTCCACTCAACGGGCAGGCAATTGCAGGGTGCCCTTGTGGGCTTCTTCGGCGAACATCTCGGCCGTGCGCAAACCGGCGGCGGTCATGATGTCGAGGTTGCCGGCGGACTTGGGCAGGAAATCGCCGAGGCCTTCGACCTCGATGAAAATCGACACCTTGCGCCCGTCGAACACCGGCCCGTTGATCAGCTTGTAGCCGGGCACATAGCGCTGCACTTCACGGACCATCTCCAGCACCGAGGTGCGGATTGCATCCTGGTTCGGCTCGTCATCGGTCAGGCAATGGATGGTGTCGCGCATCATCAGCGGCGGCTCGGCCGGGTTGATCACGATGATCGCCTTGCCGCGTCGGGCGCCGCCGATCTTCTCCACCGCACCGGCGGTGGTGCGGGTGAACTCGTCGATGTTCTGCCGCGTGCCCGGGCCCACCGAACCGGAAGAGACCGTGGCGACGATTTCGCCGTAGCTCACCGGCTGCACCCGCGACACCGCCGCCACCATCGGGATGGTCGCCTGGCCACCGCAGGTGACCATGTTGACGTTCATCGCCAGGCTCGACGCGTGCTCTTTGAGGTTGACCGGCGGCACGCAGTACGGACCGATGGCCGCCGGCGTGAGGTCGATCATGATCACCCCGAGCTCGTTGAGCTTGCGGCTGTTTTCCGCATGTACGTAGGCCGAGGTGGCATCGAAGGCAATGCGAATGTCATCGTCGAGGACGTGAGGCAGCAAGCCATCGACACCGCCGGCGGTGGTTTTGATGCCCATTTCCCGAGCACGTTTCAGGCCTTCGGATTCAGGGTCGACGCCAACCATCCACACCGGCTCGATCCATTGCGATCGGCACATTTTCATCAGCAGATCGGTGCCGATGTTGCCCGGGCCGATAATGGCCGCTCTGAGTTTTTTGCTCATGGGGTCAAACTCCAAAAGTCAGGCGCAGAAAGACACCCGGGCACTGCCCAGGCCATCAATGGTCAGTTCAAAACGGTCGCCGGCACGGGCCGGTTCCAGCGGTACCAGCGAGCCGGACAGGATGATTTCCCCGGCCTTGAACGGAATGCCGAAGGCGCCCAGGGTATTGGCCAGCCAGGCCACCGCCGTCAACGGGTTGCCCTGCACCGCCGAACCCAGGCCTTCACTCAGGGGCTCTGCGTTTTTGAACACGCGCATGCGCAAGTTCGGCAGGTCCAGTTCGCGCGGATCCACCTTGCTGTCGCCCAACACAAACACTCCGCAAGAAGCGTTGTCAGCGACCGTGTCCTGGATGCGGATGCGCCAGTCGTGAATCCGTGAGTCGACGATCTCGAAACACGGCATCACGTATTCGGTGGCGGCCAGCACGTCGGCTTCGGTGATGCCGGGGCCGACCAGGTCATGCTTGAGCTTGAAGGCGATCTCGCCCTCGGCACGGGGCTGGATCAGTTTGTTGGCGGACAGGGAAATTTGCGCATCGTCATCGAACGACATCTGCCGCGTGATGAAGCCGAAATCCGGCTGATGCACGTTAAGCATTTGCTGCACCGCCGCCGAGGTCACGCCGATTTTCTTGCCGACGATCTGGTCACCGGCCGCCACCCGACGCTCAATGGCGTACAGGGAAATGTGATAGGCGTCTTCGATGCTGATCGACGGCCAGCGCTCGGTCAGCGGCGCCAGGGTGGAGCCGCTGAGCAGCGCCTGATAAAGCTCTTCGCCGAACTCACGGCGCAATTGCACGCTCATCCACGGGCCTCCTGAAAAAACGCCAGGCACTGGCGGTTGAAAAAGTCACGGTGCTCGACCTGGACCCAATGCCCGCACTCGCTGAGCATCACGAAACGTATTTGGGTGCAGTGTTCAAGCATGGTCTGGGCACCGGAGGACGGGCAGAACTTGTCGTTCATGCCCCAGAAACCGAGGATCGGGCACTGCAATTCAGCCAGGCGCGACGTCATGTTCGGCACCTGCATGGTCGACAGCACGCACACCGGTTGCTGCTGAACCACGGCGACGCGCTCGTTCACCGTTTCGTCGCTGATCAGGGTTTCGTCGAACAGTTGCAGGGCCAACAGGCGACGCATGCCCGCCGCATCGTTCAGCTCACCCTTGGCGAAAGCCGCGCCCATTTTCTGGATGCCTTCCATCTGCAGGTAATACTGTTCCTTTTCCATCAGGCCACCGGGGGCCATCAGCACCAGACGGCTGACACGCTGCGGTTGGTCGAGGGCCAGTTTGATCGCGATCGCGCCGCCCAGGGAGTTGCCGACCAGCACGCAACGCTGGATGTCGAGGGCATCGAGCAAACCGCTGAGGGCGGCGACAAAAAAGTCCAGGGTGTAGAGGGTGTCCGGCTTGTCTGAAGCGCCGTAGCCGGGCAAATCCGGGACGATCACCCGGTAACCGGCTTCGGCGAACAGCGGGTAGTTCTGCTTGAAGTTGCTGTGACCGCTGGCGCCCGGCCCGCTGCCATGGATGAAAATCACCGGCTCGCCGTTGCCGGTGTCTTTGTAGTGCAGCTGCAAACCATCCGGCAGCGTAACGAAGTGCCCTTGCGCTGAAGCGCCCATAAGGTGTCCTCCCGGCCTGTTGTTGTAGCCGGATTATTCCGAGGGCCCGGACAATCAACATCGTCCGACAGGACTACGCACCTGCACTGTGTAGGAGCGAGCTCGCTCGCGATGGTCGTCAACGATGACGCTGGATACCTGACACCCCGCGGTGTTCTCAGGTCCATCGCGAGCAGGCTCGCTCCTACAGACAATCTCTAGTCCCTTTGGACGTTGGCCTGCCGGGGTTGCAGACCTAGCATCGGTTACATTCCCGAGCGACAGAACGAGACACCCCCATGCTTGATCCAATGGACTTTCGCGGCAAAGTGGTACTGGTCACCGGAGGTGGCAAAGGTGTGGGTCGCGGCATCAGCCAGCGCTTTCTGGACTGTGGCGCCGAGGTGGTGATTTGCGGTCGCGAAGCACCACAAACCTTGCCGGCCAGCGCCGGGCGCGAGGCGGTGTTCGTGGCCTGCGACCTGCGGGATGTCGAGCAGTCCGGGCGCTTGATTACGCAGATCGTCGAGCGCTTCGGCCGCCTCGATGTGCTGGTCAACAACGCCGGCGGTTCGCCGAATGCCGACGCCGCCACGGCTTCGCCGCGCTTCAGCGAGGCAATCATCCGCCTGAACCTGATTGCGCCACTGAACCTGTGCCAGCAGGCCAACCAGGTGATGCAGGCCCAGGCCGACGGTGGCGCGATCATCAACATCTGCAGCGTCAGCGCCACCCGCCCTTCCCCCGGCACCGCCGCTTATGGCGCGGCCAAGGCCGGCTTGCTCAACCTGACGACCTCGCTGGCGGTGGAATGGGCGCCCAAGGTGCGGGTCAACGCCGTGACCGCCGGGCTGATTCTCACCGAGCAGGCGGCCATGCATTATGGTGACGACGCGGGCATTGCCAGGGTGGCGGCGACCATTCCGTTGCAACGCCTGGCGACCCCGGAGGATATTGGCGATACCTGCCTGTACCTGGCATCGACATTGGCCCGTTACGTCAGCGGCGCGGACATCGCGGTGCATGGCGCGGGAGAACGCCCGGCATTTCTCGATGCGGCTCAATCCCATCCATAAGAGGACTTTCGACATGCCCGTAGCCAGCCACAGCGTTGTGCTGAACCTCACGCGACAAGCCGCCTGGACCAAACTGCGCGACCTGAGCCTTGCCCCGCACTATGTACCAGGCCTGACCGGTTGCCAGTTTCATCCAGGCGCAACGGAAGGTATCGGCGCCAGTCGCCGGGTGTTGCGCAAGGGCGGTCAGTATCTGGATGAAAGCGTGGTGCAGTGGCAGGAAGGCACGGGGTTCGTGCTGCGGTTGCACAAGGGCGGCAATGACTCGCCCTTTCCGTTTCGCGAGGCGAGTTTCAGTTATGCCTTGCAAGCCGAAGGCAACGCGACCCGCATCACTCTGCAAATGAGTTACAGCCTGCGCGGTGGCAAGCTGATTGAAGGGTTGCTGGCCAAGGCCTTCAACAAGGTCGTTCGGCAGATTGCCGAGAACCTCAAGGCCTACTACGAAACCGGCCGAACGCAGAATCCGGATATGGCTGTCAGCACATCCAATATCAATGCTGCCTGA
>RCUO01001003.1_pt1 | contig 11547 bp, 12 predicted proteins | sample 2166161 | NCBI WGS metagenome assembly RCUO01 (sample SAMN09932617, study PRJNA488358) | compost metagenome | feature: garden; material: soil; isolation source: compost soil in cyclohexanecarbonitrile-enriched culture | place: Germany: Experimental Botanical Garden Goettingen | collected 2016-01-27 | reverse complement strand
GCCTGGGCAATCGATGCCACCAGGGCATCGCGCTGGCGGGTCAGCGTGCGCCGCTGCGCGGCCAGCTCCGGCGGTTCAGTGGTGTCCTTGGGCGCATCGCCCAGCTGCGTCAGCTGCTCGATGAGCTGGTCCAGCTGCGGCTGCAGGGTCTTTTCCAGCGCCTCGGCATCGCGCTTGGCCTGTGATGCATTTTCCGAAAGCGTGCCCAGCGTTTCGGTGGCCTCGGCGTCAACGCGCTTGCGTGCAACATCCTTCAGCGTGCTGTCGATCTGCGCCAGCTGCTGCTTCGGTGTGGGGTCGTCATCCTGGGCCAGTGCCGGCACAGCCAGCAGCAACGTGCAGCACAACAGCAGGCCCAACCAGGGGCCACGCACCAGGATCGTTCGGAAGAAGGAAGACAAGCCAGCCACACCGGTTCACGCGGACCACCGCGCCTGCGCGCGACTATACGGCAGGTGCTGTAAACGGCGGATGCGCAGGCGCTGGCGGCTGGCGGCGGCTCAGTACTTCAGCCGCAGCTCTTCCACCTGCGACTGCTGCAGCGCGTACCACTCCTGGAATTCTTCCTCGGTGATCTCATCCGGCGCGTACACCGCGATCGGGTGCCAGGCATGGTCGGTCGGCAACGGCTGGCGCGGCCCAGCGCGCAGGCTGTAGGCCACGCCTTCGTAGTCCACCAGATCGTCGACCTGCGGCCACTGCTCGCGGGCGAACTGGGTTTCACTCTTCAACAGGATCACCTGGTACATCGGCACCTCCACTGCGGTTGGATCGGAAAAACGCGGCGCTGGGCGGAAGCATACCGCTGCACCGATGACGGCACGCGCTCCGCCGAGGCGACGGAACGTTCTGGACATGGCCCTCGCCCCGGCTTCACCCGCCCGTGGCAGTGTCCTCGTCATCGTGGAGGTCCTCTCCTGCCACGCCTGACAATGACCGACCTGCCGCCCCTGAAGACCGTCGCCGACCTCAAGCTGCCCCGCTACCTGGGCACCTGGTACGAGATCGCCCGCCTGCCGATGCGCCATGAGCCGGAGGGCTGCACCGACGTGTCAGCCCATTACCAGCTGCTTGACAACGGCAACGTGGGTGTCACCAACCGCTGCCGCATGGACGGCGAGGTCGAAGAAGCCACCGGCGAGGCCTGCGCCATCGACAACGACAGCGCGCGGCTGGAAGTCAGCTTCCTGCCCAAGGGCCTGCGCTGGCTGCCCTTCGCCAAGGGGGACTACTGGGTGATGCAGGTGGCGCCGGACTACAGCGTTGCCCTGGTCGGCAGCCCCGATCGCAAGTACCTGTGGCTGCTGGCGCGTGAGCCGCGGCTGGATGCCACCGTGCAGGAACATTATCTGGCAGCCGCACGCCTGCAGGGCTTCGATCTGTCCGAACTGATCCAGACCCCGCATACCGGCCACCCCACTGCCTGAGCACCAACGCGCATGGACCTGAAGAGTGGCTACCCGTGGTGGGCGGTGCGCAATGGCCTGATCCAGGCCTTTCCGCCGCTGGAACAGGATCTGCACTGCGATGTGCTGGTGGTCGGTGGCGGCATCACCGGCGCGCTGATCGCCGATGAGCTGTCGGCCCATGGGCACGACGTTGCAGTGATCGAGCAGCGCGACATCGGCTGGGGCAGCACCGCAGCCAGTACCGCGTTGCTGCAGTACGAGATCGACACCCATCTGCTGGAGCTGGCCTCGCAGTATGGCGAAGACGCTGCGGCGCTGGCCTACCAGGCATGCGCGGATGCGATCCCGGCCCTGCGCCAGGTGGCACGCGGCCTGAAGGAGGTGGATTTCAAGCAGATGGACAGCCTGTACCTGGCCAGTCGCCGCCGTGACGTACCGCGGCTGATGGCCGAAGGCGAGGCGCGCCGTGGCATCGGCCTGGATGCGCGCTGGCTGGACCGGGAGGCGCTGCAGGAACGTTTCAGCGTCGATGCCGGCGGCGCGCTGCTGACCCGCCAGGCCGCGCGCGTGGATCCGTACCGTCTGGCCTATGGCCTGCTCGAGCGTGTGCGTCGGCGCGGCGGCGTGGTCCACGACCGCACCGTGTTGCATGCCCTCACCCCCAGCACGCGCGGCGTGACTGCGCGCACCGAATCCGGCATGCAGATCCGCGCCCGCCACGTGGTGCTGGCGATGGGCTATGCCAACCAGCAATGGCTGGACCCGCGCGTAGCCCGCAACCGCAGCAGCTATGCCTTCATCACCGACCCGATCAACGCCGACGAACTGGGCTGGCTGCAGCGCACGATGGTCTGGGAGAGCGCGCGTCCCTACCTGTACCTGCGCGCCACCGGCGACCGCCGGTTGCTGGTGGGCGGGCTGGACGATGCCATCGATATTCCCGCCCGCCGCGATGGCCGGGTGGAAAGCAAGGCCCGCAAACTGATGAAGCAGCTGCTGCAGTGGTTCCCGCACCTGCAGCCAACCCCGGCGTTCTCGTGGGCGGGCACCTTTGCCGAGACCGCCGACGGTCTGCCGTTCTTCGGGCCGCATGCGCAGTGGGGCCAGCGGGTGCAGTTCGCCATGGCCTACGGCGGCAACGGCATCACCTATTCAATGATCGGCGCCGGGCTGCTGCGGGCCGGGATCGAGCGGCGCCGACACCCGCTGCAGGAGCTGTTTGGATTCGGGCGGTTGTAGCGTGCAGCCAGGCATGGCCTGGCTCTACCGCAAGCGGGCGCCGACAGGCATCATTCAAGCAACGCCTGCTAGCGTCGGCCTGTACCGCCGCGTGCTGCGCGGCCCCTCTCCGTTGGAGCGCCGTCATGATCCGCCCCCTGACCCTGCTGCTGTGCCTGGCCGCCCTGCCCGGGACCGCGTTGGCGCAGTCCGCCGCCGGCGCCACCGCACCGCAGGCCTCCGGCCTGGACCTGTCCGTGCCGCAGACGCCGATCCGCTATCTCAACGATCCGGCGCTGCAGCAGGATCCGCCGGGTACGTTCTACGGCGACAAGACCGGCCCGCGCGTGAACGGCGACGGCCGCATCGCCGACGTGACGGATGACAAGGTCAAGGTGTCCGGCAGTTTCACTACCGGCATCGGCTACGCCAAGAATTACGGCAACACCCACTACAACGCCGCCACGCTCAACCTCAGCAAGAACTACACCAACGATGAAGGCAAGACCCGCGGGGTCAACGTCAACATCCACGTGAGCGAAGGCAAGGGCCCGGGCTTCTTCGGGCCGTATGGCGGTGGCGGCTACTACGGTGGTGGCCCGGGCTATTGGGACTACCCGCCGCCTTACGGCTGGTAAGGGCCCGCTCCATCGTTCGGGACACCCCACGCTTGGTAGGTGTCGACCTTGGTCGACACGCTTTTCCGGCCCTGTGCCGACCAAGGTCGGCATCTACCGAAGCGCAGCTCAATCCAGCCAGCGGCCGGCCCTACCCGGTAGGTGTCGACCTTGGTCGACACACCCACCCCAGCAGGCATCAATCCAGCCAGCCATCACGCTCGCTGTGCAGAATGCGGCCGTCATAACCACTGAGGCGCACATCAACACGCTGGTTGCGGGCATTGCGGGCTTCCAGCGACCACGTCGCACCATCGCGTTCCAGCGAATGGATCTCACGCAGTCCCTGCGACTGCGCCTTGGCCAGCACCTGTTCGGTACTCAGCAATGCGCGGCTGTCATGCTCGTCGAAGATCTCGCCGGTCTTCGGGTCCACATACACCTCGCTGAAGCGGCCGTCGGCACGGCTGACATCGGCTTCCCACAGGCCGTCATCGCGCTCGATCTCATGGATCTGGGTGTAGCCGGCCTTGCGCAGGGTCTGTTCGACCTGGGCCATGCCCAGCGGTGCGGCCTGGGCAGCGGGAGCGACGGCGAACGCAACGACAGTGGCGAGGGTGAGCGACTTCAACATGGGGGTTCTCCTGTTCGGTGCCGGACCATCCCGGCAACGCCACGATGCGCCGCGTGGTTAACAGCCACTTAGCCGGCGCTGTTAGCCAATGGTTAGTCAGCGGCGGCACACTCGCGCCTGTTCCCCATTCCCCATCCTCCACGTGCCGATCCTGCCTTCCCTGTCCTTGCTGCTGGCCCTGGCCAGCGCCCCGACCGCCACCGGCCCTGCCCAGGACCCGGCGCAGCAGGTCGCGCGCCGCGCCGTGCAACAGGGCCGCTACGTGCCGCTGGAAAGCGTGGTGCGCGATGCACTCAAACGCCACCCCGGCCAGCTGCTGGAAGTGGAGCTGGACGATGGCGTGTACGAAGTGGAGATCCTGCGCGCCGACGGCGTGGTGGTGGAGCTGGACTATGATGCGCGCAACGGCAGGCTGCTGAAGACGGAGCTGGACGACTGATGCGCATCCTGTTGGCCGAAGACGATGCTGCATTGGCCGAGCGCCTGCAGCCGCTGCTGGAGCAGGCCGGTTACGTGGTCGACGTGGTTGCCGATGGTCGCCAGGCCGAGGAGATCGGCCAGGTGGAAGACCTGCAGGCCGCCATCGTCGATCTGGGCCTGCCCGGGCTGGATGGCCTGAGCGTGATCGAGCGCTGGCGCGGCAATGGCCGCGACTTCCCGGTGCTGGTGCTGACCGCACGCGGACGCTGGCACGACAAGCTGGCCGGCTTCGATGCCGGCGCCGACGACTACCTGACCAAACCCTTTCAGGCCGACGAACTGGTGCTGCGCCTGCGCGCTTTGATCCGTCGCAGCCGCGGCCACGCCAGCCCGCGCCTGCAGTGCGGCCCGCTGCAGCTGGACGTCAATGCCGGGCGCTTCGACCTGGATGGCCAGGCACTGGCACTGAGTCCACAGGAATTCCGCCTGCTCAGCTACTTCATCCACCACAGCGGCCAGGTGATCGGCCGCGACCGTCTGGGCGAACATGTGTTCGATGGCGGCCACGATCCTGATTCGAATGCACTGGACGTGCTGCTGGGACGCGTGCGCCGCAAGCTCGGCACCGACCTGATCCAGACCGTACGCGGCCAGGGCTGGCGGTTGGCCGCGCCGTGAGCCGGCAACCGTCACTGCGACGCCGGCTGCTGCTGGCCGGTGGCATCGGCCTGCTGCTGGTCTCGGCACTGGCCAGTGCGCTGCTGGGCGAACTGTTCAAGCGCAGCGCGCGCGACCGCCTGGACAACGAACTGCAGCAGGACATGCTGACCCTGCTGGCGCAGGCCGAGATCGATGCCGACGGCCAGCTGCAGCTGCGCCAGGAACCCAACGACGCGCGCTTCCAGCGTGTGTTCTCCGGCGCCTACTGGCAGATCGCCGATGGCAGCGGCAAGGTGTTGCTGCAGTCGCGTTCGCTGTGGGATGAAACACTGGCCGCGTCGGCTGCGGGCCCGACCGCACGCAATCTTCCCGGCCCGCTGCAGCAGTCGCTGCGCGCGCGCGTGCAGCAGGTGCGCCTGCCCCGCGCGAACGAACCCTATGTTGCCGTGGTCGCCACCGACCGCAGCGCACTGGACGCGGACGTCGCCGCGTTCCGCCAACGCAGCGCGATGGCGCTGGCGGTACTGGTTGCCGCGTGGCTGGCGGTACTGGCCAGCCAGGTGCATTTCGGCCTGCGCCCGCTGCAACGTCTCGGTACGCAGTTGGAACGTGTGCGCCGCGGTGATGCACAGCGCATCGATACGGCGGGACTGGGCGCTGAAATCGCGCCGTTGGGTGAGGAACTCAATGCGCTGCTGGACCACCAGCAACGGATGGTCGCGCGCGCACGTACCAGCGCACAGGACTTGGCGCATGCGCTGAAGACACCGCTGAGCGTGCTCGCCGCCGAAGCCGATGGTGAAGGCCGCGAGTGGCGCGCGACGCTGCGCGAGCAGGGCGCACGCATGCAGGCCAGCGTCGACCGCTATCTTGCCGCAGGGCTGACCGCCGATCATCGCGAGCGCACGCCGGTGGCAGCGGTGGCACAGGCGATGTGCAGGTTGATGGCACGGGTGCATGGCGAGCGTGCGCTGCAGTTCCAGGCCGAGGGTATCGCCACCGACCTGCAGTTCGCCGGCGCCAGCGCCGACCTGGAAGAGATGCTTGGCAATCTGCTCGACAACGCCGGCAAGTGGGCGCAGCAGGACGTGTCAGTGACGGCGCGTGCGGACGACGGACAGTTGCGCATCGACGTGCGCGATGACGGCCCGGGTCTGGCAGCAGAGGCGTTGGCGCAGGTCACCCAGCGCGGCGTGCGGCTGGATGAGCGCGAAAGCAGCAGCGGCCTGGGGTTGGCGATCGTCGGTGATATCGCCGCCAGTTATGGCGGGCGTTTGGCGTTGGAGAATGCGCAGCCAGGGTTGCGCGCGACGTTGTGGTTGCCGGTGGGGTGACCTGCCGCTGCGCTCGCCGGGCATGGCCCGGCGCTACCGGATCACGCGCCACCCGGTAGGTGTCGACCTTGGTCGACACGCATAAAGAGCGCCGACCAAGGTCGGCATCTACCAAAGCAGTGCGTCAGTTCCGTGGGTTATCGTGCGCCCCGGTAGGTGTCGACCTTGGTCGACACGCATCAAGCATCAGCGGTGATGCATCCACCAGCAATCGATGGCGTCCAGCACGATGTGGATCATCAGGCCAATCCCCACCAGCCGCGTCTTCTTCGGCACGCACAGGCCCGCATACACGGCAATCGCCGGCGCGGTATGCAGCGGGTGGAAGCCGATGCTGCAACGGTTCGGGGCGTAGATCGGGTCGGCCAGCAGATGGTCCAGGTCGATGATCCAGCCCAGCAGCAGCAACAGCCACGCCGAGGCGAAGCGCTTGCGCCAGAACAGCCATGCCAGCAACGCTGGCACTGCGGCATGCAGGAACAGATGGAAGATCGCGCGCGCGCTCATCAGACGGGACTCATCACCGCCGGTAGCGCCGGGCCATGCCCGGCGTTCCCGTCCCCCTTAGACCAGTGGCTCGTCAGACAGGTAGGTGTAACCGGTCAGGCCCGCTTCCAGCGCTTCGGACAGCTCCTGCGCGCGCTCCGGCGACAGGTCCGCCGATGCCACGCGGTCGGCGTAGGCCGCACGCAGGTCATCGAGCTTGTAGCCCACGTAATCCAGCATCACATCGGTGGTGTCGCCGCGACGCTGCTGGGTAATGGCGTAGCCATCGGCATCGGCCAGCACTTCCACCGCGTCGGTATCACCGAACAGGTTGTGGATGTCGCCGAGGATTTCCTGGTAGGCACCGACCATGAAGAAACCGATGCGGTAGCTCTCGCCGTGCTTGATCGCGTGCAGCGGCAGCGAGCTGTCCAGGCTTTCGTTCTCGACATAGGTCTTGACCATGCCATCGGAATCGCAGGTCATGTCGGCGATGATGCCGCGGCGATCCGGCGTCTCGTTCAGGCGTTCGATCGGCACGATCGGGAACACCTGGTCGATCGCCCACGCATCGGGAATCGACTCGAACACGCTGAAGTTGACGAAGTACTTGTCGACCAGGCGCTCGTTCAGTTCATCCAGTGCCGGGCGATGGCTCTTCTCGTCGTAGCTCAGGCGCGCACGCACGCCGTGGGCGATGGCATAGAACAGATCGTCGATGCGCGCACGCTGCGGCAGGTCGATCTGGCCCAGCGCATAACTGGACAGGCCTTCGGCGTGGAAGTGCTGTGCTTCCTGGAACAGTTCCACCGCCGGACGCACGTCCAGCTCTTCGTGGATCTCGCGCAGGTGGCGGATCGAGGCCGGCTCGTCGTCGTGCTGATCCGGCACGCGGCCTTCCTGCGCCTGTTCCACTTCGGACACGTTGGCGATCAGCACCGCGTGGTGCGCGGTCATCGCGCGGCCGCACTCGGTGACGATGCGCGGCGGGGTCAGGCCGTGTTCTTCGCAGGCATTGGCCAGCGGCTGCACGATGTTGCTGGCGTACGAATTCAGGCCGTAGTTGATCGAGCAGAAGCTGCGCGAACGGGTGCCTTCATAATCCACGCCCAGGCCGCCGCCCACGTCGACGTGGGTGATCTTCGCACCCAGCTGTGACAGCTCGACGAAGTAGCGGGTGGCTTCGCGCATGCCGTTGGCGATGTCGCGCACGTTGGAGATCTGCGAGCCCATGTGGAAATGCAGCAGGCTCAGGCAGTCGGCGTACTCGGTATCGCGCAGCGACTTCCACAGGTCCAGCAGCTGGCGCGGGGACAGGCCGAACTTGGCCTTGTCGCCACCACTGTTCTGCCACTTGCCGGCGCCCAGCGAGGCCAGGCGCATGCGCACGCCCAGGCCCGGCTTCACGTCCAGCGCCTTGGATTCTTCCAGCACCAGCTTCAGCTCGGACGGCTTCTCGATGACGATGAAGGTCTGCAGGCCCAGCTTGCGGCCGATCAGGGCCAGGCGGATGTACTCGCGGTCCTTGTAGCCGTTGCAGACGATCAGGCCACCCGGGCGCGACAGCGCCAGCACGGCCATCAGTTCCGGCTTGCTGCCCGCTTCCAGGCCGAAGCCTTCACCGTGGTGGCTGGCCAGGGTGCCGGCCACTCCGCGGTGCTGGTTCACCTTGATCGGGTACACGGCGGTGTAGCCGCCCGGATAGTCCCAATCCTGCTGGGCCTGGGCGAACGCCGCCTGCAGCTTGCCCAGGCGCTGGCCGAGGATGTCCGGGAAGCGCACCAGCAGCGGCAGCTTGGCGCCGGCCGCGCGCGCGGCATCCACCACCTTGGGCAGCGACACCACCGGGCCATCCGCCCCGGTCGGTCTCACCACCATGTGCCCGGCCTGATCCACGTCGAAATAGCCATCCGCCCAGTGCGGGATCGAGTAGGTCTTGCGGGCTTGGTCGAGGGACCAATCGGTCATTGCAGTCGGCCTTGTGGCAAATAAAAGGGGGGGCATGATAACGCCTATATGCCCACAGGTTCGTTATCATGCGCGCCCGCGCCCGCGGCAGGTTCCAACCTGAACGGGCCGATCCGTCCGGATGCGTGGCACCCCGCCTTCAGCCCGGCTCCATCCCTTCCGAACAGGAATGCTTTCCCATGACTGACAACAGCAACTGGTACATCGAACACTTCGAGCGCACCGGCTCGGCCATCGGCTACCGCATCACCGGCAAGCTGGACGAAGTGCAGTCGCCGTTCCAGAAGATCGAGATCTTCCAGACCACCGACTGGGGCAACCTGATGACCATCGATGGGGCCATCATGCTGACCAGCAAGGACAACTTCTTCTACCACGAGATGATCAGCCACCCGGTGCTGTTCACCCACGCCGCGCCCAAGCGCGTGGTGATCATCGGCGGCGGCGACTGCGGCACCCTGCGCGAAGTGCTCAAGCACAAGGGCGTGGAGAGCGTGACCCAGTGCGACATCGACGAGCAGGTGACGGTGATGGCGCGCAAGCACTTCCCGGAACTGTGCGATTCCAACGACGACCCGCGCGCCGAGCTGATGTTCGATGACGGCGTGGCCTACATGGCCAACTGCCCGGCCGGCAGCGTGGACGTGGTGATCGTCGATTCGACCGACCCGGTCGGCCCGGGTGAAGGCCTGTTCAACAAGGCGTTCTACGAGAGCTGCTTCAAGGCCCTGAAGGACGACGGCATCCTGGTGCAGCAGTCGGAGTCGCCGCTGATGCAGCTGGAGCTGATCAACGAGATGCGCGCCGAGATGGGCAAGGCCGGCTTCGGCTCGTTCAAGACCCTGCCGTTCCCGCAGCCGTGCTACCCCACCGGCTGGTGGAGCGTGACCCTGGCGCGCAAGGGCGACAGCAGCTTCGACTTCCGCCAGGCCGATTCGGCCGCCAAGACCTTCGACACCCTGTACTACACCGCCGCGCTGCACACCGGCGTGCTGGTGACCCCGCCGTTCGTGAAGGCGGCGCTGAAGGGCTGATCGAAACGCGTGCCAACCAAGGTTGGCACCTACCAAAACAAAAACCCGCGCTGGCGACAGCGCGGGTTTTTGCCTTCTGTAGAGCCAAGCCATGCTCGGCTGCTCTTCGGACAGGTTGCGGTAGACCAAGCCGAGCATAGGCTCGGCTCTACAACATGGCCCGCGGAGTCCTGTAGAGCCGAGCCCACGTTCGGCTGTTTTTCCCTTACAGCGCCCAGATACCAGCGATCACCGCCACCACCAGGCCCCACTTGATCACCTGGTAGGCCACCACGCTGCGCTCGCGCAGGGCCTTGGCCTTCAACCGCACCTTGTACACGCTGCCGAAGGCCTTGTTGACGCCGCCGGTCGGGTCACCCGGCAGGTTCGGCGATGCACCACCGGCCAGCAGCGTGGACGCCACCAAGCGGTTGAACAGGCCGGGCAGGCCGAAGCGCAGCGGGCGGGCGATATCGCAGAACAGGATCACCCGGTCATCGGGCGTCTCGTTGTGCGCGTGGTGGATATAGGTCTCGTCGAACATCATCCACTCGCCGTCGCGCCAGCTCTTCTTGATGCCGTCCACTTCGATGTAGCAGGCATCGTTGTTGGGCGTAGCCAGGCCCAGGTGCAGGCGCAGCGAACCGGCGAACGGATCGCGGTGCGGACGCAGCTCGCTGCCCGACGGCAGCTGCGCGAACATCGCCGCACGCACGTCCGGCAGCGATTCCAGCAGCGCCGTGGTCTTCGGGCACATCGCCTTGGCCGACGGGTGCGAGGGGCCGTACCACTTCAGGTAGAAGCGCTTCCAGCCGCGGCGGAAGAACGAATTGAAGCCCGCATCGTTGAACGTACTGGACGCAGCGATCGCCTGCGCATCGCGCAGCGCCAGCGCCTCGTCGCGGATCATCTGCCAGTTCTGCCGCAGCGGCTCCAGCTGCGGGAATTCCTTGCCCGGGTCCAGGAACGGCGTGGTCGGCACCTTCGAGAACATGTACATGACCACGTTGATCGGGGCCATGAAGCTGGAGTGGTCCAGCAGCTGGCGCGACCAGCGCGCACGGACCTTGCCACGGAAGTGGATGTACAGCACGCAGGACACGAACAGCGCCGCAAGTACGATTTTGATGATCAAAGCACTTTCCTCCAGCACGCGCCGGACAGTGAAACAGGGCGATGCGGCCGCAGGGGCGGCATCAGTGGGGGAACGCGGCAGGAGACGGGGACGTGCCGGGTGGGTGCGGCCGTCGATGTCGCGTGTAACAGCTTATGGTCGGCAGGCCGTGCGCCGGGGTCAAGCCGGGCGTGCGCGGCGCGCAGCGCTGCCGTGTGAGCGGAGACGGCCGGCCTTGCAAGCCATTGAAATTCAATGTCTTTCAAAAAAGTGAGACAGAATTGTCCGAATGTATGTGACGAACTGTTCCAGCCACGACGCCGACATTTCTCCGACAAATCGTGGAATAGCGAACTCGCCGGTACTAAAATTGACTTAACGAAAGTTTAGCCAGTTCCCCCAGTCGTACCGGTTCGCTTGACGCTTCAGCGCCGCCCACCGGGTCGCCCGAGACCCCAGATGATCCCTTCCATTACCCCCTCCCCGTCCTGCGGCGATGACGCCGTGGCGCCGCTGCTGCTCAAGCGCGGTGAACGCTTCCTCGCCCCCGATGTCTACCGCACCTGCCTGGACGGCCGTCCGGCGGTGGTGAAGGACTACTCCCGCTACCGTGGCACCCCGGTGTCGCCGATCGCCCGGCTGATGGTGCGCCGCGAGGCGCGCATGCTGGAGCG
>RCUO01001001.1_pt1 | contig 11569 bp, 9 predicted proteins | sample 2166161 | NCBI WGS metagenome assembly RCUO01 (sample SAMN09932617, study PRJNA488358) | compost metagenome | feature: garden; material: soil; isolation source: compost soil in cyclohexanecarbonitrile-enriched culture | place: Germany: Experimental Botanical Garden Goettingen | collected 2016-01-27 | reverse complement strand
ACGAGATACAGCCGGACTTGCTGGAGTTCAACCTCAAGTCGGCGAAGGCCAAGGACCCCGAGGTGCGCGTGCAGTTGCAGGCGGACGATGGGGTGAATTACGGCGAAGTGGCACGGGCCATGGCGTCGATTGAACGGGCAGGGATTACCAGGCTGTCGGTGATTACTGCGCGTTAACGGATTTTCGTTTTCCGGGGCCGTCTCCTTGGCAGGGTGCGGCCCTTTTTTTATGCCTCGATTTCAGTAACACCACAAACCCCCTGTGGGAGCGGGCTTGCTCGCGAATGCAGAGTGTCAGGCGACAAGGATGTTGGATCTGATGGCCCCTTCGCGAGCAAGCCCGCTCCCACATTAGATTGAATTGTATATTCGATACTGGTCTTAACAAATAGCTTCTTATTCCTTAACGAATATAAATCCTCTCCCTATACTCGACCTGGAACAGACACGCAGCAGGAGAGCTCCCCCATGCGCAACGAATCAATTCGCTACCTGATTGTGCCGGGCTGGCAAGGATCGCCAGAAGATCATTGGCAAAGCCACTGGCAGAACAGCCTGCCGAACAGCGCACGGGTGGAGCAGGCCGACTGGCTGACGCCGCGCCGTGAAGACTGGGTCGCGGCGCTGGCCGAGGCGATTGCCGCCGACAGCACGCCGGTGATTCTCATTGCCCACAGCCTGGGTTGCATCACCGTCGCCCATTGGGCCGCGAGTGCCCCCGTGCAGTTTTTGCGTCAAGTGCGCGGCGCGTTGCTCGTCGCACCGGCAGATGTCGAACGCCCGGCTTGCGCGCCGGCGTTGCGCAACTTCGCACCGATACCGACGGATCTGCTGCCGTTCCCCAGCCAGGTTGTCAGCTCCGACAACGACAGCGCCGTCAGTGCACCGCGGGCCCTGGAGCTGGCGCGTAACTGGGGCGCCGAGGCGGGGATTCTGGCGGGGGCAGGGCACATCAACGTGAAGTCCGGTCACCAGCGTTGGGAGCAAGGTTTTGCCTACCTCTATCGACTGCAAAACCGCATGGAACACCACGCCCTGCGCCGCGCTTGAACACTTTCTTTATTTAACGCCCCCGTCTCCCGGCGGTTTTGGGCGGGAGTCTGCCATGAGCTTTGAAACCTTCGGCCAGCCGCTGCTGACCTTTCCCGATGCGGAAAAAAGTCCCCTGAGCATCCGCGCCAAGGCGCTGGTGTTTGTCGATCCGCGTTCACGACAATTACGTGAAGACCTTGAGCAACTGGCCACGCGTTCAGTGTCAGTGCTTATCCGTGGCGAAACCGGCACCGGCAAGGAGTTGCTGGCCCGCCATATCCACCGCGCCAGTGATCGCGGCGGGTTGTTCGTGTCGGTCAACTGCGGCGCCATCAGCCCGACCTACGCCGACGCCGAATTGTTCGGCTATGCGGCGGGCAGCTACAGCGGCTCGGCGAGCAGCCGCGCCGGGTGGTTCGGTTCGGCCAATGGCGGCACGCTGTATCTGGACGAAATCGGCGACCTGCCGTTGCCGATCCAGATCAAATTGCTCGCTGCCCTGGAGAACCACGAAGTCACCCGCGTCGGAGCCCATCAGCCGAGCCCGGTGGATGTGCGTCTGGTGGCGGCCACCAGCATCGATCTGGCCCAGGCGGTTGCCGCCGGAAAATTCCATGAACGCCTTTATCACTACCTCAGCGAAGGCCAACTCGAGCTGCCGGCACTGCGCGAGCGGGTGGGGGATATCCTCTCGCTGGCGGAGTACTTCCTCGGCATCTACAGCCAACGCCTGGAGCTGCCGGTGCCGCTGATCAGCGAGGCCGCGCAACGCGTGCTGGAACGCCACAGATGGCCGGGCAATACCCGGGAACTGGAAAACGTCATCCACTTTGCGCTGTTGGTGAGTACCGGCGACGAGATCTTGCCGGAGCATTTGAATTTGCCTGATGAAGGTCTGGGACAGATCGAAAAGCAGCTCAAGCAGATTCTTGGCAACGGTACCGACGCCGAAAAAGACGCCTTGAAACAAATGCTTAAAGGCACCGGCCTCCTGTAGGAGCGAGCCTGCTCGCGATGGTCGTCAACGATGACGCGGGTTTCCTGAATGCCCGCGTTGTCCTGGCGACCATCGCGAGCAAGCTCGCTCCTACAGCTGTATGAACAAAATGGAATATGAAGCTGAATAAACGTTATTGTTCGGGAATAAAAAATCCCGGTATTGTCCGCTTCACGCCAGCGATAGCACTTCACTGGCACTCTCATGTTCAAGCCGTCGCCACAAGCGACTGTGATTCTCGATAAGGACACTGCATGAAAAAGGTTCTGTTGTTCACCGCACTGGCGGCTGCCCTGACCGCGGGCCTGGCCCAGGCTGGCGAGAAACTGGTGGTTGCCGCGACCCCGGTTCCACACGCCGAGATTCTCGAGCTGATCAAGCCAACCCTCGCCAAAGAAGGCGTGGACCTGGAAATCAAAGTCTTCACCGACTACGTTCAGCCGAACGTGCAGGTCGATCAGAAGCGTCTGGACGCCAACTACTTCCAGACCCTGCCGTACCTGAAGAGCTTCAACGAAGGCAAAGGCACTCACCTGGAAACCGTGATCGGTGTTCACGTTGAACCCTTCGGCGGCTACTCGAAGAAAGTCAAAACCCTGGCTGAACTGAAAGACGGCGCGACCATCGCCATCCCGAACGAAGGCAGCAACAGCGGCCGTGCCCTGATCCTGCTGCAGAAGGCTGGCCTGATCGAGTTGAAAGACCCGAAAAACGCCCTGGCCACGCCGAAAGACATCGCCAAGAACCCGCACAACTTCAAGTTCAAGGAGCTCGAGTCCGCGATGTTGCCGCGCGTGCTGGATCAGGTCGACCTGGACATGATCAACACCAACTACGCGCTGGAAGCGGGTCTGAACCCGGCTAAAGACGCCCTGGTGATCGAAGGTGCCGATTCGCCTTATGTGAACTTCCTGGTGGCCCGTCCGGACAACAAGGACAGCGTTGCCATCCAGAAACTGGCCAAGGCCCTGACCAGCCCGGAAGTGAAAGCCTTCATCGAGAAGAAGTACAGCGGCGCGGTACTGCCTGCGTTCTGATTCGCGAAGCAAACCCCTTCAAGGTTTCAAACGCCGACGGCTGATTTAGCGTCGGCGTTTTTTTATGGGTGCTCGATTTAACTGTGGCGAGGGAGCTTGTCGGGCCGCCGCATCGCCCCGTTCGAATGCGCAGCATTCGCCCAGGGGAGCGCGGGAGATCTGTTTGGGGCCGCTTCGCAGCCCAACGGGGGCAAGCCCCCTCGCCACAGGGAGCCGGTTGACTCTGGATTGCTCAGGCCGGCCCGGCCTTCAAGGCCCTGCGCAACGCCATCAAGAGTTTCAGAATGTCCTGCGGATCCAGCCGTTGCGGCGGTTGTACGTCTGCCATGTTCTCGTCCTTGTGAGATTTTGGCCGGGATTCTGGCCAAAAGTGGTTCGTCCCTGGAGCGGTGTTTCGAAAAAAAGATCCTTCCTACGGCGCAATGGAAAGTAGCTGTTCTCTCTTGTCTGGGCAAATTCGGGCGACGGCTTTCTCCCGGCACTAACAGTTCTGCTAGGTGTCGGCGCATTCAAGCGGGTGCAAACTGCTTCCTTCGCCGGGAGTTGACCCTCATGAGCCCAACGACTCGCCCCCTCAATCGCTACCGCTATGATGCTCTGGATCGGCTGGTCGAACTGGAGCCGCTGGAGCTGGAAAAATTGACCCGGTTCTACCGCGGCGAACACCTGGTGACGCAACTGAAAGGACAGGATGCGTACAGCGTGCTTCAACACGACAGGCAAGTGCTGGCAGTGCAATCGTTGGACGGTGGCGAGCGCAACAGCCTGTTACTGGTCACTGATCAGCAACGCTCGGTATTGCAGATGACCGGCCCCGACGGAGATGTGCGTCAGGTCTACGCGCCCTACGGTCATCGGCGGGTCGAGAGTGGTCCCGGCGGTTTGCTCGGATTCACCGGCGAAGTGGTCGATCCGGCCACCGGCCATTATCTGCTGGGTAACGGGCATCGGGCGTTCAACCCGGTGCTGATGCGCTTCAACAGACCGGACAGCTTGAGCCCGTTTGGGCGGGGCGGACTGAATGCGTATGCGTATTGCCTGGGGGACCCGGTGAATTTCAGTGACCCGACGGGGCAGTTTGCCAGGTTGATCACGAGCCTGTTCAGCGTGGCCAATGCTCGAATTACCATGTCGCCCGCTATTCCCTTCAAGTTGGCCAAGGATGCTTTGCAATGGGGTGCAGCAGGTCGGTTAGCCTACAAATACACCCTCGGTGCAGCAGGCTCGACTGTGGCGGGAATGGCGACGATGGCTTCAGCGCTGACGGGTGTTGCCAGTGCTGTTGCGGGTATTACCGGGGACTCTGAGTCAGCTAAAACTCTCGGGTTTATTGCATTAGGATTAGCGGGGCTTACGGTGGTATCGAGAGCGACTGTTTACTGGGCTGCGCGCGATCCCAAGACTGTCCCTGCCTTGAAGCGTTTTGTAGAGAACAAGGGGCGAGTCGTTACAACGGGTGAGGCACCGCCTGACCGGTTCCTGCCATCGGCACCACCTGAGTCGCCTTCCTTTTTTGCCCCGGGTTCGCCCTCGGCCCCGCCACTATCACCAGGCGCATTCAGATCAGGCCCCCTGAAGCTGACTGGCAAGCGATCCTATGATGAAATGCTTGAAGTAGGAACTAACCGGCCAATCCTGGTGGCCAGGCGTCAGTGGTTGCCGCTCAAACCGAACAAAAGAATTCGAAGGACCTGAGTGGTCCACCTCTAGATCTCAATCCGGCCAATACCACGCCGGCTCATCCAGCATCCGCTGCCCGACAATCCCGGTCTGTCCGAGATTCTTCTCCAGCACGATGCAATTGCACTCCGGGTCCTCCTGCAACGCCGAAATCAAACGTCGGGCGTGGGACACCACCCATACCTGGCACTGCTCGGACGCGCGGATGATCAAGCGCGCCAGCGCCGGCAGCAGATCCGGGTGCAGGCTGGTTTCCGGTTCGTTCAGCACCATCAGCGTCGGCGGGCGTGGCGTCAGCAGCGCTGCGACCAGCAGCAGGTAACGCAACGTTCCGTCCGACAACTCGGCGGCCGACAGCGGCCGCAACAAACCTTCCTGAAAGAACTCGATGGCGAAGCGCCCACCCGGCAGAGGTTCGATGTTCAGTCGTGCGCCGGGGAAGGCGTCGCTGATCGCCGCCCGCAAGGCCTCGGGGTCGCCAATTTCGATGATCGTCTGCAAGGCCGCCGCCAGATCGCGTCCGTCGTGGTGCAGCACCGGCGTGCGGGTGCCCAGTTGCGGTTGCCGCGCCGGGGCGTCGGCATCGCTGCGAAAGTGATCGTAAAAGCGCCAGCGGCGGATGAACTCGCGCATCTCCAGCACTTCCGGCGAACTGCGCAGGCTGCCGACCTGATCGAACAGGCTGTCGAAAGTCGGCGTGTGCTGCGCCAATACATCCCACTTTCGATCGGCGCGGGCACGGATCATCGGGCCGTCACGATCGACCAGCAGACTGGCCGGGCGATAGAACGCTCCGGCCCACAGGCATTCGCGTTTGATCTGCGGGTCGAGGCTGAAGTAAGACGGTATCGGCGTGCTGCGTCCGGGAAGCATGAAATGGCCGTTGGAATCGGGCAGGCCGAGGCTGATCGAGTAGCCGAAATCCTCTCCCGCAAACCCCAGGCGCAGGCGTTTGACGCCCTGGCGCACGGTGGGCTCGATGGCGACTTCGCCAGTGCGCATGCGCCGGGAGATGGTTTCCGGGCCGGCCCAGAAGGTCGAATCCAGGCCACCTTCACGGGCCAGGGCATTGACCACCCCGCCGTGGGCGGTTTCCGCCAGCAGGCGCAGCGCGCGGTACAGGTTGGACTTGCCGCTGCCGTTGGGGCCGGTGATCAGATTCAGCCGTCCCAGCGGGATCACCAGTTTGTTGATCGAGCGGTAATTGGCCACCGCGAGGGTCTTGAGCATTTGGGTTCCTGATGGGGGATCGACCGGGGCTCATTGTCAGGCATGCACAGGCGTCTATGGCAAGTGTTTCAGGGCTGAAAGAGTGTGAGCTTTTTCTTCATAAGACGCTCGTGCAAGGTTCCAATCCTGTTCTAAGCTCTCTGTCGAGTTGTACATGGAAAAGGCCAAGGAGTTTGCATGGTGGTTCCCGGATTTAAAGTAGTCATGGCCTTGAGTGTCGTCACCCTGCTGACGGCTTGCGACGAGAAAAAACCCGTGCAGGAATACCTGCCACGGGTGTTCGTGCAAGTCGTCAAGCCGGCCGATTACGCGGTCCCGGTTACCCTCACCGGTGATATCCAGGCCCGGGTACAGACGGAGCTGTCTTTCCGCGTGGGTGGCAAGATCATCCAGCGCTCGGTCGACGTCGGTGATCGAGTGACCGCCAAGCAAGTGCTGGCCCGGCTCGACCCCAAGGATTTGCAGACCAATGTCGATTCGGCCCAGGCGCAAGTCGTCGCCGAGCAGGCGCGGGTGACGCAAAGTGCGGCGGCGTTCGTGCGTCAGCAAAAATTGCTGCCCAAGGGTTACACCAGCCAGAGCGAATACGATTCGGCCCAGGCCGCCTTGCACAGTAGTCAGAGTGCCTTGAGCGCTGCCCAGGCGCAGTTGGCCAATGCCAAGGATCAGTTGAGCTATACGGCGCTGATCGCCGATGCGCCGGGGATCATTACCGAGCGCCAGGCCGAAGTCGGCCAGGTGGTGCAAGCGACCATGCCGGTCTTCAGCCTGGCCCGTGACGGCGACCGGGATGCGGTGTTCAACGTCTACGAATCGCTGCTGGCCGAGAAGCCGAGAGATCACACCATTGTCCTCAGCCTGGTCGATAACCCTGCGATCAAAACCACTGGCACCGTACGCGAAATCACCCCGGCGGTGTCGGCGCAATCCGGAACCGTGCAGGTCAAGGTCGGCCTCGACAAACTGCCCGACGGCATGCAGTTGGGGTCGGTGGTGAGTGCCACGGCCAGCGGATCGGGCAAGTCGGTCATCGAGTTGCCGTGGTCGGCGCTGACCAAAAACATCAGTGCCCCCGCTGTCTGGATTGTCGACGACAAGGGCAAGGCCCAATTGCATTCAGTCACGGTCGGCCGCTACCTGACCGGCAAGGTCATCATCAGCGGCGGGTTGAAGGACGGGGACAAAGTCATCATCGCCGGCGGACAACTCTTGCACCCGGACATGGAAGTCGAAATTGCCGAAAACACTTACAAGGATCTGACGTGGGGAGCCAAGCCATGAAGCCTTTATGGGCGTTGTCCATCGGGCTGGTGCTGAGCGCCTGTTCCAAAAACGAACCGCCGCCGGCGCCGGTACGGCCGGTGTTGTCGATCAAGGTCCAGACCTTGAGCGAAGAGGACCTGGGCCGCTTCGCCGGCAGCATCCAGGCGCGTTATGAAAGCAATACCGGCTTCCGCGTGGGCGGGCGAATCGCCAGCCGTAACGTCGATGTCGGCGCCGCGGTGGAGAAGGGTACGCTGCTCGCCACCCTCGACCCTTCCGACCAGCAGAACCAATTGCGTTCGGCCCAGGGCGACCTGTCGAAAATTCAGGCGCAACTGATCAATGCCAAGGCCAGTGCCCTGCGCCAGCAAGCCTTGTTTGATCGTGGGGTCGGCGCGCAAGCGCAACTCGACGAGGCCAACACGGACCTCAAAACCACCCAGGCCTCCCTCGATCAGGCCCGGGCGGCCGTCAACCAGAGCAAGGACCAACTGGGCTACACCGAGCTGCGCGCCGATCATAAAGCCGTGGTCACCCAGTGGAGCGCCGAGGCCGGGCAAGTGGTAACGGCCGGTCAGCAAGTGGTGACTCTGGCGCAACCGGACATCAAGGAAGCGGTGATCGACCTGCCCGATACCCTGGTCGATCAACTGCCCAGCGATGTGGTGTTTCTGGTCGCTGCGCAGCTGGATCCGAGCATCAACACCACCGCCATCATCCGCGAAATCGAGCCTCAGGCTCAAAGCGCCACACGCACCCGTCGTGCCCGCCTGACCCTGGCCGAAACGCCAGAGGGCTTTCGTCTGGGGACGGCCATCAGCGTCACCCTGAGCTCGGCGATCAAGCCGCGTATCGAGTTGCCTGTCACCGCGCTGCAGGAGGTCGATGGCAAGCCACGCATCTGGGTGATTGATGCACAGAGTAAAACCGTCTCCCCCCGTGACATCACCGTGATCAGCCGTACCGACAGCACCGTGGTGCTGGCTGGCGGCGTGAAGAACGGCGAGCGGGTGGTCAGTGCCGGTGTCAACAGCCTCAAACCGGGGCAGCCAGTGAAAATCGACGAGGACAGTCAATGAAAGGGCCTTTCAACCTCTCGGAATGGGCCCTCAAGCATCAGTCGTTCATCTGGTATCTGATGTTCGTCGCGTTGTTGATGGGTGTGTTCTCGTATTTCAACCTGGGGCGCGAAGAAGACCCTTCGTTCACCATCAAGACCATGGTGATCCAGAGCAAATGGCCGGGGGCGACCCAGGAGGAAACCCTCGAACAGATCACTGACCGGATCGAGAAAAAGCTCGAGGAGCTCGACTCCCTCGACTATGTGAAAAGCTACACGCGCCCCGGCGAATCGACGGTGTACGTGAACCTGCGCGACACCACCAGTGCCAAGGACATCCCGGAAATCTGGTACCAGGTGCGCAAGAAGATCAACGACATCAAATACCAGTTCCCGCAAGGCATACAGGGGCCGTCGTTCAACGACGAGTTCGGTGACGTCTTCGGGTCGATCTACGCCTTCACCGCCGACGGCCTGACCATGCGTCAGTTGCGCGACTACGTGGAACAGGCCCGCATGGAAATTCGCGGCGTGCCGGGGCTGGGCAAGATCGAAATGGTCGGCCAGCAGGACGAAGTGCTGTACCTGAACTTCTCCACGCGCAAACTCGCTGCGCTGGGCATCGATCAGCGTCAGGTGGTGCAGAGCCTGCAAACCCAGAACTCCGTGACCCCGGCGGGTGTCATCGAGGCCGGGCCGGAGCGGATTTCGGTGCGCACTTCGGGGCAGTTCGCTTCGGAGAAAGACCTGGCCGAGGTCAACCTCAAGCTCAATGACCGCTTCTATCGTCTGGCCGACATTGCCGAAATCAGCCGCGGCTACGTCGATCCGGCCTCGCCGGAATTCCGCTTCAACGGCAAACCGGCCATCGGCCTGGCGATTGCCATGCAGAAGGGTGGCAACGTCCAGGCGTTCGGCAAGGCCCTGCACACCCGTATCGACGAGTTGACCGCCGACCTGCCGGTCGGTGTCGGCATTGACAACGTCTCCGACCAGGCCGTGGTGGTGGAGGAGGCCGTTGGCGGCTTTACCAGCGCGTTATTCGAGGCCGTGGTGATCGTACTGTTGGTCAGCTTCGTCAGTCTTGGCGTGCGCGCCGGGCTGGTGGTGGCGTGCTCGATCCCGCTGGTGCTGGCGATGGTGTTCGTGTTCATGGAATACAGCGGCATCACCATGCAGCGGATTTCCCTCGGTGCACTGATCATCGCCCTCGGCCTGCTGGTGGACGATGCGATGATCACCGTGGAGATGATGGTCACGCGGCTGGAATTGGGCGAGACCAAGGAGCAGGCGGCAACCTTCGCCTACACCTCCACGGCGTTCCCGATGCTCACCGGTACGCTGGTGACGGTGGCGGGCTTCGTGCCGATCGGCTTGAACGCCAGCTCGGCCGGTGAATACACCTACACCCTGTTTGCGGTGATTGCCTGTGCGATGCTGGTGTCGTGGGTGGTGGCGGTATTGTTTGCGCCGGTGATCGGCGTGCACATTCTCAGTACCAACGTGAAACCCCATGAAGGCGAACCCGGGCGTATCGGCAAGGCGTTCAACGGCGGGCTGCTGTGGTGCATGCGCAATCGCTGGTGGGCCATTGGCATCACCGTACTGTGCTTTGTACTGGCGGTGTTCAGCATGCGCTACGTGCAGAACCAGTTCTTCCCGTCTTCGGATCGGCCGGAAATCCTGGTGGACCTGAACCTGCCGCAAAACGCCTCGATCGACGAAACCCGCCGGGCCGTCGATCGCCTTGAAGCCACGCTCAAGGACGATCCGGACATCGTGCGCTGGAGCACCTACGTCGGCCAGGGTGCCATTCGTTTCTATCTGCCACTGGACCAACAACTGCAAAACCCGTTCTACGCGCAGTTGGTGATCGTCAGCAAAGGCCATACCCGTGAGGCCATGATGCAGAAGCTTCGCGAGCGCTTGCGCAACGACTTCGTCGGCATCGGCAGTTATGTCCAGGCACTGGAAATGGGCCCGCCGGTAGGGCGTCCGATCCAGTACCGGATCAGCGGCAAGGACATCGACCAGGTGCGCCGACATGCCATCGACCTGGCCACTGAGCTGGACAAGAACCCGCACATTGGCGAGATCATCTACGACTGGAACGAACCGGGCAAAGTGCTGCGGATCGACATCGCCCAGGACAAGGCGCGGCAGTTGGGGTTGTCTTCGGAGGATGTGGCCAACCTGATGAACGGCATCGTCAGCGGCCAGTCGGTGACCCAGGTCGATGACGACATTTACCTGATCAACGTGGTCGGTCGCGCGGTGGATTCCGAACGCGGTACGCCGGAAACCCTGCAGAACCTGCAAATCGTCACGCCAAGCGGCACGTCGATTCCGCTGCTGGCGTTCGCCACGGTGCGCTACGAACTGGAGCAGCCGCTGGTGTGGCGTCGCGATCGCCTGCCGACCATCACCATCAAGGCGGCGATACGCGACGAGATCCAGCCGACGGACCTGGTGAAAATCCTCAAGCCGTCCATCGACGATTTCGCTGCCAAATTGCCGGCGGGCTACAAGGTCGCCACCGGTGGTACGGTGGAGGAAAGCGGCAAGGCCCAGGGACCGATTGCCAAGGTTGTGCCGCTGATGCTGTTCTTGATGGCGACCTTCCTGATGATCCAGCTGCACAGCGTGCAGAAGCTGTTCCTGGTGGCCAGCGTTGCGCCGCTGGGGCTGATCGGCGTGGTGATCGCGCTGGTGCCTACCGGTACGCCGATGGGCTTCGTGGCGATCCTCGGGATCCTGGCGCTGATCGGTATCATCATTCGCAACTCGGTGATCCTGGTGACCCAGATCGAGGAATACGAGCTGAAGGGCTATGCACCGTGGGATGCAGTCGTGCAGGCCACCGAACATCGGCGCCGGCCGATCCTGCTGACCGCGGCGGCGGCGAGCATGGGGATGATCCCGATTGCCCGGGAAGTGTTCTGGGGGCCGATGGCCTACGCGATGATCGGCGGGATCGTCATCGCCACCTTGCTGACGCTGCTGTTTTTGCCGGCGCTGTATGTGGCCTGGTACAAGATTCGCGAGCCGAAGAAAGAGGTGCAGTAAAGGCGAGCGCTTCGCGCTCTATTCGCGAGCAAGCCCGCTCCCACATTTGGAATGCATTCCCCTGTGGGAGCGGGCTTGCCCGCGAAGACGTCAGCACAACCACCGCAAATCTGCGGGCTTTACACCTTGCGCCAGACACTCGCCAACCAAGGCTGCTGCTCCCGCGGTAGCCCTGTCGGCCGGTAGTAATGCTCCAGCTCCACAA
>RCUO01001000.1_pt1 | contig 11574 bp, 10 predicted proteins | sample 2166161 | NCBI WGS metagenome assembly RCUO01 (sample SAMN09932617, study PRJNA488358) | compost metagenome | feature: garden; material: soil; isolation source: compost soil in cyclohexanecarbonitrile-enriched culture | place: Germany: Experimental Botanical Garden Goettingen | collected 2016-01-27 | reverse complement strand
ATGATTTGCCAGAAGGTCCACTGCCATCCGACGTGTTCGGTCCACAACCCGGCCAGTGGCGTGCCGAGGCCTGGGCCGAACGTCGCGGTCAGGGCATAACCGGCCAGACCATAAAGCTTCACGTTGGCCGGCAAAAAGCGCAGCGCGACGGTCATCAGCATCGGCGGCAACGCACCGCCCGCCAGGCCTTGCAAGGTGCGCATGACCAGCAGGCTTTCGTAGTTTGGAGCGAGCGGGCACAACACGCCCAACAGGGTGAATGCGCTGATGGCGCAGAGGGTGAACCGTCGCAGCGAGAACGTCACCGAGCACCACGGCGCAAAAGCCATGGCCGCCACCGAGGTCGCGGTGTAACTGGCGACCAGCCAGGTGCCTTCGTCGTAGCCGATGGCCAATGCGCCGCGGATGTCGGCGAGGGCAACCTTGGTCACCATCTCGTTCAGGCCCGACACCAGCACCGCCAACAACACGCCCACCAGGCCGATGATGATCCGCGGACCAAAGACCGGTGGCGTGACGGCAGCCGGGCTGGCCGCGGCGAGCGGTGACGTGACCGCGAGGGAAGTCATGACTGCAAGCTCCGGGGTTTGAATACCGGGGCATTTTAAGAAGCGTCGCGGCTCACGAAAATCAACTTATCAGCAGGTTATAAGTGCGTCCCATGCAGCAATACAAATCCCTGAGCTGGCTTGCCAGCTCCTATAGGGAGTCGGCGTTCAGTTTAGAGTGGGTTGGGCGGCCAGCCACGTCGCCTCGCAACAGGCCTTGAGCGTCTCACGCATCCAGCGATGCGCCGGATCCTTGTCGAAACGCGGGTGCCACGCCTGGGTCAGCATGAGGGTCGGCAGCGGAATCGGTAGGGTGAATGAACGCAGCTTCAACCCCATACGCCGCACACTCAGCAACGCCTCCTTGGGCACCGGCAGAATCAGATCGGAATCAGGCAACGCAAACATCGCCGCATGGAAACTCGGCGCGATCACTGCCACCCGCCGCTCCAGCCCCAGCGCATTGAGCGCCGTGTCGATCGGGCCACGGGCGATGCCCCGGCGCGACATGCTGATGTGGGAAAAACCGGCGTAGCGCTCAGCCGTGATCTCTTCATCGAACAGCGGGTGGTCCTCGCGTACCAACCCGACAAAATGCGTGGAGAACAGGTTCTGCACCTTCACCTCCGGCATCAGGGGCCGGTTGTTGCTGACGCTTAAATCGATACGGCCCTCACGCAATGCTTCGTCATCCCCATCGCCCTCCGGGACAAAGCGCAGTTCGCAGTGCGGCGCCTGACGCTCCATCATGTCGAACAGCTTGCCGCCATAGACACCCACGAAGAAATCGTTGGCGCGAATACTGAACCGCCGGCGCAAGCTGCCCAACTGCACCTCATCGGCGGAGCGAAACAGCAACGCCGCCTGCTCGACAACCTCCCGCACTTGCTCGCGCAATGCCAATGCCTTGGGCGTCGGCACCAACCCACGGCCGGCCCGCACCAGGATCGGATCGCCGATGGCCTCGCGAATCCGCGTCAGCGTGCGACTCATGGCCGCCGGGCTGAGATTCATCCGCCGCGCCGCGCCTACTACGCTCCCTTCGTCGAGCAGGGCGTCGAGAGCGACCAGGAGGTTCATGTCCGGAAGTTGCATGTTGAGCACTCGTATCTGATCTGAATTGATTAAAACGCAATGCTAACAGCCTATCCCCCTGTAGGAGCAAAGCTTGCTCGCGATGAATGATAACGCATCTATTTCAGGGCCCTGAGGATGCGTTTCCATAGCCCGGACAGCTGAAGTCCGTTTGGGCGGGGGCGGGTTGAATCCGTATATGTAATGCGTGGGAGATCCTGTGAACAGTTCGGATCCGACGGGTCATTGGCCTCCATTCAAGGCCGTAGGCAGATTCCGGTTCAAAAGTTGCCAGTTGGACATGGAGCGAGATTGTCTGTGCCCTCTTACATCAATTCCAATGCTACGCTGTGATTTCTTCGAATCGAGATAAAGCGCTCCCATCGAAAGCTCACTTCTAAGACGTTCGAGAGTGGCCATGAAGCGGATCCTGATCGGTGCTATCACCCTAGCGATAATCGGCATGATGACCTATGACATGCTCCAATGGAGAGCCGTCGAAAAGCAGTATCAAGACGTTTCGTGTAATGAAGCTAAGCACGCCTTAAAAGGAGTGGAAATTCGAGCGCGAGCGTTGGCTGCCGGGATGCCCGTAGAGGCATACGCTAATGCTGAAGAAAAGGAAGTGGCGAAACTAATTAATGCTCTTGAAGGTGCGGCTAGCGACGCGGATATTGATACAGTCGTGGAGAGTCACGCTGCCGCCATAGAAGCGGAGAACGCTGCTGTTGACGAGGTGGAGGCTTGAGGCGATCAAGCATTCCTCGAACAACGACTGATGAGACAACGGATACCCGTCGATGTTAAACAACAGCTCGAACGCGCCGCAAAGGCAGTCAGTCTCACTTGTAGCTAGCGCTCAGCGATAACAAGGTATCCCCGTTCAAAAGTCCAACCCAGACTCTAATCCTCGCCAAACTAAAAGGGCTCCCGAAGAGCCCTTTTTGTACTCAAATCGACATCAATTGGTCAGCCAGGACTCAACGGTCGCGGAGCCATGTTTCGCCTTCCATTCTTTCAGCATCTTGTGATTGCCACCTTTGGTCTCGACGACTTCGCCGGTATGCGGGTTTTTATAGACCTTCACTTGGCGTGGCTTACGGGTGCCTGTTTTGGACTCGATGGCTGGTGCGCGACGACCGGACTGCGGATCAAGCAGGTTGATCACGTCTTTAAGGCTGTAGCTGTACTCACCCAGCAATTTACGAAGCTTGGTCTCGAATTCGATTTCCTTCTTAAGGCCAACATCGCCTTTGAGAGCTTCGAGAGCCTGAAGTTGCTCGGCGAGGTGTTTTTCGAGTTGGCGAAATTCTGCGAGTTTGGACATGACAGATCTCTTTTCGGTAGGTGGCTTACAGTATATTGCAATTTGCAGTAAGTTCGTTTGTATTAGTTGTCACCAACATTCATACCCGGATGTTGAACGCGCAGTTTTTACGTGTCCTGCCTTATTCATCTTCGGCCAACAGCGGCAATATTGAGATCATCATCAATCTTGCCGACTATCGAGTTGATGCGAGTGACTAGACGAGTATCCACAGGCTGCGCTCGCTTTGGCGAAAGACGGCGCGCTCAAAGCGCCTCATTGATCCAGGAACTGCCAGGCTAACGCCTATACTAGAGTGATTAACGCCTCGCCCAATTCGTCACGCTGCATCACCTCAACGATGATCGGCACAGGCGACATCAGGTGGGTGCGCATCAGGGTTGTCGCCCGTGCGGTATCGCGGGCGAGGATGGCTTCGACCAGCGCGGCATGTTCATTGCGATTCAACTCCAGGGCTTCGTCGGAGAACACCGTTTGTGTCAGCCATAGATGTCGATAGCGTTCGGCCTGATCGAACAGGTAGGTGCGCGCCTGGAGCAAATGTTTAGAGCCACAGCCAGCGGCAATGGCGCTGTGGAAGGCTTTGTGCCGTTCGTCCCAGACGTCAAGCACATTCTCCCGAGTAGTTGCGCCCATGACTTTTGACAACGTATGGGAGTTGGCCAATATATTCGCCTCCCAGAGGTCATCACCACGCTCGATGGCTAGGCCCACGATCATGGCTTCAAGATTGGCGCGGGCGTCATAGATGTCCTGCATCTCTTGCAGCGACATAGACGCGACTCGGTAACCTTTCTGACTGATGACCACCACCAGGTGCTCGGCCACCAATTGCGAAAGTGCTTCACGCAGCGGGCCGACACCCAGGTCATAGCGCGCCTTGAGCCCGCTCATGAGCAGTTTCTCACCGGGCTTGAAGACGCCACGGATGATGTCCAGCTTGAGCCGCTCATACCCACTGAATGCAGAGTTATGCCTAGGGGTGAGGCTATCCAAGGTGCTGCTCCTAACATCGCCAAAAACCAATCATACCCAAACATCTACCAGACGAAAAATTTTCCACTAAAGGCATTTTTGTGCCCTAAACATTAAAATGTAGACATTTTCAACGTATGGCGATACTTTTGCGCCAAGCCTGTCCAGACCTTTGCTGGAAGGCGCTAATTACTATCTTCGCCTAGGAGCTGCCATGAACGCTTTTACTCAGATTCAGGACCTTGTAATGCCGCTGCCATCAGAGAGTAAGGGCTTCAGCTTCTCCCCCTCCAGCCAGTCGCCACGGATGATGGAGCTGAAATTCGCCCGAGAAACCGTCGACGCGTTCATCAAGGCGGTGGCCGAATGGCCGGTCCAGGCATTGGAGTACAAGTCGTTCCTGCGCTTTCGGGTCGGTCAGATCCTTGACGAGCTGTGCGAAGGCACCCTACGCCCGGTATTGGTCAATACCATCCTGGACCGCGCCACCGGCGGCATGCTGATCACACCTGAAGGTTTGAACGACGTGTCCCAGGCCGATGACATGGTCAAGTTCTCCTCTGCCGTCGCGCACCTGATCGGTCGCTCCAACTTTGATGCCATGAGCGGCCAGTTCTACGCGCGCTTTGTGGTGGTCAACACCGACAATTCCGACAGCTACTTGCGTCAGCCACACCGGGTGATGGAACTGCACAACGACGGCACCTTCGTCCAGGAGCGTACCGACTACGTGATGATGATGAAGATCGACGAGCAGAACATGGAAGGCGGCAACTCCCTGCTGCTACACCTGGACGACTGGGCAGATCTGCAGCACTTCTACACTCACCCACTGGCCCGCCGTGAAATGCGCTTCGCCGCCCCTCCGAGCAAGAACGTGCGTGAAGATGTGTTCCACGCGGTGTTCGATAACGATGCCGAAGGTCGCCCGACCTTGCGCTACATCGACCAGTTCGTGCAGCCCAAGGACTTCGAAGAAGGTATCTGGCTTAACGCCTTGAGCGAATCTCTGGAAGGCTGCCCGCAAAAGTTGTCGGTACCGGTGCCGGTCGGCAGCTTCGTATTGATGAACAACATGTTCTGGCTGCATGGCCGTGACCGCTTCATCGCCCACCAGGGCCTGCGTCGTGAGCTGATGCGCCAGCGTGGCTACATCAGCTACCAGAAAACCCTGTACCAGCGTGGTCAGTAAGTTTTGCCAAGCGCTGAGCTGAACTGACCAGGGCCACCCCCGTGGCCCTGGTCGTGCTTCCAACAACAACCTGACCCAGGTGGGTGCAAATCTAATGGCTGTGTACGACTTCATCATCATCGGTGGCGGCATTGTAGGCATGTCTACGGCCATGCAACTGACTCAGGTTTACCCGGACGCTAAAATCCTCCTACTGGAGAAGGAGTCCGGCCCGGCCATGCACCAAACCGGCCACAACAGTGGCGTGATCCATGCCGGCGTCTACTACACACCGGGCAGCCTGAAGGCGCGTTTCTGTCTGGAAGGCAACAAGGCCACCAAGGCCTTCTGCGACAAGCACAGCATCCCCTATGATGAGTGCGGCAAACTGCTGGTGGCCACCAACGAGTTGGAAATGGAGCGCATGCACGCGCTGTGGGAACGCACTGCAGCCAACGGCATCAAGCGTGACTGGCTGACGGCCGCCGAGCTGCGCGAGCGCGAGCCGAACATCGTCGGCCTGGGTGGTATCTTCGTGCCTTCAAGCGGCATCGTGAACTACGCCCAGGTCACCGCGGCCATGGGGCGTGAATTCGAAGCCGCCGGTGGCGAGATTCGCTATGACAGCGAAGTGCTCGCCATCGATGAGCGTCCCGATGAAGTGGTGCTGCGCACCGGCAACCAGGAGCACCACGGCCGCTTCCTGGTCACCTGTTCGGGCCTGATGGCCGACCGCGTGGTGCGCATGCTCGGAATCAAGCCGAACTTCATCATCTGCCCGTTCCGTGGCGAGTACTACCTGCTGCCCAAGCAACACAACCAGATCGTGAACCACCTAATTTACCCGATCCCGGATCCGGCCATGCCGTTCCTCGGCGTGCACCTGACCCGCATGATCGACGGCACCGTCACCGTCGGCCCCAACGCGGTGCTTGCAATGAAGCGCGAAGGCTATCGCAAGACCGATTTCTCGCTGTCCGATATGTTCGAAACCCTGACCACCCCGGGCATTCTCAAGGTGCTGAAGAACAACCTGCGTCCCGGCCTGACCGAAATGAAAAACTCGCTGTTCAAGGGTGGCTACCTCAAGCAAGTACAGAAGTACTGCCCGAGCATCGTCAAGAGCGACCTCACCGCCTACCCGGCCGGTGTCCGCGCCCAGGCGGTCTCGCTGGATGGCAAGCTGATCGATGACTTCCTGTTCGTCAACACCGCCCGCAGCGTCAGCGTCTGCAACGCCCCGTCGCCGGCAGCGACCTCGGCCATTCCGATCGGCGCGTACATCGTCGACAAGGTCCGCGAGCAGCTCGCAAGCACAGGAGCCAGTTTTGTGAAACCCGTCAACTCTGTGCGACTCGCCTGCGTAGCGGCGTCAGCGACAACTCGATAGCAGGAATTTCGCGTGCAACTCAACGATCCGCAACTGTTTCGTCAACGAACCTTTATCGACGGAGTCAAGATCGATGCCGATAACGGCCAGGCCCTCAAGGTGAACAATCCGGCTATCGGTGGAATCGTTAGCCACATGCCTAAAATAGGGGCCAACGAAACCCACCGTGCCACTGAGGCCGCGGAGACGCTGCCGGCCTGGCGTGGGCCGACAGCCAAGGAGCGCGCCAACAAGCTGCTCAAATGGCTTGAACAAATAATCGCCAACCAGACAACCTGGCAAGGCTGATGACCCTCGTTCAAGGCAAGCATCTGACCGAGTCGCGCGGCGAAATTGCTTCTGCGGCTCCTTCCAAGAGCGGTTCGGCGAAGAAGCCAGCGCTGTAGGCTCGTGATCCGTACCACCAGGCCGACAGCGCCTGATGGTACTCAAACAGGACATCAGCGTGACAGCCGCCATTACCCGTGGGACTTCCCTTGACGATGATCACCCGAAAGGCCGGTCCGGCCCTGGCCGCCGGTTGCACTATGGTGCTCAAGCCTGCGTCGTAAACCCCTTACTCGGGACTGGCCGTGACCGAACTGGCCGAGCGCGCGGGCATCCCTAAAGGCGTGTTCAGCGTTGTCATGGGCCGCGCGGGCGAAGCCGGCGGCGATCTGACCGGCAACCCAATCGTGTGGCTATTCGCGACTGCGTAATCAAATCCGCTCAACGTCCGGAGTTAGCCGTCAGAAACGATGTGCGTAGTAACTCGAGCGAGTGACTTCGAACACCTCGCACAATCAATCCACAGGCTCATGGACGCTTAGCCTATGGATCGGCGTGTACGCTCGAGATGTTCCGACATCAAGAGTGCTGTAGCCTTTTTAATATCGATTACTCTCGTTCGAGACGAGCGACTCGAGCTTCCCACTCCTCAATCTTTTGCTGCTCTGGGTTCAGCGCCTTGCTCTGCGGGGTGACGCCTGTGCGCCCCTGCTGAAGCTGGCCAACCCAACGACGCAGTGCCGACTCGCCAACGCCGAGTGAACGACTGGCATCGGTAAAGCTGTAATTTTGCTTGAGTACGAGGTCGCCACCAACCAGGCCACGCCGATGGACTGACGGATGCCGGCCATCAGGTGCGGCAGCACGGAAGGAAACAGAATTTGGGTGAACACCTTCCATTCGCTGAGCTTGAAGTGCTGGTCGTTTATCGGACAGCTGGCGTGCGAGATGGACTGAAACGGCTCACCTCTGCAGGCCTTAGTGCAAATCCCGGCGGATGGCGTCCAGGCGTTCATCGAGCAGTGGCGTTAGCAGGGCATAGCACTGCGCCGGGGTGATGGAGACCGTCGGGGCATCGATGAGGCAGTGGCGCAGCTGTTCGAGCGCGTCGCGTAGCGCGCAGGGGGCGTGCCTGAGCAAACGTTCATGCAGGTACTGCAACTGGATGAGCATTTCCAGCGGGCAGTTGCGAGACGCTGCGGCCCGCACCGACAGGCCACGCAGCCGCCCGAGATCCTCCAGCTCCCAGCAGCGTTCGGCGAGGCTGGGAAGGTGCAGATTGAGTGCACAGCGATGGAGTTCAAGGTGCTGTAGGGCTCCAAGCAGGTCTTGCAGCAGCAGACAATGGCCATCGAAATCGGTGGGCGCGCGGCGTAGTGCCTGCCAGGACAGCTGTTGCTGTTCGCAATAGGGCCATTCCCGCCAGCGTTGGTCGAGTGCGGTGCCCAGGGCCTGGCAGCGCTGGCGTGCCTCGATGGTTGTCTGGCCACCGAGACCGCGATGCTGTTGTAGGCCTTGCAGCAAATCCAGGCCCAGCAACAGTGCCCGTCGCAGTGCCGAGTCATCTTGCGGGAGAAGAGGACGTGCCGGTTTTGTACTGAGCTGTGGCGTCATCTACGGTTTCCGACGGTGAGCTGGTTGAGATAGTGGGTCAGATCATGCAGCGCATGGGTCTGCGTACTCTGTGCCTGTACGGCCCCATTGACCTGCTGCAACTGTTCGCTGAGGACATGGTTGGCTTGCTGGTGCTCACTGAGGGCCTGTTGCATGGCGCCGAGTTGTTGCAGGTTGGTCTGGCTGCGGCGGGCCAGGTCGTCGAGATTCGCGGCCAGTCGTTCACTCTCTTGGCAGCCGGCTTCCAACAGCTCGCGGTGTTGTCCGACTTCGCCATCTACCTGGTGCACTGCGGTCGCGATTGCGGTGACGGTCGTGGTGATTTCACGGGTGGCTCGGTCGGTGTCCTGGGCCAGGCTGCGCACCTCCTCGGCGACCACGGCGAAGCCGCGACCGTGCTCGCCCGCGCGGGCGGCCTCAATCGAGGCGTTTAGCGCCAGCAACTGGGTCTGCTTGGCCAGTGCCTGGATGTTCTGCACGGCGCGCTCGACGGCGGCGGTGCACTGCAACAGGCCTGTTACGGCCTGTGCGGTATGGCCCAGGCTGTACTGGATGGCGAGCATGCTGCCGCCCACGACGCGCGCCTCCTGGCAGCCGGCCTCGCTCTGGGCGTAGGCGTCGGCGAACGCTGCCAGGGCCTCCACGGCCAGGTCGTCGATGCTGTGCAGGGTCTGATCGATCTGCTCGCTGGCGGCAGCGATCATGGCGAGCCGCTGGCTCTGTTCCTCGCCTTGGTCGCGGGCTTTCTGGGTCATCTGTTCCAGAGCGCGGCTGGCGAATTGTACTTCGCTGCGCAGGCGTTCGCCGTCGCGCAGTCGCACGCTGGCAGTTACCAGTAGCATCGCAGGGTCGGCATCTTGGCTGTGCAGCAGCCGCACCAATTCGGTGTTCCAGAACTTCTGCAACTGGCGTTGCTGGCGTTCGCGCAAGTGCCAGGCACCACCCAGGTAGAGTACGCCAGGCACCAGGGCTAGCGCGCTGGCGTGCAGGTCGCTGAGGGCCAGGGCGCAGTCGCCGAGCGCCAGCCCGAGCGGCAGCCAGACGCCGGCCCGGCTGCACTCGAGCAGGGCTCTGCCAGGTTTGAACAAGGCGCTTGCGAGCGCCAGGCGAGCAGGGCGCCGGCCCTTGTGCTGGTCTGCAATGGCGTGACCCGAGAGGGGCATTCCTTGAATGGACATGGAGAATCCTTCTGTGCATGAAAGCAAAAACGGCGTACGCCCACCTTCCAAACTGCGGAGGAGAAGCGGACGTCGTTGCCCACGGTGCTTGCCTGGCCATCATCAATGACGGCGCCGGCCTGGGCAGTCCTTAGAAAGTTGTTTGCCAGCCTTGCCCTCGGCGGCGTGCACGCGCCTGGGCCCAGCGGAGCAATGGCTGCCTGCTCCTGTGGCTTGGCCGTACCGCAAGGTGCCCGGCGCACCGCCAGCGGGAGTTGCCGAGCCACTGTGCTCTGTTCTGGTTCGGGCCAATAAGGATCAAAGAGCTGTCCAATTGCACGAGAAACGGGTGCAAAGGATGGAGGCGAGCAGGCTGGCGTCACTTCAGCAATGATTTGGCACGGTACCTGCTTTTGCTCGGCAGTCCTGATGATCAACGTCGATCACAACATGCCTGAAGGCACAGGACACGTGCGCCGGGCAGCGTTGCCAGACGACACCTTCATCGTTACCACAGACAGGCAACGGCGCCTGAAGCTTTACGGCTTCGGGCGCCTTTTTTTTGCGTTTTTCCTGCACCCGCTTCACCCGGATAAATACGAGTCAGGGAGACCAGAAAACCAACCTGTGAAGCCTTGTTCGAGGTTTCGCTCACGATCCATTAAGAGTGCATGCATTGGAGTTGCAAGAATGACGAAGTCTCCCCTGGTTCTGGCCATAACCGCAGGCGCCCTTGGTGCGCTGACACAACAGGCCGTCGCCGCCGGTTTCATCGAGGACAGCAAGGCCAACCTGACCCTACGCAACTTCTACATCAACACCGACAACCGTGAAGGGGCCGCCTCGCCGAGCAAGCAAGAGGAATGGGGGCAGGGGTTCATCTTCAATTATGCCTCCGGCTACACCCAGGGCCCGGTCGGCGTCGGCGTGGACGCCCTCGGCCTGCTCGGCGTGCGCCTGGACAGCGGCGGCAAGGCCGGCAAGGCGGGCGTGGATCGTACCCCCGGCACGGTGTTTCCGCTGGAGAGCGACGGTTCGCCGGTGGATGAGTTCAGCAATCTCGGCCTGACCGCCAAGGCCAAGCTTTCCAATACCGAATTGCGCTACGGCACCTTGCAGCCCAAGCTACCCGTGGTGTCCTACAACGACGGCCGATTGCTGCCAGTTTCGTTCCAGGGTGGCCAGGTGTCTTCCACCGACCTCAAAAACTTCACCCTGGTCGCCGGCCAACTGGAACACTCCAAGGGGCGTAACTCCACCGACGAGCGCAGCCTCTCGATCGCCGGCGCCAACGGCAGCAGCGCCAGTTCGCGCGACAGCAACAAATTCTACTACGCCGGTGGCGACTACAAACCGAGCAAAGACCTGACCCTGCAGTACTACTACGGCAACCTCGACGACTTCTACCAGCAGCACTTCGTCGGCCTGTTGCACAACTGGGCGATCGGGCCGGGCGTGCTGAAAACCGACCTGCGCGCCTTCGACAGCAGTTCCGATGGCAAGAACGGCAGCACCGCCGGCCGAGCCGATGGTTTTGTCAGCAGCGGCTACTACGGCAACCGGGTGACCAAGGGCGAGGTCGACAACCGCGCCTTCAGCGGCCTGTTCACCTATGTCATCAGTGGCCACAGCTTCGGCGCCGGATACCAGGTGCTCAACGGCGACAGCGATTTCCCCTTCCTCAACCGCGGCGATGGTGAAGGCTCTACTGCCTACCTGATCACCGATGTGCAGATCGGCAAGTTCCAGCGCGCCGGCGAGCGCACCTGGCAGGTTCGCTATGGCTACGACTTCGCCACCCTTGGTGCTCCGGGCCTGACCTTCAACACGGTCTATCTGCACGGCGACAACATCAAGACGCCCAATGGCAACAAGAGCGAGTGGGAGCGCGACATCACCCTGGGTTACGTCGTCCCATCAGGCACCTTCAAGGGCCTGGGGCTGGCCTGGAGAAACGCCTCGCTTCGCAGCGAATTGCCGGTCTCGGGTGCGGGCACGCCGACCCAGCGTGACCAGGACGAGAACCGCCTGATAGTCAGCTACACCCTGCC
>RCUO01000997.1_pt1 | contig 11614 bp, 8 predicted proteins | sample 2166161 | NCBI WGS metagenome assembly RCUO01 (sample SAMN09932617, study PRJNA488358) | compost metagenome | feature: garden; material: soil; isolation source: compost soil in cyclohexanecarbonitrile-enriched culture | place: Germany: Experimental Botanical Garden Goettingen | collected 2016-01-27 | reverse complement strand
CAGGTCCGGCCGGGTCCCGAACAGGCCCTGCGCACAGCTGCGGTTCACCCGGAAACCGGTCATTACCTCATCAAAAATCAGCAGCGCCCCATAGCCCGTAGTCACCTTGCGCAAGCCCTCCAGGAAGCCCGGCTGCGGCGGCACAACGCCCATATTGCCGGCAATCGGCTCGACGATGATCGCGGCAATTTCGTTGCCGTAGCGTTCAAAGGCGATTTTGACGCCTTCCAGGTCGTTGTAAGGTACAGTGATCGTGTTCACCGCTACTCCTTCAGGCACACCCGGGCTGTCCGGCAGACCCAGTGTAGCGACACCTGATCCGGCTTTGATCAGCAGGCTGTCCGCATGGCCGTGATAGGAGCCTTCGAACTTAAGGATTTTGCTGCGTCCGGTATAGCCGCGGGCCAGACGGATTGCGCTCATGGTAGCTTCTGTACCGGAGTTAACCATCCGTACGATATCAACAGACGGCACACGCTCCACGACCAGCTTAGCCATCTCCGTCTCCAGCAGTGTCGGCGCGCCGAAGCTGGTCCCTTTTACCGCAGTCTCCTGCAGTGCTTTAACCACCTCTGGGTGGGCATGTCCCATAATAAGCGGCCCCCAGGAGCAGACATAGTCGATAAAGCTGTTGCCGTCGATATCATAGATGCGCGAGCCGATCCCGTGATCCACATATACCGGTGTCAGGCCGACCGATTTGAACGCCCGCACCGGGCTGTTCACCCCGCCGGGAATATACTGTTTAGCTTCTTCAAAAGCGTTCCGGGAAGCTTCTTCCCGGCGCGACAATGGCACATTGCCCATGTAATTCACTCCTGTTCTGTTCTTTATTACAGTTTAGCCGCGCAGCCAGCGGGCCGCATCCTTGGAAAAATAAGTGATAATGATGTCCGCACCCGCACGCTTCATGCCGGTCAGCATCTCCATTACGATAGCTTTTTCATCGATCCAGCCCTGCAGCGCTGCCGCTTTGACCATCGAATACTCACCGCTCACATTGTAAGCCACCAGCGGCAGATCGAACTGGTCGCGGATCGTCCGGATCACATCGAGATAAGCCAGCGCCGGCTTAACCATCAGCATGTCGGCACCCTCCAGCACATCAGAGTCCGCTTCACGGATTGCTTCACGCAGGTTAGCCGGGTCCATCTGATATGTTTTGCGGTTGCCGAACTGCGGCGCAGAATCAGCAGCCTCGCGGAACGGGCCGTAGAAGGCAGAGGCGTATTTTACCGAATAGGACATAATAGGCACATGCTCAAAACCATTCTCATCCAGTCCCGTGCGGATCGCCTGCACAAAACCGTCCATCATGTTAGAAGGCGCAATAATATCCGCCCCGGCCTTGGCCTGCGATACTGCAGTACGGGTCAGCAGCTCCAGCGAAGCATCGTTGATGACATCCCCATGCACCACGCCGTCAACCACATGAGTATGAACCATGCCGCAATGGCCGTGGTCCGTGAACTCACACAGACAGGTATCAGCCACAACGAGCAGCTCGGGGTACCATTGCTTGATCAGGCGTGTTGCCTCCTGCACAATCCCGTCATCCGCAAAGCCGGACGAACCCACCGCATCCTTCGTCTCCGGAATCCCAAACAGCAGAACCGCCGGAATCCCCAGCGCCGCAATTTCGTCCACCTCGGCCTTCAGCATGTCCAGCGAAAAATGATACACGCCCGGCATCGAGCCTATCTCCGTCTTCACACCTGTCCCGTACGTTACAAAAATCGGCTGGATCAGATCCAATGTATTCAGCACGGTCTCCCGCACCATCCCGCGAATTCCGGCTGTACCGCGCAAACGGCGGTGCCGGGTAATTGGAAAGCTCATTGATGTATCCTCCTGAGTAGTTAATATGCAAGTAGAAACGGCTACACCGCCCTAAACAGGACGGCATCCGTTTCTGCGAGAAATATAAGAAACATTTATAGCGTACAACATATATATCCTTTATTTTAAAAAAAGTCCGGCAGCACTGAGCAATGTCAGCGCATGTCCGGAATACCTGTAGTGTTGGTGTGCCATACTTGTGGCAACTGGGTTGGGATAAACCAAACCATAATCATCAAACATCGCGTGGTCTTGTACGACATCGTTTCTGTTTGTTGCCTGTATAGTGTGTGGTGAGTACTATTATGCTGCTCCGGCCGAATGTCCCAGCCTCATACTAACTTTAACTGCACTCTGTACAGCTATTCCATCCGTTTTCGTCTGAGTAACCCGTTTAGCTGTACTTTGTGCAGCTATTTTGGCTGAAAAAGCGGCTTTCAGCCGAAATAGGCGACTTTAGTTGTACGGAGTGCAGCTATTCCCGCGCACCAGCCAAATATGACCGTTTTAGCTGCACAAAGTGCAGTTAAAACGTATCAGGAGAGTGTTACCTGCCTTAACGCAGACAATCGGCGTATCATCTCCACACGGCGTAGCTCATCCAGCGAGCCAACTACAGACAGTAGGCGGTATCTAACTACACGCAGCTTAGCTCAACAGCCCAGCAAACTAATGTGTTCAACACTCCCGCAGACAGCCGGTGCATCTAACAAAATATAGTGTAGCTCATCCAGCTACACACCCCGTACCACTACTTCTACAAATCGCCGGCGCAAAATGCCATAAGCCGCCTCGCCATCAAGCTGGCCGCCGGCAGAGGATCAAGCCCTACCTTACTCGTGTAGACTCGTTCCATTGGCACAGCTCCTGCACGAGGCCTTCAATTGTGGCCTCGTCAGGCAGCAGGCCCGGGGTCAGGCCGGCGGCGACGGCCGTTTCTTCGGTCACCGGGCCGATGCAGGCGATCTTGACGCCGGCCAGCACGGCCACCGGATCTTCCAGACCCATGCGCGCCAGGATCTCGATGAAGTTGCGCACGGTCGAAGAGCTGGTGAAGGTAACCGCATGGATGCGTTTCTCCTCGAGCAGGCGCAGCAGCTCGATATCATCCTCTCCCGTCACCACCGTCTCGTAGGTGTCGATCTCGGTCACTTCCAGCCCAAGCCCCTGCAGCTTGGCCGGAAGCCACTCCCGCGCAAGGTCCCCGCGCGGCAGCAGCACCTTCTGCCCCGCCGCCAGCTGCGGGCCGAACGCCTCAAGCAGCCCTTCCGCCTGGAAGCGGGCGGGCAGCTCCTCAGCCACCAGCCCCCGCTCCGCCAGCGCGGCGGCTGTGGCCGGCCCTACCGCGCCGATGCGCGCGCGGTATAAACCGCGGATGTCCACCCTCAGCTCCGCCAGGTGGCGCCAAAAGAACTCCACGCCGTTCGGGCTCGTGAAGAAGACCCAGTCATAGGCTTCCAGCGCTCCCAGCGCGGAAGCTATAGCGGCCTTCTTCTCTTCGCCTGCCGGCATGACCGTCTCAATGACCGGGAACTCGTACGGCTCGCCGCCGAGCTCCTCAATGCGGTCCACCAGCTCGCTCGCCTGGCTGCGGGCGCGGGTGACCACGATGCGCTTGCCGAACAGAGGCAGCGCCTCGGCCCACATCAGCTGCTGGCGCTGGCGCACCACTTCGCCGACGACAATGACCGCCGGCGGCTTGAAGTCCGCCGCCAGCACCTTCGCCTCGATGTCGGCGAGCGTACCGGTCAGCGTATCCTGCTCCGCACGTGTACCCCAGCGCACAAGGGCTACAGGCGTCTCCGGCGGACGGCCGTGCTTGATCAGCTGGCTGCTGATGTAACCGATCTTGGCTACACCCATCAGGAAGATCAGGGTTCCGGTTGCATTCGTAACCTTGTCCCACTGGATGGAATGGTCCAGCTTGTCCGGGCTCTCATGCCCGGTAATAATCGACAGGGAGGAGGCATAGTCCCGGTGGGTAACCGGAATGCCGGCGTAGGCCGGCACGCTGATTGCCGAAGTAATGCCCGGCACAATCTCGTAGTAGATACCGTTCCGGCGCAGCAGCTCCGCCGTCTTGCCCTCCAGGGCCAGATCAACCAGCAGCTGGTTGATCTCCTCCTGCTTCATGGTATGGCGGTCAGGCAGCTTGCCGACATAGATTTTATCTCCGCCGGGCTTCATTTGCTTCAGCAGCCGGGGACTTGCCAGCCGGTCATAGACCAGCACATCCGCCTTGCGGATACACTCCAGCCCCTTCACAGTGATCAGCTTCGCATCGCCCGGTCCTGCACCTACCAGATATACTTTCCCCGTCTTCTCCGCCATCTCCATCATCCCCTTGTATCTGCCAGAATCTTCTCTGCACCCCGGGCAATCAGCTTCCGGGCTACCTCTTCACCAAGCCATACCGGGTCTGTGCCCGTTAGGGTCTCTTTAAGGATCACCGAACCGTCCGGTGTCCCTACCATCCCTGTCAGAGTAATTACCCGTCCAGCGGAATGAGTTGCCCCCGTTAGTACGTCTTCTGCGGATTGGCCCGCAGCAGCTCCGGCAGCGTTCCCCTGATCCTCGGATTCCCCTCCGGTCACAGGAATCTCCTCAACCTGAGCGCTCTCTTGCCCCTGAGCAACCGCTGCTGCTTCAGATTCAAGCACCGCATAAGCGCCAATCGGCACCTGGCAGCCGCCGTTCAGCGCGCCGAGGAAGGTCCGTTCCGCCGTCACCGTAAGCGCGGTCTGCTCATCGTTATAGAGCGCGAGCAGCCTGCGCAGCTCAGCGTCGTCCTCGCGGCACTCGATGCCGAGCGCGCCTTGCCCGACTGCTGGCAGACATACCTCCGGCTCAAGGTAGGAGGTAACACGGTCCTGCCAGCCCATCCGGGTCAGTCCGGCTGCGGCAAGCAGAATGGCGTCATATTCGCCGTTCTCCAGCTTCTTCAGCCGGGAGTCAATGTTGCCGCGTACCGGCTCAATGACCAGATCCGGCCGCAGCGCGGCCAGCTGGCTGGAGCGGCGCAGGCTGCTGGTGCCTACACGCGCACCCTCAGCCAGCTCCTCAAGACTTGCAGCACCAGTGGCAATCAGACAATCACGCGGGTCAACCCGTTTAGGAACAGCCCCGTTAATCAGGCCCTCCGGCAGCTCGGACGGCATATCCTTCATGCTATGTACAGCCATATCGATTACTTTATCAAGCATCGCCTGCTCAATTTCCTTCACGAACAACCCTTTGCCGCCTACCTTGGATAAGGTAACATCCAGAATCCGGTCGCCTTTGGTAATGATTTTGTGCACCTCAAAGGTGAACCCGAAGCCGTGCTCCGCGCTCAGCCGGGTCAGATCATCTATGACATGCCCCGTCTGGGTCAGCGCCAGCGCGCTTTGTCTGCTGCCTACAATAATTTTGCGCATTCTTAATTCCTCCCGGTAACAATAGCTTCTTCTCCCGCCGCTCTCCCAACCATTGTACTCTTATACAGTCTGCGGCATGCAAAGATATCCATTAGACTTGTCATACCTTTGCTGTATACTTTATACCTGTAATTCTTACATTGCGGCCCGGATTGACACCAATAAGCCCCAGTAAGTCCCCAAGACTGGCCCATTCAGCCGGTACAGCCTAATGAAGCCCAAGCGCCACCAGCCTCTGTCGCATAATATCCGTCACAGTAACCGGCGCCCAGTATCCGTCGCACAGCCGCTGTCGTACAGTATTCAACACCCACTATCCGACGCCCAGCAGCCTGCATGGCTGGTATCCGGCATAACCAGCATTCAGAAGTCACGCCACAGTTGCCGCTATTCCTCGCGGTTCGCCGCAATCCATGCACTTACAGCCTCCGGCGTCCACTCTATAAAGGTGCCCTGCCGCAGCTCATTCAACACATCGAGCTGTCCCAGCCGGCGCAGAAGCCGGCCCCGGATCTCTGCCGCAGGCTCCTGCCGCTTAATCTCAGTCCGCATCATGTGCAGGAAATCCAGATAAGGCTCATACTCCCCCCCGAACAGCTCCGCCAGCTGCGCGGTAATTCCGGCCGCAGCAGAGGGTCCTGCACCGGAAGTCGAGACGGCCACAGTCAGCCTTCCCCGGCGCAGAACCCCAGGCGTAATGAAATTGCCCGCCTCGGCACGGCTGGCTACATTTACGGGCAATCCGAGTGCCCGGCACTCGGACGCGGCCGCTTCATTGATCTTTGGATCACTGCTCGCGGCATAGACCAGGAAAGCCCCCCGGACATCTCCCGGGGCATATCCGCGGTCCAGCCAGCGGATTCGGCCTTCCCCGGCAAGCTCCGCCAGAGCGGTGCTCAGCGCAGGGCTGATCACCGTAACCCCGGCCTTTGCATCCAGCAGTGACAGCACCTTGCGCTCCGCTACTGCCCCGCCGCCGATGACAACAATCCTCTGGCCGCTGACATCAAGCATAACCGGCAAATAATGTGTCATCCGTCTTACCTCCCGCTCCAGCCGTGAAAGTCCGAAAGCGAATTCAGCAGAAAATTAAGAATAATAAAAGCATACCCTGAAATCGCCCAGCGAGCCATAACGGTACCACTCCTGCGGCCGGTCCGCTTCAGCAGAATATACGCTATATATACCCCAAGCCCAACCATCGTGGTCAGCACCTTGGAATCCTGGAACAGCGGTGTCCGCCCCTCGGCAATAATCGACATCGCCGCCAGCACCAGTGACACGATCAGCAGCGGTACCCCCGCAAGAATTGCGGTATACGAATATTTGTCCATAGTCTCCAGGCTCGGAAGCCGGCGGATGCGGTCATCCCATTGTTTACTCTTAAGCTTCGTATGCAGGAACAGATACATTATCGCAAATACCGTCCCCAGTGTCAGTGCGCCAAAGCTCAGATTCGCCAAAATGATATGCATCGCCAGCCAGCCGTGCACCGCCCTCCAGCTCTCCAGCCCGTGATCCGCCGCCGTCAGCCACACCCGGTTCAGCAGAAAGACGCTGAAGCCCGCCCCGCTGAGCAGCAGGATGGTGAATTCACCGCCGCGGGTAAAAGCAAGGGCCAGCGACGTCAGCACAATACTGAAGGAGAACCAGAACAGGAAATCATAAGGTGTAAAAATCGGCAGCCCGCCCTCCTGCGAGAACCGGACTGCTAGCCCCGCACATTGCAGCAGGCCCGTAACAGCAAGAAGCCCTGTGCCCAGCCGCTTTCCGCCCGGATTACGCCGAAGGCAATCCGAGAAAATAAACAGCAGGCTCAGGGCATATAGCAGCAGAGCGGCATCATATATTCCGTTCAGCAGTTGCATGCTGCTCACCCGCCCAGCAGGCCTGCCGGAGCAAAAACGGTCTTAGGCACAAGGAATTCGGCAGCAGGTACACGGTCGTTCTCACTCCGCTGCGGCACAGGCACAGGTGCAGGCGCCGGGCTGCTCCCGCCGCTGCCGGCCTCAAGCTGCTCCTGCAGGGCAAAAATCTGTGTAAAATACGCAAGGGCTTCATTTCCCTTGTCACCGCCGGACATTTCCTTGATTACATTAATCGGATCATGCATCATCTGGTTGACGATGCTCTTGGTCAGCCTGCGGATCACCTTGCGCTGGTGATCATCGAGCTCAGGCAGCTTGTTGAACAGGCTGTCCATCGTCTCATCATAAATGGAGTTTGATTTGTCCTGCAGCGCGCGGATGACCGGTCTGACGCCAAGCGTCTTCAGCCACACCTGGAATTCATCCATCTCCTCCGCAATCATCACTTCGATCTTCGCGGCTTCACTGCGGCGCATCTCCAGGTTGCTCTCCACGATGCCTTCCAGATCATCGATGTCATACAGGAAGACATCCGGTACACTAGCCGCTTCCGGATCAATGTCACGGGGAACCGCAATATCGATCATGAACAGCGGCCGCGACGGACGGCGTTTCATGCCGGCAGCTACCTGTTCCGCAGTCAGCACATAGCCTTCAGCGCCTGTCGAGCTGATCACAATATCAACCTCGTCCAGATGCTGGAGCGCTTCATCAATTGTGCTCGGCCGGCCGGCGAACTTCTCTGCCAGCTCCACCGCCCGCGACAGCGTACGGTTGGCGACGATCACCTCAGCCGCACCGCTGCTGTACAGATGCTTCACCGTCAGCTCGCTCATTTTGCCGGCGCCGAGAATCAGCACTCTTTTGCCGGTGAACATGCCGAAGATCCGTTTTCCCAGCTCCACTGCCGCATAGCTGACCGAAACCGCACTTTCGCCGATGGAGGTCTCGCTGTGTGCGCGTTTGCCGAGTGTCACCGCCTGCTTGAACAGCTGGTTGAACCACGTTCCGGTCACACCTTCGCTCTGGGCAGTCAAAAAAGAATTGCGCACCTGTCCCAGAATCTGCGTCTCACCGATCACCATCGAATCCAGGCCGCAGGTTACGCGGAACAGATGGGCAATGGCCTGCTCATCCTCGTATATATACATATGCTGAGTAAATTGCTCACTTTTCACATTGAACCACTGCTCCATGAAGCTGCGGATAAAATAACCGCACATATGAAGGCGGTCTACGACCACATAAATTTCCGTACGGTTACAGGTGGCCACGACGACCCCTTCCAGTACGCTTTTGGTCTTCATCAGCTGATGAAGCGCTGCGGGCAGATCCTTTTCCGCAAAAGCGAACTGTTCTCGCACCTCAATGGGAGCCGTACGGTAATTCAGGCCAACGACGACAATGTGCATCGCTTGTTCACCATCCTAGTCTCTATTCAGTGGTGTAGGCACTGTCTTTCACAATCTCGAAATCACGTGTGTTAAGTATATCACATCAAAATACGGCTTTTTACAAAACCTTTGAACTCTTTATGACATCCAGATAATAATGATTATAAATAAAAAGCCATAAAAGTACTATGGTTTATGATGGGTTATTTTTATTTTATTTATGAATCAGGCAAAGCGCAGCACGAGTCCGGTTTTGTCATCAGACACTTTTAACCGCAGAGTTGCCTGAAGTCTTGCATCCTCCTGCTCTGCCGCATACAGCTCATCCGCATAGCCCTTGAGCCCTTGTGCATCAATGGCTGTAAGCAGGCTTGTCCAGCTCTCCGCCCCTGAATAAATCCCGTCCGTAAGCAGGTACAGACTCTCCATATTAGCCCGGTTGAATGTCCCCTTCTCCAGAAAAAGCGGAAAATCCGCACTCCCGTTCATCACACCGTAGCCCTCCAGCGTATTCGCCTTGCTCCGGTTGTCCCGCAGCAGAGGCATAAGCAGCCTGCGCAGCTCCGCCGGCTCTTCCACCCCGGACTCACGCAGCTCCGCCATCCGGTCCAGCGTCTTCTGATCGATATGCGCCACCTGTGTATGTGTAAGTGCCCTTACCGTACCGTCTTTGTATCTGCACAGCAGCATACAGTCCCCGGACTGCACATAATCGATGGAATACTCTCGAACAGCAACAACGGCATACGCAGCGGACCACAGCGCGGAAGCATCCAGCACATCCATACCTTCACTAACCATTGCCTCACGCAGACGTTCGTTGGACCGGACAGCCCTATTGTTCAAAGACAGCCCGCCCGGCTCTCCAAAACAATCAGCAGCAAGCCGCGCAGCCAGATACCCGCCTGTAAATCCCTCCGGATTCCGGTAAGGCGAAAGGGAGGTCGCCCCGTCCACAACCCCATATATGGCTGCAGGTTCATTGACGACAAGGACATCCTCATTCCATTCCCCGTCTCCCTGTAACGTATACTTCTCTACTCCACACCGGCTTAAGCTCTCCATCGCCGCCCGACCCCTTCCGTAAGCAGAACCTTTTTTTGCGGATATCCACTGTTTTCTAATAACCATACTATTGCACATAAAGCACCGGATTACCTTTTTCCAGTAAAACAAATCAACTCCGGCTCCAATTACGTCATATATACTGACACAAAAAAAAGGATTGACACATATAATCCACAATGATAGCATATATAAAAATAATTAAAGTCACAATACCTAACACGTAGTTAACAACCACATAACTCTTGTATAAGCTCATTAATTTGGTTTGAGCGTTTCTACAGGCAACCGTAAATTGCCCCAGGCTACAAGAGACACCGCAAGCGAAGAGGCTTAAGGCTGAGCAGACGCAGACAACCCTGTGTTCCGCCGTCTTTTGGCCGCCTTTGTTACTGCCGGTGTCTCTTGTCGTCCGGGGTTTTTGTGCATATTCAGATAAAAGGAGTGGAAGCTATGAGCGCATCCTATGCAAGACTCAGTGAATCGATCAGCAATGCCAAGAACGTGAGGATCTACAAAAATAAAGAGACCGCCTATGATTTCAAGCTGTATCCTTTCGGCGAGCGCGGCACCTATATCCATCCGGAGCTGATCAGCGAGATTACCGATAGCCTGGCAGCCAGTGTAACGGAGCAGTTTCCGGCTTTTGATTACATTGTATCACCCGAGCCGGGCGGTCACACCTGGGGCATGCTGGCAGCCTACAAGCTGAATAAGCCGATGAACATCCTGCGGCTCAGCACGGAGCTGTACGACAATTACGAGGTATGTATTAAGCGGGAGACGGCGTATAACGAGAACTATATTTATTTTGACGGATTCACGAGGGGGGACCGGGTGCTCCTTCTGGATGATGTGATCAGCTCAGGCGCAACCATCCGCTGTATTGCGGATCAGATGAAGGTGATGGGGATTGAGCTTGTCGGAGTGCAGGGCATTCTGGCTAAAGGAGAGCATTACAAGCAGCTCGCAGCTGATTACGGCATTCCTGTGCGGGTGCTGTCGGCGGTATAACGTTAACCTAACTTCGGAGGAGTGAAAATAATGGCCTATTATTATGAGCAGCCGTCCAGAACGTTCAGCGAATTCCTGCTCGTTCCGAGTCTGACTACCAAGCAGTGCATCCCCGGCAATGTGGACCTGCGCACGCCTGTAACCAAATTTAAGCGCGGTGAGACACCGGCGCTGACGATGAACCTGCCGGTAACCTCTGCCGTCATGCAGGCGGTCTCCGACCATAATATGGCGATTGCCCTGGCCAAAAGCGGCGGTATCTCCTTCATCTACGGCTCCCAGTCCGTCGAGCAGCAGGTCGAAATGGTCCGCCGGGTCAAAAAATTCAAGGCCGGCTTCGTGGTCAGCGACGCCAATCTCCGTCCCGAGGATACGCTGCAGGATGTACTCGCGCTTAAGGCACGCAGCGGCCACTCCACCATCGCCATCACCGATAATGGGGAGCCGTCGGGCAAGCTGATGGGCATCGTCACCAGCCGTGACTACCGCGAGAACCGGCTTCCGCCGGAATGCCCGATTACAGCGTTCATGACTCCGCTCTCCTCCTTAATTTATGCCCATGAGGGCATTACGCTGACCGAAGCCAATGATATGATCTGGGACCATAAGCTGAACTGTCTTCCTATTGTGAACAATGAAGGCAATCTGATGTACTTGGTCTTCCGCAAGGACTATGACAGCCATCAGGAGTATCCGCTGGAGCTGCATGACAGCAACAAGCAGCTGATCGTCGGTGCAGGCATTAACTCGCGTGATTACAAGGAGCGGGTTCCGGCTCTGGTAGAGGCGGGAGCAGATGTACTCTGTATTGATTCCTCTGACGGCTATTCGGAATGGCAGGCAGAGACAATCCGGTATATCAAGGAAACATTCGGAGAAGCTGTAAAGGTCGGCGCAGGCAATGTCGTCGATAAGGAAGGCTTCCTCTACCTGGTAGAGGCCGGAGCAGACTTCATCAAGGTTGGCATCGGCGGCGGCTCGATCTGCATCACCCGTGAGCAGAAGGGCATTGGCCGCG
>RCUO01000995.1_pt1 | contig 11645 bp, 8 predicted proteins | sample 2166161 | NCBI WGS metagenome assembly RCUO01 (sample SAMN09932617, study PRJNA488358) | compost metagenome | feature: garden; material: soil; isolation source: compost soil in cyclohexanecarbonitrile-enriched culture | place: Germany: Experimental Botanical Garden Goettingen | collected 2016-01-27 | reverse complement strand
GGCTTACAATAATACGCTGCAGTTGTGGAAAGTTCAAGTTGAGTCTAAATATATTGCCACCTCTTTTGGTGATATCCATGTTCTTGTGGCGGGACCGGAAGATGCCGAACCAATGGTCCTTCTGCACGGTTTTGGATTCAGTTCGACAGTCTGGCTGGATAATATTGAAGCAGTAAGCACTTGTTACCGGGTGTATGCAATTGATTTTCCCGGTGATATTAACAAAAGCATTTCAACCCGGCCGATTAAGAGCAAAGAGGAATGTGCAGCGTGGTTTGCTGAGGTACTCGATGGGCTGGACATAGATAGGGTTCATGTATGCGGACATTCTTTTGGCGGATTTATAGCTTTGGTGCTTGCAGCCCGATTATCCTCACGTATTCAAAAGATAATTGCCTTAGCTCCGGGAGCAAGCCTGCAGCCGCAGAGTAAAGCATTCTTCATACGCTCCTTATTTGCAGGATTAATGCCCACAACAACAAGGTTAACGAAATTAATGGATTATATGACGGGCAAAGGGAACAGCGTAAATGAGACAATCAAAAACCAGTTCATAACAGGTATGCAGCATGCGCTGCCCCGGACCAGATTATTTGTATCCTGCCTTAACGATGATGAATTACAGCTAATAAGCAATCCTGTCTTGCTGATAATAGGGGATCAGGATATCCAGTATAATGTAAATAGAGCCGTTGAACGGGCCAACAAGCTAATACATAACATTGAAGCCTCGATTATTCCCCGTACCGGGCATGGGCTTCCGCTAGAAAGACCTGAACTAGTGAATGGTCTAATACTGGATTTCCTGGGGCGGAAGCCGTAATGCAACAGTACTATTTCCAATTATACGATGCTATTGCACATCCAGCAGCTGATCCAGAATATCAGTCCGGATCAGCATCAGCTCCTGATCCTTCAGGGAGCGGCTGCGCTGCGGCGTGTTAATCTCAATCCGTTTTACAATTCTGCCGGGATGCCGGGACAGAATCAGAATTTCATTGCCGAGCAGCAGGGCTTCGTCGATGTCGTGAGTTACAAATACGATGGCGCATTGCCTTCGTTCCCACAGCACAATCAGCTTGTGCACCAGATCAAACCGCAGATGATAGTCCAGGGAATGAAACGGTTCATCCATCAGCAGTGCATTGCCTCCATGATAAAAGGCGCGGGCAATTGAGCAGCGCTGGCGCATCCCGCCGGACAGCTGATGGGGATAATGATCCTTGTAGCCGGAAAGGCCGACCTCATCCAAAAAACTGCTGATTTCCGCCCGGGCAGCGGCGGGCTCGTTATCCCTCACAAAACCAATATTCTCGCTTACCGTAGACCATGGCAGCAAACAATCCTCCTGAAAAACATAGGAGAGCTTCAGCTTGGGGCTGGTAATGACACTGCCGGAATCGGCGGCTTCCGTCTGTGAGAGGATATTTAGCAGTGTTGATTTACCTGCCCCTGACGGACCGAGCAGGCATATTATTTTGGACGGCTGCAGGGAAAGGTTAATCTTCTCAAGGACCGGTACTCCGGAATAGCATTTGGATACATCTTGCAGTGTTATAAGCATAAGACCCATCCTTATTTGTTCAAATGAGCGGGCAGACTTACTCTGCTGCGGAACAGATACATAATGCACAGCTTGATTACATTCCAGAAAACAGCCATGAACAACGCCAGGGCAAACACACGGCTCGTTTCCAGATTCGTTCTGGCATCGGACAGCAGGCTGCCTATGCCGTCGGTGGAGGTCAGCAGCTCAGCCATCACGGCCAGCTTCCAGCCCAGACCGGCTGCTGTTATCATCCCGGACTTCAGATGGCTGCTGAGTGAAGGCAGAATGATATGCCGCAAGACCTTCTGACGGGGAATGTGGTATACCTGGGCCATCCGCAATAATTTGCTGTCGATGGATGCAAAACCTTCGTGCAGATTAACAACCAGAACAGGTGTAGTAGACAGTACAATAATAAAAATAGACGGGACATCCGTAAGACCGAACCAGATAATTGCGATACCCAGCCAGGCGATTGGCGGGATGGACTGCATCATATCGATTACAGGCTCCAAATAGGGCTTACAGCTCTTACGGAGTCCAATCAGCAGACCCAGGCTCCCGCCCAGCAGCAGCACACAAATCATTCCGATTATCAGTTTGTTAAGAGTCCGGTAAACAGCGTAATAGAATTCCGGGTCACCCAAATAATGTAGGAAGGTCCGGATGGTCTCCAGCGGTCCAGGCAGGACAAACGGGTCCATCTGGAGAGCGGCAAACTGCCACAGCAGGCAGATGGCCAGCAGGGACAGTCCTTTTTTGCTAAGGCTGGTAATAGAACTGTTCATCGGGAAGCTTGCCTCCAATGCTGTCCTTGCTGTAATTCATAAGGGTCTGATAATAAGTGGCCAGAACCTCCTTGCTGTCAGAAGCGGAAGCGAAGGCCAGGGCCATGTGAGGGATTGCCTGTTCAACAACTGCAGCATCCAGCTTGAAGGTTTTGTTGGCTAGTGCACCTGCTTCTTTGGGATTCTCGAGCGTCCATTCCAGCGCTTTCTGATATTCCTCCTGGAATCGGGCAACCAGCTCAGGCTGGCTTGTAAGGACGGATCGTTTTGTGGCAAGGCCGGCGTTAGGCAGATCCGTGCTTAAACCGGTGACCTGCTGCCATTCTTTTTTATAATCCACGATGGAGCGCACCTGGTCATTTTTCATCTGAATCGCGGTAATCTGCGGCTGGATACTAACGATTGTAGAGGCTTTTCCAGACAGCAATAATTGGGCACCTTCGGCAAGCTGAGTATACTGCAGGTCTACATCTATACCTGGTTCAAGACCGTTCTGCTTCAAAAAGGTCTGTGTAATATAATCAACCGGTGAGGATTTCATCGGCACATAGAGCGTTGTTCCTTTGAGGTCAGCCCAGCCCTGCACAGCAGGATCTGTCGTAACCATGTCCATTACAGACCATGTGTTAATATTCATCAGAGACAGGTCCATCCCTTTATTGTACATAACCACGGCATTATTCAGCGGCAGGGCGAGGAAGCTGACTTTCGCATCGTTTGCCAGAGCCGTAAGCGTATCGATAGATTCCCAGGACTGAAAATTGATGCTTACGGAATCGCCCAGAGCTTTGGATTCAATCATTCGGAGTATCGGTAAGGAAGGGGGAGACGGCGGGCCGGCGACTGTAATGCTTATTTGTTCTATAGGAGCGGCCGTAGGCACGGCAGCAGATTCGGCTGTTTGAGGTTCCTTTTGCCCGGCACAGGCACTCAAAATAAAAGATAAGCTTAACAGGAGACTGAAGATAATAGTGGATGAAGATTTACGGTTCATAGTGGAGTTCCTTTCAAATCATTATTTTGGCTGAAAAAGAGTTGTTGTCTCTTTCAAGTTATGCGCATGGTAGAGCAACTGTAGCCTCCTTGTTATATCGATATGATAATGAGAATCAATATCATTTGTATTAGTATAGCAGAGTGAGTATTGTGACTCCGTTGCTATGGCAACAGAAGGCTGGAAATATTGTGAACACAAAAAAGCCGCCGTGAACGATACGGACAGCTTCGTCAAATAATTACAACATTTTTTGCGATAATTCGACATCACATAATATTTGGATCATAAATCTCCGTTACAATTTCTATAAGGTTGAATTCAAAGCTGTGGGGGAGAGATTACGATGGGAGAAAAGTTCTTAGAGAAAAAAAGACATAAAGGGTTTAAAAGTATCCGAACAAGAACCTTTGCAATTATTTTGCCTGCCTTCCTGGTTACATTGCTCATTGTTGGTGTTGTTGCTTATAGTTACTCGAGATCCATTATCCAGCAGCAGATTCAAAATAAAATGGACATTCAGCTGTCTGAAGTAACCAGTCAAATTAATGCCAATTTAACGGCGCACGGTAAGGTGCCTGAGGTGCTGGCACGTACGCTGGAAACGGCTGCCTCCGGCTTTTCGCTGGAGCAGTACCGGACCATGCTGAGTCACGCTCTGGAGAGTAATGAGGATACGTTCGGGCTTGGTATTTATTTTGAACCCGGCCAATATGCGCCTGATACGCAGCTATTCTCTACCTATGCTTACCGGGACGGGGAACAGATTGTAACGACTGAACAATACAGCGATCCTTCCTATTATTATCCTGGTCAGGCCTGGTACATAATCGGCAAAGACAAGACCGGGATTACCGATCCGTATTACGATCCGGGAACGGAGATTACGATGACTACGTTTGCGGTGCCATTTTTTCAGGGTGACCGATCGCATCAGGGTGTTATTACAGGAGATATCAATCTGACAACCATGCAGCAGCAGATTGAGGCTACACGAGTAGGAGACTCCGGCTTTGCAGTGCTGCTGGACACCCAGGGGAGTTATATCGCCGGTCCTGACGCGGACAAGCTTATGAAGCTGAGAATAACGGAGGAAAGCAATGAATCCCTTGCGCAGGCAGGAACGGAATTGATAGCCGGGGAAAGGGGGATGGTCAAGTATACAAGTGATAACGGCATAGAGCAGCTGTATTATCAAAAGCTTCCGGCAACCGGCTGGACGCTTGGCTTAACGATTTCTGAAGCGGAGCTTTACGCGCCCCTGCAATCTCTGCTGCTCACCATTATCCTGGTCGGCGCAGCAGGGCTGCTCATCACGATAGTTGCGGTACACCTTTACAGCAGAGCGATTGCCAAACAGCTTGATGAGGTGAATTCATTAGCGGAAGCGATGGCAGAGGGCGATTTCACGCGGACACTGCCAATCAGCGGTGCAGACGAATTCGCCCGTATGGCAGGACACATTAACCGGATGCTGTCACGGATCCGTGAGCTGCTGATTCAGGTGAGTGATAATACGCTTCAGGTAGCTTCCACCTCGGAGCAGCTGATGAGCAGCTCAATCCAGACAGAGGAAACTACAGGGGAAGTAGTGCGGGCGATAAAAGGGGTGGCGTCTGGTGCAGACACCCAGCTTCAAGCAACCGGTGAATCAGCGCGGGCAATGGAAGAAATGTCGGCAGGTGTTCAGCGGATTGCTGAGTCAGCGGTACACACCGCCGAAATGACAGAGCTGGTGTCAGAACAGGCGAACAGCGGGAATGACAAAATAGCCGAAATTAAAGCCCAGATGCAGATGATTGAACGCACGGTGACAGAGACTTCCGGGCATATGGCTAAGCTGGCCGGCTGGACCGGGCAAATTGGCAGCTTTGCAGGGATTATTGCCGAAATCAGCAGCCAGACCAACATGCTGGCTCTTAATGCTTCGATCGAAGCGGCACGTGCAGGCGTCTATGGCCGAGGTTTTGCCGTCGTAGCAGCCGAGGTCAAAAAGCTCTCAGAGCATACGGCTGACGCCGCCGGCAGGATTGGCGGTCTGATTGTCGAGATTCAGGCGGGGAGCAGCCGGGCTGTGGAGTCCACAAGTCATAACAGCCGGCTTGTGAACACCGGTATGCAAAGAATCAGTGAAGCGGGGGAGATGTTCAGCGGTATACTGCATGGGATTCGTGAGATTAATTCCCAGATTCATGAGGTGTCCTCCTCATCCGAGGAGCTGCTGGCCGGAACAGAGCAACTGACTGCTACTGTTGACCAGCTTGCTGAAATTGCCCGCAAGGCCGCCGGTCATACACAGAATGCGGCATCGTCATCCGAGGAGCAGCTGGTCTCCGTACAGGAGGTGGCTTCTGCTTCTAAGGCGCTGGCTTCAAGGGCAGATGGACTGCAGCTGCTGATTGCGCAGTTTAAGGTGAGCTGACAGCAGCTGCTAACCAATAATGGATTCGTCTCGTCAATAGAAGCCAGGCCAACTCAATACTTAGGCAGCTTAATAACCGGTGACAATATCCACTTTAAAGGCTTGCGGAGCCAATAGGATAGTACGGTAGCAGCGGTCCATGAGCTACGTTTATCCTGGATGTATTGGTCATTGATAATATAAGTCCGGGTGGAGGGCGGACTCATCAAGCCAAGCTTCTCCCAATCTGCCGGGTCATTTGAGCCTCCAAGTTTAGCAAGCATTTTGGCTGACGCCTTATCGATTTTGGCATGAAGCTGCTCGAAGGCTTGGCTGGTCTGGTGATGAAATTCGTCAATCGGATTGCGGCTGGCAAGGCTCTCCAGGTGAATGCTTTCGCGCAGGTAAGAGATGTAGGCCAAATGCTCAGCCCAAAACTCGTCAATATAAAAGAGCCGGACCCGCTGCTCCGAAGGGCTCAGCCCTTGTCTGCCTCTCAGAATATCCAGCCGTTCACTGTACAGAATCCGTCTCTGATCCTCTACCATATCAGAATAACCGTTCAGCTCCTGGTGAATTTCAAAGTTTTGGCCCATAATAACGCGCTGTATATGTGTGATTGTGCTGCGGAGTGCCGGATCTTCGAGAGCGTCATCCTGCCGTGGCGTATGAACGGCCTTATCATTGCCGAAGCGCAGCATCAGCTCATCCTCCAGGCTTACAAAAAATACAGATGAACCCGGGTCGCCCTGGCGCCCGGAACGCCCGCGCAGCTGATTGTCGATCCGCACACTTTCGTTCACATGTGTACCGATTACATATAGCCCTCCCAGCATGGCAACAGCGTCGGCCTGCCGGGGATCGCCGCCGCCGAGCCGGATATCGACACCGCGTCCTGCCATATTCGTTGATACGGTCACGGCACCGAGCACACCCGCTTTGGCGATAATTCCGGCTTCCTCTGCGTCGTTCTTGGCATTCAGAACATGGCAGGGTACACCGGCGGCTGTCAGTGCCCCGGCCAGCAGGTCTGATTCCTCAACGCTTGAAGTCCCTATGAGAATTGGGCGCCCTGTGGTATGGACTGAGGAAATATCCTTAACAAGCGCATGAAGTTTGGCTGCTTTATCGGTATAGATCCGGTACGGATGGTCTATCCGATTGTTGGGACGGTTAGGCGGGATTTGTACGACCTGCAGGCTATAGGTCTTATCGAATTCCATAGCTGATGTACGGGCTGTTGCCGTCATGCCGCAAATTTTCGGATACAGGCTGATAAAGTGCTGGACGGTGATCGTTCCCAGGATTTTACCGCCGGCCAAGGAAGTTAGTCCTTCTTTGGCAACAAGCGCAGCCTGCAGTCCTTCCGGCAAATACCGGTTCTCCGCGACGCGCCCGGTGTATTCTTCGATTAGCTCGATTTTACCGTCCCGGACGATGTAATCGATATCTTTTTTCATCAATGCTTCCACATGCAGTGCACAATTCAGAGACGTCAGCAAATGGCTGTTATGGCTGTCATACAAATTGCCGCATCCCAGCAGCAGCTCTGCTTGTACAGCACCTGCTTCATTCAGATAGACATTGCGCTTAAAGTCGTCAAAGTCGTAATGCTCAGCCGCTTGAAGCTGCCGGGCCACCTCTGAGAACCGCAGGTCCTCATTTGTTGAAGTGCTTGTGTCACCGCTGATGACGAGCGGCACCCTGGCTTCGTCAAGAAGCAGTGAATCCGCTTCGTCTACAATGACATAGTGGAAGGGACGGTGTACGGTATCGGCTTCGTTTAAGACGATGGAGTCGCGCAAATAATCGAATCCCGCCTCTTTTGCCGTAACATAAGTTATATCACTGGCATACGCTTCCCTTTTCATAGACAGACTCATGCCTGCTTGAACCGCATTGACGGATAACCCCAGGAAACGATAGACCGGTCCCATCCACTGTGCATCCCGATCAGCCAGATAATCATTGAAGGTCAGCACATGCACACCTTGTCCGGTCAACGCGTTCAGATAAGCGGGCATAACGGCAGACAAAGTTTTACCTTCGCCGGTGTGCTGTTCGATCAAACAACGCTCGTGCAGGGCAATGGCGGCCATAATCTGGACCTTGTAAGGCTGTAACCCGAGGGTCCGCTTCGCCGCTTCACAGACTACAGCATAAGCATCCACCAGCAGCTCATCCACAGCCGTGCCGGATTGTGCAGCCATCTGCAGCCGGAGAGATTCCTTCTGAAGCTGTTCATCGTCCCAAGCTGCCAGATTTCTGGCTCTGATAAGCTCTGCTTTGTGCTGAAGGCTTTTTAATTTATTCTGATTATCATAGTCTTTAAAAGAACGGAGTAATCGGCCGGCTATATTCATTGGATTAAATCCCCTCTCGATCGAATACCGCTAGATTTTATTCAGCTTCTTCTTTCAGATAAAATACATCTTCGACATTCAGATGGAAGGCGGCGGCGATTTTTAGAGCAAGGGTAACAGAAGGGGAGTAGTCTCCTTTTTCTATCAGCCCTATGGTCTGGCGTGTGGCTCCAATTGCATCAGCCAGGTCCTGCTGTGACCATCTGAAGCGTGCCCTGAGTTCACGGACGTTGTTAGCAAGCATACTGCAGTTCCTTTCCAGATAATGTATTAGGGGTAATTGTAGCCTTTCGAGAGAGAAATGTAAATGATGTATTGCATTTTGGAAGGTTTATTAGACATTTTTGAATAGATGCTGAATATACTTTTTGTCAAACATACTCCTAAATATGCAAAGAAATAGGGGTAGAAGAACTGTCGGAAGCATAATACTAAGAGGATGTCATAATCGTTTAGGAGGCCAATATGATTTTTAAAACAAAACGTAATCTCGTTATTTTCAGCTTTGTGGTATTAGCCAGTGGATGGGGTGGCGTGCTGCTGGACGGTTTGCTTAAGGAGCAGACTGAAGGGGATACGCTTGGCATGGGTGTGTGGCTCGTTATTCCGCTGGTGACAGTTCTACTATTGCGACTCTTTGCCGGAGATGGCTGGAAGGATGCCGGATTTCATCCACGGCTAAAAAGCAAGCTTAAGTGGTATGTGGTTGCCTTATTCATTTTTCCTATGGTGACAGCGATTGTTCTCTTGGCAGGCAGCTTAGCGGGTTGGATCGACTTGTCCGGTTTTCAGGCGAAGCCTTCTTTTTCGGGCGTGTTTCTGGGGTTGCTGTTTGGTCAATTTATAAAAAATATATTTGAGGAGGCTGTGTGGCGCGGTTACTTGACCTCAAAGCTTGTACAGCTGCAGCTTAAGGACTGGCTGATTTACGGAATTGCCGGTTTTATATGGGGAGCATGGCATATTCCATACTACCTGGTTTTTCTGCCGGCCTCTGATATGTACAGTATCTTACCCGTTGATAAGGTTACTTTTGCCGCGATTGCCATTGTAAATATGATGTGCTGGTCCATTCTGTTTGTTGAACTTTTTAGAGTGGCGGGATCAATCTGGCCGTGCATCATTATGCACTCGGTGGAGGATGCGCTAATCAACCCATTAGTAATTGACGGATACATAGCTGTTGCTGCTGGAAAAGAGTGGATCATCTCTCCCATTGCGGGTATGCTAGCGAGTTTGTTATATGTAGGGGCCGGACTTATCATTCGAAAGATAAGAGTTCGGAAGTCCAGTCCGGCCGGCCTTGATCTAATTGTCTGATTATCTATTATCTAGTATCTATTCTCTTTATCTGTTGAACCGGATTCCTGACGCTTAATGGCTTCCTCATCGCGTACCGCGTTCAATTCATACTCGTTCTGGTGGAATTCCTTCAGCATATTACGGTAAATATGAGCTTCCTGAAGATTTAGGCCATCACGGTTTTCTTTTAAGACCCAATTCTCAACGGTTTTTTTCAAAAGCTCGCTTTTTCGCTCCAGCAGTTCTGTATAACTCAATTTACTTCATCCTTTCCGGTATAGGTGATCGGTAGGTTTAACGTTACACCCGGCGTAATGTTTAAAATTATACAGGAAAGCCTGAACGTTCCCAATTCACGTCAGCCGTCCTTATATAGACTGAGCACGGCGCTGACAGGAACAGCAGGCCTCAGCAGGCTTCTTCGTAAAAGTCCGGCCGGATGCTCCGGTATGCTGGCTGATGCGTGATCGGTTCTATTTTATATTATTAGGTTGCATGGAAGGTATTTTGGTAGAATAGGGGGTGACTGCAGTAATTTACCCGACAACAAGGAGAGGTTTCATTGTTAAGAAGAGGAATGATACTTGTATTTTCGGTCCTATTGCTATTATCCGGCAGTATGACAGTATTTGCAGCCGGGAAGACAGGAGAGGGAGCGACACCTTCCGGTATTCCGCTGGCCGGCCTGGAAGCTTTTGTCGACAATTATGTAAAAGAGTACATAGGACAAAAGACGGTAGGCGCATCCGTTGTTATGGTGAAGGATGGCCAGGTCGTTCTGTCCAAGGGTTACGGCTTCGCCGATGTAGAACAGCAGATCCCTGTCTCCCCGGATACGGTGATGGAGTGGGGCTCCATCAGCAAGCTGGCCGTATGGACTTCAGTGATTCAGCTGGCGGAACAAGGGAAGCTTGATCTGAATCAGGATATCCGCAGCTATCTGCCGCCGGATTTTCTGACCAAGCTGAAATACAGCGAGCCGGTTACGATGCTCAATCTGATGAACCATAATGCGGGTTTTGAAGAGTATATGTTCGATATGGCCTATCAGTCCCCTGAGGAGGTGCAGTCACTGGAAGCCGGGCTGCGGCTTGCCCAGCCGGCACAGATTTTCAGACCCGGGGAGGTGGTGGCTTACTCTAACTACGGGAATTCACTTGCTGCTTATATTGTGGAGTTAATCAGCGGCCAGCCCTATCATGATTATGTGCAGGAGCATATTTTTGAGCCGCTGGGTATGCAGGATTCCATTGCGTATTCCATTGTAGAAGACCGTCCCGAGCTGCTTGAGCATAAGGCTAAGGGATATTTCTTCGAAGAAGAGGGCTCCTTCACGCAAGGATCATGGAATTATATGTCCATGTATCCTAACGGCGGCAATAACGGGACTGCAGAGGATCTGGCTAAGTTTGCAATGGCATTTATGCCTGCGGCAGGAGAACAATCTCCACTGTTTGAGAAGCCGGAGACGCTGGAGAACATGCTGGCCCGCAGCTATTCCACCGCTGAAGGGATGCCAGGCATTGCCCATGGCTTCTGGGAGTATCCGGGTACGCTGCGGACGCTGGGGCATGGCGGAAATACGATTGCTTTTGCTACTAATCTGCAGATTGTGCCTGAAGACCGGTTTGCAGTTATTATTATGACCAATCAGGCCGGTGAATCCAATATCGTGCATGGCCTGACCAAAGAGATCGTAGGCATGCGCGAGCTGACAGAGACTGTGGATCTGCCCGATACCTCTGAGGTGCAGGGCGAGTTCATGGCTGCGCGGCGTCCGGGGTATGGCTTCATGAAGCTATTTCCTTATCTGACGCTGATGAAGCTTAAGCCGCAGGGTGAGAATCAGCTTCAGGTATCTCTTGCAGGCATGACTGGAAGCTATCAGCAGGTTGAGCCGTACCTTTACCAGAAGGTGGGCGGAGATTCGGCACTCGATGTCTGGCCGATGCTGTACGCTAAGATGGGGGATGGCAAGGTGGAGGCAATCTCAGTCTACACCTCCGATTATTTACCGCTGCCGGCCGGCAGAACAATGCCTGTGCTTATTATCAATGCCGTACTTGCAGTGCTGGCTGTCGCCTATTTCATTATCTCCCCGTTTGTATTGCTGGTGCAGGCTGTTTTGAAAAAACGCAGAGCCAGTAGACACTCTGTGTCAGGCGCCGGGAGCCGCAGACTGGTGACCTGCCTTTCCCTCACAGGTACAGGCATTGTGGCGAACAATCTGATTTTGGCTCTAAGGATG
>RCUO01000993.1_pt1 | contig 11656 bp, 7 predicted proteins | sample 2166161 | NCBI WGS metagenome assembly RCUO01 (sample SAMN09932617, study PRJNA488358) | compost metagenome | feature: garden; material: soil; isolation source: compost soil in cyclohexanecarbonitrile-enriched culture | place: Germany: Experimental Botanical Garden Goettingen | collected 2016-01-27 | reverse complement strand
CTTTAATAATATATAAGGCATTGGTGTAATAAAGTGAAAAGATACAGACGTTTGTTTGGGCCCCCTGCTTTCCTCACTATGATTCACCGCAATATTTCACCCTACCTTTCTATGAAATTACTCTTGTTTCAGTGCTTCCGCACCTTTACGCTAGTATAGAAAGCAATTTTATTTAAAATCAATTGGCGTATCTCATGCTGAATTATACCAACAAAAGGAGCATTATTTCACTTATGGGCATTCATTATGATGAGGGAAGTCAGGTTTTTCACCTCCAGACACCTGGTTCTAGTTACTGTATTCAAATTATCCGTGACGGCTATGTTGGACATATATACTGGGGAAGACGAATCGCTGTCTATCGAAATTCTATCCCCTTTGATTTTATTGACCGCGGTTTTTCTCCTAATCCCGATCCTGCAGACAGAAAGTTCTCATTAGACAACCTTCCTCAAGAATATCCTGGGTACGGAAATGGAGATTTCGGCGTACCTGCCTTTCAAGTGAGCCAGCCTAACGGATCTGAAATCTGCGACCTCCGTTATCGAGCATATCGGATTTATGCAGGTAAGCCAAAGCTACCAGGTCTTCCTACTACTTACATCGAGCAGGAGAGCGAAGCGGATACACTAGAAATTGAACTTCAGGATACTCTAACGGGTCTACGTGCAACCTTAATTTATACAGTATTTAATGAACACGATGCCATCGTGCGTTCCGTTCGCTTCGACCATACCGGCTCAGAAAATTTGCTCCTGACACGTGCCCTCAGCGCAAGTATTGATTTCAGGGATGATCAGTATGACATGCTAACCTTCTACGGAGCGCATACCAATGAACGGAATATAGCGCGTAGGCCCCTAATGCCTGGCATCCAGAGTGCAGAAAGCCGGCGAGGTGCCAGCAGTCCTCAGCAGAATCCCTTTCTGGCATTACTTCGTCCCGGTACTGATGAAGATAACGGTGAGGTGTTTGCTCTGAACCTCGTTTACAGCGGAAACTTCATCGCCCAAGCAGAGGTTCAACAGTACCGGACGACCCGAGTGTCTATAGGCATCAACCCTTTTGGCTTCTCCTGGCAGCTTACTCCCGGTGAGAGCTTCCAAACTCCAGAAACTGTTATGGTTTACTCTGCACAGGGACTGGGCGGAATGTCCCGTGTCTTTAATAGGCTATATCGCACACGGCTATGCCGCGGCAAATTTCGAGATGCCGAACGGCCCGTTCTAATTAATAATTGGGAAGCCACCTACTTTGATTTTAACGCTGACACAATCGAAGCGATTGCCCGTGAAGGAAAGGAACTTGGTATGGAGCTCTTTGTTTTGGATGACGGTTGGTTCGGCAAGCGGGATAATGATTTAAGTTCTTTAGGGGACTGGACTGTTGATCAGCGCAAGCTTCCCGAGGGGCTGGACAACCTTGCCCGACGGATAACCGGGATGGGTATGCAGTTCGGTCTTTGGTTTGAACCGGAGATGGTCTCACCTGATAGCGATCTCTACCGGCGTCATCCCGAATGGTGCCTTCATATGGCCGATCGTCCTCGAACCGTGGGACGGAATCAGCTTGTACTTGATCTATCGCGCTGTGATGTATGTGACTATATTGTTGGGGCCATATCCGATATTTTGTCTTCTGCACCGATTACCTATGTTAAATGGGATATGAACCGTCATTTGACCGAGATCGGCTCTGCCCTTCTTCCGGCGGAACGTCAGCGCGAAACAGGGCACCGTTATATCCTTGGTCTGTACAAAGTAATGGATGAGCTCACTTCCGCTTTCCCGGATGTACTGTTCGAGAGCTGTTCAAGCGGAGGGGGACGGTATGATGCCGGCATGCTGTACTACATGCCCCAAACATGGGCAAGCGACAATACAGATGCAATAAGCAGACTAAAAATCCAGTATGGTAATAGTATGGTTTATCCGGCTGTGTCTATGGGGGCTCATGTTTCTAGTGTTCCTAATCATCAAGTTAACCGTGTTACTCCTCTTGATACCCGGGGGCACGTCGCGATGTCGGGAAACTTTGGCTACGAGCTTGATCTTACCAAATTGTCTCCAGAGGAAAAATTAACGGTCAAACATCAAATTGCACTATATAAAGAAATTCGCCCTCTCATTCAGTTTGGGGAGTTTTATCGGATTTTAAGCCCGTTTGAAGGGAATGAAACAGCCTGGGCTTTTGTTTCTGCCGACCAAAATGAGGCTGTGCTTGCCTTCTTCCGAGTGCTTAGTCAGCCTGGTGAAAGGGTACCTGTTCTAAAGTGCAAAGGCTTAAATCCAGATTATGTGTATCGACATTACGAAACGGGCCAGGTGTACGGTGGTGATGAGTTGATGTACGCCGGATTGACGCTCCCAAGAATTAAAGGAGATTATATCAGCCTATTCTGGCGGTTTAGCAGAGTCGCAGAATAAGTAATTATACTGAAGCTTAGAAAGAACATAGAAAGCAGGGCTTGAAATCTCATGATTCCAAGCCCTGCTTTCTATTAATGCAAGTGAACGCGTAGTAACGGGACACCGTCTGTCACTCCAGCCCCATCTATCAACTCCACAGATTTCACGGATTCCTGATCATCCGGGATCAATACCGGTGTAATCACCGATAGACCGGCATGCTCAATTTCAGAAATATCAAACTCTAAAAGCAGTTGTCCCTTTTTGATTTTATCACCGGTCTTAACGCGAGGAGTAAACCCCCTTCCTTTCAACGACACTGTATTAATACCAACATGAATCAGTAGTTGAATACCACTGGAATGCTCCAGAAGCAAAGCATGATTACTGCGGTCAAATACATGTGCTGCAGTTCCGTCAAATGGTGAGAAGACTTTACCATCCTGCGGCTTAATAGCGGCCCCTTTGCCCATAAATCCGCCTGCGAATGCCGGATCGGGCACTTCTGAAAGTTCAACGACAGTGCCGGCAATCGGAACCCCAACTTCAATCATTTCCAGCTTTTCCTTCTTCTTAAACCATGCCATCTTCCCTCAACCTCCAGCTCCTAAATAACATTCAGTTTGCTACCCTCTACTTCAATGTTCCACTTTTTCGCACGATACAGCACATTGCCGCCCTTGGCGAAAAGGCATACTCCCTTACTTTCCTCATGGGGGAATATTCGAGCGGTAAAGACCTCGCGTCCGTCATCCACAAAAACTTCTATAGACGATGTATCCATAAATATTTGCAGCTTGACAGTCGAAGGATTCACATTACAGGTTCGAATCGTCCCAAACTCTTCTGCAATCGGTCGACCGGAGAGCGTTCTGTCCAGCATTAGCTTAGACTCCTTTGTGTTGCATAACAGGACTGTTCTTTCTTTTTCTCCTGTCCTCAGTGCAATACCAAATCCGGTAGCGTCAATATTATTAAATTCTATTATCAGTTCGTAACGGGAACCGGCAAAGTCAGTCAGATTAAGCGAACCGCTTGAAATCATCCCGTCCGCTAAACTTCGCTGTCCTCTAATTGTCTGAAGCTCACGAACAGGAACCTGATATAAACTTCCACCCTCTACACGCAATTCACGCGGCAGTGTCAGGCAGTGGGCCCACCCATAATCGTCGGTAGGATACTTGGTTTCGGGTAGTCCCATCCAGCCGACTAATATTCGTCTTCCATCAGGCGTTAAAGTTGTCTGGGGAGCATAAAAATCAAAACCACGATCTAGCAGGCGAAAATCCTCATGCTGAAGATCCCCTGTCTCAACATCAAGCGGTGTTCCGATAATATAACCCGAAGAATATATGTTTCCAGGCTCTTTCAGATCTACTCCCTGTGGGCAGAAACAAAGAACCCCCTGACCATTGAGTTCGAAATAGTCCGGGCATTCCCACATATAACCGAAATCCGGTAAACCGGTATTGAGCTCGTCAACCTTTTCCCATTTATAAAGATCATTTGAGCGGTACAGCACAGCACAGCCAGTGAGGTTAGAGCGCTGTGCACCGATTACAGCATAGAAACACTCCCCCTGCTGCCATACCTTGGGGTCACGGTAATGTTCGGTATACCCGGAGGGGGTCCCGCTTATAACAGGAGAGTGAAACTTGTGTATCTGTCCGTCTTTCTCCATTTGTGCCATACACTGATAAGGCAGGCGCTCCCAACTTTTATCACGTGTGTTACCGGTATACATAAGGTACAAGCAACCATTAAATTCGATTGCACTTCCTGAGTATACCCCATGACTGTCAAAGTCTTGATCCGGTTTAAGCGCCACTCCCCGGTTCGTCCAGCGAACGAGATCCGGAGAACTGGTATGGTACCAGTATTTCAGACCATGTACAGGACCAAGGGGAAACCATTGATAGAACAAATGATATTCCCCTTGAAAAAAAGCAAATCCATTCGGATCGTTCAGCAACCCTGTTTCAGGCTGGATATGATAACCTTGACGCCAGGGGCTTCTTGCGACTTTGGCAGCCAGCCAGGAGAGTTCATCCGGATCGGTATCTTCCAGTCTTCTGTATCTCTCTTCTTTTACCCACTCCACTCCAGACCACCTCCTAACTGTAAATTTGCTATAAATATTATTAAGACCGCCTGTTAAGCCGCTGCTTCATTTAAGTTTTCACTTGGGGCTGAGGTATTCTTCCGTTTGCCCCAAAACAGAGTGATTATAAATGTAACCACAAAGCTGATTCCCATGCCGATACAAAAACTAACAATAGATTGCGGACGGATCGCGATAATTCCTGGTATGGCCGCCGGTCCCATCGAAATAGAGAGAACATGCGTGTAAACAATATATGCAGAGGCCAGACCAGATCCGATCATTGCAGCAATGAAGGGATAACGGAGTTTGAGGTTGATCCCAAACATTGCCGGTTCGGTAATACCAAGAAGTGCGGATATACCGGCAGCTGAAGCAATACTCTTCGTTTTGCTGTTGCGAGTAATAAGAAAGACGGCTAAGGTAGCTGCACCCTGAGCAATATTGGCCATAGAGGCAATCGGAAGCAAGAAGGAGCCTCCTGTTTTAGCCACGTCCGACAATAGCTGGGTATCTACAGCGAGGAAGCTGTGATGCATTCCTGTGATAGCAATTAAGGAATAGAAAAATCCAAATATACCTCCTCCAACAAAGCCCGTTGTATTATAGAGCCAGAAAATACCGTCTGTAAGTCCGTTGCCTGCAGCTCGAAGGACGGGCCCTACAACAGTAAATGTCAAAAGGCCAGTAATCAGGACCGACAGCAAGGGAGTCAACAGATTATCGAGGTAAGAAGGGATGACCTTACGAAAACTTTTTTCGATTACCGATAATATATAAGATACGGCCAGCACTGGAAGAACCGTCCCTTGATAGCCCACCTTTTCAACAGAGAAACCGAACAATTGCCAGGTAGGCACAGTTCCATCGACAAGGGCTTGGCCGTAACCATAACCATTGAGCAGATCCGGATGGACCATAATCATGGCGAGCGCTGCACCCAAATATGGATTTCCGCCAAACTTACGAGTGGCTGAGAAACCGATTAGGATGGGAAGAAAAACAAATGGAGCGTTAGCGAACAAATTAATAAGACTTGCCCAATCGGCAAAGCCAGGATACATCTCGACCAACGACTCAGGTCCAAACAGATTACTGGCAGTCAGAACGTTATTGATCCCCATTAATAGTCCCCCGGCAACAATTGCCGGAATTATCGGAACAAAGATATCAGAGAGTGACTTCACAAATCGTTGAAGCGGATTCATTTTAGTCGCTCCCACCGTTTTCACATCACCTGTAGACATTTCTCCAAGCCCTGTAAGTTTGGCAAACTCGCCATATACGGTATCTACAATTCCAGCTCCAAGGATTATTTGATATTGCCCTCCTGTTGAAAAGGTCCCCTTAACGCTATCCATTTGCTCAAGCGCTTTTTGATCGATTTGAGCCTCATCTTCTAAAACGAGCCGCAAACGTGTAGCGCAATGCGCCGCTGCTGTTACGTTTGTCTTGCCTCCAAGGGCAGCTAGAATATCAGCCGCGACTTGCTTGTGATCCATATTTTCCCCTCCGCATGTATTGGAACCGATTCCATGTTATTTGTAGAAATTAGCTAATTACAAGACAAACACTCCCAAGTATTAGCTATCTATTTTCAGTTAACGGAACCGGTTCCATTATGATTGTTAAAAAAACCGGCATTTTATTGGAACCGGTTCCTTCCATCTGATTATAATCAGACACCAAGTGGGATGTCAAGGCTTTCACGCTCAATAATTTTATACTGGGAATGCATGACTTTCTCGACCAGCTGGCCGTTAACCAGCTTAAACATACTGGAAGCAGCCGTTCTACCTGTTTCCTGATAAAAAAAGTTCACGGTTGTCAGCCCGGGGTGCATTATTCCCGCTATTTCATAATCTCCAAATCCCGTAATTGAAAAATCATCGGGGACGCTAAGTCCTAAATTGTGTGCAGCTTTTAGTACCCCTAACGCAATATTATCTGTTGCACACATCCACGCAGTCGGTTTATCCTGCCGGATAATCTCTTCCGCTTTGATTTGAGCTTCCTCAATTCCAAATCCGGTTTCATAACAGGTCGCTTTTACGTCCTTGTATTCACTTGTCGCTTTAATAAAACCTTTCTTCCGGCCTATACCGACTGCCTTGTCCTTTTCTGTTACACCAAGAAAGGCAATATGCCGATGCCTCTTCTTCAGCATAAGCTGGCAAAGATCATACGCCGACTGCTCGTCGTCATGAATGAGACTATAGATGCCTGGGTACTGCTGACCTACCAGAAGAATTGGAACCTGTAATTTCTGGAAAGCCGTTATATGTTCCTCGCTAATTTCGGTAGCAAGCAATATAATTCCCGCAACCTTTTGTCTAGCAAGACTGTATAAATTCGCTACTTCCCGCTCAGGATTACGGTCGCTGTTGAGAATCATCATTTCGTAATCCAGAGCGAGAAGTTGTTCATCAATGCCCATCAACGTTCGGGAAGAAGCGTAAGAATCCAATCTTGGAACAACTGTTCCGATAATGTTCGGACGTTTAGTCTTTAAGCTTTGTGCAAAGGAATTAGGTATATATCCATTTTCACGTATGATCTTTTCAATCTTAATACGGGTATCACCGCCTACCGAACCTCCATTTAAATAACGGGAAACCGTACTTTTAGCCACCCCCGACAAACGGGCAATGTCAGAAATTGTTACCATGTGAATTCAACTCCATTTTCCGATACTAATTTCAATTTTACTATAAACAAAATCGATTGTATCGGCAAGCCAATGTAGCGAGTCAGCCTTACTGAATACCATTTCACATAGTTATCACCCCTGCCGGGCGCACTTTAAAGAGGGCAGTAGCTAGTTCACTGCCACCCTCCTACACCTATCTTTCGCTACTCTTCTGGAGCCTCCAGACCCTGCTTTTAAAATCACCATGAAGATCAAACGGCACACGTATGCCTGCATACATCAGCTCGTCACCGCCATAAGTCATTTCACCATCATCAATCGTATACTTAGCATTTTCATCTAATCCCTGTAAACGCAAGCTACGGAATCCCAGATTTGGCTCTGCCAGAACACGGCAATAGAACAAGAGCGCCTCGGTGCGGTCCTGGGATACCACCATCCAGGCGGCTTCATTCCCTTCAAACGGATTCAGAAGCCGGTATAAATCTCCTTTCATGACTAGTTCCCTTGCCTCTTTATAGAATTGAACCTGCTCTTTTACCAGGCTCTGCTCGGATTCATTAAATGTGGTCAGATCCAATTCGTATCCGAACACACCGGTTAAAGCCACATGCCCCCTTGTTTCCAGCGGTGTGATACGTCCGACCTGATGGTTAGGCACATCCGAAACATGCGCCCCGATTGAGCTGACGGGATACACAATGCTCGTTCCGTACTGAATCTTAAGCCTGCTGATGGCATCCGAGTTGTCGCTGGTCCAGGTTTGCGGCATGTAATACAACATCCCCGGATCAAAGCGTCCGCCGCCGCTGGAACAACTTTCAAACAAAACATCCGGAAATGCCGTGGTAAGTTGTTCAAGGATTCTATATAGCCCTAAAATGTAGCGGTGGGCAGTTTCGCGCTGACGTTCTGCAGGCAACCCTGCTGAACCTACCTCGGTCATATGGCGGTTCATATCCCATTTCACATAGGTAATCGGGGCGCTCTGCAGAATGCCGGAAATTTGCTGTACCAATTCGCTGCATAGCTCGGGACGTGACAGATCCAGGATAAGCTGGCTTCGGCTTGTCGTGCGTGAGCGACCTTCTACATGGATGCACCAATCCGGGTGAGCTCTGTAGAGCTCGCTGTCTACCGATACCATCTCGGGCTCGAACCACAGTCCGAACTGCATGCCTTGGTCATTAATACGCGACACCAAGTCCTCAAGGCCATTTGGCAGCTTCTCCCGATTAACAAACCAATCCCCAAGCGAGCTAGAGTCATCGTTCCGCTTTCCAAACCAGCCGTCATCCAGTACGAACAATTCCATACCGAGTTCTTTGCCTTTGGCAGCAATCTGTACCAATTTCTCCGCAGTGAAATCAAAATAGGTCGCTTCCCAGTTATTAATCAGAATCGGCCGGACCCGGTCCCGGTACTGACCCCGGCATAAGCGCGAACGGTACAATCTGTGATACGTACGCGACATTCCCCCAAGTCCCGTGGACGAGAATACCATGACCGCCTCGGGAGTTTGGAAGCTTTCACCCGGTTCCAACAGCCAGGCGAAGTCGAAGGGATTTATTCCAATGGACACTCTGGCCGTATCGTATGGGTCTACTTCCACATTGGCCAGAAAATTTCCGCTGTATACCAGATTAAAGCCATAGACGTCACCCAGCGACTCATCGGCACCCTTTCGCATCAATGCAATGAACGGGTTATGATGGGGGCTGCTCGCTCCCCGGCGGCTGTCGACAGATTGATTGCCCTGAAACAGCGGTCTTCTAATCATAGAACGTTCTTTAGCCCACGCTCCCGATAAATGAAGCAGATCGAACTCGGCATCACTAAAGTCGATGTTCATGCTCGCGGCACGCAGCAGACGTACCCTCTCTGCGCACTTATTGATAAATCTGACGGATCTCGTAATTACATTCCATTGAACCAGAACCGTGTAAGAAAGAATAACGTAGAAGTCCAGTAACTCATCCTTTAAAGTGATCTCGAGTGTCTCTGCCTCGTCATTTTCTTCAATATAAACAGCAGGCAATTGCTCAAGCGCAGGCTTTCCCTTAATGATCTGATGGGTAACATATCGAAGATCACTGGTGGTAGAACCGTTCACTTGTTCGATCTGATATGCCGGTGTACGCAGGTCGCTCCTGCCGAATCCGGGATATTCCTGAGGCAGCTCGTCTAATGAGAATGACCGGTCCTGTGGATCGGGATTGGGAGACAGCGGCCTGTGAACGTGAATGAGCCTATTAGAATCCCGAAATTCATGAATTCGTTTCCCCCAGTAACGGTGCGCCAAATAACCGTCCCTAAGGATTTGAATAATGTAGCTCGTGTCTGAAGTCGATAAATGAAAACTCCGGTTCTGCTCGTCATATAGAATGGACATCTTGAATCCTCCTGTAGTCCTGCACGAGAGCGCTTTCTCACTCCCCCGTGTTCTCGCTTAGAATTAATTGCAGGTTAATTGAAGCACACCAAATATGATGATAAATGGGGGAAAAGGTTCCCTTAGTCAACTACCGCTTGTTGGCTACACTGTTAATAACAAGCTGAATCTCACGCAACGTTTCTTCTAGACTCTGGCCGGACAAATAACGGTTCACGGATTCTTGAATATGGGTTTGAAGCGTTTCCGTTGAAACCATATGCGGCCAAAATAAAATGGCGTTGTCACGCGTAACTGCCTCCGCAATCTGTGCTGCGACTGGGTCGTCTATTTGAGCTGAAACGACAGAGGGAACCGCCGAGGCTCCTGCGGCCAGCTTCTCCTGCGTTGCTCTTCCTGTCATAAAGGTGACAAATTTCTTCGCTTCCTCAGGGTATTTGGTCTTCGAATTAATCACCCTATACGTTCCTACATTGATATTGGGGACCGTCTTTATCTGGCCAGGAACACTCATAAAACGAATGTCATTGGAAGGGTTGCGCTGTCTGATGCTCGGGATGTCCCAGGTTCCCGTCATTATCATCGCTGCTTTGCCATGTCCGATCAAATCCTTGGACTGTTCATGCTTTAAGCTCAGCCAATTGGAAGGAACGTAGCCTCTTTCGATAATTTCCTTGTGCATCTTGATGGCTTCCACGAAGAGCGGGTCAGTGATCTTGATCTCCCCGCTTTCCAGCTTTCGAGTCCACTCCTCGTCGGCACCAGCATTGGACATGATAGAGCCCCAGAAGAATTGGGCGGTTGACCACTCCGAATCCATGGCAATTGGAATCACTCTTTCGCCCTTGAGTTTCTCGCATACTAGAAGCAATTCATTCCAAGTCCGGGGAAGCTCAAGCCCAAGCCTGTTAAACAGCGTCTGGTTATACAGCAGGCCGTCGCTGTGCATGACCTCAGGAGCGCCGTATACTTTACCTTCTATCGTAACGGGCTTTAACGAATTGGGATAGAAGTCATTCACAAATGCAGTGTCTGTAAGCTCCAGATACACATCGCTGCGGAGTGCACGAAATTCCTGAAACAAACTTGGAGACCAGGTGTCAAATACATCGAGCTGTTCGCCGCCGAGCAGCCGGATCTTAATTCCTGCCGTATAGTTGTTATTCTGAATAAAGTCGGCTTCGATCTTGATCCCCGGATTCTCCTCCTCGAACTGCTTGATCGCGTCGTAATAAACTTTACCTGCTTGTGCCGTATCCAGCAGATAGCTCGAATAACGGAGCACGATCTGTTCGCCGGAGACTTCTTCGTTCTCGGTGATCATGGTTATATCCGTACTGCTGCAGGCTGACAGACTGAATACGATTAGTATGATGCTGATCATCCATCCCCTGCTTGCAGCGTTCATAATAAGAAGACCCCTTTAGTTATGATATTTCTTTTCATGTTCCGGTATCTTAATCTTTATTCTCACCATAAATCATACACTCCAGCAATGGCTTATGGAAGCTATCTTCTACAGCTTTCCGCCGGATGTTGCAACACCTTCGATAAATTGCTTTTGGAAGAAGACATACAGAATCAGCATGGGAATAATCGCAAGCACGGAGGCTGCCATTAATTCGGGATAATCGACCGAATAGGCTCCCTGGATTTTCGCCAATGCGGACGACAGGGTTGCGGCATTCGAGTTCGTATTAACTATCATCGGCCACATCAGATCCTTAAAGGCGAACAACGCGGTAAATATGCCGAGCGCCACCATACCCGAGCGGACGAGAGGAAGCATGATTCTTATGAACGTTTGTCCGATATTACAGCCGTCCAGTTTAGCGGCCTCCTCCAATTCCTTCGGCAATCCCATAAAAAACTGACGCATTAAAAAGGTTCCGAATGCGCTCACAAGGCCTGGAAACAGCAGCGCGAAAATCGTATTTCGCATCCCTAACGAATCGACCATCAAGTATTGCGGGATGATGAAAATCTGGGTAGGAACCATCATTTGAAAAAGAACGAGTCCAAAGAAAAAACCGCGTCCGGGAAACTTTAGACGGGCGAAGGCATAAGCGGCCATGGCGCTAAACACAATGGAACAGATTACCCTC
>RCUO01000990.1_pt1 | contig 11677 bp, 8 predicted proteins | sample 2166161 | NCBI WGS metagenome assembly RCUO01 (sample SAMN09932617, study PRJNA488358) | compost metagenome | feature: garden; material: soil; isolation source: compost soil in cyclohexanecarbonitrile-enriched culture | place: Germany: Experimental Botanical Garden Goettingen | collected 2016-01-27 | reverse complement strand
CCGAATTAAGAAATCAAGGGCTTAGTGCGGAGTTTGTGCAAATTGATATGACCGATCGGGCAAGCATCGAACAAGCCGCCGACACCATTACGAATCGCTATCCGGAACTTACGCTGCTCATTAACAATGCCGGTATGCCGGGAGCTTTCTCGGGTTCATTTAGCGATACCAAGGAAGAACATTTGCGGGACGCATTTGAAGTCAATTTCTTTGGGACATTCCGCTTGAACCAGCGACTTTTCCCTCTAATTCGGAAGAATGAAGGAACGATCGTGAACGTATCCACCGATATGGCGTCGCTGAACTACATGCAGAATTTCGAGCATGCCCTGAATGCGTTCGACTACAATTCATCGAAGACGGCCAATAACGCAATGACAGTTGCGATGGCGCTTGAACTCCAGAACAGCAAAGCCCAGGTCTTCGCCGTAACTCCTGGTTTCACGTCAACGGACCTGAATGGCAATGCGGAAGGTGGTAAATCCAAGGAAGCTGGCGCTGCGATTATTGTAGGATACGCAACGGATGGGAAACGCCATAATGGAGTGTTTTTGGATGTAGATGGGGTGTTTGAGTGGTGATTGGGGTGGGGTGATGCCCCGGATTAGGTGAGATTAGCCGAATTTCGGAAAGAGAACAGCGAAAGCCTCCTGTATGTTTTCTGGCTTTGTCAGGTGATGTCAGGAGGCTTATTTGTTTTAACATGAATATTAGGCAGTGAAAACGAAGTGAAGCGGTGATTACCCACCTCAGGATTTTAAGTCTAGAAGTAGTCTACGTAGACCCTCTGGTCCTATCTGCATATGCCGTACTCGGCAATCTTCCGGTACATGGTCGATTTTCCGATCCCCAGCATTTTGGCTGCGCTCACAACATTGCCGCCGCAAGTTTTAAGCGCACCACAGATGCTTTCCATCTCAATTTGCTCCATTTTTTTGCCGGAGTCGTCCGTGGTTGGTTTCTGCGAAACTGTCACATTGCCGCTGTTGCTGTATATTACAGGCGCTGTCCTCACAGGAGGCAAATCCAGATGAGTAATGTCAGCAGAGCGGCATACATAATAAGCCCGTTGTACGGCATTTTGCAGCTCGCGCGCATTTCCCTGCCACCCGTAGCTCTGCAAGGCTTCCAGAAAGGAAGGGCTGAATCGTTTGGCCGGTCCATGGCTATCCCGGTTGCATTTCATCAGGAACAGTTTCGCCAGCGGGGCAATATCCTCCCTGCGTTCCCTAAGCGGCAACAGCTTGATATTGATCACATTCAAGCGGTAATACAGGTCGCTGCGATATGATTTCCGGTTTACTTCCTCCGCCAGATCGCGGTTGGTGGCCGCAATAACTCTTACATCCAGCGTCCGTTCATGCTTGCCCCCGATTCTGCGGACCTTATGGTTATCCAGAACACGAAGCAGCTTTGCCTGAATTTCCAGCGGCAGTTCTCCGATTTCATCCAGAAAAATCGTCCCACCATGCGCCAGCTCGAACTTCCCCGGATTGCCTTCCCGGAGCGCCCCTGTAAAGGAGCCCTTCTCGTATCCGAACAGCTCGCTCTCTACCAGATCTTTGGGGAGCGCCGCGCAGTTGATGGCAATAAACGGTCCGCCGGCCCGCAAACTGGCATTATGAATCGATTGGGCAAACAGCTCCTTGCCTGTTCCGCTCTCCCCTTCGATCAGCACCGTACAGCCTGTCTTCGCGATCCGCTGGGCAAAAGCAATCTGTTCCCGCATATAAGGATTGTCCGTGATGACTTCCTCGAACCGGTAGTTCGCTTTGAAGCCTGCCAGTTGATTGACCTCTTTGCGCACCTGCCCAGCTTCCCGGATCGTGAGCGATGCGCCGAGTATCTTGTCATCGAAGGTGAACGGATAGATGTTCACCATACAATCGATCTTGTTGCTGCCGACAGTAAGGGTACAATCCGCATAGTTAAGATGCCTCTGTCCGGCGAACACACTATCCAAATCGACCTCTTCCAGCAGCTCCTTGATTCTCAAGGCTTCTATCTGCTCCATGCCTAGCATAAAGATCGAGGCCAGTCTTTCATTATAATGCCGCACGCGGTATTCCGTATCAATGACAAGCAGCCCGTCCTGCATCGACTGGAATACGGCATGCATCATTTGGCTTGTCTCCAGCATATGGAGCTGTTTCTCGATACTGCTGACCGCCGATACAACAACGCCGAACGTATGGGCATGAACATCCTCCGCCTTGCCCGACAGATCCAGGCAGCCAATCACGTTGCCCCGGCTGTCATGAATGGGGGCTGCCGAACAGGTCCAGGCATGATGCGATGTGCAGTAATGCTCCCCGCCCAGCACCTGTACCGCATCATTGATTGCCAGTGCGGTACCTACCGCATTGGTGCCCACGCTGGCCTCATCCCACTTGGCGCCTTCAACAAAATTCACCTTGACACATTCCGGTTCAAGCTCCTTATTGAGCATCGTGTGCAGGAGAACACCGTCCTGATCGGTCAGAACAATAGCATACACCGTATCCTTGATAATCTGATAAATGCTGTCCATTATCGGCTTGGCGACGGAAAGAAGCTGCTTCTTCTCCTGCAAGCGGGTAGCCAATTCCTCATCCGGCACCTGCATTCCCTTGCCGCACATCGGATCGACTCCGGCTTGGCGGCATCTTCTCCATGAAGCGGCTATTTCCGGCTTCGTACCGGCAGCGCACCCACCGCTGGATATGAAATGTTCCCAGTTCCCAAGCGATTGCGCATAGGTAATTCGCATGTCTACTGCTCCTTTCGTCGCCTGCAGCGTCTACATCAGATATTCACGTCTGCCTGGAGCTGCGGCAATCCGCATGGATTCCCTGTACTTGGCAACCGTCCGGCGGGAGATGACCACGCCCTGCTCAAGCAGAAGTTCAGCGATTCGTCGGTCGCTGTAGGCCGCTTGCTTATCTTCTTCCTCTATAAGGTCACGGATGATTCGCTTTAAGGCATCCGGTGTCCAGCCGCTGGCGTCACCCGCAATTTCGGAAGGGAAAAAATATTTCAGCTCAAAGGTTCCCCATATGCATCGCAAAAATTTGCCCCGAATTGCCCGGCTCACCGTAGACTCATGAAGATTCAGCTCTTCAGCGATTCTGCCGAGCGTTAAAGGTACCAAATAATCTTTCCCTCTTTCGAAAAAAGACCGCTGCATCTTCAGTATTGCGCCGGCTACACTGCATAGAGTCGCTTTGCGATCTTCGAGGCATTTCATGATCCAAATCGCCTGTTCGTTCTTCTCCCGCAGATAGCAGCGCGTTTCTTCGTCTCCGCTCAGGCTGAGCAGGTGTTGATAGCTTTCGGCAAGCGCAACCTGCGGGCTGGACAAAGGGTGGACTGCAGCTTCGTTGCGCCCGTTCTTCCGCATAATGTATACGTCAGGGACAATGTAAACCGTGGATTCCCCATGATCGAAGGTATTACCGGGGCGAGGATCCAACGATTTGATCACATGGAAGGATTCCTGAATGCTCTTAAGAGAGGTCTTCAATTCCTTGGCGACCCGGACCAGTTGATTGCTGCCCAGCTGTTCAAGATGGCGTTCTATCAGCCGCTGTAATAATGGCGTCAATCTGCCGGTGTGCTCCAACTGCAGCACCAGACATTCCTGCAAATTTCTGGAACCGACTCCGTAAGGCTCCAGAGACTGAACATGTCTTAGGCCGACCTCGATATCCTTACAGCTGACTCCCAGTCCCGCTGCAATCTCCTCCACCCGTTCCTCTAAATACCCGAAATCCTGCAGACAGCCGATCAGATAGGCCGCAATGTCCCGTTCCTTCTTTGGCAGTTCCAGCAGATTTAGCTGTGACAGCAGATGCTCCTGCAGGGTATGCCGGGGACGCGCAGCAATTTGCAGCAAATGCTGGCTGCTCTTTCCGTTCTTGATCCTGCTGCTGTCTAATGAATATTGAACTTCAATCAGCGGATTCTCTTCAGCCATCCGCTCCACATATTGATCCAGCTCCTGGGAGTCCATTTGCAGCACCTCGACAGATTGCCGCAACCCGGGAGACAAACCCATCCGTTGCTTGGTATCCACAGTAAGCCTCATATGCCCACCCCTCAATTGTATGCGCTTACATTATATCTCTATTATAAAACATACCCCATCCCATTAAGGCAAATAAGATGAACTTAGTATGACAATCCGCAGGAAAAACCGGGATCGGCTTACTCTGTTCATCCTATTTGTATTTACATTGGGAAATTAATGACTATTCGTTACACATGAAGATGAATGGCCCGGTTATGAACGGCATGTGCGGCTTCGTGCAATGCTTCTGCGACCGTCGGATGGGCATGAATGGTAGTCACAAGCTCATCCAGTGTGGCTTCAAGACGAATCGCCAGCGCACCTTCCACTATGATGTCCGTTGCCCGCGGCCCGGCAATGTGCAGCCCCAGAATTTCATCATTGCCGGCGTCCACAACGTATTTCACCAGCCCGCTGCTCTCACCCATAATCATGGATTTCGCATTGGCCTGAAGCGGAAATACACCAGTCTTCACCCGGAAACCCTGCTGCTTGGCCTCCGCCTCCGTCATTCCCACGGATGCCAGCTCAGGCCGTGTGTAGACACAGGAAGGAACCGTTCTGAAATCCGTCGGCGAGGGCTCACCCATAATCGCTTCCGCAGCAATAACCCCTTCTGCGGAGGCTACATGCGCCAGCATGATTCCTCCGTTGCAATCCCCGATCGCATAAATGCCCGGGATGCAGGTCTCCATGTTCTGGTTGACCTGAATTGCTCCCCGTTTGATCTCCACACCGATGTTGTCCAGTCCCAGGCCCGCAGTCACCGGCCTCCGCCCGATGGACAGTAGTACTTTGTCCGCTTCTATTACATGGTTGCCGTTCCCGGAGGAGGTGACTACCCGCAGTCCCGCCGCCGTCTGCTCGATTTTCTCCACTTTGGTCTCTGTGTGTACCTCAATGCCGGAGCTTGCGAATTCCTTCCGCAGACATTGTACAATTTCACCATCCATGGCCGCTATCAGTTCTGGCAGCATCTCGACAATCGTAACCTTGCAGCCCAAGCTGCTGTACACACTGGCAAACTCACAGCCAATCACCCCTCCGCCAATAATGCAAAGGCTCGCCGGTACCGCAGGAAGCGAAAGTGCTTCATCGCTTGTAATGACCTCTTCCAGCTCTGCACCGGGAATAGGAACGATGGACGGCTCTGAACCAGTAGCAATAATGGCTCGGTCGAAGCCGAGAGTGGAGACGCTGCCATCTGCTGCGGTTATTTCCAGCTCGCGGTCACCGATAAATTTGCCTGAACCGCTCAGCTTGGTTATCTTGTTTTTTTTGAGCAGCGCTTCAATGCCGCCAGTGTTCATTCTTATGATCTTATCTTTGCGTTTCTGCAGCTGTTTCCAGTTCACAGAGACCTCTGCGGTCTCAAGGCCAAGCTCTTTGCCCTCCCGCTTTAGGTGAGTGTACAACTCCGTGGTATGAAGCAGCACCTTGGTGGGGATGCAGCCGACATTAAGACAGGTCCCGCCCAAAGCCCTCTTCTCTACAAGTGTAACCTCCGCTCCCAATTGCGCAGCCCGTATGGCAGCCACATATCCGCCCGGGCCGCCTCCAAGCACAACGATCTTCATTGTACTCCTCCTAAAAGTTTTGTGAGCATATGCTCCTTGGTTTACTCCGTACAAAACTTGCTTCGAAAGCGTACACCTAAGTTTTGTGAGCATATGCTCCTTGGTTTACTCCGTACAAAACTTGCTTCGAAAGCACAGCCCCTTACAGCAGCAGCAGTGCCGGCTTCTCTGCATAAGCCTTGATTTTTTGCATGAATTGCGCCGCAACCGCTCCGTCCACAGCTCTGTGGTCAGCGGTCAGGCTTAGATTCATCAAGGGTCTGATGACGATCTCTCCGTTGACTGCAACCGGGGTATCTACGATGGCATTGACGCCCAGGATAGCGACCTCGGGTTGATTAATAATCGGCGAGAAGGACTCCATGCCGTACATCCCCAGATTGGTAATGGTAAAGGTTCCTCCAGTCAGATCATCAGAGGTCAAGGTGCTGCTTCTCGCTCCTGCCGCCAGCCGCCTTACGTCCTCCGAGATTTCAGCCAGCCCTTTTTGGGAAGCGTTCTTGACCACAGGGACAACAAGCCCCTCCTTCAGCCCCACAGCTACACCAATGTTGGCATAATTCCGCAGCACAAGCTCGCTTCCTTCTATGGAACAGTTCAGAAGCGGGAACTCCAGCAGAGTTCTGGCTACTATACTGACCAGCAGATCGGTATAAGTAACCTTGAGCGTATCCTTCAGTTGCTGTCTCAGCACACCCAGGGCGGTTGTATCCAGCTTCATATTGTAGGTCACAGCCGGAGAAACCGCCTGGCTTTCCAGCATCCGCTTGGCGATGATTCTGCGCATGCTGTTCATCGGCACCCGCGTGACTTCTTGTGCGGCTGCCTGTACTGCCGTCTGTACAGCTGTCTTACTGGAGGCTGCTGCGAAGGAGCGAATGTCCTCCTTCATAATTCTTCCTTCTTTATGAAGCCCGGAAGGATCAATGCCGAGGGCTGCCGCTTCCTTGGCCGCCGCCGGGGATATTTTCACTTTAGTCGCGGCTCCGCTTCCCCCTTCGGCGGCATACTTGCGCACATCTCCTTCGGTAATTCTGCCCTGTGGCCCAGTACCTTTTACCTGCTGCAGGTCAACGGACAACCCTGCCGCTGTTTTCCTTGCATACGGCGAAGCCTTGATTCTACCGCCGGATGCATGAACCGCCGCTTCACCCGCTGCGGCTGCCACCGCCCCGGCATCCGTCGGAGCTCCCGCCTGCTCCGGAGCGGGAGCCGCCGGCCCCACGCCTCCGCCAAGCAGAGCGGAAATATCCTCATTGGCATCGCCGATGACGGCTACCGGCTGGAAGATGTCCACTGTACCTTCCTCTACAATGATTTTCCGCAGCACTCCGCCAAGCTTTGCTTCAACTTCATTGGAGATTTTGTCCGTCTCCACATCAAACAGAATTTCTCCTTGGGTTACGGTATCCCCCTCGGCTTTTCGCCAATTGGAGATCGTCCCTTCGGTCATAGTGAGCCCTAGTTTGGGCATAACGATAAGTTCAGCCATTGTGCACCTCCGCAAGTTTGCTTATTGACGTTTCCCGAACCTGGTCAGAACATGCTCTTGATGCCCTGAATAATGTCATCCGTATTTGGCAGCACATAGGCTTCCAGCACCGGAGAATAAGGGACGGGGGTATTCAGTGCGCCAATTCGGACAACAGGAGCATCCAATTCATCAAAACACAGCTCCGAAATCATGGCGGACAGTTCGCCCCCGAACCCTCCCCGCTTCACTTCTTCGGTGACAACAAGCGCCCGGTGTGTTTTGGCGACTGACGCGAATATCGCTTCTGTGTCCAGCGGATAGAGCGAGCGCAGATCAACAACCTCCGCTTCAATGCCCTCTTCAGCCAGTACTTTCGCGGCACTAAGCGCATCCTCTACTTGCTTGCCGTACGTTATGATGGATACATCGCTGCCTTCCCTTTTAACGCTGGCTACACCAAAAGGAATCGCGGCAACCGTATCGTCCACCTCAAATTTCTTCGAATACAGAACCTTGCTCTCGATATACACCACCGGATTGTCATCTTCAATCGCGGTCAGCATCAGTCCCCAGGCATCCTGGGCGTTGGAAGGATAGACCACCTTGAGCCCCGGAACGTGGGTAACCCAGGCCTCCAGCGATCCGGAATGCTGTGCCCCCGCGCTGATTCCGCCGCCCGCTGGCAGCCGCAGTACGAGCGGCACGGAGATTTTACCGCCGAACATATATCTCATCTTCGCCGCCTGATTTACCAGTCCATCCATCCCGAAGGTCAGAAAATCAATGAACATCAGTTCGGCCACCGGTCTTAGTCCTGTTGCGGCTGCCCCGACAGAAGCCCCGACAATGATCCCTTCGGAAATCGGGGTATCCCGTACCCGCTCTTCACCGAATTGTTCCCAAAGTCCCTTCGTTACTCCAAAGGTTCCTCCATACGGCCCGACATCTTCCCCCAGCAAAACCACTTTCGGGTCCTCCAGCATTTTGCTGCGCATGCCTTCACGGATTCCTTCACCATAGGTCATTTTTCTCATCTGCTGCGCGCCTCCTCAATGATATCGGAATAAATACCCTGAACCGAAGATTCCAGGGCCGGAACATCGCTCGCAAAAGCGAAATCAAGCGCCTCCTGAATATCCCCGTCCACCTCAGCCTCAATCTGCTTCAACTCTTCCGCCTTCATCAGCTTGTTCTCCAGAAGGTACTTCTCAAATCTGGGAATCGGGTCCTTTTGCAGCCAGGCTTCCACTTCTTCTTTGGGCCGGTAAGCCCCAGGGTCCCCTTCGAAATGACCATGCTGTCTGTACGTTTTGAATTCCAGCAGGGTTGGACCTTCGCCACTTCTTGCCCGCTGCACCGCCTCTTGCACATGTTCGTACACCGTAACCACATCGTTGCCGTCAGCCGTCAGGGAAGGCATGCAATAGCCCTCCGCACGTTTAGCTATGTCCTTGATCGTCTGATGTCTGGCCTGGCTGACCGATATCCCATACAGATTGTTCTCGCATACAAAAATAACCGGCAGCTTCCATAGACTCGCTAAATTCATCGCTTCATGAAACGTGCTCTGATTTGTGGAAGCGTCTCCGAAAAAGCACACACTGACCTGATCGCTCCCTCTGTATTGCGCGCTCCACGCCGCCCCGGTAGCAATCAGATGGCCCGCGCCGACAATTCCGTTGGCTCCAAGAATGCCAAGCTCCGCGTCCGCAGTATGCATGGAGCCTCCTTTGCCCTTACAGTAGCCGGTCTCCTTGCCAAACAGCTCTGCCATCATATATTTCAGATTCCCGCCCTTAGCCACGATATGTCCATGCCCCCGGTGGGTGCTCGTAATATAATCATCATCCCGCAGATTGGCGCATGCCCCGACAGCGATGGCTTCCTCCCCGATGTAAAGATGGACAAAGCCCGGTATTTTCCCTTCTGCAAAAAAGGTGGATGCCGTTTTTTCAAATTTCCGGATGCTCAACATCTTCCGGTACATCCCGCTAAGCAATTCTTTTGAAATACGCAAGTGAACCCCTCCTCTTGATTTGGCCCTCACCTATATACCGAGCAAATTCCGTGCCAACTTTGCGATATTCTCAATTTTTATTTTTTTCATGCGGATTCCCTCGGACTACAGCTGTCAGACAGGTTTTCTGGCCGACTGAACGGCGGATGCAACAAAATACCCTTTCCCATTTTGGGAAAGGGTGTGCGTGAGTTTTCCCATTTCGGGAAGTTTCCCGAAATGGGAAGGCGAAAGCTTTTCTTGTTCTACCCTATGGAGGCTGCCATGCATCGCGTAAACCTGAATCAGGTACGATTCAACCAACTAGTGACTGATCATGCTGTATTAATATGCAGTATTCTTTTTCTATCTCTTTTGTTCTCTTAATAAAGTATTCATTAAAATACGCTTCACCAAAAATTTGACAGCACCGAAGCAAGATGCGACTATTACTGGTACGGAAATAACCATAGTTCCCCAATCAATTGTAAATCCCACAAATTGTATTACTAGATTATAGCGGATCACATTCAAGATTGTATATTTAGAAAGAATATATGAAAGTCAAATTTTATCAAGATAAAAAAGCGAACTATGTATAAAATAGTTCGCCCATTGTTTAATATTCTGCTCCATGGTTAAGGGGGGTAATATTGGAGTTGTCAGACGCAGCTGAAGGAAACGCCAATGTATTACTGTTTAGTAGACTTAATAAAATGACTCCTAGAATAAGTGCTTTTTTCATACTCATTTTCTCCTTTGAAAATTTTATTGAGAATTATTGAGTACTCACTTAGTTGTGAGTCTGATGCGTTAGACTTGAGTACTTCAAACAATGCCACCGATTTTTTGAAATAGCTATCATTATTTTTTTTATCAGCCTGAATCATAGTATGTAGTATTAAATCCACAGCTTCATTACATATACCGTTTGTGTATTTGTAGCAAGCTAATAAATAATAAAGCAACAAATATTTTGCAGAGATAACTTGTTTTTCATAGTGGCTCGGATCTTTAATGTGACGCATTAGAGAAGCAAGTTCCTCGTCTACAGAATATGAAAAAGCAAGTGATGATTCAAGGATTGTAATGAGTCCCGATAAAATTTGATCAGGATTTTCTTCAAGGAATGTAACATAATCCTTCAGTTTATTTCTGTTTCCGTTCAAAATTTCTAGTGTTAAAGTATTGGCTACTGCAAAAGATCTAAAATCATTTATGATCTTTTTGCATTCCTCAGTCTCGTCATCTAGCCACTCCAGATTTGAATAATGAGCTATGCATTCAAAAGAGTTTGGGTATTTTTCGACTTTTTGAAATGCCAATCCTTTCATTAGATAACTATAGCCAAAATAATAGGCTATGTGTCTATCCAGTTTTACAAGATGTTTTGTCTCTGTAAGAAGAATTTTATTTGCGGCATTAAGTAATTTGTTAGATAAAGTAAGTACTTTCTTCCAATTATCAAAAGCATAGGCCATTTTGATCATTTTTACAAGGGTATCAATCTCTTCTGGTTCATTTAATATTACAGTTCCATCCAAAGCTAACCACTCCTTAAATACCATATATTTGCAATACATTATATGGAATAATTTACAAGTGGTCAATATCAATTCTCTTGTAACTCATTTATTTAAATGAATTGTCGAGAATTAGTATTTCTGATGAGTAAATTGTACCTTTCATTCGGATTTAAGGAGGTAAATCATTTAAAAATATTGGATAAAGAGGTGACCGATGTATATTTGCTAACAGCAAATATTAGGGAGCTAATGAGTAAGCATGAAAAAGAAGGGAATGTACAGCTTACTATTATTGAATCAGAAAACTACGGATACAAGGAAGTAAAAACACTAGAGAATTTAATAAGCACTCATATTTTTTGGTTAAATGAAGCTCTCCATGAACTAAAAGACGAATTGGCATTGCTCGTGAATCCTGTTCATAAACCTGCACCACAATCATATTGTTTTAGTTTCAAGTATCGCTCTTAATATTTTTCTTATTATTGTTCTACTAATTTTATTGGTATAAAAATTGAACATAGTTTGGATAGTGTTGGCTTTGGATTCATTTAATCTCGTTCTTTGTCAAACCAACGCAAAACGAAAACGATTCCTCATGATAAACATCTCTAGGAATTTACTGTTGACAATCCAAGATGTATCACGATCAGGATCAATATATCGTAGTCCAGTCCCAATGACGGTTTCAACATACTTGAATCAGAATTTAGTTCTCTGATTATTGAGCCACTATTTTACTCACTCCTTATAAAAAATGACTACACCAAATCACGGCATAGTCATTTACTTACTTTCATCAATTTTTTCCTCCACAAGCTCCACCAACTCCGATGCCTTCATATTCAAAGCTTTAGCAAGAGCAAGCAAAGAATTTAAAGTTGGCTGGTGCACGCCACGTTCCAGCATGGATATGTAAGTACGGTCAAGGTTACTTTGGAAGGCCAGTTTTTCCTGGCTCATCTTTTGTTTCTTCCGGATTGTTCTAAGCACTTCTCCAAATACTTCTTCCGATTTCAAGGATATACCTCTTTTTAGTTTCATTATCTAGTTGTC
>RCUO01000989.1_pt1 | contig 11679 bp, 9 predicted proteins | sample 2166161 | NCBI WGS metagenome assembly RCUO01 (sample SAMN09932617, study PRJNA488358) | compost metagenome | feature: garden; material: soil; isolation source: compost soil in cyclohexanecarbonitrile-enriched culture | place: Germany: Experimental Botanical Garden Goettingen | collected 2016-01-27 | reverse complement strand
GGCACGCGATACCGGTGATCGGGTTGCCGATTTCATGGGCCACGCCGGCCGCCAGTCGACCGATGCTGGCCAGGCGCTCGGAGTGCACCAGTTTGTCCTCGAGCATCTGGGTTTCGGTCAAGTCTTCCACCAGCAACACCAGGCCGCTGTTGCCCGGCGCGAGGGGTTCGTCGATCGCCGCCTTGTGCAGGTTCAGCCAGCGTGTCTGGCCGTCGAGGGCCAGGTGCTGTTTGTGCAAGTGCTCGTCCGGCAGATTGATGAAGCCTTGCAGCAGGTCTTTCCATGGGTCGGCAATGGTACTCAGGCGCGAACCGACCACGCGCTGCGCGGCGATGCCGGTGAGTTCCTCCATGGCCTTGTTCCACATGAGGATCTCCTGATCCTTGGCCAGTGAGCAAACGCCCATCGGCAATTCCTGAAGGGTCTGGCGGTGATAGCGGCGCAAGGCATCGAGCTCGGCGGCCAGGCCGGTCAGGCGCGAGTGGTAATCCTCGAGGCGGCTTTCGATGAAGTGAATGTCTTCGGTGACGTAGTTTTCGCCGCCAGCCTTGTACGGCAGGAACGTTTCGACCATGTCCTGGGCCACGCTCGGGCCCATCAGGCCGGAGAGATTGGCTTCGATGCGGTCACGCAAGCGACGCAGGGCATAGGGGCGGCGCTCGTCGAAAGGCAGATAGAGGTCGCGCAGTGCCTGTTCCACTTCTTTCTGCGCCGCTTTTGCACCCAGTGGCTTGGCCAGTTGCGTGGCGAACTCCTGGGGCGAGGCGGCGTGCAGTTCCCGGCGTTGCGGGCGGCGAACGTTATCCACAGCGCAGGCTTCGGCAGCGCTGGCCTCTTCGGTGCTGGCGTTGGTGAACAGCGAGATCAGCGTGAACATCAGTACGTTGGCCGCCAGCGAGGCAATCGCCGCCATGTGCCAGCTGGTGTCGTCCAGCACGTAGATCATGTTCAGCAGTGGAATGTAGAAGCCTTGCAGGTTGCCAACCAGCGGTAACAGCATGGTCACCAGCCACACCAGGATCCCCGCCAGCAAGCCGGCGATGAAGCCGCGACGGTTGGCGGTCGGCCAATACAGGACCGAGAGCACGCCCGGCAGGAACTGCAACGTGGCGACGAAAGCGACAATGCCGAGGTTGGCCAGGTCCTGCTCGGCTCCGAGCATCAGGTAGAAGCCGTAGCCGGCCATGATGATCGCGACGATCAGCGCCCGGCGAGTCCACTTCAGCCAACGGTAGATGTTGCCTTCGGCCGGTGGTTGATACAGCGGCAGGACCAGGTGGTTCAAGGCCATCCCGGACAGCGCCAGCGTGGTGACGATGATCAGGCCACTGGCGGCGGACAGCCCGCCGACATAGGCCAGCAACGCCAAAGCCTTGCTGTTGGCGGCGATGCCGATGCCCAGGGTGAAGTATTCCGGGTTGGTGGTGGCGCCCAGTTTCAGGCCGGCCCATAGAATCAGCGGCACCGCCAGGCTCATCAGCAGCAGGAACAGCGGCAGGCCCCAGCTCGCACTGACCAGCGAGCGCGGATTGAGGTTTTCGGTAAAGGTCATGTGATACATGTGCGGCATCACGATCGCCGAGGCGAAGAACACCAGCAGCAGCGTACGCCACGGGCCTTCCTGCAACGGTGTGTGCAGGGCGGCGAGCGCGGTCTGGTTTTGCAGCAGCCACAGTTCAAGCTGTTGCGGGCCGTCGAACACGCCGTAAAGCGCATACAGCCCGACACCGCCGAGGGCGATCAGCTTGATCACCGACTCGAAGGCAATCGCGAATACCAGGCCTTCATGCTTTTCGCGGGTGGCGATGTGACGGGAGCCGAAGAAAATCGTGAACAGCGTAATCAGTGCGCAGAAGCTCAGGGCCACGCGATGCTGTACCGGCTCTCGGGTGAGGATGCTGATGGAGTCGGCGACCGCCTGAATTTGCAAGGCCAGCAGCGGCAGTACGCCGACCAGCATGAAAATCGTGGTCAGCGCACCGGCCCAGGTACTGCGGAAGCGGAAGGCAAACAGGTCCGCCAGCGACGACAGTTGATAGGTGCGGGTGATCTTCAGGATCGGGTAGAGCAGCACCGGCGCCAGCAGGAATGCCCCGGAAACGCCCAGGTAGCTGGACAGAAAACCGTAGCCGTATTGATAGGCCAGGCCCACGGTGCCGTAAAACGCCCAGGCACTGGCGTAGACGCCCAGTGACAGGGTGTAGGTCAGCGGGTGGCGAATGATCGCCCGGGGAATCATGCCCCGTTCGCTGATCCAGGCCACACCGAACAGCACCGCCAGGTACGCGGCGCTGATCAGGATCATCTGGGTCAGGCTAAAGCTCATCGGCATCTTTTTGGCTCTGCAGGATGAAGGTCACGACGATCAGAATCAGCCAGAGCAGATAAGGGCGATACCAGGCGCCAGTGGCGTCGATCCACCAATCCATGATGGCCGGGGAAAACAGGTAAATCCCCACTACCAAAAGCAGGACCAAGCGATAGATGTACATCCCGGCCTCTCTTTTTTTATGTGCGTGCCCGAAAACGTGCGGCGATGGTAACGGATGGGCGCGCCACTGCAAGTGTGATCACAACAGCTGTGCCTCGGGCAGGCTCAGTGTGCGCGGGATCAGCGAGGCATCCCAGTGGGCAATGCCCCAGTTCAGCACTTCCCGTGGCGTGGCATCAATCAGTTCGGTTCCCGGGTTCTGTCCCAGTGCACGCAACGCCCGCAATAACAGGGGCGTTGCCTGATCCTCGGTCAACGGCGGCGAACGGTAGGATTTACCGAGTTTGTTGCCATCAGGCTGGGTAATCAGCGGGATATGCAGATAACGCGGTTGAGGCAGGCCGAGCAGTTCTTGCAGGTAGAGCTGGCGGGGCGTGGAGTCCAGCAGGTCGGCACCCCGAACGATATCGGTGATGCCCTGCCAGGCATCGTCCAGGACCACGGCCAGTTGATAGGCGTAGAGCCCGTCGCGGCGGCGGATCACGAAATCGCCGACTTCCCGCCCCAGATGCTGTCGGTATTGGCCCTGCACCCGGTCAATGAAATGGTATTCCAGTTCCGGTACGCGCAGGCGGATGGCCGCATCGTCGGTGCCGTGGCCGGCATTGCGGCACAAGCCCGGATAAATCCCGTGATACGGCTCCAGCTGTTTGCGCGAGCAGGTGCAGGCGTAGGCCAGGCCTTGATTGAACAGGCGATTGAGCACCTCGGCGTAGGCATCGTGCCGCTCGCTTTGGCGAACCAGGTCGCCATCCCACTCGAAGCCATAGCTTTCCAGGGCCTTGAGAATGGCCGCCTGGGCGCCGGGTTCCTCGCGGGGTGGATCAAGGTCTTCCATGCGCATCAGCCAGCGTCCGCCCACCGAGCGCGCGTCAAGGTAGGAGGCCAGCGCGGCGACCAGCGAGCCGAAGTGCAGATGGCCGCTGGGCGTCGGGGCGAAACGCCCGATGTAGGTGGGGGAGGTGGTGGCGGTCATCAGGGCAAGGCAACTTATTCCAGGCTGTCGTCAGATTCCTGCAGGAGCGAGCTTGCTCGCGATTGCCGTCAACGATAACGCCGGGAGCCTGGTACCCCGCGGCGTTCTCAGGTTCATCGCGAGCAAGCTTGCTCCTACAGTGATGGCGATTTTAATCGCAACGGGCATCAGCGAATTTTGGAAACAAAAACGGAGCGTTCGCACGCTCCGTTCTTCGTTCAAGTCGCAATTATTTGCCGACTTGCTTTTCCTTGATTTCCGCCAGGGTCTTGCAGTCGATGCACAGGTCGGCGGTAGGGCGTGCTTCGAGGCGCTTGACACCAATCTCGATGCCGCAGGATTCACACCAGCCGTACTCTTCGTCTTCGATCAACTGAAGGGTCTTGTCGATCTTCTTGATCAACTTGCGTTCACGATCGCGGGCACGCAGTTCGAGGGCGAATTCCTCTTCCTGGCTGGCACGGTCTGCCGGATCAGGAAAGTTGGCCGCTTCGTCCTTCATGTGGTCCACGGTCTTGTCGACACCTTCCATCAGCTCTTTCTTCCACTGATTCAGGACCTTGGTGAAGTGCTTGCGCATGGGCTCGCCCATGTACTCTTCGCCGGTTTTCTGAACATAGGGCTCGAAGCCGCTGATCGTCTGGTTTTGCTGCTTTGCTTGGGTGGACATGAAATAGACCGCCTCTACTCTTGTAATCCATCTGCGCAGGATTGCTCCATCACCGACACCTGCCGGCCCTGCGGCTGCAAGCGGGCGAACTTACCAGATCAACTCGGGCCGCGCTACTCCCGGATGTCGAGCTCGCGGCACAGGGTGCTTGCAATTGATGACAAACCGTTGTCTGGTGGCTCTGGAACCCTGCTCAATTATTGATTTTAGTCAAACCTTGCGCGCGCGCCTGCGTCGTTTGTGATCGGGCTTACAAGGCCTCTGACCGCTTTAGGTTCTCGCTCGTTCCTGCGCTTGGGTAGAATCGGTTTTTTTTCCGTTGAAGGAAGGCCAATGGCTCAGCCCTACAGTGCCCGCAGTCGCGCGATCGAACCTTTCCATGTCATGGCGCTGTTGGCGCGGGCCAATGAATTGCAGGCCGCCGGCCACGATGTGATCCACCTGGAAATCGGCGAGCCGGACTTCACCACCGCCGAACCGATCATCCAGGCCGGCCAGGCTGCGCTGACAGCGGGAAAGACCCGTTACACCGCCGCACGCGGCATTCCAGAGCTGCGCGAGGCCATTTCGGGCTTCTATCAGCAGCGTTATGGTTTGAACATCGATCCGCGGCGCATCCTCATCACGCCTGGCGGGTCCGGCGCGTTGCTGCTGGCCAGCGCTTTGCTGGTCGACCCCGGTAAACACTGGTTGCTGGCGGATCCGGGCTACCCGTGTAACCGGCATTTCCTGCGGCTGGTCGAAGGCGCGGCACAACTGGTGCCGGTCGGTCCGGAGGTGCGCTATCAATTGACGCCGGACCTGATCGAGCGTCATTGGGACCACGACAGCGTCGGCGCATTGGTGGCGTCGCCAGCCAATCCGACCGGCACGATCCTGACCCGCGACGAGCTGGCGAAGCTGTCTGTCGCGATCAAGGAGCGCCACGGTCATCTGGTGGTCGACGAGATTTATCACGGCCTGACCTACGGCACCGATGCGGCCAGCGTGCTGGAAGTCGACGACAGTGCATTCGTTCTGAACAGCTTTTCGAAGTACTTCGGGATGACCGGTTGGCGGCTCGGCTGGCTGGTGGCCCCCGACGCGGCCGTCGGTGAGCTGGAAAAGCTCGCCCAGAACCTCTACATCAGTGCTCCAAGCATGGCGCAGTACGCTGCGTTGGCCTGTTTCGAGCCGGCAACCATCAGCATTCTCGAAGAGCGTCGCGCCGAATTTGGCCGGCGTCGGGATTACCTGCTGCCGGCCTTGCGTGAATTGGGCTTCGGCATTGCCGTGGAACCGGAAGGGGCATTCTATTTGTACGCCGATATCAGCAAGTTCGGCGGCGATGCCTTCGCGTTCTGTAAACATTTTCTTGAAACCGAACATGTGGCATTTACCCCGGGGCTGGATTTCGGGCGTTATCAGGCCGGGCATCATGTGCGGTTTGCCTATACGCAAAATCTCGAACGTTTGCAGGAGGCGGTCAAGCGCATTGCCCGTGGGTTGCGGAGCTGGCAAGGCTGATGCGTTTTCATCCTCCCCTCGAAGAAGGGCGCCTGATCCGACGTTACAAGCGTTTTCTCGCCGATATCGAAACCGTTGGCGGCGAATTGCTGACCATTCACTGCCCGAACACAGGCTCGATGCTCAATTGTCAGGTCGAAGGCGGGCAGGTCTGGTTCAGTCGCTCAAACGACCCGAAACGCAAGTTGCCTGGCACCTGGGAGATTGGTGAAACTCCGCAAGGGCGGCTGTTTTGCGTGAATACCGCCCGAGCCAATGGTTTGATCGAAGAAGCGCTGCGGGCGGGCGTCATCACCGAGCTGAACGGTTTTACCGGGCTCAAGCGTGAAGTGGCTTATGGTCAGGAAAACAGTCGTATCGATTTCCGCCTTGATTACCCCGAAGGGCCGGCCTACGTCGAAGTCAAAAGCGTGACCCTGGGCTTCGACGGTACGGCGGTGGCGGCGTTTCCCGATGCGGTCACCCAGCGTGGCGCCAAGCACTTGCGGGAGCTGGCCCACCTGGCCAGGGACGGTATTCGCGCGGTGCAGTTGTACTGTGTTTGCCTGACCGGCATCGAGGCCGTACGCCCGGCGCAGGAAATCGATGCGGCTTATGCGCAGGCCTTGCGTGAGGCTATTGAATGTGGGGTCGAGGTGTTGGCTTACGGTGTGCGGTTGAGCCACGAAGAAATGCTGGTCGACCGACGTCTGGACGTGTTGCCGGGCGGCTAAAGGCTGATCCAGATCCCTTGTTCATCCTCGCGGCAGACCACGCTGGTCAAGGCTTGCCCTGCGCAAGGGCCGGCGACGCATTCACCGTCTTCGATCAGGAACAGTGCGCCATGGGTGGCGCACTGGATCAGGCTGTTGCTGGGGTCGAGAAACTGGTCGGGATGCCACTCCAGGGCAACGCCCCGGTGCGGGCAGCGATTGATGTAGACGTAAACCTGTCCGCTGCGGCGCACGGCAAAAAACTTTTGGTCATCGATGTCGAACCCGCGGCTGCTGTCATTGACCAACTCGGCGCCTGCGCAAAGCAACTTCATGTCTATCCTCGGTCCCGCAACTCGTGACCGGATATGTCCGAGCTGGGCGGTTAAATGCTATCAAATGGCGCTCTTGCCCGCCGGGGACAAGTGCCTGTCGTCGAGGATACTTGGCCTGATCATTCGATGCCCGGGAAACCTTCAAGGAAAGCTGTTTATGCGCCTGACCACCCGGGTCGTCGTCATCTGCCTGGAGCATCCATCGCGGCATCCTGTCAGTACTTTTCCACAGGCAAAAAAAGACCCGGCAAGAGCCGGGTCAAATAACCGTGATTAGCCTGATGAGGAGATAATCTGAGAGTCCGAACCAAGGGCTTTTCAGAATATCGACCAGTCTCGCGACCAGTTGTGATAATCATATCGATTCTCATTACCAAGTCAACCGCTGTTTTTCGATTTCCTTGCGATTTGCCGGATTTGTGTCTGCAGGCCCCGCAATCATTGGGTTCCAGGTTGCAAAACTTCAGAAATAGTTGTCGGATCAATTCTTGTTGCGTTTAGAGATGGCTTCCAGTTGTTTGTTCAGGGCTTCCTTGCGCTCGGCAGGAATATCATTCCAGTGAACGTCCATCAGGGCGCCTTCAATTGCGTACAACAACACCTTGGACGCCCGAAAACCGCGCGTGCGCACGGCCCGATAAGCATCCACCGCCCCGAGGCGACGCAAGTCCGAAGCGCTATGGATGCCCACGGCATGCAGCCATTGCGCTGACGTCTTGCCAAGATTCTTCAGGTGTTGCAGTTCATCATTCATCAAGCCTCCTTGCGATGGCCGAATGGAGAGCGTGGGCAATCTTCTGAGGAGTGTAGCCATCAGTAGGAAAAGCGTGATTGTTTGCTCGTTTACGACGCAAATGCTTCTAAGAAACGAGCATTGGCAGTGCATGAACAAGTCTATGAGCGCAGTAGAGAGAGGCGGGGAAGAATCTGGAAACAAAGGGCGAACATCCCCACCGTCCAGCGCAACGAGAGGCGCCGGACGTGTCAGTCAGCGACGATGATCAGCGGGTGCGATAGCGCAATCGCGTGCCGAAGTTCATCGACATCAGGATTTCGTCGGCACTGAGTTCCACTGGAAAGTACGTACCGGAGATTTGCGCGTGGGCCAGGCTCGCGCCTTCCAGGTTCGCTTTGCGAAAATCGATGCCGCGCAAGTCGGCGGAACGGAAGTAGGCGTCGCTGAAATCCACGCCGTCGGCATTCAGTTCGCGCAGGTCCAGCCCCCGAAAATCTCCACCCACCATGTCGATGGGGCCATCCTTGGGGCGTTCACTGTTGAAGCCTTTGATGTCGTCTTTGTGCAGCAGGGCATATAGCGGTGTGTCGAGAAGTTTTGGCTGGCTCATGTCGCATCACCTGATGTTTTTATGACGCCAGTATAGTGCCACTATTTGACAGTCGTGAAGCCAGCGAGGGCCTCACGACTGAAATAGTTCTTACAGCCCTGGCAGGCGCTGGCGAATTTGCTCCACAACGGTATCGAGCGTCCCGCTTTCATTGGTCTGGACGCGTTTGCTGCAGAGGATTTCCGCGGGTGTCAGCGCTTCACGGCTGTCTTGCTGGGCGGCGATAACAGCCAGGGTGGCGTCGGACGGGTCTTTCTTGTCTGCCTGGCGCATGGCCAGCCAGCTTTCGATTACAGCCTGTGGCGCATTGCAGTCGAGGATCAGGAAGGGTGCACCCGTGGCCTCGGCCACCTTCGCTGCACTGTCACGCTGATCACGCTTGAGGTAAGTGGCGTCGACCACCACCGGGAACCCCGCACGCAGAATGACGTCGGCGATTTCGTGGAGGCGGGCATAGGTCGCCGCGCTGGCGTCGGCGCTATAGATGCCGGCCTGTACGTCATTCTCGACGGTTTGCTCGCCGAACAGGCGCTTGCGCTCGACATCGGAGCGCAGGCGAATCGCGCCCAGGGCTTCGACCAGGCGCATGGCGACATGGCTCTTGCCGACAGCGGAAACACCGTGGGTAATGGCCATGAAGCGTGAAGGAATGGTGCTGTAGCTTTCGGCCAGGTTGGCGTAGTTGCGGTACTGGCGCAGGGTCGTGGCGCGCTGCACCGCAGTGGCGTCGGCCGGCATGCTGAACAGGGCAACCTTGGCGCGAACCAGTGCGCGGTAGGCTTTATAGAAGTTCAGCAGTTCGAGACCGCGATAGTCGCCGGTCAGCTCCAGGTACTGGCTGATGAAGCGACGTGCCAGGCACTTCAGGCCGCGATCTTCCAGGTCCATCGCCAGGAAACCGGTGTCGGCATAAACGTCGGTAAAGCGAAACGGTTCGTTGAATTCGATGCAGTCGAAGATCACGACCTTGCCGTCGATCACGGTTGCATTGCCCAGATGGATATCACCGTGGCATTCACGAATGAAACCTTCGGCCTTGCGCTGGGCGAGCAGCGGTTTGAGGCGCTCGAAGCTGCTTTCGGCCCAGGCTTGCAGGGCGTCGAGTTGCAACAGGTCGGCTTTGTCGCTGAGGAACGGACGGATCTGTTCGAAATTCTGCCGCACCGGCGCCATGACGCTGTCCGGGGTACCGGCTTCGTGCCCGGCCGGCACTTTCGGCGCGCTGAGGTGGAAGCGGGCGATTTGCTCGGCCATCTCGTCGATGTGCGCGGTGGTCAGTTCGCCATTGGCTTGCAGGGTGCTGAGCAAGCCGTTTTGCGGGAACTGACGCATCTTCAGTACATATTCGATGGCTGGGCCTTCACCGCCCAGTTGCGGAGCCTCGGCGCTGCCGGTGACGGGCAGCACTTCGAGGTACAAATCGTCGGTCAGACGCTGGTTCAGGCGCAGTTCTTCAGCGCAAAAGTGTCCGCGAGCCTCAAGGCTGGTGAAGTCGAGAAAACCGAAATTGACCGGCTTCTTCACTTTATAGGCGTAGGGGCCGGTAAGCAGTACCCAGGAAATATGGGTCTCGATGACCTGGAATCCCTCTACTGGATGCGGGTAGAGGGCAGGGTTTTGCAGGGCAGCGATCAGGGACTGGCTCACAGGCGATCCTTCAGAGTCTGGGAAATTCAAGGCCGTCATTATGGCCGCAAGTCCGCTTGACGCAAACCTCGGAGCGCTCCTGTTGAGGATGAATAAAGTGCGTATAATCCGCCGCCATGACTCGTACTCGAACTCCCCGTACCCCGAAAAAACCACCCTCCAGGGGCCTGCGCCCGTGGCTGGGCTGGGCCATTAAACTCAGTCTGGTCGCCCTTGTGGTGCTGGCCGGATTCGCCGTTTACCTTGATGCAATCGTCCAGGAGAAGTTCTCCGGCAAGCGCTGGACCATCCCGGCCAAGGTTTACGCGCGCCCGCTCGAGCTGTTCGTCGGACAGAAGCTGAGCCGGGATGATTTCCTGACCGAGCTCGATGCCTTGGGCTATCGCCGTGAAAGCGTGGCCAACGGTCCGGGGGCGGCGTCGGTCAACGGCAATACCGTTGATCTGAATACCCGTGGCTTCCAGTTCTATGAAGGCATGGAGCAAGCGCAACCTGTGCGGGTGCGTTTCTCCGGCGATTACGTGGCCGAGTTGGCGGGGGCTAAAGGCTCGAAGCTGTCGGTGGTGCGCCTGGAGCCGCTGCTGATCGGCGGCCTGTACCCGAAAAACCTCGAAGACCGGATTCTGATCAAGATCGATCAGGTGCCACCGTACTTGCTTGAAACGCTGGTGGCGGTCGAGGATCGCGATTTTTATCATCACTTTGGTGTTTCGCCGAAGTCGATCGCCCGTGCAATCTGGGTCAACGGTTCGTCCGGGCGCATGCGTCAGGGCGGCAGTACCCTGACGCAGCAGTTGGTCAAGAACTTCTACCTGACCAACGAGCGCAGCCTGAGCCGCAAACTCACCGAAGCGATGATGGCGCTGCTGCTTGAACTTCACTACGACAAGCGCGAAATCCTTGAGGCTTACCTCAACGAAGTGTTTGTCGGGCAGGACGGTCAGCGTGCGGTGCACGGTTTCGGTCTGGCCAGCCAGTTCTTCTTCAGCCAGCCGCTGGCCGAGCTCAAGCTGCATCAGGTCGCGCTGCTGGTGGGCATGGTCAAGGGGCCTTCTTCCTATAACCCCCGTCGTAATCCGGAGCGTGCCCTCGAGCGGCGCAACCTGGTACTCGATGTGCTGCAAGAGCAGGGCGTCGCGACCGCCGAGCAGGTTGAGGCGGCGAAGAAAATGCCGCTGGGCGTGACCAAGCGCGGCAGTCTGGCGGACAGCTCGTTCCCCGGCTTCCTCGATCTGGTCAAGCGTCAGTTGCGCGAAGACTATCGCGACGAAGACTTGACCGAAGAAGGCCTGCGCATCTTCACCAGTTTCGACCCGATCCTGCAGATGAAGGCTGAAGCCTCGGTCAACGACACCTTCAAGCGTCTGGCGGGGCGCAAGGGTTCCGATGACGTCGAAGCGGCAATGGTCGTGACCAACCCGGAGACCGGGGAAGTGCAGGCCATGATCGGCAGTCGCCAGGCCAGTTTTGCCGGGTTCAACCGGGCGCTGGATGCTGTACGGCCGATCGGCTCGCTGATCAAGCCGGCTGTTTATCTGACCGCACTGGAGAAACCGAGCCAGTACACATTGACCAGTTGGCTGTCGGACGAGTCCTTCTCGGTCAAAGGCGCGGATGGTCAGGTCTGGAAGCCGCAGAACTACGATCGCCGTTCTCACGGTACGGTGTTCCTCTATCAAGGCCTGGCGCATTCCTACAACCTGTCGACCGCGCGTCTTGGTTTGGCGGTCGGTGTGCCGAACGTATTGAAGACGGTGGCGCGCCTGGGTGTGACGCGTGAATTCCCGGCCTTCCCGTCGATGTTGCTCGGGGCCGGCGGCATGACGCCAATCGAAGTGGCGACCATGTACCAGACCCTCGCCAACGGCGGCTTCAATACGCCGATGCGCGGGATTCGTAGCGTGCTGACTGCCGAGGGCGAGCCACTCAAGCGTTATCCGTTCCAGATTCAGCAGCGTTTTGATCCGGCCTCCATTTACCTGATCCAGAGCGCCATGCAGCGGGTGATGCGTGAGG
>RCUO01000986.1_pt1 | contig 11725 bp, 9 predicted proteins | sample 2166161 | NCBI WGS metagenome assembly RCUO01 (sample SAMN09932617, study PRJNA488358) | compost metagenome | feature: garden; material: soil; isolation source: compost soil in cyclohexanecarbonitrile-enriched culture | place: Germany: Experimental Botanical Garden Goettingen | collected 2016-01-27 | reverse complement strand
ATGGGGTGCTAGGGGTCGAGTGTTCGAATCACTCCGTCCCGACCATATAATTCAAGGGGTTGCGAGATTTTATCTCGCGACCCCTTTTTATTTTACGGCGTTTTTACCCCTACAAAACGACTGGCTTTCAGTGGAATCCTCACTGCGTTCGCGTGAATTGATGCCTTATCTGGCAGTCGTCTCATGAACAAGGCTGGAGAAAATTTACGCTATTTAGCCGTACCGGCGATGGATATGCTGCATGCATGGATGATCGCCCAGCGTCATCTGACGCCCGGAGGCACGGCCATCAATAAGGCGCTCAATTACAGCCTGAAACGGTGGGCAGCGCTGTCACACTACCTCAATGGCGGGGCCGGCCCAATTGACAACAATTGGGCCAAGAACCAGATCCGCCCTTGGGTTCTTGGACATAAAACTGGCTCTTCGCAGGTTCGTTTTGCAGCGGTAAACGCGCGGCCCTGATCATAAATATGATCCAGTCTGCGCGGCTGAATGGTCATGATCCGTATGCCTCTGAAGGATGTTCTCACACACCTACCAACGCAGCGGGCGAGTGAAATCGATCAGTTACTGCCGCATCAGTGGTAACCGGTTTAGTTACGCAAGGCATGATGGCCGGACGCATAAGTAATAACGCCAGAACAGTAATGCATAGACGATGTCACCCGATGCCGCTACTGGCAATGGCCAGGGGATGCTGCCCGCCAGCCAGTGACCATAAACCACCACAACAAACAGTACTTTCAGGATTATCCCGAGCAGGATATAGGGTCGATACTGCAGCGGATCGCGAGCGATCATCCAATAGGCCCAGCCGAATATGATAACCAGGCACGTAGTGAGTTGAATGAAGAGGGTTGAGGTAGGGGTAATTTGCAGCCCCAACAGTGCAGCTACGGGTTGTAGGGCTACGAGTAATGGAAGACCTGCGAATACGTTGAAGCAGGCGGCAGAAATAAACAGCTTGCGTGTATAACTGTCGGTCATGGAGTTATTCCTGAGAGGTGTTGACGCCTCGCACCATGCAGAGACATCTTGTAACTTTTAGGTCTCAGCCAAGCAGCTTGAGTAATGCCGGATAGCTATTGGGGAACAGCCTGCTTATCCAGAACAAGGTGCTCGACTTGTTCCCTGTGATGATGCGTTTGGTACCTTTGCGCAGCCCCTTGATGATGTCGCCGGCACAATCTGCCGCTGGCGTCAGTAGCATCTTGTCGGCAAGCGCTTTGAACCTTTCTTCTGTACTACCGGCGGCTTTACAGCGTCGTCCGGCCTTTTCAATATTGGTTTTGATTCCGCCAGGGTGCACACACACGGCGCGCACGCCGCTGCCCTCAAGTTCCGACCATAGTGCTTCGGTCAGACCACGTACGGCGAACTTCGACATGTTGTAAGCGCTTTGCATCGGGAAACCTACCAGGCCAAATACGCTGGAAATGTTGACGATGCAGCCTTCCCGCTGGGCCTGCATCATCGGCAGGAACGCTTTGGTGCCGTACAGCACGCCCCACAGGTTGATACCGAGTTGCCACTCGTACTCATCGATGGAGGTGTTGGCAACTGTCCCGATGACTGCGGCACCTGCGTTATTGATGACGAAGTGCGCCGTGCCAAAATCTCGCTTTACCTCGTCGGCATGGGCCTGGAAGGCGTCCCAGGACGATACGTCCAGGAGATAACCTTTCGCTTTGCTGGCGTCAGGCAATAGCTTCATGGTTTTGTCGAGACCAACCTGGTTGATGTCCGACAGCGCGACGTGCGCGCCAGCTTCCACCATCTGGATAGCCAACTCTCGACCAATGCCTGATCCTGCGCCGGTGATGACGACTACTTTGTTTTGGAACATGTTTTTTATCCTTCTTGTTTTGATTGGTTTGGCCACTACAAATTTTTCTGACAAGAACTATTTGCTGAGAATGTGGATCGCGACGGCTGCCTCCTCAATACCCTGCAAACCGCCGCCGTTCTCCTGGATTGCATGGCGTGCGCCATATACCTGGCGTGCGCCAGCCTCTCCGCGCAGTTGCGTCACAAGTTCGTAGAGTTGTCCGATCCCGGTAGCGCCGAGTGGATGGCCTTTCGATTCCAGGCCACCTGAGGTATTGACCGGGATGCGCCCGCCCAGCGTGAATTCGCCACGTTCAGCCGCAGGTCCGCCCTGACCGAACGGGACCAGGCCCAGGTTTTCGACCTGAATGATTTCGCCCATCGCCGAGGCGTCATGGACTTCGGCGACATGCATGTCTTGCGGCCCCAGGCCCGCCTGTTCATAGGCCTGGTTAGCTGCCAGGTGACCGACGTTCAGTTCAGGCTGATCGAGCCGTCGATGGCTAAAGCTACGGATCACACTGGCCGCTACCTTGATGCAGCGGCTCTTGTCGGCACCGATGCGTGTGAGTCCTTCCTCGGTGCACAGGATGGCTGCTGCTGCGCCGTCCGACAGCGGCGCGCACATTGGCAGGGTGAGCGGGTAGGTGATCGGAGGGGCGGCAAGGATTTCGTCGATACCGAAGGCTTTGCGAAATTGCGAGTAGGGGTTATGGACCGAGTGAGTGTGGTTTTTTGCCGACACCGCTGCGATCTGCCGCTGCGTGGTGCCGTAGGTTTTCATATGCTGGCGGCACAATGCGGCATAGATGGCCATGAACTTACTGTAAGGCTTGTCCGATTCCGACCCGGCGGGCGGCACTACACCTTCGCCCATTTTTACCAGCGTCTGATAATTCTCTTCGGCGCGAGACACGTCCCAACCAGCCTCGAACAGCGAGAGGGCCTTCAGTTTATCCGGGATGTTCATCTTTTCCGCACCCAACGCCAGCGCGATACTGGCTGTACCGGCCTTGAGGCTTTGCACGGCCAAATTGAAGGCTGAGCTACCCGAAGCGCAGGCGTTCTCGATGTTATAGATAGGAATGCCTTCAATACCGATCTTGCTGAACACGACCTGACCTGGGATCGAGAGCTGACCTTGCAATGGGCCATTGGTCATGCCGGCATAAAACGCGATATCGAGATCGGCGGCAGTGCAGTGGGCGTCCTTCAATGCGCCCTGGAAAGCCTCACGTGCCAAGTCGTCGAGACTGCGTTCGATGTGGCGACCGAAGACGGTCATGGCGATGCCGGCGATATAGATATTGCTCATTGAAAATTCCTTATATTCAGTGGGTCAGTGTCCAGTTCGCACCCCACGGCGTGGTTGACGTTGGGTGCGCCTGGGCAGCGGCTTACTGAAGTTGCTAGTCGTTACCAGGTTCAGGCAGGCGTATCTCGGCCACGTGCAGACCGAGGTTGAGATCGACCTCGATTTTTCCCGTCAGATCTTCCGAGCTGATTTTTCCCAATAAGGCTGGCGCAGATCTTTCTTCAGCACCTTGCCCACCGGACTACGTGGCAGGCTGGTAGTGAAGTCGACCGACTTCGGTGCCATCACGCTGCCCAGCCTGGCCTTGCACAGCTCGATAAGCTCCTGCTCGGTGGTTTCCTGGCCTGGGTTGAGCTCGACCACGGCCTTGACGGCCTCACCCCATTTCTCATCGGGCACGCCAATCACGGCGCAGTCCTGAACGGCCGGATGTCCCCACAGCACTTGCTCGACCTGGCTGGGATAGACGTTGAAGCCGCCGGAAATGATCATGTCCTTTTTGCGATCGGTGAGGTGCAGATAGCCTTCGGCATCGATATGGCCGATGTCGCCGGTATGCAGCCAACCGTCGACGATGGTCTCGGCGGTCTTCTCCGGCTGCTTGTAGTAACCCTTCATGATCAGGTCGCCGCGCACGCATATTTCACCGGTTTCACCGCGCGGCAGGATCTGGTGGGTGTCGCTCATCACTTCGACGCGGACCAGCGGGTTAGGGCGGCCGACCGAGGACAGGCGTTCGTCGTCGGCGAATTGGTCACCCACCAGATGCTCGTCAGGACGAAAGTTGGCGATGCTGGCCGGTGCTTCGGTCTGACCATAGCCGCCGGTCATGACCGGGCCGAAAATCTCGATAGCTTTCTTCAGCTTGTCTACCGACATGGGAGCCGCGCCGTACATCAGGTACTTCACCGAGGAGAAGTCCAGCTTCTCGATACCGGGAATTTCCAACAGCCTGTAGATCACCGTTGGCGGCAGAAAGAGCTCGCTGACCCTGTGCTGTGCAATGGCGTTCAACATCAATGCCGGATCGGGTTTGGTAATGACCACTACAGTGCCACCTTGCGCCGTGCAGGGTACGGACAACAGGCCGGCAGTGTGGGTCATCGGTGCGGCGGCCATATTCACCGGCTTTTCACCATTGCGATAAGCACAGGTCAGCATGAAGTGGGCGATGAACGTCTGCACGCTGCGGTGGGTGTTCATCACGCCCTTTGGCGTGCCCGTTGTGCCACCAGTGGGTGAGACCGCCACCACGTCGTCCATGTCATAAGCGACTTCGGGACGGCTCGCCGGCTGGCCGGCACTCCATAGTTCCAACGAAGGTGCATCGACAGCATCGGCATCGATACAGATCCAGTGTTTGATCTTAGGCAGCCTGGACCGTAGCTCGGCGATGATTTGCGCGAAATCGTTCTGGTAGAACATCACCTCGCAGTCGAATGCGTCGAGGATGTAGTGATTCTCTTCGCTCGAGTTGCGCGCATTGACTGGAATCCAGGTCATGTTGGCGCGCCATAGACCCAGTGTGCAGGCCCAGGCGGTGACGTCGTTACCTGACCAGACGGCACCCTTGGTTTCCTTCGGCAAGCCCAGTGCGAGCAGCTTGTTGGCGATGCGACACGAGAGCTCGCCGATTTCGTTGAAGGTGTAAGAGCGCTCGCCCTGGATGTAGGCGACCCCGGCAGGGTTGATGCCCCAGCCGCGATCGTAAAAGTCGATGATGGCCATAAGTGGTTCCTGTGCCGGTAATCAGAGTTTGGTAACGGTGGCACGGGCCAGGCCGCGTTCTTCCAGGAAGCCGAGCAGATAGCGGTGTCCAAAAGCCTTGGAGCCAGAAGCGAAGCCGACCTTGTTGGTGTCGTCGTCGAGCAGCCTGATCGCCGCAGCGGCCTGTAGGGCACCGGTGGAAATATAGGGTGTGACGCCATGCACGGTAGCGCGCACGGCGGCCAGGTGACCGCGGCCGATAGCGATGTCGACGCTGCGTTGCAAGGTGGTGCGTTCGCGGGGCGGCATGCTCGGCGTGGTGGCCTCTACCAGGCTCTTCACCACCGCGTCCTGCTGCTCCTTGGACAGGTGCTTGTATTCCGCTTCCCACTTCTGGCTCAGGCCATGCACCATCGGCATCACATTGTTGTCGTAGAAACCGACCGCGGAGGTGCAGGCGCGCACGCGCGGATCATGCTCGAAGTAAATCGGCAGCGAGGTTCCCCCCCAAGGCAGGCAGAAAACCGGCTGCATGAAGTTGGGGTCGACAATGTTGAACGAAGCGGTGGCGGGGTGTTGCACCAGCTTGTTTTCCCACAGGTAGAACTGCTCCCGGTGGAACAATTCGAAAATCGAGGCCGCCGAGCCCAGGCTGACCCCGGCGACATCACGCGGGCCGCGGCACAGGGCGGCGGTTTCCAGCACGTCGATCCCGGGGGTTTCCAGCGCCAGTTCGGCGGCGATCTCGGAGAAGCTGAACATGTAGGACAGCGATGGCGAAACCAGCAGGCCAGCCTGACGATAGAGCTCGCCAAATTGCTCGCGAACCTGACGGACGTAGCTTTGCTCGCCGGTGGTATCTATGTGGTGGCAGCCAGCCTTGAGCGCGGCCTCGACGGTGGTCAGACCGAAATTGACGAAGGGGCCAACGGTGTTGCAGACCACTTTGGCCCCCTTGAAGGCGGCGCTCAGCGATTCGACGTTGTGCTCGGCCTCGATGATTTCATAGGTCGCGGACTCCAGGCGTACCACACGTTGCGCCATCATTTCCTGCGCGCGCTTGGCATTGCGCGCCACAGCGGTGAAGGGGATGTTCTGGTCGATCAGCCAGTCCATGGTCAGCATGCCGGTGTAGCCACTGGCGCCATAGACAACTACGGGATACTTAGCCATTTCTATTGTCTCCAAAGTTTATTGTTAGTCGGGTTTGGGATCAGTACTGGGGCCAGCCGTCTTCGTAGAGCTCCTGGACAAGGAACCCAAGGCGGGTGGTGAGCATCATGTTTTCGCCGTCCTCGATCAGCGCGGCGCGGGCATCGCGGAACAACTTCTCCATGGGGTACTCGCGGGTCAGGCCGTTGCCACCAAACAGCTGCAAGGCATCGCTGACTACACGCATGGCCTCTTCGGTCACGGTGACCTTGCTGGAAGCCGTGGCACAGGGGTGCCCCTGCGGGGACAGGCGCGCATAGGCCAGGGAGCGGCGGGCGACAGCCCGGCAAAGCTCGACACGACGCATCATGTCGCCGATGCGGTAGCGGGTAAGCTGGTGGTTGATCAGCAGTTGGCCACCCTGCTTGCGTTCATGACAGTAGGCCAGGGCCAGTTCGAAGGCGGAACGTGCCACGCCAGTGAACCATTGCGCCATGTGGGTGCCAGCGAACGACCAGGTCGAAACGACGTTGCCGTAGTACTCGTCCTGCAGGGCCACGGCGAAGCGCTTGGGAATCCGCACGTTGTCGAAATACACCTCGCCCTGCGGCAGGGCGCGCTGACCGATCTTCTCCAGCGGCTTGCCCCTGCTGACACCGGGCAAGTCCAGGGGCACGATTACGGATATGCCATAGGGCAAGCCATTGGCATCGTAGAAGCCGTTGCCATAGTCGGCGGTCATGTAGGCCAGAGCCACCTGGGCCACCGCGCCGTTGGACACCCAGGCCGAGCACTGGCCGTTAATGACGATCTCGTGCTCGCCGACCTTGGCGAAGAGATTACCCTTGTTGCCCAACTGCCCCGGCACCCAGTCTCGCTGCAAGTCGAAGGCGCTGACATCAGTGCCCTTGTCCGGATGGGTAATCATCCAGCAGCCGATTTTCCCGGCACTCAGATCGATCAACTCCTGGTTCCCTACGGCTTTGGCCATCTCGTTCGGGAAGGTGCTGACGCCCAGGGAAACCGCCAGACCGGCATCGCCCCAGCCCATTTCCTCGCCGATCATAGACTCGACGCGTACAGCCGTTTCCGGTGGCAGTTCGGCCAGCAGATCGGAATCCAGGCCCAGCTTGGCGGCTTCGCTGAACACGCTGTAGTACGGCGAGCCGGGGGCGACCACCTGCTCTGCGGTCATCTTGTCGAGTTCCTGACCCAGGGGGCGCATGAAATCCTTGGCAAAGCGATGCACGCTGTCCTGGATGCCGCGCTCGACCTCGTTCAGGGGTGTTTCAAAGCCGGTTATTGAAATGTCAGGCAGGTTGATCCGGTTACTTAGTTTCATGATGGGCCTCGTCATATCACTCGGTTTTTCTTATGGCCTGCACTCTAGGCGTCGAGACACGTCAGGCGTCGGCCGGCAGTTCGCCGGCGGTGATCAGCGTGGCGCGCGTGGCCTCGACGAAAGGCTCTACGGTGTCGACAAACAGCTCTTGCAGCGGCGTCCCCTTGAACTCGGGGAGGAAGGTCTTGTTCCAGTGGCCGCACAGCGACATGCCCGCTGGGGTATCGACCATGGCGACGCCGATCGCCAGCAGGGTCTGGATGGCACCGGGACGGGAAGCCGCGTAGGCTGCGCGCCACTGCTCGGGCGTCAACTCGTTACGCTCGATCGGGCGACCCACGGCCTGTTCGCGCGCGGCCAGCAGCTCGTTCCACGAACACCAGGCCGTGGCCGCGACTGGACAGATCGCATTGCGCGAGGCCGGGTGGGCCAGCACATGCGGGATGATGCGGCCGACATCCGCGCCGGTCGACCAGGCCAGCCTGGCGTCGGGATCGCCCATCACCATCACCGGCTCGAGCATGTAGTACTCGATCCAGGCACCGGCCGGAATGATGGTGTAGTCCATGCCGGCCAGTTCGATCATGCGCCGGATGAACGCCTTCTGCCGGGCCATCAAGCGGTGCGTGGTGTCGGTCTGCCAGAACTGTTCGAATTCATAGATCGCGCCGTACTCGGATGGCACGAAGCGTTCGACCCCGGCTTCCTTGGCGGCAAAGATCAGCGGCATCTGCGATTCGGTGGCGTAGAGCGGCACGCAGGACACCAGGTAGTCGGTGCCGCGCAGCGCCGGGACCAGCGCTTCGGCAATGGTGACGTCGACCTCCTTGATGGTCACGCCCTGACGCGCCCATTCGGCGTACTGCAGCTGTTTTTGCGCCTCGCTCTTGCTGATGCCCGACGATGAGCGTTCCACCTGGCCGGAGCGGCGCGCCAGCACATTGATATTGACCAGGCCCTGGCGAATGAACTCATTGACGCAAGCGACGCCGGCGGTCCCGGTGGCGCCGAATACAGTGACGGTCTTCTTGCTCATGCTGTTCTCCTGGCTGTGATCAGTCATGCGGGCGAGCGGTTGTGCCTGCCTCGCATTAAGGCGAGTGGCGGAATATTTGGCCGATTATTGTTCTTCCCGACATCGACAACTCACCTGAAAAGCGGTCATATTTGTCAAAATATGCTCATCCCGAGATGCCCATGAATCCGCAGCAACAGGTCCATGAAACACTGGGATTGCCCTTGCTGGGCGGCTTGGTGTGCAGGGAAATCCCCTTGTATGCGGAGCGCTACTTCCTGCATACGACGGATCTATCCGTTCCGCCCGTTGACTTCATGGCCCTGCTGACCCAGTTCGGTGGCTCGCGGGCGGATGAGGGGGCAGGGGGCGAGTTGCGCTCAACCTCGATGCCCCGCTTGTCAATGCTGCTGCCTGCAGGTTGTGCCACTCAATGGCACTATTCCGGCAGCATTGATTTCGCGGTTTTTTATCTGCCCGAGCGCACGGATGGCGTGTTTCGACAATTGCGTGAGCTATGTGCTGGCGCGCAGGCGCCATTGCCCGTCAGTGATGGTTTGGTGAGTGCAGCGGCCCGGCAATTGATGGATGAGCTAAGCCTTGGGAAAGGGGCTGATCAGGGGTTCATGGCAAGATTGGCCATGGTCATGCTTGAGCAGGTGTATCGTGCGCTACGAGTTGACGCGAGCAGAGGTATTTATCCGCCGCATATTCATCTGGCGCGCCTGCATACGGTACTGGTCTTCATTCGCGAGCATCTGGGGCAGGAACTGTCGATCAGCACGCTGGCTGGCCAGGCGGGTGTCAGCCCGGCTCATTTTCGACGGCTGTTTCAGCGCGCCATGGGTATGCCGCCCCATCGCTATGTAATGAATGTACGACTGGAACATGCGCGTGATCTGCTCATGCAGACCGATCTACCTATTTTGCATGTGGCACTGGAGTGTGGTTTCAGCTCTCAGAGCCACCTGACTGCAGCGTTCAAGGCTGCGCACGCCAGTACACCGGCTGAATACAGAGCCCTGGCTGGAAGGTAGCGGATTCTTTGGCGTGGCGAGCAGGTCACGACACCGAAAGAACACAAGCGGCTTGCGTTGGATTGCACCGGGGTTCAAACCTCCTGACCATTCCATGGTAGTGTTCGACCGTTTGGAACTGTATCCAGCGACCTTCAGACGCTCCTTGGGTAGGCGTCTCTTAACCACCAGGGTCTGAAAGAAATGGATTGCATAGAGCCCCAACTGATCCTCAAAACGACACCGCCGCGCAGTCAGAAGTCAGCACGGATGCGAAACCGCCTGGGTATCCAGACCCAGGAACTGACAGACAAAGTGGTGATCGCCGTTCAAGCGCCGGCAGGCTTCGGCAAAACCTTTCTGCTGACCCAATGGCGCCGTGAATGTTTGTCTCACGGCGCCGTGGTGGCCTGGATGACGCTGGATGCACAGGATGATGGTGCGCGTTTTGTCCAGGGGCTGGGAGTTGCCATGGCAATTGGCAGCGGTCGGCCGTCGTTTGCCCGCGCATTCGAGCCTATTGCGGGACTGGGGCGTGACGAACAGGAAGGGCTGACGCAGTGGTTGGCGGAAGTGGCCGATCTGGGTAGCGAAACCGTATTGATTCTGGATGAAGTGGATACCCTGCCCGAGCTGACGATCCGTTACTCCCTGACGTACCTGTTGCACAACGCGCCAGCCAATTTGCGCATCATCATGGCCTCTCGCACACGGTTGAATCTGCAAGTGACGGACCTCGCGGCAAGAGGGCTTTTCACGACGATCATGACTGCGGCTTTACGACTGAATGTGGAAGAGGCGATCGCCATCCTCAATGACCGTTTCGGCGCAAGGGTTGATGCCGACCTCTGCGTGCGGCTGCACGAGATAACCGAAGGCTGGCCGCTCGGCCTGCAATTAGCGATTTCGGCGTTGGAGAAGAGCTCGAATCGAAGTGCGGCAGTCGAAGAGTTGTCGACTTGCCTGGGTGATATCCAGCGTTATTTCGTCGACAGTTTGCTCGCACATCTTCGGGAGGAGCAGGTTCGCTTTCTGACCGGCATTGCAGTGTTGGAAATGGTCCAGCCCTTGTTATGCGAGGCGCTGACGGGCAACGCTCGCTCGGGTGAATTGCTGAAGGAATTGTGTGCCTCGACACCGATTTTTGTTGAAAGTATCGACAGTGACTGGGTGCGCATCCATCCATTGGCGCGGGAATTTCTGCTCGGCCGTTTTGCCGACTTGCCGTTGGAGGAACGTCAGGGTTATCACCGGCGCGGCGCCGTGTGGCTGGAACAACACGGATTCCTGGAGCAGGCCGCCCGGCAATATCTGTTGGCCGGCATGCCCCAACCGGCCTATACGTTGATCGGCAAATGCCTGTACGAAGTCATGTTGCAAGGGCAGTTCAGCCGGGTGCTGGAGTGGGTCGAGGAGCTTGGCCCCGCTGACGTGTTGGCGCATCCGCGCATCTGCCTGGCGGCGGCCTGGACGTTAGCGATGGGGGCGCGTCAGGCAGAAGCGGCGCAATTGATTGCGGCTATTGAACAGCATCCGTCCGCCGACGAGGCGACACGTTGTGAAGCGGCCGCCATCGCCGCCGCCGCCGCCTACTTTGCGGACCATCCGGATCAATCGCATGAACTCATCATGCCTTGGGTCGATCGATTGCCTTCATTCTCGATCAAGGTGCAAGCCATTGTCGCGAGCCAGATCGCCCGGCTGACGCTGTTGCAGGGCCAACCGGAGAAAGCCCGACGAATCCTTCAGCGAGCACCGCGTTACGCGGGTAGTACTGGCCTTGATGCCATACGCGGGTATGGCGAGTGGGTGGTCGGTCTTGCTTATTTATACGAGGGTCGAATGGTGTCGGCGCGCACTGCGTTGCACGACAGCCTGTTGCATGCCGAACGGGACATCGGTCGGCGCAGTCCGGTGGCGGTCATGTTAGCGAGCGCTCTGGCGACGGTGTTGCTGGAACAGGGGGAAGTCCAGGAGACCGCTACGGTGCTGGCGAACAGGCTGGATATCGTTGAGCGATTGGCCTCTCCCGATGCGATTGTGCAGGGTTTCCTCGCCGCCTCTCGACTGGCCTCACTCCAGGGGCAGGGGCATCGCGGGCAGGATCTGCTCGAGGCGTTATTCGCCCTTGGAGAAGAGCGAAATATTCCACGATTCTGCATTGCCTCCCTGGGAGAACAAATACGCCTGCATGCCTTGCAGGGACGCAGTGATACCTGCCAGGCATTATGGCGACGGCTGGACTGTTTCACGCCAGTTATTACCCATGAGCGAGCAGGGTTGCTGGGTCCGGAGCTGGACTTGCTGGCCGGGGTAGCCAACGCTTATGCCTTACTGGCCCAACGTGA
>RCUO01000983.1_pt1 | contig 11767 bp, 10 predicted proteins | sample 2166161 | NCBI WGS metagenome assembly RCUO01 (sample SAMN09932617, study PRJNA488358) | compost metagenome | feature: garden; material: soil; isolation source: compost soil in cyclohexanecarbonitrile-enriched culture | place: Germany: Experimental Botanical Garden Goettingen | collected 2016-01-27 | reverse complement strand
CTCCCCGCAGTTGAATTTTGTTGTATCATAACGGCATAGCGGTATAACAGTAAAGCGACGAATATAACAGTTGGGAGGCAGGCAGATGCATATCGATTTAATCCGCAGCAGCAGCAAATCCCTGCCGCAGCAGATCAGCGAGACGCTGGCTCAGCGTATCACCTCCGGTCTTCTGCAGCCGGGAGCGCGGCTTCCTTCCGTCCGCGGTCTGGCGGCTTCCCTGAAAGTCAGCCAGGTTACGGTAAGCAAAGCCTATGACGATCTGGAAAGCCGCGGCCATATCTTCTGCAGCCAGGGACAAGGCTGCTTTGTCGCCCGCAGGCCGCATCTCGGGCAGCAATCCGGCACGGCATGGCAGGACGGATATGATGATTTTTTGCCGCGGGCCCAGCTTTGGCGGAATTTTGACTTCTCAGGCGTGAAATATCCGTTTCATCTTGCAGCCATTCACGCAGAGCTGCTTCCGCTGGACTTTATCGGGAACACAATGTCCAGACTTGTAACGGACCAGCCTGAGTTAATGGCTTCATACGGTAATTTTCAGGGGGATGCCGAGCTCCGTGAAGTCATGCACCGGCATCTGCACAGCCGGGGAGTAGACGTGCATTCCTCCGATATCATGATTACGAGCGGTTCCCAGCAGGGAATTGATCTGGTGGCCAGGACCTTCGTCGGTCCCGGAGATACCGTATACCTGGAGGCTCCAAGCTATACAGGAGCAATCGATGTGTTTGCCGGACGGGGTGCAGAGATGATCTTCGTGCCGATGGACGGTGAGGGTATGAGGGTGGATGTACTGACAAGACTTTGTGACAAGCACCCGCCGAAGGTGATTTATACAAATCCGGCTTTTCAAAACCCGAGCGGTGTGACAATGAGCATGACAAGAAGACAGCGGCTGCTGGAATTGGCCAGAAGCTACCGCTGTCTGATTGTCGAGGATGATCCGTTCAGTGACCTGTATTTCCGCAAGCCGCCTCCGCCGCCAATCAAATCAATGGACACCGAGGGGCATGTAGTCTATATGAAAAGCTTCAGCAAAGTCATTGCGCCCGGCTGCCGGATTGCCTGTGTAGCCGCCGGAGGCAATATCCTCTCCAGGCTGATTGCCGCCAAATCGGCTAGCGATCTGGGCAGTCCCCTGCTGAACCAGCGGGCGGTGCTGCCGTTCATTGCCCGCAGGTATGATGCTTATGCAGCGCAGCTGCGGATATCCCTCCGCAGCCGGATGGAGAAGGCAGTAAGACTGCTGCGGCAATACGCCCCGCCGGGAGTGACCTGGAATGTGCCGGAGGGCGGCCTGAACCTGTGGCTGCAGCTGCCTGCGGCAGAGGGAATCGTTAAGCTGCGCACACAGGCTGAGCAAGCGGGCGTTTCTTTTCTGCCGGGCGATGTCTGTTACTCCGGCGAGGTTGCCTCCCGCCATATCCGGCTCTGCTATTCGCAGATGACGGAGGACGATATGGAGCAGGGGCTAAGGCTGTTTCTGCAGCTGCTGACAGAGCATCTTAGAGCTGATCGCAAAGCATGACCTGGGCAGCTGCCGGGATACGGTATTATTCAATCTGCTGTACCCGTGTGCTGCTGCATGTTCTTCAGCTCCCGTCCGACATGCTGGGGGTACAGCTGCAGCGGGATATCCTGTCCGCCTGCGGCCCGCAGTGTCTTATAAATATCAACCTGGCCCCAGCCGTAATATTTGTCATGGCCGGCATCTCCGAGGTCAACGCTATTTGCGGTCATCAGCTCCATGACCTCCTTGTTGCTTAGAGCCGGATTCAGTGAACGGATGAGCCCGGCCAGCGCGGCTACATGCGGACTAGCCATGGACGTCCCTGAAAGGGCGGCGTACTGGTTGTCCGGATATGTGCTTGCTATGCTTTCACCGGGAGCGGCAACATCAATGTAATCGCCGTAATTGGAGAAAGACGCTCTCTCGCCGTATGAATTGGTGGCAGCGACAGCGATAACCTCCTCGTAGGCAGCCGGATAACCGGGGCGTTCTGTATTATCGTTCCCCGCAGCTGATACAATGACCACATCGCGGTCATAAGCATACTTAATGGCATCATGCAAAAACTGCGAATCGGCATAGTTGCCCAGGCTCAGGTTGATTACCTTAGCACCGTTGTCGGCAGCCCAGATGATGCCTTCGGCAACGGAATAGGTGGTTCCTGCCCCGGAGTTGTCTAGCGCTTTTACCGGAAGGATCTTGTTGTACCAGCTGATGCCGGCCACACCCTCCTCATTGTTGATAATAGCCCCTATAATGCCGGTTACATGCGTTCCGTGTCCCACATCGTCGTCCGGTGCAGAACCGCTCGAGATGGCGTTGTATCCGGCCAGCAGCTGGCCCTGCAGATCAGGATGTGCAGCCTGGACACCGGTATCCACCACAGCGACAATCACTTCCTTGCTGCCCTTGGATAACTTCCAGCCCTGTTCGGTTTCAATAGCCGGCAGATTCCACTGGTAGGTGGAGAACAGCAGATCATTCGGCGTAATTACCCCGTCGCTGTTATTTTCGTATACAGTATCATTGGTTAAATACATATAGTGCGGCTCAGTATACTCAGGACTCCATTTGGATGCAAAATAAGTTTTGAGCTGCGAGTAGTTCATTTTTTCTGAACGGAAAATATAGGCATAACCCAGCTTACGCGGCTCTTTGCAGCGGATGTCGGCTGTTATGGTCTGCAGCTGTGCAGGGGTGGGATGGCCGTTCTTGAACCGCACAACAATTTCATTCTCGTAAAAATGGCTGGCGTTCTCATTGTCATGTCCGGTCTTGACCGTAATATCCTGCAAGGTGTCGGCATGGACCGATTCCACCCGGTATTTGCCTTCCTTCGGATAAGGAATCAGCCGCAGGTTTTTGAGCTGATGATCGGCTACACGGTTCAGAATATTCTGGCTGATCAGGGCGATGACACCGATATTTCCTTCCCGGTCACGCTGAGCCGTAAAGTAATACTTTTTATCGCCGATAATAAAGGAAGGGGATTCGTACGACTGGTGCCCTTTGATTGCGGCTTTTGCTGTATCCAGGTATTTCAGCAGCTGTTTATTCTCCTGATCGGTGCCTTCCGGCAGACCGGATTTAAAGGTGCTGGTCTTCCGGGTCCGGTAATCGATCCACATCAGCATGGTGATATGCCCGTGTCCCTGCTGCAGGCGCTTGGCATATGCTGAAATATCATCAGGGGAAGCGCCATGGGTCTCGGACAGCATCGTCCGCAGATGTTTACTTACATCCGTCCGGTTTAAATGATCGGTAGCGCTGACATCCTGCACGAGTGAGGCTTTTTTAACCGTTTTTTCCTGTGCGGGATTGGGGACGGCAGGAATTGCAGCCTGCTTCAGCTTTGCTTCCTCAGACGGGCGCAGCAGAAAGGTAAGCAGGACGACGGTAAACGCAGCGGTCAGCAGACCGGCAACTGTTACATTTTTTCGTGACATATTTTGCGCTCCTTCAAGGTATCGTATAGCTGTAGGTTTAGAAGAGCGCGCCGCTTTTATGCATCGGAGAAAAGGATGACGTGTCCCATGTTTTTGTGATAATATCAAAAGGAATAAACCGCTTGAACAGCTTCTTGATATTGCAACAAAATCGCCCGCTAAGGAGCGGTCCGGTCATCGTTGAGGTGCATCGGTAAAGATTTTGTTATAATATCAAAAGGAATAAACCGCTTGAACAGCTTCTTGATATTGCAACAAAATCGCCCGCTAAGGAGCGGTCCGGTCATCGTTGAGGTGCATCGGTAAAGATTTTGTTATAATATCAAAAAGGACTAACATAACAGCAAGGACTAATAAGGGGGAGCAACCGCCATGTCAGCAGCTAATGTGCAGAAATTATGTGAATCGACGAGAGACAAACTTAAATCCGTAATCGGAAAAATGGAGCTATTCCTGAATACTCATGCATTGCCTCAGCTCGTAACCGAAGAAGATGAGGAAGCAGCGGCATTCTATCAAGGTTTCCTGTCTGATCTCCGCCATCTGCTGGTCTTCTCCGAAATGTCTTACGAGAAGCTCGGGGTTGCTTTGCGCCGTGCTACGTTTGATGAGGAATTTGCGCAAAAAGCGCTTTACAACGTATATCACTATGGAGTGAACAACTTCTTTTATCCTAAAAATGAAAGCTACTCCGAAGACGGACGCTACGCCTACACAGGCCAGGATGCCATCCGTTTCCGTAAAAAGCCAGTCCGTCAAGCGCGCGATATCATCATGGAAATTACCAAGGTATATGAAGAGCTTCGGGACGATCTCAGCTACTACGAAAATGATTACCTGACTGAAAAGCGGATGCAAAATCAGGTATAAAATCAGGTGTAGCCTGAGCGGTCGGAGCTACATTTTAACTGAATATTTAACAGAGCATGGGACTGTGTCTGCCATAGAAAATATGGCAGGGACGGTCTCTTTTTGCTGGTGATCAGCCGCATACAGATCAGGACGCGCGGACATAATGATCCTGAGGTGATGATAAAATGTCAAACGCCAAACCGCTTGTAAGATGCAGCGTCAGCAATTGCCATTATTGGGGCTCTCAAAATGTATGCAGGGCCGAGGAAATCGTCATTGAGATTGACAAGCATGCAGGGAGCAGCTTCAAGGAGGAGTTTGCCGAGGAGATGACCTTTCAGAATCATCAGGACAATGCCGGCACTTCATCCGCAACCTGCTGTCTGACCTTTAAGCCGGGCGAATAGGAGGACATCCGATGGACTCGAACAAAGAAGGAAGCAAGCAGGAACGGGCTGTGCGCAGAAAGGTGATTCTCCGTCCGCGCAGCAGGGTAGATTACCCCAGAATGGATCCTTCTCATCAGGAAGAATATGCTGCCGAAGTGAGCCCGCCGCTTGTGCGTCCGCAGAGAACGGCTGACAGCAGCACAGAGGTCCGGGACACAGCTGGTGAGCATAGTGACAGTAAGCAAATGGGCTATGTTGCCCTCGGTTTTGGAATTGTTTCGCTGTTCATCTGGTCCATTATAGCGGGCCCGATCGCTGCTGTGCTTGGTTATTATGCCTATTCCCGCGGGCAGAAGACAGCAGGGGCCTGGGCAATGGGGCTGGGAATTGTATCTGCTCTAAGCTATTTTGTAATGATTCCCTTTGCCAGATAGCTGTTCTGAACCTCAATAGTCCAAATCGAAACAGGCTTTTAGACCTATCTATAAGGGTCGGAAGTCTGTTTTTTGCGGTCTGTATATAGCATTTACTGAAAATGAATTGTAAAATATAGGCGTATCTAAAATTTTAAATAGAGCCTCTATATACCAGGAGATCATATAAAGATTGAACCGGAAAGAAGGTTGTACAGCATGAGTATAGAATCAGCGGCAGCAAACGGGCTTGGACAGCTGAAATGGGTGAATCTGCGCAGCAGCTCAGCAATTGGCCAGTCAGGCAGCAATAGCACAGCAGAAGCCTCCGGCTCCACAAAAGCCGAATTTGCCGCGATGCTCAGCCAGGCTGCCCGGCAGTCTGCGGAGGGCAGCAGTACCCTGGAAGCCGGTGCTACAGCAATGAGCAGCCTGATCTGGCAGCAGCTTGGGGCGACTGGCATAGGCTACAGCAGTATCTCCTCAGGAACCGAAGAGACTGTGCCAACGGACTATGAGGAGCTGATACAGACGGCAAGCGCCAAATACGGCGTGCCGGCCGATCTGATTAAGGCGGTTATTGATACCGAGTCCTCCTTTAATCCGAATGTCGTTTCGTCGGCGGGAGCCAAAGGGCTAATGCAGCTGATGGATGGAACCGCGAACGGGCTGGGTGTCTCTGACCCCTTTGACCCTGCCCAGAATATCGACGGAGGCGTGCGTTACTTATCCTACCAGCTGAAGCGTTATGACGGAGAAGAGAAGATGGCGCTGGCCGCTTATAATGCAGGTCCGGGCCGGGTAAATAAGCTCGGTGTAAGTAATGATGAAGAGCTGATGGAGAAGCTGGGCCAGCTTCCGAAGGAAACTCAGGCCTATATCGCTAAAATTGAACGCGCCCGTGCTGAATACGCGCTATAATAACAAGATCAAACGAAAGCTGCCGGAACTCACTGGCGGGCCTGACGTTTGGTCCTTTTTTTTGCTTACAGGCTTTATAAGAATTACACAATAAGGTATTCTATAGGTCTCTATGTACCGCTGAATGGATTAACCGACCCTAACAAAGGAGAACTTAAATATATGCTGTATTGGGATTATGCTGCTGCAAGCCCGCCGTATGAGGAGGTTGTGCAGACGATGGAGCAGATCATGAGGCTTATTTACGCGAATCCATCCTCGCTGCACCGGGCCGGGACAGAAGCCGCGAAGCTGCTGACACGTTCCAGAGAGGTCTGTGCAGCTGCTCTTGGGGTAACGCCGCAGGAGATTCTGTTCACTTCGGGAGCAACCGAAAGCAACAACCTGGCGGTAAAAGGAGCGGCCCTGCAGTATCAGGGCCGGGGGCGCCACATTGTTACCACGCAGATCGAGCATCCTTCTGTGTACGAAAGCTGCCTGCAGCTGCAGGCACTGGGCTGGGAGGTTACTTTTGTGGCTCCTGACAGCAATGGCGTAGCAGATCCGGCCGGGATTGCCGCTGCTGTCCGGCGGGATACCGTCCTGGTTAGCGTGATGCATGTCAACAATGAGACCGGCGCTGTACAGCCGCTTGCGGAAATCGGGCGGCTGGTTAAGGCAGCCAACCACCGCACGCTGTTCCATGTGGATGGCGTGCAGGGCTTTGGTAAGCTGGCAACAGAGCTGAAGGAATGGCAGGCCGACCTGTACAGCCTGTCTGCCCATAAGCTCCGTGGTCCGCGCGGTGTAGGCATACTGTATGTCAGAGAGGGCGTTGCACTGTTTCCGCTGCTAACCGGCGGATCGCAGGAGCTGGGGTACCGGGCGGGAACGGAGAACACAGCCGCAATCGTCGCTTCTGCCAAAGCAGTACGGATGAGTGCAGAAAATAGAGTAACGTATAGTAAGCAGGTTACACCGCTGCGGAACCGGCTGCTGGATTTTGTGTCCGGTATTCCGGAGTTTACGGTGAACAGCACATATAGCGGGGCGCCGCATATCGTGCATTTTTCCTATCCGGCTGTTAACGGTGAAGTAATGGCCCGCAAGCTGGAAGAGCTGGGGATGACCGTCTCAACCCGGTCTGCCTGCTCTTCAAGGCTGGCCGAGCCGAGCCGCGTTCTGCTTGCTATGGGCAGGGATTCCTCTGCCGCGCTCGGCGGGGTACGGATCAGTCTGGGCGACACTCATACAGCTGCGGATATCGCAGCTCTGGAACAGGCGCTGCTGGCTGCAGTGCAAGCATTAAAGCTAGTGGAGAGAGGCAGGAATAAATAATGAGAGAGAATGGAACTGCTTCCGGGGCAGGCCGCGGCAGCAGTATAGATTATGCCGATATGCTGCTGCTGCGCTTCGGGGAGTTTATGCTGAAGGGTAAAAACCGCAACCGGTTTGAAAAGACGGTGCTGCGTCATGTTAAAGAAATGGTGAAGCCTTATCCGGAGGCTGTACTAAGCAAAGAATTCGGGCGGATCTATGTCACGCTGAACGGAGAGCCGGCACATGAGCTGGCAGAGGCGCTGAAGAACGTGTTCGGCATTGCTTCAATCAGCCCGGTCAAGGTTGCCCGTTCGGATTTTAATGAGATTCTGGAAGCCAGCCGGGAATTCCTTGAGATTATTGCCCCGCCGCAGGGGACAACCTTCAAGGTTAGCGCGCGCCGTGTATGGAAAGACTTCCCGCACGGCTCGATTGAAATGAATAAGCTGATTGCCACACCGCTGCTGCAGGGTTATCCCGGGCTGCTGGTTGATGTGAAGTCGCCGGAGCTTGAGCTGAAGCTGGAGATCCGTGAGGGGGCAACCTATATATTCTGTGACCAGATTGACGGAGTCGGCGGATTTCCGCTGGGAACGAACGGCAAGGCTATGCTGCTACTCTCCGGCGGAATCGACAGTCCGGTAGCTGCCTGGTCCTCAATGCGCCGGGGGCTTGAGGTCGAGTGTGTCCACTTCTACAGCTATCCTTACACAAGCGAGCTGGCCCGCCAGAAGGTGGTGGATCTGGCGCGTGTACTGTCGCGTTACGCCGGCGTCATAAAGCTGCATCTGGTGCCGTTCACCGAGGTGCAGACCTCTTTTACCGGAATCGGGCAGGACAACCTGATCATTACGCTAATGCGGCGGGCGATGCTGAGAATTACCACCCGGCTGGCTGAGCGCGAGAGTGCGCTGGCTATTGTAACGGGAGACAGCCTGGGGCAGGTGGCCAGCCAGACCTTGTCCAGCATGAATGTTATCGGCAGGGCCACCGCACTTCCGCTGCTCCGTCCGCTTGTGATGATGGATAAGAGCGATATTGTGGGGCTTTCGCAGAGAATCGGAACCTATGACCTGTCGATTCTGCCTTATGAGGACTGCTGCACCCTGTTTGTTCCGAAATCGCCCACAACCAATCCCAACCTGCGGATTATTGAAAAAATTGAGGCTACACTGCCCGGATATGCAGCACGGCTGGATGAAGCGGTTGCAGGAACCGAGACGGTTATCATCACACCTTATGGTGACGAGAAGCCGCATGATCTTGTGCCCGCCCAGCCGGGGCTGCAGGAGGAATGGTTCTAGGCTCTAATCCGGATAAGCAGAAATAATAGGACAGGAAGCATAGCTTGCCCGCTGTGGACATACATGTAATACATGTAGTCCGGGGAGGTAAGAAGCTTATGGATTCAATAGTTTTACTTGGGGAAATTCTGATGATCAATCTTGTGCTGAGCGGAGACAATGCGATGGTGATCGCGATGGCCAGCAAAAATCTGCCGGAGAAGCACCGGAAAATGGCGGTATGGTGGGGGGCGGCAGGAGCAGTGGCTCTGCGATGCGTGCTGACGTTCGCGGCTGTACTGCTGCTCAAAATCCCCTTTATTCAGGCGGGCGGGGGGATTCTGCTGCTGTGGATTGCCTTCAAGCTGCTGCTGGATGAGGAGGACGAGGTCACTGTACGCGATGAGGGCTCAAGTGTATGGAAATCGATCCGTACGATTCTGCTCGCAGACTTCATCATGAGCCTCGATAATGTATTGGCCATTGCCGGAGTTGCTAAGGGGGATCTTTCCCTGATTGTCATCGGAATCATGCTTAGTATTCCGATTGTCGTCTGGGGAAGCGGAATTATCGTCAATTGGCTGCACCGTTTTCCGGTTCTGGTCTACATCGGTGCATTTATTCTCGCCCATACGGCGGGGGACATGCTGCTGCAGGATGCCAAGTTTGGGCTGGTGGTCTCGTTCTTCCTGCCGTCCTATCATACGCTTCTGCCGGTTGCGCTGGGCATCATTGTTGTTTTGACAGGCGTATTCAGGAAAAGGCTGGTATCGGCCTGAACGGAAGCGGGAATAATGGAGGCTGTGCCTGAAGCTGGATAAGCTTGGGTACAGCCTTTTGCTTTTCTTAGGGAAGCGCGGTTTTCCGCCGGGAAAAAGCTGCGGAATGATGGCGTTTTATGGCTGTTTCAGCTAAAATATAATTGGAATCCAGCGTAAAGAAGTGAACTTTGAAGGGATGGGTGAACATTGTCATCAAATAAAGACATGAAACTGGGGATATTCATTGCCGCCGCCGGCCTGATCATCTTGTTTGGAAAGCTGGGGGTATTCGGATTTCTCGGACGGGCCCTGTGGCCGCTCGTAATTCTGATTCCAGGCCTGTTCCTGCATGTGCTATTCTTCAGCCGCCGCGCCTCAGCTGCTGTGCTGATTCCCGCTGGTATCCTGACGGTGTACGGGCTTCTGCTGGGCTTCTGCAATACTTGGGGCTGGGGATACATGCGCCATCTGTGGCCGGTGCTTCTGCTTGGCGTAGCTGTCGGTCTCTATGAATATGCTTTTTATTCTCCCGCCCGGAACGGCGGCATTACAGCAGCTGCAGTCATTCTCGGTGTGCTGAGCCTGGTGCTGCTGGTGTTCAGTATGATTGGCACTGGAGTGTTCTATCTGCTCGGCATTTTACTGGTTGCTGCCGGAATCTGGCTGATGCTTGGCCGCAGGAAGCAGGGAAGCCGTAAAAAATGGAATGGCGGCTGGTAATCAAGCAAATCTAATTAGAAAATTTACACGGAGCTGGAAATCGTTTTTTCATAAAAAGACTTGCTTTTCATGGTACTTTCACTATAGAATTAAGAAATGTTGGAGCGTCGGCTTTCTGCCAGGCGCTTCTTTTGTGAGATTGCCGTGAGAAGTCATGAATTTAAACATTTTTAATTTGATAAATGAGAGGATTTGGATACAAATCATGCATTCAAGAACAGAAATCCGCAATATCGCGATTATTGCCCACGTTGACCATGGTAAAACAACACTTGTCGATCAGCTGCTGCAGCAATCCGGTATTTTCAGCGCCCACGAAACCCTGCAGGAACGTGCAATGGACTCCAACGATCTGGAGCGGGAACGCGGAATCACTATCCTTGCCAAAAATACTGCCATTACCTATAAAGAATTTCTGATCAACATCGTAGATACCCCGGGACATGCTGACTTCGGCGGCGAAGTGGAACGGATTATGAAGATGGTTGACGGCGTACTGCTCGTTGTTGATGCTTACGAAGGCTGTATGCCTCAGACGAAGTTCGTTCTGCGCAAAGCGCTGGAGCAGAATCTGACTCCAATCGTTGTTGTGAACAAAATTGACCGTCCGGCTGCCCGTCCGAAGGAAGTTATCGACGAAGTTCTGGATCTGTTTATTGAGCTTGAAGCAAATGATGAACAGCTGGAATTCCCGGTTGTGTATGCATCCGCACTTAACGGTACATCAAGCCTTGATCCTGAGAAGCAGGACGATAACATGCAGGCACTTTACGACACCATCACTAAGTACATCCCGTCACCAACCGAAAAAGTTGACGAGCCGCTGCAGTTCCTCGTAACCCTGATGGATTACAATGAATATCTGGGACGTATTGCTGTTGGACGTGTTAACCGCGGCGTGATTAAGCAAGGCCAGTCCGTAACGGTAATTATGCGTGACGGCAAGAGTAAGACTGCCCGTATTGAGAAGCTGTTTGGCTTCCAGGGCCTGAAGCGTGTTGAAACCGAAGAAGCCGGCGCAGGTGATATCGTTGCGATTGCCGGTATCAAGGACATCAACATCGGTGAAACGATTGCCGATCCGGCTAACCCGGAAGCATTGCCGGTTCTGAAGATCGATGAGCCTACTATGCAAATGACCTTCCTCGTGAACAACAGCCCGTTCGCAGGTAAAGAAGGTAAATGGGTAACTTCCCGTAAACTTCGCGAGCGTCTGTTCAAAGAGCTTGAAACGGATGTCAGCTTGCGCGTAGATGAAACTGACAGCCCTGATGCCTTTATCGTATCCGGACGCGGTGAGCTTCACCTCGGGATTCTGATTGAGAATATGCGCCGTGAAGGCTACGAAATGCAGGTATCCAAGCCAGAGGTTATCGTAAAAGAAATCGACGGCATCAAAATGGAACCGCTGGAACGTCTGCTGATTGACATTCCGGAAGAAAGCATGGGCGCCGTAATGGAAAGTCTGGGAACCCGCAAGGCGGAAATGGTCAACATGATCAACACCGGAACCGGACAGGTGCGTCTGGAGTTCCTGATCCCGGCACGCGGACTGATCGGCTACAATACGTACTTCCTGACGCTGACACGCGGCTATGGTGTAATGAACCACGCGTTCGACAGCTACGCGCCTCTGATTGGCGGACAGGTTGGCGGACGCCATCAAGGCG
>RCUO01000982.1_pt1 | contig 11789 bp, 10 predicted proteins | sample 2166161 | NCBI WGS metagenome assembly RCUO01 (sample SAMN09932617, study PRJNA488358) | compost metagenome | feature: garden; material: soil; isolation source: compost soil in cyclohexanecarbonitrile-enriched culture | place: Germany: Experimental Botanical Garden Goettingen | collected 2016-01-27 | reverse complement strand
ATCTTTATATTTCTATGAGAAACGGTTGTCGTCCTTTAAGGACGACAATGTTGTTTCTTCTTGTAAGATCTTTCGCAAGTTTGGGATATATCGGTTAAAATATTATAAAGCATCCAAAATAGGAGTTGTATACATGTCTAATGAAGAAGTGTTCTTGACCAAAGAAGGGTTGGCTCAATTAGAGGAAGAGCTGAAGGAATTGAAAGGCGCAGGGCGTAAGGAATTGGCCGCACGGCTTAAATTGGCGATCAGCTATGGAGACTTGAAGGAAAATAGTGAGTACCATTCGGCCAAGGACGATCAATCGTTCATGGAGACTCGTATTATGATTCTGGAGAAAATGTTGACCAAAGCCAAGATCGTGGATGAGAGCCAAATGGATCTGTCAAAGGTTAGTATGGGTTGTATTGTTATTCTGAATGACATCGAATATTCGGAGAAGATCGAATATAGAATTGTTGGAGCTGCTGAGGCAGATGTTCTTAATAACAAGATTTCCTATGAAAGCCCGCTAGGCAAGGAATTGCTGGGTAAAAAGGTCGGCGATATTGTTAGTGTAAATGCACCGATGGGCATCATTAAATATGAGTTGCTTGAGATCAAAATGATGTAACAATATACCGAAAAGCTCTCAACCCTTTGTAAGGGCTGGGAGCTTTTTTTGTTGGCATGATAGGTTTTGGCTATGAGGTATATTGATTTCATATCTTAGACGTTCTGCGCTGTTGCGCTTATAGTTTGAAGTAAACTACAGCAGAGGAGTTCTATTCATGATCCAAAGTGTGTTATCGACGTTATACCAAGTCATCGTGCCTTTGTCCATTCCTGTGATCGTGGGTGCCCTACTTGGGCGGTTTAAGAATCTGGATACGAAGCCGTTATTGACGCTTTATCTATACTTTTTAACGCCGGCAATTATTTTAAATACATTGGCTACTGCCGAGATATCCATGAATGATATTTATAAGACGCTCGCCTTTTCGCTTCTAAATCTAATCTTCTTATGGGCGATTGCGAATATAGTCGGCAAATTATTGAAGCTAGATCCATCCGAAGTATCCGGTCTGACCTTGATTTCAACGTTTACGAATAGCGTGAATTATGGACTTCCGCTGGTGTTGCTAGCTTTCGGACAGCTTGGTCTCGATAAGGCCTCTGTATATGTGATCGGACAGATGATTATCGTGAATACGATAGGCGTTTATTTTGCAGCAAGATCTCAGTTCTCGGTAAAAAATGCAGTAAAATCGGTCTTTTCACTTCCTGCCATTTACGCAGCTCTGTTGGCCCTTCTTCTCCGCATCTTTGGCCTGCATTTGCCTACAGAGGTGGCTACAGGGGTTGCCTTGGTAGCTGGAGGATATTCGCCGGTGGTACTGGCGATCCTTGGCGCACAGATGGTTAAAGTGAGAACCATGCCATCCGCACGCAAGGGCCAGTCTACTTTTTGGACAGGGATGTCGATTCGATTAATCTTAGCGCCGCTAGTGGCTTACCTCGGATTATCGATCCTGCAAATAACCGGGACCTTGTTCTCTGTGCTGCTGATTTTGGCTTCTATGCCAGTTGCCGTCAACGCCGTAGTGTTAGCCGAGCGCTTTAATGCCTCACCGGAGCTGGTATCCAAATGTATTTTGTGGACGACGCTTGCTTCGTTTCTCGTGTTGCCGGTGCTTATAGTGTTAGTGCAAGGTGCGTAATCCCTTAGAAATCAAAATGATCTGGGTCTGGACCTACCCGCTGATCTTGGTTGAGAGAGTTAATTAGAGTCATATCCTCGTCAGATAAATTGAAATCAAACACGTCTACATTTTCGATGATCCGGTGTTCTTTAGTAGACTTAGGAATGGTGATAATCCCCCGTTGCAGGTCCCAACGGACAATAACCTGAGCGACGGATTTGTCATGTTTGACGGCAATTTGTTTCAGTACAGGCTGATCGAACAATTGACCTTGCATTAACGGAGACCAAGCTTCTAATTGGATTCCTTGCTCTTTGCAGAAGTCGAGCAGCTCTTGCTGATTCAAATAAGGATGTAATTCAACTTGATTGACCATAGGCTTAATCTCAGCATCCTTCAGTACATCTTCAAGATGGTGAATCTGGAAGTTGCTGACCCCAATGGCTTTTACCCGGCCCTCTTTATACAACGTTTCAAGCGCTCTCCAAGACTCTTTATATTTTCCTTTTACAGGCCAGTGGATAAGGTACAAATCCAGGTATTCAAGTCCGAGTTTAGCTAAGCTAGTCTCGTAGGCGGCGATGGTCTCTTCGTAGCCCATATCTGCGGTCCAGACCTTTGAGGTTACGAAAAGCTCTTCTCTGGACAAGCTGTTCTCTTGCAGAGCCTCTTGGATGGCTTGTCCCACGCCTGTTTCATTCTCATAAATTGCGGCAGTGTCAATGCTGCGGTAACCGTGTTTAATAGCGGACTTGATCGCTTGTATCAGTTCTGCGCCTTCTTCTACTTTAAATACGCCAAGCCCTAGCCAAGGCATATTTACACCGTTGTGTAATGTAGTTGTATCCTGTAGATGTTGAGCCATAATAAAGTAACCTCCTAAGATATTTAAAAGTTTGTTTGGGTTGTTAATGGACTGCTGTTTAAGCAGCTTTAGTCTGGAGAGGAGCCTCATCTTTCTTCTCCAGAGCACGGCTCCATGCCGTCAGTAATACTGCGGACAGAACCATGATTGCACCTACCCAAGTGGTATGAATCAGTCCCATATGATCTGTGACGATGCCGCCAAGGTACGCACCAATGGCAATACCAGCGTTAAAAGCAGCAATATTTAATGCAGAAGCTACATCTCGTGCACTTGGCGCATATCGATCTGCAAGCGTAACAACATGTACTTGCAAGCCGGGCACGTTCATGAAAGCTAACAGTCCCATAAAGAAGATCGTAATCAGTGCGGCAACCTTGTAAGGTGCGGTAAAAGCTAAGACAAATAAGACGACAGCTTGGACTGCAAACATATAGAATAGAGCATTCATCGGTTTGCGGTTGGCGGCTTTACCTCCAATCACGTTCCCGATGGCAATCGCAATGCCGTATACAAGCAAGATGACGGCGACTGTATTCTCTTTGAAGCCGCTGATCTCATGCAGAAGGGGCGATAAATAAGTAAAGACTACAAATGTGCCCCCATAGCCCAAAGCTGTAATCGCGAAGGCAAGCAGTAAACGCCCATTGGTGACCAGCTTAACTTGCTCACGAAGGGGTGTGTGGGTACCTTTGCGCAGCCCGGATGAAGGAACAAGGATCAGATTGCCGATGAGTGCTATAAGCCCGATTGCAATGATAGCAACAAATGCAGCACGCCAGCCGAGTTGTTGGCCAAGGAACGTACCTAGCGGAACGCCAGTAACAGTAGCTACTGTAAGTCCAGTGAACATGATGGCAATGGCACTGGCCTTACGATCCTCAGGCACGAGATCGGCGGCAATAGTCGAAGCAATCGACATGAACAAGCCATGGGCCAGAGCGGAAATTACTCTCGCGATTAACAGCAATGTAATTCCGTCCGCAGCCGCCGCAAGACTATTGCCGATAATAAAGACGATCATAATGCTTAGCAGTAAGGTTTTGCGCGATATCGACGTGGTTAGCGACGTTAAGATGGGTGCGCCAAAAGTTACTCCTAAAGCGTATAAAGTAACGGTCAACCCGGCTGTGGTTACCGGTATATGCAGATCCGTGGCGATTAGAGGCAGCAGCCCCACACTGATAAACTCAGTGGTACCAATCGCAAAGGCACTAATGGCTAGAGCTAAGAGCGCCAAGGTGCTTCTTTTTTTATCTAAGGACATTTCTTTCACTCCTACGCTGTGTTAATCACCGGCCGGTAAGTGCTATTATGAAGAGATCTGTCCATTAAGTATAGTACGTACTTTAAAGTGCTATAGGTACTAAAAAGTACCTGTAACGCAACTCACCAAACCCAAAAAAAGCATGGGCGCCCTGATCTCGTCGGGTTTGCCCATGCTTTTTGCTATGCTTGTTATATAGTCCCGAAAGGGTTAACGAGACCGTTGTTTGAGGTGGCGCCGTTTAGTTGTGCCTTTGTTAGTGGCGTGCCCACCCGATCCTCCACCAACCGCCTGTTGCTGTCTTGTTCCTGGACTTTCAATAGCGGAGTTTGTTCCACCGGTGCTGAACGTTCCGCCTCCGCTTGCTACCTGAGTTGCGGAGGCATTCTGGCTCCGTTTAGGCAGTTTAACCGTCTGGGTATTGATAACGACCACAACTTCTTTGCGATACGGATATAATAAGAGGGGCTTAGCTTTGCCGCGTTTGTAGCCCCCGCTGCCTAGGTTAGTCGCATCACCGCCTGCGCCGACACTTTGTTGTTGGCGTGTATAGGGAGAAGCAATGGCGGCATTATTGCCGCTTGCGCTGCTGCGCCCTGCACCGCTTGCAATTTGTGTAGTGTTGGGGGCGTTCGTATATTGATTGTTGATGACAAAGACTAATCTGTCCACTCCGTGGAGTGGGGTCCTTGTAATTATGCGCCGTTTTCCTTTTTGAATAATGACAACGATCCGGTCTCTTTTATAGGCCACCCATATTCACTCTCCCATACTTTGACTTCATTAACATTAATGCAGATGGGGGGATTAAGTGATGAATACGGGCGGACCACCTCGAAAAACAATCATTTGCCTAAGTTGCTGCCTAATAATCGGTTTATTTATTCAAAGCTATATTTGATCCCCCATTGCTCCCGGACATTGCTCATAATGTCCATGACATCCAAGGAGAGGTCGAGGGTCTCTTTATGGCTTTTATCTGCAATATACCGCTGCATATCTTCAATCTCGTATTGCAAAGCTTTGGCTGTATCTCCAGCTTCAATCGTCTCTACTGTGCCATCCAAATATTGAATGGTGGCTTTGCTGGCCCGCGGGAAATTGTCTACGGTAATAAATCCGAGCTCTCCTGCAACCACCCCCCGTTTAGGCATTTTGGAGCGCATTGTAAGGGAGATTACCGCCATTTCATCTGCAGCATTGTTAAGAATAATGCCGGATTGCTCGTCCACTCCTGTCTCGAATCGTTTTACCGTAGTAAGAATCTCATGGGGCTGTTTGGACAGGAAGAATCTTGTGAAGGACAACGCATACGTCCCAATATCCAGCAGGGCTCCGCCCGCCAGATCTTTGCTGAAGAAACGGTTGTTCACATCATATTCTTTATGGCTGCCAAAGGAGACCTGCACCATTTTGAGGCGCCCGATGATGCCATCCTCAATGAGCTGCCGCAGTTTTTTATACAGTGGCATATGGTAGATGGTCATAGCTTCGGCCACAACCAGATCCTTTTCAGCGGCAAGTAGGGTGACCTCTTGAAGTTGTTTGCTGTTCACTGTGATTGCTTTTTCGCAGAGAACATGTTTGTTATTCTGTAAGCTTTCAATGATGTATTCATAATGATTGCTATGTGGCGTAGAGATGTACACTACATCAATTGCGGGATCCTGCAGCATTTCACTGTAACTGCCATAAGCTTTCGTGGCTCCATATTGATTAGCGAATTGTTGTGCTTTCTCTAAGCTCCGCGATCCAACCGCATACAATGTTTCCCCCGTTTCATTCAGCGCAGCCGCAAATTCGGCAGCTATACTTCCCGGACCTACAATTGCCCACTTTAAGGGATTCATTTCCAGCACCTCACCTGTTTGGATTGTTTGTTTTTATTTAGAGATAACCTTGATTCCATCTGAACCATTCATCTCCATAAAAGTTTTGATATTAAGCACATTTGTGCAATATAATAATAAATGTGCAAAACAATCGTCTACAGTATAGCGGGGGGTTCTAAATCCGTCAAACTGTTGAATATAGCGGGGGCGTTGTAACATGGATCGAAAAGAAGATAAGAAGCTGCTCATTAAAATAGCACAAATGTATTATGAACAGAATTTAACGCAGAGTGAAATCTCCAGCCAACTTGGTATATATCGTACCACCATCAGCAGGATGCTAAAGAGGGTACGTGAAGAAGGTATCGTTACAATAACTATTAATTACGATACTGGCGATCATTTTACATTGGAGCAGGAGCTGAAGGAGCGGTTCGGGCTACGGGAAGCCATTGTTGTGGAGGTAGATCCTGCACAGTCCAGTACGATTAAACGCAAAGCTATAGGACAAGCCTGTGCGAGATGGCTCGAGCAAGTGCTTCAGCCGAAAGATACGATTGGGTTTTCTTGGGGAAGCAGCTTAGCTGCCGTTGTAGAAAGCCTAACACAAGCCCAGAGACCTTTTGTAACCTGTGTACCTACGGTCGGCGGCCCATCAGGAAAGATGGAGAGCGGGTACCATGTAAATAACATCTGTTATCAAGCTGCTCTAAAATGGGGTGCGCGCTCGTTAATGATTGATGTTCCAGCGATCACGGAGCAAAAGGAAACTAGAGATCAACTGATGAATTCGCAGTATTATCAGACCATTGCCAAGGCGTGGGACCATCTGGATATCGCTGTGTTCGGCATCGGATCACCGGAAATGAAAGGGGAAGAGGCGTGGCGCGGATTTTATGGTGATGCAGTGATTGCTGAGCTGGAGAATGGAAAGGTCGCTGGTGATATCTGTTCACGATTCTATGATGGCAACGGGATTCCCGTGCATACCGGAATATCGGATCGAACGCTGACTATTGAGCTGGAGCAGATCAAGCAAGCTCGGTATTCGATTGGTGTAGCGGAGTCACTTGAGAAGGTTACAGGGATCTGTGGTGCGCTAAATGGCGGTTATATGAATGTACTTGTAACGACCCAAGAAACGGCGCAGAAGATATTGGAGTAACAACTACTAAATGTAAACAATTGAATTTCGTGAAAATAACCTGAAAATGGCATGCAAATTGCTTAAAATTTTGCTTGTAAGCACCAGACAGAGCGTGTAAGATATACAAGGTATTCATATCGAACATTTATAAAAATATAAGTTTCACATTATACATTATCCTTATATTTGCTTATCAACTCATATAATCTTGGGAATATGGCCCATAAGTTTCTACCGGATAACCACTGTAATTATCCGACTATGAGTGAAATAGCGCATCTAGGGTTCCGCTTCCTGACTATGGAAGGACTGGACCGAGCGATGCGGACACTATGCAGTGTTACACCACTAAGGGACAAAAACCCAGAAGGACAAATTCACTTGAGAGAAACGACTCAAGGGATTTGTCCTTTTTTTGTTTTTAATTCAGAAGGAGAGATCAAGTTTACTATGAAGGTACTTCAAGAGCGCATCAGACAAGAGGGTCTTATTTTATCAGATACGGTACTAAAGGTAGATTCATTTCTGAATCATCAGGTGGATACGGAGCTTGCCTTACAAATTGGACAGGAGTTCAAGCGGTTGTTCGGACATTTGCCTATCACTAAAATCATCACTATTGAAGCGAGTGGCATTCAATTTGCCATGGCTACGGCCATCGCCTTAGGCGTACCGTTTGTATATGCGAAGAAAAAGAAAGCAGTGACCTTATCTGAAGCGGTCTATTCCGCGCCGGTACATTCTTTTACACGCAAAGAGGATTATATGGTTAGTGTCTCGCAAAAATATATCGGACCAAGCGATAAGGTGCTTATTGTAGATGACTTTTTGGCTACTGGTGCTGCTCTTGTTGGATTGGTTGATATCGTGCAAGAGGCTGGCGCTGAGCTCCTTGGCGTTGGTTGTGTGATTGAAAAATGCTTCCAAGAAGGCCGGAGTCTACTCGAGGATAGAGGGATAGAAGTCCATGCTTTAGCCCGGATCACATCTATGTCACCAGGTGAAATTCACTTCATTGATAATGAAAGTTCAAAAGAGCCAATCAAGGAGAGTGCGAGATGTTAAGCAAGAAAAAAGTATTTGCGTTAGGATTTCAGCATGTACTGGCGATGTATGCCGGAGCAGTTGTTGTTCCGCTGATCGTAGGGAACGCGCTGAACCTGAATGCCACCCAAATGGCCTATCTTATCGCAGCTGATTTGTTTACTTGCGGGTTAGCTACTTTGCTGCAGATTATGGGCACTAAGTATTTTGGCAGCAGGCTGCCGGTTATTCTTGGATGTACCTTTACGGCAGTAGGGCCGATTATCGCTATCGGCAGTGCCAACAATTTGGCAACGGTGTACGGAGCAATTATTTTATCTGGTCTATTCGTGGTACTGGCGGCCCCCCTTTATGGGAAGCTACTGAGGTTTTTCCCAACGATAGTAACGGGCTCAGTCGTGACCATTATTGGGTTATCTCTTATTCCTGTAGCTATGAATAGCGTAGCTGGCGGAGAAGGCAGCGCTGATTTTGGGAATCCCCGCAATTTGTTGCTTGCACTGATCACGCTGCTGGTCATTTTAGCGGTTAACCGTTTTACTACAGGATTTCTTCGCTCGGTCTCTGTCTTGATAGGTCTTTTAGTGGGTACAATTATTGCTTATGGAATGGGCATTGTTAGTTTCTCTACAGTAGGTGAAGCCTCTTGGGTAAGTGTTGCACAGCCTTTCTACTTCGGATGGCCTCAGTTCAATCTTACGGCTATTTTCACTATGATCATTGTTAATATTGTTAGTATGGTGGAGTCCACAGGTGTTTACTTTGCGATTGGTAAAGTGACGGATCAGAAAGTGGAACAAAAGCAGATCGTAAACGGGCTGCGTTCGGAAGGTTTGGCGATTATGCTGGGCGGGATCTTTAATGCATTTCCGTACACAGCATTTTCGCAAAATGTAGGATTGGTCTCGCTAACTCGGGTCAAAACTCGTAATGTTATTTTTGCAGCCGGCGGGATTATGGTTGTGCTTGGATTACTGCCTAAATTGGCGGCTCTGACAACGGTTATTCCCAATGCCGTACTGGGTGGAGCGATGATCGTGATGTTCGGATCGGTTGCTGTTTCCGGGATGTCGATTCTGTCAGAGGTAGATCTGCGTAAGGATGGTAATCTGCTGATTGCCGCTTGTAGTATCGCTGTTGGTTTGGGTTCGGCAACTGTACCTGCGATGTTCGATCAATTGCCTGAATTCGCCCGGATGCTGCTGCAAAACGGTATCGTATCCGGTTCCCTTACAGCGATTGTGCTGAATATCTTCCTCTCGAAGACAAAGGATAATGTTCTGGCAGAAGATCCTGCTGCCCCTGTTCTAACGAAAGAATCACAAGTCTCATAATACGTTTAATTCATGTTAAAAGACCAAGCTCTGGTGTGCTGAAACCTAAGCTTGGTCTTTTTCTCATGCTCAGAGCTTGTGCATATGCACAAAAAAATAGGTTGTCCCGTCAATATTATTGGGTTTGTAAGCGCAGTATACTCAGTTTAGAAAGCGTTATCAAATTACACACTGTATAGTGTCAAATTCTTATACTAGGGGGCAACTAGAGATGGAAGGCACAGTAATTAACTGGATGGGCGCGATTGCGGGATTGATTCTGGCCGTCGTATTGATTTTCAAAAAGGTTAACCCGGTCTACGCACTCTTTTTAGGCGCGATTGCCGGAGGAATATTAGGCGGGGCATCCATTGCAGAGACAGTACAATATGTCATCGACGGAACGAATAGTGTTATGGGTGCAGTTGTACGTGTTCTCGCAGCTGGTGTGCTGGCCGGGGTATTGATTGAATCAGGGGCAGCCGAACGAATGGCCGAGACCATAGTAGATAAGCTTGGTGAAAAGAAAGCGTTATTATCTATAGCGCTGGCTACTATGATAATTACAGCAGTGGGCGTATTCATCACAGTCGCTATCATTATTGTCGCTCCAATCGCTTTGTCCGTAGGTAAGAAGATCGGCATTTCCAAAACCGCTTTGCTGCTCGCACTGGTCGGTGGCGGTAAAGCCGGTAACATTATTTCACCGAACCCGAACACCATTGCCGTAGCTAAAGGCTTTGATGTAGATTTGGCTCAGGTCATGATTCATGGATTCATCCCAGCCGTTGCGGGTCTGATTGTCACTGTTATTATTGCTAATCTGTTAGTCAACAAAGGTGTAAAAATTGCAGAGGGCGACGTTGTAACTAAAGAGGAAGACAGCACTAAGGTTAAACCTAGCTTTGGCCGTGCTATCGTCGCTCCAGTTGTCGCTATTTTGCTTCTAGCCATTAACCCAATCGGAAATATTCTAAATATCGAATTGCTGAAATCATTTAAAGTCGATTCTATGATCATCTTGCCTCTTGCCGGCATTATTGGATTGATTGCTATGAAACAAACGAAGAACATCATTTCTTTTACAACCTCAGGGTTAAATAAAATGACAGGTACAGCCATTATCCTGATTGGTGCTGGTGCTATCGCTGGTATTATCTCGAAATCGGATCTGAGCGCTACTGTTGTAGATGCAATAACGGCTATGGGGATTTCCGGAACGTTCCTTGCTCCAATTGCAGGGATCCTGATGGCGGCTGCTACAGCATCAACCTCTACGGCTTCTATCGTGGCTGCCGGATCATTTGGTCCCGCTATTCTTTCGATGGGCACAGCGCCGCTAAATGCAGCAATTATGGTGCACACCGGGGCTACAGTTATTGACCATCTGCCACACGGTAACTTCTTCCACGTGACCGCAGATTCCGTTAAGATGAACATCAAGGACCGGATGTCACTGATTCCTTATGAAAGTCTCGTGGGTCTGACGATGGCTATCGTCGCCACTATATTATACGGCTTCATCCTATAATTTATATTTGCAACTAGAAGGGACGGATATTCTATGAATAAAGACTTTGTCATCGTATTGGCACCGGATTCTTTCAAGGAAAGCATGACAGCCAAAGAAGCTTGTGAAGCCATGGAAAAAGGCATTCATAAAGTAAGTTCTAATATTACTTGTATTCATGTACCCATGGCAGATGGCGGCGAAGGAACGATGCAGTCCTTGGTCGATGCAACGGAAGGTACAGTATATATAACAAAAGTTAAAGGGCCACTGGGCAATGAAGTTAGCGCATCCTACGGAATCACAGGAGACGGGCTGACAGGGGTGCTGGAAATGGCTAGTGCGAGTGGCATTCAGCTGGTATCCCCTGAGACACGTAACCCGTTGATTACAACCACCTACGGGACAGGACAATTAATCAAAGCATGTCTGGATCGTGGGGTCAGCAAGCTGCTGATTGGCATAGGTGGCAGTGCCACCAATGACGGAGGCGCCGGGATGGTGCAGGCATTAGGCGGCAGACTGCTGGATGCCGAAGGCAATGAGCTGTTATTTGGTGGTGGTGAGCTTGGCAGATTAGCCCGTGTTGATCTGAGTGGATTTGACCCTCGCCTTAAGGATGTACAGGTTGAAGTGGCCTGCGACGTTACGAATCCATTATGTGGTCCGACTGGGGCTTCCAATGTATTTGGTCCGCAAAAAGGGGCTACTTCGGATATGATCAAACAGCTGGACAGCAATCTGCATCATTATGCGAGTGTCATCAAAGAGCAATTGGGTTTCGATATTATAGATATGCCTGGTGCTGGTGCAGCGGGTGGCCTTGGGGCAGGACTGGTGGTGTTCTTAAACGGAATATTAAAAAAGGGCATTGAGCTTGTGATCGACTATACTGGACTTGAAGAAAAAGTGCAGCAGGCGGACATGGTGTGGACCGGGGAAGGAAGCATCGATTTCCAGACTCAATATGGCAAGACCCCGCTTGGCGTTGCTGAGGTAGCTAAGAAATATAATAAACCTGTGCTGGCTTTTGCGGGACGGATCGGCGATCAGACGGAAGTGTTGTATGATAAAGGGATCGATGCTATTTTTGGCATCATGCCAGGTGCAGCTTCATTGGAGGATGCCT
>RCUO01000981.1_pt1 | contig 11789 bp, 8 predicted proteins | sample 2166161 | NCBI WGS metagenome assembly RCUO01 (sample SAMN09932617, study PRJNA488358) | compost metagenome | feature: garden; material: soil; isolation source: compost soil in cyclohexanecarbonitrile-enriched culture | place: Germany: Experimental Botanical Garden Goettingen | collected 2016-01-27 | reverse complement strand
CAGGACTAACTAAGGAAAATATTGATCTGTTTGTACCGCATCAGGCGAACATCCGGATCATTCAGTCAGCAATGCAGCGTCTTGATCTGCCCGAAGAAAAATGCGTGATTAATGTAGACCGTTACGCTAATACTTCCGCAGCTTCCATTCCGCTTGCGCTGGTGGAAGCGGCAGAGGAAGGCCGGATGAAGGAAGGCGACACGGTACTTATGGTCGGCTTCGGCGGCGGACTTACCTGGGGCGCTTCCGTATTGATCTGGTAAACGAATAATGAATCCTGTGTATCAGCCGGCTGACCCGCTTATACACAGGTACTTGAAGGAGTTTCTACAATGGGTAAAATTGCATTTGTCTTTCCCGGACAGGGTGCGCAGGCTGTCGGGATGGGTAAGGATATTTATGACGCACTGCCGCAGAGCCGTGCGGTGTTTGAACAAGGTAACAAGGCACTCGGATTTGACCTGAGCCAGCTTGTGTTTGAAGGGCCGGACAGTGAGCTTAAGCAGACGGTGAACACCCAGCCTGCACTTCTAACAACAAGTGTTGCCTATCTTGCAGCGCTTAGCGATAGAAACATCAAGCCTGATTTTGTAGCCGGCCATAGTCTGGGTGAGTACAGCGCGCTTGTAGCCGCAGGCGTACTTTCCTATGAGGATGCTGTGCGGCTGGTACGGCTGCGCGGTCGCTTCATGGAAGAAGCGGTGCCGGGCGGACAAGGCGCAATGGCTGCTGTGCTGGGCGCAGAGCGCGGGGCGCTTGCTGAATTGTGCCGCAGTATCTCTGAAGAAGGCAGTATAGTAGAACTTGCTAACGTCAATTGCCCCGGCCAGATTGTAGTCTCCGGCTCACAGACAGGTGTTGCAGCTGTAGTGGAGCGGGTTAAGGAAGCCGGCGGCAAACGGGCAATTCCGCTGGAGGTCAGCGGACCGTTTCATTCGTCTATGATGAAAGCAGCAGCTGATCGCCTGTCCGCAGAGCTTGCACGTGTAACCTTTAATGCTCCGGCTGTGCCGGTGGTTGTTAATGTCACTGCCCAGCCGGTAAGTAATCCGGAAGAAATCCGGGAACTGCTGGTGCAGCAGGTATATTCACCTGTACTCTGGCAGGACAGCGTGGAATGGCTGATTGCAGCTGGTGTAGATACCTTTGTTGAGATTGGCTCTGGCAGCGTACTGGCCGGGCTGATCCGCAAAATCGACAAAACGGTCAAGGTTGTCGGTATTAACAGTCTGGAAAGCGTTCAGGCTGAGCTGTAGCTGCCTTGAATATTACCGGTCATATGATGGAAAGGGGATATACAATGTTCTCAGCATTAAAAGGCCAGACGGCTCTGGTTACCGGCGGATCGCGCGGAATCGGCCGCAGTATTGCACTTGCTCTCGCAGAGCAGGGCGTTAAGGTAGCCGTTAACTATTCCGGCAGTGAAGCTGCAGCCCAGGAGACAGTTGCGCGTATTGCCGAGCTGGGCTCTGAGGGCATTGCCCTCAAGGGGAATGTCGGCAGCAGTGAGCAGGCAGAGAACCTCGTCAAGGAGGTAATCAACACCTGGGGCAGGATCGACATTCTGATTAACAATGCCGGTATTACACGGGATAATCTGATTATGCGCATGAAGGAAGAAGAGTTCGATCAGGTCATTGAGACAAATCTCAAGGGCGTGTTCAACTGCCTGAAGGCTGTTACCCGCCCTATGATGAAGCAGCGCTACGGCCGGATCATCAATATTTCTTCTGTGGTGGGTGTAACAGGTAATCCGGGTCAGATCAACTATACCGCCGCCAAGGCGGGGGTAATCGGGATGACCAAATCAGCGGCACGGGAGCTAGCTTCCCGAGGAATTACGGTGAACTGTATTGCACCGGGTTTCATTGATACTGACATGACCCGTGAGCTGTCCGATGAAGTCCGCAGCGAGCTGGTGAAGGGGATTCCCCTTGCCCAGCTCGGTCGGCCGGAGGACATTGCTAACACGGCTGTATTTTTGGTCTCGCAAGGGGCAGCTTATATGACAGGCCAGACACTTCACGTGGACGGCGGCATGTACATGTAAGGCTAAAGCAAGCTTTGAACAGCTATGGAGGGAACGGGAAGAGGCAGCCGGAAAGCGTTTTTTATGCTCTATGGTATTTTGACTTCATATCTCGTATAATACCAAAAGAGGAGGTGAACCGGATGTCCGATGTATTGGAGCGTGTAAAACGCATTGTCATCGACCGCTTAGGTGCCGATGAAGCTGAGGTAACATTAGAAGCGTCTTTCAAAGATGATTTAGGTGCTGATTCTCTTGATGTAGTAGAATTGGTTATGGAATTGGAAGATGAATTCGATATGGAAATCTCTGATGAAGATGCAGAGAAGATTACGACCGTGGGTGAAGTTGTGAAGTACATACAATCTCATACCTAGAGTCATATGATTGAGGGTCCCGTCCCCAGGGGGGCGGGACTTCTCCTCATTTTACACGTATACAGCATTACAACAGGCCGTTGGCCGTCTTAATATGGGGAAAATAACAGAACCGCGGGCAGAAAGCCTTGGCGGACTGAAGTTTATATATATAGTTCAGAAAGCACAGCTTCATAACAATGAAGTATACAGCTTACAGATGGGGTGATTGCGTTTGAGTCATAGAGTGGTTATTACAGGAATGGGCGTAATAACGTCCCTGGGCAAGGATCTGGATACCTTCTGGGAGAGCCTGATGAGCGGCAAATCCGGAGTTTCTACAGTCGATGCCTTTGATGTCAGTGATTACACTACGAAAATTGCAGCTTCGGTTAAGGATTTTGATGCGGAGGAGCGTTTTGGCCGCAAGGAAGCCCGCAAGATGGACCGTTTTGTGCAGTTTGCAGTAGCCGCCGGCGAGGAAGCGCTGAAAGACAGCGGACTTAAGATCGGTGAAGATATTGATGCAGAACGGATCGGCGTATCAGTCGGCTCCGGCATTGGTGGACTGGGAACATGGGAAGATAATCACAACCTGCTGCTCGAAAAGGGTCCAAAGCGCGTGAGCCCGTTCTTCATCCCGATGATGATTGCCAATATGGGCTCCGGCCAGCTGTCGATTAACCTCGGCGCTAAAGGACCTAACACTACTACAGTTACTGCCTGTGCGACAGGAAGCCACTCCATTGGAGAATCCTTCCGTCTGATCCAGCGCGGTGATGCGGATGCAATGATCTGCGGCGGTTCGGAAGCGACAATCCGTCCGACAGGTATGGCCGGCTTCTGCGCGATGAGAGCCATGTCAACGCGTAATGATGAGCCTGAAAAGGCAAGCCGCCCGTTTGATGTTGACCGTGACGGTTTCGTTATGGGTGAAGGAGCCGGTATTCTGATTCTGGAATCACTGGAGCATGCCGAGAAGCGCGGGGCAAAGATCTATGCCGAGGTTATCGGCTACGGCCTGAGTGCGGATGCACATCACATGACTGATCCGGACCCTGACGGCGCAGCACGCTGCATAAAGATGGCGATCCGTGATGCCGGAATTAATCCGGAAGATATTGATTATATCAATGCGCACGGAACCTCCACACCTGCCGGCGACAAGTCGGAAACGACTGCCGTGAAGAAGGCGCTTGGAGACCACGCTTATAAGGTAGCTATCAGCTCGACAAAGTCGATGACCGGCCATTTGCTTGGTGCAGCCGGCGGTGTTGAAGCGATCATCTGCGGACTTTCCCTGCAGAAGAACAGAATTGCGCCTACAATTAACCTGGACAACCAGGACCCGGAATGTGATCTGGATTATGTTCCGAATGTACCGCGTGATGCCGATCTTAACATTGTTATGTCCAACTCATTCGGATTCGGAGGACATAACGCTACCGTTATTCTCAAAAAATATAAACAGTAAGGGGAGAACAGTGCAGTGAAAGGAGACCTGAAGCAGTTACAGAGCCAACTTCAAATCCAATTTCACGATCCTGTACTTCTGAAGCAGGCCTTTACCCATGCATCTTATGTGAACGAACACCGGTTCAACCAGCATCAGGATAATGAGCGTCTGGAATTTCTGGGCGATGCTGTGCTGGAGCTGACGGTTTCTGAATATTTGTACAACCTGCTGCCCGACAGGCCAGAAGGTGAGCTGACCAAGCTGAGAGCAGCAATTGTATGTGAGCCTTCACTGGTCAAGTTTGCCGAAAGTCTCGGCTTCGGGCGGTTTGTATTGCTGGGCAAAGGGGAAGAGCTTACGGGCGGGCGAACCCGCCCGGCCTTGCTGGCTGATGTGTTTGAATCCTTCGTGGGAGCGCTCTATCTTGATCAGGGGCTGGAGACTGTACGCCGCTTCCTGGATAATCACGTATTTCCGCTGGTGGAGACGGACGGCAAGCTGCAAATGCAGATGAGCGATTTCAAGACTGAGCTTCAGGAGCTGATCCAGCACCACGGATTAGGTACATTGGAATACCGGATTATTGAAGAGCGGGGACCGGCGCATGAGCGCGAATTTGTGTCTGAGGTCTATATGTCCAGCCAATCACTTGGCAGAGGTAACGGCCGTTCCAAGAAGGAAGCGGAACAGCAGGCTGCAGCAGCAGCACTTTTGCGGCTCAAGGAAGATGGCGCTTGAATACAGCAATTGTAAATGTACAAGCTAAGGCTACCCGAGGCAATTAGCGGAGGAGAGCAGCAATGGTCTGAATGCCGGCGTTAAGGCGGAGGTCAGACTTTTGCTGCTCTTTTTCGTCTCAGGGTCCCCGCAAAGTACCTGATTCAGCATCGATGGAGAGAGCCACTTTGTGGGGTTATTTCGAGAACGCTATGTTATAATAGTTCAGAGGTGATAGGCGAGTTATGTTTTTGAAACGGATCGAATTGGCTGGCTTTAAATCTTTTGCCGACAAAACAGAAATGGAATTTGTGCGCGGTATTACGGCTGTAGTAGGGCCGAACGGCAGCGGCAAAAGTAATATTTCTGACGGTATCCGCTGGGTGCTTGGTGAACAGAGCGCCAAGTCGCTGCGCGGCGGCAAGATGGAGGATATTATCTTCGCGGGCAGTGATGCGCGGAAAGCAGTGAACTATGGCGAGGTTTCGCTTACTCTGGATAATGAAGATCATGTGCTGCCGCTGGATTTCAGTGAAGTAACTGTAACCCGGAGGGTACACCGCAGCGGAGACAGTGAATATCTGATCAACAAGCAATCCTGCCGGCTGAAGGACATCACAGAGCTGTTCATGGATACCGGTATCGGCCGTGAGGCTTACTCCATTATCGGGCAGGGACGGATTGAGGAAATTTTAAGCACCCGTTCCGAGGACCGGAGGGGGATATTTGAAGAAGCATCCGGTATTGTTAAATATAAATCGCGCAAAAAGGAAGCCGGACGCAAGCTGGACGATACGGAGCAGAACTTGCTGCGCATCCACGATCTGCTCAGCGAGCTGGAGGATCAGATTGGTCCGCTGAAGGAGCAGTCTGAGAAGGCGATCCGGTATAAAGAGCTGCGTGAGCAGCTGAAGCAGCTGGAAATTTCGGTCTACGTTCATCAGATCGAAGGGATTCATACCGCATGGAAGGAAGGCAATGCACGTCTTGAGGTGCTGGGCAAGGAACAGCTGGAGCTATCGACCGTTGTATCCGCCCATGATGCCAAGCTTGAAAGCGGACGTGCTGAGCTGCGGTCACTGGAAGAGCAGGTAGAGAAGCTGCAGGAGCAGCTGCTCCGCTACAGTGAGGCGTATGAGAAGAATGAGGGCTATGGTGAGGTCCTGAAGGAACGCAAAAAAAACCTTGAAGCCAACCGGGAGCAGCTGCTGGCTAATCTTGGGTCTGTTGGTGAACGCTCTGCAGACCGGCAGCGGGAGCTGGCTGAGCTGGAGCTGAAGCTGGAGAAGGCCCGTCAGGCGCTTGAGGATTTACGCAGTCAGCTTTCCGCTGAAGAGACCCGGCTGGAGGGCGTTGCCGTCGGTATCAGCCAGAGCAAGGAAGAGCAGCTGAAGAGCGCTTTGCTTGAGCTGATGAATCTGATGGCCCAGGCCAGGAATGAGATCCGTTATGCGGACCAGCAGAAGGAGAGTCTGGAGCGGCGGATGAGCCGCAGCGCTGAAGAAAGCGGCAAATGGACTGCCCGGCTGGAGGAGCTGTCCGTTTCGCAGAAGACGCTTAAGGACCGGATTAGCGCACTCGGCAAAGAGATCGGGAATCTGCGGAACAGCTATATTACCGAGAGTGAGCAGACAAACAAACGGCATAAGCTGATTGAAGAGACGCAGTCAGGACTCCGTAAATGGGAGCAGAAGCGCGAAGCGCAGGTGTCCAGGCATGAGACGATGAAGGAGATGCAGGATGACTTCGACGGCTTTATGCTCGGAGTCAAGGAAGTGCTCAAGGGAGCCCGTAAAGGACAGCTAAACGGTGTGCACGGTGCGGTCGCTGAGCTGATTTCTGTGCCTGAGCGCCTGGAAATGGCTGTGGAAACAGCACTTGGCGCTTCGCTTCAGCACGTGGTTATGGACAATGAAGCAGTCTCCCGTCAGGCGATAGCCTTTCTGAAGCAGCGCCAATTAGGCCGGGCGACTTTTCTGCCGCTGGATGTTATCCGCCCGCGCCAGATAACCGGAAGTGACCGCAGCATGGTAGAGGGTGCTGAAGGATTTGTCGGTATCGGCTCTGAGCTGGTGAGCTTTGAAGACAAATACAGCAGTATTATAGGCAGTCTGCTGGGTAATGTGGTCATTGCCGAGAATCTGGAGCAGGCTAATAAGATTGCGGCCAGATGCCAGTACCGCTACAGGGTTGTGACGCTTGAAGGCGATGTTGTAAACGCCGGGGGTTCAATGACCGGGGGTAGCCAGCATAAAAAAAATAACAGTCTGCTGAGCCGCAAGCGGCAGCTGGACCAGCTGTTCAGCGAGATTGAAGAAAGTGAGCGCCAGATCGCCAAGCTGAAGCAGGGCATCGGCCGGCTCAGGGATGAACAGGAGAATGCCTCGCGTAAGCTGGAGCAGCTGCGTCACGACGGAGACGAGAAACGGCTGGAAGAGCAGCGCGTAGCCGGCGACCTGAAACAGCTGGAGCAGGAGCTGCGCCATGTGCAGGAGCAGGTAGAAGGTGCCGGTGCAGAGCGCAGCGGCTTCGAGGCAGAGGTCAAGGGGCTGGAGGAAAGCCGGGTACAGGCGGTAACTGAGCTTGCCCGCCTGGAGCAGGAGGAAAAGGCTGCCCATGAGGCGATCCGAAATGCCGAGTCTGAGCGTAAAGCGAGCGAATCCGCCAAGGAAGAGCTTCAGGGCAAACTGACCGGTATGAAGGTGTCAGAAGGCAAGCTGGACCAGGAGATTTTCTCTCTGGAAGAGCAGCTGCGCCGGATGCGCCAGGATGCCGGATCTCAGGATAAAGAGCTGAAGCAGAGCCGCGGCCTTCTTATGACGATTGAGCAGGATCTGGAAGAGAATGTCCGTGAAGCGGTGAAGCAGCAGGAGAACCTGAACAGCTACCGGCTGAAGCGGGACGAAAGTGCAGCAGCGCTTGATCTTGCCCGTGCAGACCGTGCAGCCCTGACCCGCAAGCTGGAGCTGGCTGAAGGCGAGACCAAAGATCAGCGGCAGGCACTCCGGGCTGTGGAGGACAAGCTCCGCACGACCGAGGTGTCAGTCGGCCGGCTTGATGTGGAGCTGGACAACATACTGCGCAAGCTGAGTGAGGATTATGAGCTGAGTTATGAGCTGGCTAAGCAGCGTTACCCGGTTCCCGAGGATGTTCCGGCAGCCCAGATGGAAGTACAGCGGCTGAAGCGCAGTATTTCTGCCCTCGGAGAAGTCAGCCTGGGAGCTATTGAGGAGTATCAGCGTGTGCATGAACGTTATACCTTCCTCAGCAGCCAGAAGGATGATCTGGTAGAGGCTAAGACAACGTTGTATCATGTGATACATGAAATGGAAGAGGAAATGTCCAAACGCTTCAAACAGACCTTTGATGCCATCCGCCGGGAATTCGGAACGGTGTTCTCGAAGCTGTTCGGCGGCGGCCGGGCCGATCTGCAGCTGCTCAACCCGGAGAATATGCTGGAGACCGGCATTGATATCGTAGCCCAGCCGCCCGGTAAAAAGCTGCAGAACCTGCAGCTCCTCTCCGGCGGTGAACGCGCGCTGACGGCGATGGCTCTCCTGTTTGCCATTCTGCAGGTTAAGCCGGTTCCGTTCTGCGTGCTGGATGAGGTCGAGGCGGCGCTGGATGAAGCCAACGTCGTCCGCTTCGCCCAGTACCTGCGTGAGTTCTCGGAGCAGACCCAGTTCATCGTCGTAACCCACCGCAAGGGCACAATGGAGGAAGCAGATGTGCTCTACGGCGTCACAATGGAGGAGGGCGGCGTATCCAAGCTCGTCTCCGTGAAGCTGGAGGATGAAGAAGCGATTATTGCATAGTTAATTGAAAACAACAAAGGGAAAAGTGACGGCTGGAAATTCTGTCAAGGCTAATCCCGTAATTGAGGGGGACCACAATGAGCTTTTTTAAGAAACTGAAGGACAGTATTTCCGGTAAAACAGAAAGTGTAACAAAAAGCTTCCGCGACGGGCTGGAGAAAACACGCAAGGGCTTCGTCGAGAAGGTCTCCGACCTGATCATCCGCCGCAAAAAGATTGATGAGGAGTTCTATGAAGAGCTCGAAGAGATTCTGATCGGTGCAGACGTAGGTGTTAACACGGTAATGACACTTGTAGAAGAGCTGCGTGCAGAGGTTAAGCAAAAGCGTATTGAGGATGCCTCGGAGCTGCAGCCGATTCTTTCCCGCAAGCTGATGGAGCTGCTGCGCGGTGATGATGACAACAGCCTTAAGGAAAATCCGGACGGCATCACCGTGATCCTGTTTGTCGGCGTTAACGGTGTCGGCAAAACAACAACGATCGGTAAGCTGGCCCACCGTTACAAGCAAGAGGGCAAAAAAGTTCTCCTGGCAGCAGGCGATACATTCCGCGCTGGAGCCATAGAGCAGCTTGAGGTGTGGGGCCAGCGTGCCGGAGTGGACGTAATCAAGCAGCAGGCGGGCTCTGATCCGGCTGCGGTTATGTTCGATGCCGTGCAGGCTGCCAAGCAGCGGAATGTCGATGTGCTGATCTGTGATACGGCCGGCCGTCTGCAGAACAAATCGAACCTGATGGAAGAGCTGAACAAGATTTTCCGGGTTATCCAGCGTGAGATTCCAAGTGCTCCCCACGAAGTACTGATGGTGCTTGATGCGACAACCGGACAGAATGCGCTCAGCCAGGCCAAGCTGTTTGGTGAAAAAAGCGGAGTCACGGGTCTCGTGCTGACCAAGCTGGACGGCACAGCTAAGGGCGGTATCGTTGTGGCCATCCGCCAGGAAATGAACCTGCCGGTGAAGCTGGTCGGGCTTGGCGAGAAGATGGACGATCTGCAGGCCTTTGACTCCACCCAGTTTGTACATGCCTTGTTTGCCGGCTTGATCAGCGAGGAAGAGGCTGACCCGGACGAAGAGAACGAATAACAAATCTAAGAGAATCTGCTTCACTCTGATAGGATCCGTTTACCGGCAATGGCTGGTGAGCGGGTCTTTTTGTATGAAGAGCAGCAGTCATTTTAACGGTACTTTCAAATCGCACCATATACATAATAATTTCAACACATGAAAAATTCATAATAGTACTGCTTGTCAGCCCTCCCGCATACAATTCATTGTATCCTCAGCATTACAGCACCCGGAAAATACGCTCAGGAGAAAGGAAGCGATTCCAAGAATGCGAAATGGTTCATAAACTCCATTTTGCTGTTATATATATTGACATCAAGATTATCATTTACGTATTATGAGAGTAGAATTAAAGTTTTTCGTGATTAAATCTATAAATTTAAATTAATTTGTAAACAAACTTAACACATTTGAACATCCGAAAGGAGTCGGGCTCATGTCCAAATTAGATCCTTTGCCCGGTATCTCTCCGTATCCGCTGGAGCATTTTTACGACGAAATGTATGCCGATGAACGGAGTATCCGGCCTCATTACAAGCATGTGAGCCGCATGTTTAACGGGATGAGCCCCGAAGAGCTGCAAGCTAAGCAGAAATTGATGCAGCGGCGGATGATGGAAGAAGGAATTACATTTACACTGTACAACCCGGCGCAGGATCAGCCGATGGAACGGACGATTCCCTTCGATATGATCCCCCGGATTATCCCCAAGGGTGAATGGGAGCGGCTTGAGGCTGGAATCATCCAGCGGATTACAGCACTTAATTTATTTATTCACGACATTTATCATGAGCAATACATTGTCAAGGATGGAATTGTACCGCGGCGGATGATCATCAGCAACGTGTACTTCCGTCCCGAAATGGCGGGCCTCAGAGTACCCGGAGGGGCTTATGTGACGACTTCGGGCATTGATCTGATCCGCCATCATGACGGCGAGTATTATGTGCTTGAGGATAATCTGCGTACGCCGTCAGGCTTCTCTTACCTTTTTAAAGGCAGATCACTAATGAACCAGTTATTTCCTGAATTGGCCTTCGCCAGCTCCATCCGGGATGTGGATCACAGCCTTAACCGGTTTCTGTCAGTGCTTCGGAGCCTGTCTCCGTCCAGAACCAAAGATCCGGTAATTGCCCTGTTAACGCCGGGTGAATATAATTCAGCTTATTACGAGCATGCTTTTCTGGCCCAGCAGATGGGCATTCATCTGGTTGAAGGGCGCGACCTAGTCGCTCAGGATCACAAGATTTATTTAAAGGAAATGAACAGCCTGCGCAGAGTAGATGTGCTCTACCGCCGCCTGGACGATGATTATATCGATCCGCTGGCGTTTCAGCCGAATTCGCTGCTGGGCGTGGCCGGACTTATGAATGCATACCGGGCAGGCAATATCGCAATCGCCAACGCTCCGGGCACAGGGGTCGCAGATGATAAGGCCATGTACGTCTATGTTCCGGATATGATCCGCTATTACCTGAACGAGGAGCCGATACTGGGCAATGTACCGACGTACTTGCTCTCACGGCCGCAGGAGCGCCAATATGTGCTGGATAACCTCTCTGAAATGGTGGTCAAAGAGACATCACTCTCCGGCGGGTACGGTATGCTGATCGGCAGTGAAGCGACAAAGGATGAGCTGATAGATTTCCGGCTGAAGATTCTGGCTGACCCGGCCCGTTATATTGCCCAGCCGATCATGTCGCTGTCACGGGCGCCTGTCTTATCCGGTGCATCCATGGTACCGCGCCATATCGATTTGCGGGCTTTTGTACTGATGGGTGCGGACCGCAAGCCTCATGTCATCCCCGGCGGCCTGACCCGGGTGGCAATGAAGGAAAATTCACTGGTCGTGAACTCTTCCCAGGGAGGCGGAGTGAAGGATACCTGGGTTATGGCCTGATGCCGGCGGCTTAAGCCGGATAGGAGGAACAAAGTGCAGCATCAAAATGTGGAAGCGGAGGAGTGGTGACGATGCTGAATCGCAATGCGGAAGCTTTGTTTTGGATCGGACGGTATATTGAACGGGCGGAGAATCATGCGCGGCTGATCGATGTCCATTATCATATTCAGCAGGAAGAGGATTTTCAGTCAGAGGGCCATAAGTGGTCTAGGCTAATTGATGCGTTAGGGGTCAGAAATGAGTATCTTAAGCAGTTTGACAGCTTTTGTGAGCAGGATGTGCTGTCTTTCATTACCCTTGACTTAGGCAATGCCAATTCCTTATTCTCCTGTGTGCATCAGGCGCGGAATAATCTGCGTACCTTGCGTCAGCATCTGCCGAGCGAGCTGTGGGATATCGTGAACAGCTTCAATCTCTGGCTCGGTGAGCAGTCAGTAGCGGATATTATGAGC
>RCUO01000980.1_pt1 | contig 11789 bp, 12 predicted proteins | sample 2166161 | NCBI WGS metagenome assembly RCUO01 (sample SAMN09932617, study PRJNA488358) | compost metagenome | feature: garden; material: soil; isolation source: compost soil in cyclohexanecarbonitrile-enriched culture | place: Germany: Experimental Botanical Garden Goettingen | collected 2016-01-27 | reverse complement strand
GAGGATATGCAGCACATACTGGAGCTAACCTCCGGGTTGAGCCACAAAAGATATATCGTTAAGAGCAATAAAGAGATTATGGACATCATTACACAGTTGAGGATGTGCTAATATGCAAAAAGCGATCATAGTCTATTATTTAACCGATAAGAGAAATAACCTCGATGAATTAAATGAACTGCTGAACACAGGATGGAGATTCGTTAGTCAAAGCGCGATGGGCGGCGGAGGAGGAAATAACGCGGTGTATTCGCTGGTTATTCTGGAGGCTCCGAATGGATGCTAATACACTGCTGAACGAGTCTCGCGAATTCGAGCCAAAATGTAAAATTTCCAGAATTCTGCATCTGTTCACGATCCTGTTTTTGCTTCTGGCGCTTTATTTCTCAGCCCATTTCAAGAGAGATATCCTGCCAAACCTGCAGAGCTATGATATGATCAAGAGCCTCATACCCGAAGTTTTGCCAGTTATCTTTTTCGAGGTTATTTACAGTGTGATACTCGCCTTGCTGCTGGATGTCTTGTATATCCCGTTTATTCTGCTCTCGAAACGAGTGCGGTCCGTTTTCGCCTAGAAGTTCATTCAGAAACCGTAAATGAGGATGCCCGCCTTCACATGAAGAACCCCGGCTGCGGGGCGCCCCATGTGAAGATATGCCTGTGCGTTATCTCAGTTCCCCGTCATCCGGCTTGTCATACTTGTTCAGGTGGGACGTCAGCGCCTCCACCGCCTCTTCTGCATCGGATGCCCTGGGAACTTCTTTGACGGCATCATCCGTAACATCGTGACCGTTCAGACGGTCAGCTTCGGCTTCCTGGTGTTTGTCCGTTTTCATTTTCCTCTCGCTCCTTTCACTTATTCCGTGTACTGAATCTGTTCTTGCAGCGTATACAGCGGAACTTCACGTTCCGCCTGCCGGTCATGAAGCGGATAAATACGCGCCGTCTCATTCTGTGCATCCACATGCTGAATATAGACCGGCGTCCCCTCACACAGAACGTTGGCCATAACGGGCGAGGATGCAATTTCTTTGGCTCTTTGAGCATTCATACGAAGGCAAGCCTCCTTTCTGAAGCGGGTTCCGGTAATACTATGCGCGAGGCGGAAGCGGGTTATACGTGCCGAGCGCAGTGGAGGAAGTCTTTTTATCCAATGCAAATGTGATAAGAATCTCTTAAATAGAAGGGAGTTCATAACGATGACACTGCATGCGGAGGCTCTGGTGGAAGAATGGCTGATCCGGAACGGTTATTTTTTGATGAGAGGGATCAAGGACAAGATGAACAGGCTTGGCTTTCTGGCGATTCGTAAAAATGAAGAAGGCTTCGAGCATATTCACTGCGAGGTTCAGGTGAGCACCAAGCCCACGGCGTATATCAGCAAGCTGAGCAAGGAGCAAATGGAGAAGCTTGGAGTGAAGTCAAAGACAAGCGCCAAGCTTAGAAGCTCGGAGCAGGTGAAGGACAGTGTGAAGGCGTGGGCGCAGATTACTTTTAAATCAGATAAAAAAACTGCCATCCGAAATGCCATCCTGCCGGAGGTAAGTTGGGAGTACTGGCTCGTTCACGGGCATGTGAAAGATCCGAATGAACTCCTCTTCATGCAAAAAGAAGGCGTCAAGCTCATCCATATCCGGGATCTCGTCAAGGAGCTTGCCGGTGACCATACGCTGCACCATTTTTCGGCCGCATCCGCCGGAGAACTTATTGAACTGGTCAAGCTGCTGGACGAACAGGGAAGCAATCTGATATAAAGGGAGATACATTCCCTAACGATGAACAGTCCATTGCAATAATGGTTTCGGGATTGATTCTTGGCGGGGCCATGGAGGATGATCTTATGAATGCATGGAGCGGGAAGGAAATCGAGAGCTTGTATTCGGAGCTGATGGAGGCCTGGAACAAGCGGGATGCGCAGCGAATGGCCAATTTGTTCGCGCCGGAGGGCGAGATGATTGGCTTTGACGGAAGTATTGCAGTCGGGCCGGAGGATATTTACGGGCATCTGAAGCCAGTGTTCGATCATCATCCGACGGCACCTTATATTACGAAGATTAGGACAATAAGTCCACTGAGCAAGGACGCCGCCTTGCTGCGCGCAATCGCAGGCATGGTTCCTCCGGGCCAGCAAGAATTGAATCCCAAGGTGAACGCCCACCATACGCTGCTAGCTGTCCATAATCAGGGTGAGTGGAAGATCCGGCTTTTTCAGAATACGCCTGCACAGTTCCATGGAAGACCCGAGCTCGTAGAGCAAATGACGCAGGAATTGAGCGAGGTCTTGCAGCAGGGGTGAGAAGCCATTAACGGAAAGTACGATAGTAGCAATTGGCAGCTTGGAAGCATGGTATGGACTGGATGAAATCCGGGATGAAGCCGTAACCTTTGCCGTTATATTGACCAGGATGCAGGGCGAAGAGAGCCGGGGTGATGCGCTTTCTGATGATCTGAACTTCGGTCGGAGGGATAGGAAAGATAATTGCTGCGGATATAGAAGAAGGGGACGGCTGCAACCGTCCCTTGCAACAGCCGCTTTAAAGGGCGGTTGGCTCGTTAACGGTGAAGTTAGGCTCCCTGGTCGTCAACCTTAAGGGGGCCAACTTCTTTTTTAAGTAGGTAAGCAAAGCGAGAATAAACATCCCGAACATTTTCGGAAAAATGGAACCATTCCGCCCTTGAAAGCCAATCTGCTGCATTTAGAATTATACCGTCTTTCTACTAAGAGCAGTCTCTTCGGAGGCTGCTTTTTCGATGTCATTCATGCCCAACTAGCTGGCATGACATGGAAGTTAAGGCGTGATCGCTGGAGGGGCCACACCCGCTTGGCGTAGCTAGGACAAAGAAGACGCGACCCATGCCCACCAGCTCATTCCGGCGGATATGGAGTGGCTGGATTTGACGCTGTACCCGGAGAGGACGAGAGATGTAGAAAAGAATGATGGATATACGAACAAATGTTTGGTATAGTAAGGACGAGACCTGCTCTTCGTGCATTGACGAAAGGGATCGATACCATCCAACTTTCCATAGGAAGAGGCGGCTCACTGTGATACAATAATCAGGTCTGTTTTTTGGAAGTGATGAATTTCTTCGATCGATGTTGCGAAATTAATAGACGCGATTGTCATCAGGTAAAGGAGCTTATACCATGAATCCCTATCATATCCCCGAGAACGCGCTGATCACGGTGGCCGGAACCGTCGGCGTCGGCAAATCCACGCTTACGGCAGCTCTGGCGGAACGCCTAGGCTTTCGAACCTCGCTGGAGCAAGTTGAACATAATCCTTATCTCGAGAAATTTTACGACGACTTTGAACGCTGGGTCTTTCATTTGCAGATTTATTTTCTGGGCGAACGCTTCAAGGAGCAGAAACGGATGTTCGAGCTAGGCGGCGGCTTTGTGCAGGACCGCTCCATCTATGAAGATACGGGCATTTTTGCCAAAATGCATGCGGATCAAGGCACGATGTCGGCTACGGATTATGCTACATACACACAGCTGTATGAAGCTATGGTAATGACGCCTTATTTCCCCCATCCTCATGTGCTGATTTATCTGGAGGGCAGTCTGCCTGCTATCCTTAACCGGATTCAGGAACGGGGGCGCGAAATGGAGATTCACACGGATCGCTCCTATTGGGAGAACATGTATAACCGCTATTCCTCCTGGATCGAGACGTTTGATGCTTGTCCGGTTCTGAAGCTGAACATTGAGGAATACGACGTGCATGATCCTGCTTCGATGGATGATATTTTACGGCAGGTTAGCGAAAGTATCCGGGGCACGGCGGCAACGGTTTAGGCTGCTGCTCTGACCGGAAATCCTTGTTCGCCGATCTTCGAGGGAGAGGCTGACTGAAGCAATAAGGAATAAGCCGGGTGGCTGCATTCGAAGAAGCTAACCGGCTTATTTGCATTACCTGAATTACTAAGTGGGGGCCTTCGCATAGCACTAGAACAGGCTGCGAAGCGCAAAGCTCCACATAACGGGGTTGCGATGTGCTGCAACTTCCTGCGTTTTTTTGCGTCATAATATATGGAAAATTTTATTCAATGGGAGAATAGGAGATTCGTTAAATGAAGCATTGGGGAAGATTGCTGCTGTGCGGAGCACTGCTGTTGGGAGGCGGCGCTGCCGCTGCACCGGGGAATGTCTCGGCGGCAGGTGGCGTAAGCATTGTGCTGGACGGGTATCCGCTGCCTTTTCCGGTGGAGCCTGCGGTCATGAACGGCACGACGATGGTTCCGTTCCGGGCGATTTCGGAAGCGCTCGGCATATCGGTGCAGTGGAACCAGAGCGCGAAGGTAATTACCGCGACAGGAAAGACCGGAGAGACGACGAAGATCGTGAAGCTTACAATCGGAAGCAAGACGGCGCAGGTGAACGGCACGGCGGTTAAGCTGGCGGTGGCGCCGCAGACGGTCCGAGGTACAACGATGATTCCGCTGAGCTTCTTCAGCCAGCAGTTCGGCGCGGCGGTGTCCTGGAATCAGGCGGCCAAGACGGTATCGATTACCTCGCCTAAGGAAGAGCTGTACACGCTGGCGTTCTACGCCATCTCTTCATACAGTCAATATAACCTGCTGGACGGGTTCGATGACGCCGCATTCGGCTGGAGCCGGATCGGCAAAGACGGCGAGTTCACGACAACGGGCGGTGACTTCTATTGGCCGCAGGCTGCCGGTGACGTTAGCCCGGAATCCATTGTGCAGAGCGCGTCCACAAGCGGCCAGACCCCTTACTTGATGGTCTATTCGAGCGACAGCAGTCTGGAACTGACCAAGAATCTGGAGGACGCGGCGCTTCAGGCGCGAACGATTGATAGCATCGTGAATACGGCGGCAGAGAAGGGCTTTAAAGGCATTATGCTGGATCTGGAAGGGCTTGGGTTGACCGGGGATAAAGCGAAAGCGCAGAGCGACTACAACGCCTTCGTCCGGAATCTGTCCGCGAAGGCCCGCGCACAGGGCCTGAAGCTTGGCATTGCTGTTCATCCGCTGAACAGCTCGTACGGCGGCTATGATTACAAGACGCTGGGGACTCTGGCCGATGAGCTTGTCATCATGGCCTACGCATACGGTGATGAGAAATCACCGGAGCCGGCCGACAAGGTGGATGAAGCCATCCGGCTGGCGCTGAAGATGACGACCAAGGACAAGCTGGTGCTCGGCATTTCGCTCCAGAGCGAGAATGCGTCATCGGTGAACACCAAGATCGGGCTGGCGAAGCGCTATGACCTGAAAGGCATCGCAGTGTGGCGGCTCGGACTGATTGCACAAGCGGCATGGGACCAGATGAATGAATCCATTGAATTCGGCAATTAATCTGACTTTTGGCAAGTATCTATAACCATATATCAAAAGAACAACAGCCCTCCGGCTATTTATGCGGAGGGCTGTTGTCGGTTGTACGTGTCTCAGCAGGCATGTGCACCCTGGATCAGGGATTAGCAGGCCCTTCAGTTCTGACTGTAACCGCTCTGCTAGAAATTAAAGCCCGTTTCCAGTAGCGACACGGCTTCAGTCAGTATGTCCGGATAGCTCCGGTCATGTTGTTCGATGTAAAATTTCTGCGAGGCCATCGCGATGCCGACGAATGCCGCAGCGAGGCTGCGTACCCGAAGCTCATCCTTGCTGCAGCCTTGGCGCTGGGCGATAACGTTGGCGACCATTTCTACGGTTGTGATGATCTGCTGGATCATGGCGGCCTGCAGTTCGGGAATCTCGTACGATAACGACACCCGCTCCCAGATCCCCTCCACTTCATCTTCGGGAATCATGTTGAAGCCGTCATTGACCGCCCCTCTGAGAGCTTGAATGATGCTGAGCTCCGGAGGCTGCTTCAGAAAGCTCTCGATCAGCAGGGGATCATAATCATCTTCCAGTACAACCGCTTCTTTGGTGGAGAAGTAGCGGAAGAAAGTGCTGGGCGATATTTCGGAAGCTTCGGCGATTTGTTCCACGGTCGTCGCTTGATACCCCTGCTCGCGGAAGAGGCGCATCGCATTCTCTTGAATGGTGGCTCTTGTCTTGAGCTTCTTGCGTTCCCGAAGTCCAGGCTTCGGATTGCTGTTATTCATGTCTGACAAATCCATCCCTCCACTTAGGCCTACAAGGGGATTTACATTCCTTACTCTTACAGGAGGCAGCCTCCTGTTAGGGTGACACAGAACTCCATTGGTATGGATGCTTCTCTTCAGTGTACCCTGATTTCGGCGGAAGGGACAAGGTCTTAAATCAGGAGGAGAGCTTGTGCGGGTTTGTGGCAGGCTCCGCCGTCCGGCGCGGCAGGAAGACAAGCGCCAGCAGAATGCCGGCCGCCGCAATGCCGGCGCAGATCCAGAGCATATGCTGCATGCCCTGGACGAAGGCGGATCGGACCATGCCCAGCAGGTCCGGCAAGTTCAACCGGCCGGCGACCGCAGCGCCGGCCGATGCGCTCTGGCGGACGGCCGACGCGGCTTCAACCGGGAGGCCGTCCAGCCGCAGGCCGCTGCGGTAGGCGGAGTTCAGCGCCGAGCCCAGCAGGGCGACGCCGACAGCTCCGCCGACCTGGCGCAGCGCCATGACCAGCGCTGAGCCGACGCCGCTGCGCTCGGCGGACAGCGCCCCGATCGCGAGATCCATCGAGATCGGCAGCGCGAAGCCGAGGCCCAGACCGGCGAGGGTGATCCATAAGGCGGCATAGCCATAAGTGCTGCCCGTGTCTGTGGCCGTGCCAAGGAGCAGAGCCGCCGCCATGACGGCGAAGCCAAGGGCAACAATGGTGCGCGAGTTCAGCTTCTTCAGGAGAAGATCGGAGCTCTTGGCGCCGACAAGCATTCCGCCGATCATCGGGAGCAGCCGCAGCCCGGTTCCCAAAGCGTCGGCTCCATTAACGGCTTGAAAATACTGCGGCATGACGAACAGGAGGCCGAATAAGGCGAACGACACGCAGGTGGCCAGAATGGTTCCCCAGGTGAAGCCGCGCGAATGGAAGAGCGACAGATCAATGAGCGGGTGCTCCGTCCGGCGCTCCCAGAGAACGAAGAAGATCAGAATAATGAGACCCGCCAGCAGGGTCGTGAGAGTGAGGGCATCTCCCCAGCCATGCTCGCCCGCCCGGATAACACCGAAGGTTACGGCGGCCAGACCGATGCTGGATGATGCGACGCCTGCCACATCGAGCTTAAGGCGCAGCTCACTGCGTGATTCCGGCATGAGCAGCCCGACGGCAATCAGCGCGATCACAATAAGCGGAAGATTGATCAGGAAGACGGACCCCCAGTTGTAATGATTCAGCAGCCATCCTCCAAGGATCGGGCCGAGCGGAATGCCGAGCATATTGGCCGAGGCCCAGACCATCATGGCTTTGGTCCGCTCGGGGCCTTCGAACAGTACGGGAAGCACGGACACGGATAGCGGGATGAGAAAGGCCGCACCCAATCCAAGCAAAGACCGCATAAAGATCAGCATACCGGTGGAGGCGGCATAAGCGCAGCCTGCCGATGCGCCGCCGAACAGGAGGAGGGCCAGCATCAGGAAGGTTTTGCGCCCGAACCGGTCGCCAAGCATGCCCGCAGGCAGCAGCATGGCAGCCAGCACCAGATTGTAGGAGTCCAGAATCCACTGGAGACGGCTGGTCGGAGCCTGCAGGTCCGTCGCCAGCGTCGGCAGAGCAACATTGAGAATGGTCATATCAAGACCGACCGCGAGCAATCCGAAGGTGAGTGAGAAGAGCACCCACCATTTCGATTTCAGGGAACGCGTCATTAGGTGAACCACCTTTCATAATCAAGGATACATTACATAATGGGATTTTATATAAAATGATAGTTACTGTCAAATTAAATATTGTGTCAAAATATTCAACAATCCGTTTCCTGAAAAGCAATCACTATCCCAAATGACAGTAACAAATGTCACAACCTTCAGAAGTCCAAACCGCTATAATCACTAAGGTTTGCCATTGACCTTTTTCATATATGTGGATATAAGCTATGCGCTTAGAAATGGCCTTGTAATTCTTGGTGAACACATGTTGTCCAAGGGACACCGCAAGGCGTCTATTCCTTGGGCTGTATTAACTCTCGGAGGGATTTCGATATCATGACTTACAAAGCATTGGAGCTGGTCAAACCGCAGGTCTGGGAGCTGGAGGGACTGGAGGTTGGCGTAACCTCGAACTGCAATTTCCGCTGCGATTACTGCTGCGCGTACAACCGGAATGACGGCCAGAGCCTGACTGGAAGCGAAATTATCACCATTCTGGAGGAGCTTCCGAAGCTGAAACGCGTTCGGCTGTCCGGTGGTGAAGTGACGCTGAAATATGAGGATTGTGTCGAGGTGGTATCCTACTGCGCCTCAAGAGGCATTTCGACCCAGTTGAATTCCAACGCCAGCCTGCTGAACGAAGAGCGGATCGGAAGGCTGGCCAACGCCGGGCTGACGACGATCCATATTTCGTTCAATTTCACATCAGAGGAAGCGTTCTCCCGGTATTACAACATTCATCCAAGTATTTACCGCAAAATCCGCGAGAACATCGCCCTCTTCGCCCAGACGAACGTTGATACCGTTCTGGAGACACTGCTGTTCAGCGAGACGGAACGGAATATGCGGGAAATCAGCGACCATGTCTATGATTTGGGCGTGCGTACGCATGAAATTCAGAACAGCATTATTATGAATCACACCGGCTGGAAGTCGATCGCCGCCCGCGAAGGGCTCAAGGCTGCCGTGGCGGACCTGATCGCGAATAAGCGGGAAGATACCATCCTGTACTTCACCTGCATGGACCGCTTCATGGAAGCGCTTGGCTTCCGGGAGCAGCCGGGGGTTTATTTCCCTCACTGCATCGAAGGCAAGACCCAGCTTCATCTGCACGGCAACGGCGATATTCTGATATCCGAGCTGTGCCATCCGGTAATTATCGGCAATATTTACAAAGGAACCTCGCTGAAGGATATCTATAATCCGACGCCTGAGCCGCTGGCGGCATTTCTTGAGAAGCAGCCATGCCCGGCGCTGGATGCGCTGTTCCCGGAGGGGCTGCCGGTTACCTGACTGGGGCAATGTTGAGAGTACATTAATCCTTTTTCCCCGGTAATGTTCATTCGGAGCACTAAATAGCCAGACACTTAGGCCGTTTGTTTCGCGCAGGAAGCGTGAAGCGGACGGCCTTTTCGCATAGCGGGAGAGGGAGGAATTGGAAGGGTTTATTCGTCAGAGAAAACATTCAATAAATCGTCTGCAAAAATTGTCGAAAATGATTCACTTTTGACGGAGAAAACCCGATAAAATCAGTAATATCGATGGCGGGTCAGGGTTGCCAAACGCAGAGACTGCGCTTAAGGGGTGCTAAAGAATGAAAATTCGTACTAAGCTGTCAATCATGATTCTAGCTGTTACACTGCTGTCCACGCTGCTCATGGGCGGGTTCAGCTATATCAAATCAGCGGACTCGCTGGAGAATATGTCCGACGACTCCATGCTGTCACTGAACAAGAGCAGTGCCGAAACCATTAACGCCATGGTAGAAAAAGAACAAACCCGCATGGCTCAGCTCGCTGGCGAGTCCGATGTCAGAAAGCTGCTTAATCAAGCTCAAAATGGTAGTGCGGCAGATGCTTCGACCCAGAAAGCCGTCACAAGCCGACTGAAGGAAATTACCACAGATGCCGGAAATCTGGAGCATATCTTCGTGGTCAATTTGAACGGTGATGATGTAGCGGACAGCGATGAAGCGCTGCTCGGCGCCAATTTCAGCGACAGAGCCTACACCAAGGCGGTGCTGGAGACTAGCGAACCTTATATCAGCGAGACACTGAAGTCCAAGTCGACAGGCGCATTTGTTCTGGCTTTTGCTCATCCGGTCAAGGTGGATGGCAAGCTCACTGGCTTCGTCGCTTCCGCTGTTCTTGCGAACAGCCTGACAACGTATCTGGGCGACATTCGCGCGGTAAACGGGTCTTCCAGCTACGCCTATATTGTGGATGATAAGGGCATACTGCTGTTTCATCCGACTAAGGAGAAAATCGGAGGGGCTGTCGAGAATGATAGCATAAAAGCTGTTGTGGCCCGTGTCCAGAAAGGTGAGAAGCCGGAGGATGCGATTGTCAGCTATGTCTTTAATGGTCTGGATAAAAAGGCAGCCTACACAGTTCTGCCGGGTACGAAATGGACGCTTGTGCTGGCGGCGGATGTCGGAGAGATCATGAAGCCGGTCACAGATATGACCACTTTTGTCGTCCTTTTGGGGCTGGTGAGCCTGGTGGTGACCCTGCTGATCGGTCTGATTGTGTCCCAGCGGATTACGGCCCCGATTCTCAAGGTGACGGAGTTGATTAATAAGACGGCAGAGCTCGACCTGAAGTATGATGCAAGCTATGAGCATCTGCGCAAGAACAAGGACGAGACCGGAATCATTGCCAATGCGATGTTCCGAACGAGGGAAGCTCTCCGTGTAATGGCGGGCAGTCTGGTAAGCATATCGTCCAAGGTGCTGCACAATGCTGAGGAGCTGGAGCGGCTGGCGGTGGATGTCAGAGAGAACGCCCATGACAATGGAGCGACTACACAGGAGCTGTCAGCGGGAATGGAGGAGACAGCGGCTTCCACCGAGGAGATGACCGCGGCCATCCATGAAATCGACAGCAATGTCGGGGCGATTTCGGAGAAGGCGAAGTCAGGAGCGGCAGGAGCGGTTGAGATTGCAGACCGGGCGCTGTCGATGCGCGAAGAGACGCAGAAGTCGGCGGATCATGCGAAAGGGCTGTACACATCGGTCCGCGGCAAGATGGAACAAGCGATCGAAGACTCCGCACAGATCGAGCGGATCAACGAATTGGCGAAGACGATTATGGAGATTACCGCACAGACCAATCTGCTGTCGCTGAATGCGGGGATTGAAGCGGCCCGGGCGGGAGATGCGGGCAGAGGCTTCGCGGTCGTCGCCGGTGAAATCCGGAAGCTGGCCGAGAGATCGGCGCAGACGGCATCCGGCATCACGGAAATCGTGAGCGGCGTTCATACCTCGGTGGATCAGATGCGCGGAAGCTCAGAGGAGCTGCTGTCCTTCATCGACCAAAATGTGCTCACCGATTACGACAACTTCCTGGAGGTTAGCGAAAAATATACGGACGACGCCGAAATGGTCAGAAATCTGATGGAGGACTTCCAGAGCTCTGCCGGCCACCTGAGCGAGACGGTGTCCGCCATTACGATCGCCATTAACGAAGTGGCGGCGACGATCTCGGAAAGTGCGGCGGGCGTGCACGACATTGCGGAGCGTACATCTGATATCGTCGAGAAGACCTTCAAAGAGGCCGAAATGGCGGATGAAAATACGGTGAGCGCCAAAGAACTGCAGCGCCTGGTAGAGCAGTTCAAGCTGTAGAATGGATTAATAGGGGAGGCACCGGCAGCCGCTGGGGATGCCTCCCCGTTTTATATGAGCAATGAAAATATATCTTGCATTTCAGTCGTAATGGGTGTATATTCTTAATTACGGTAATTGTTGCCGTGATTACATAATTTGCGGTCGTGGCGGAATTGGCAGACGCGCACGGTTCAGGTCCGTGTGGGCTAACCCCCCGTGGAGGTTCGAGTCCTCTCGACCGCATTAACCCTTCAAGTACACAGGTTCTGAAATGGCTTTTACAGCATTTAGAGCCTGTTTTTTATGGGTAGATAGCTTAGGATATTGCTAATCCCCTTGGGCGGGACTCTCCCCGCAAAGTGAAGAGAATACTCCTAGAATGAAGAATCCTAATCAGCCGGGATTCTTTTTTTTGTTGTCTGTGCCGCCT
>RCUO01000979.1_pt1 | contig 11802 bp, 12 predicted proteins | sample 2166161 | NCBI WGS metagenome assembly RCUO01 (sample SAMN09932617, study PRJNA488358) | compost metagenome | feature: garden; material: soil; isolation source: compost soil in cyclohexanecarbonitrile-enriched culture | place: Germany: Experimental Botanical Garden Goettingen | collected 2016-01-27 | reverse complement strand
GCTGCTGCCGCGGTACATCTCACTGTAGAATCGTCCGTCTTTGATAAAAATAACACGGTGGCAGAAGCTGGCCGCCACCGCATCATGCGTAACCATCAGCACGGTGGCTCCTTCCGCTTCATTCACCTCAGCCAGCAGGCCCATAACTTCACCTGCGGTTTTGGAGTCCAGGCTGCCCGTCGGCTCATCAGCCAGAATCAGCGACGGGCGGTGGATCATCGCCCTGGCAATTGCCACCCGCTGTGTCTGGCCTCCGGACAGCTCAAAGGTCCGTTTCTCCAGCAGCTGCAGGATATCCAGTCTGGCCGCCGCCTCCTGCAGCCGGTGCTCCATTTCCGGAACCGGTACTCCGGCCAGGGTTAGCGGGAGAATAATGTTCTCTCCGGCGGTGAGTGTATCCAGCAGATTGAACTGCTGAAAGACGAAGCCCAGCTCCTTGCGTCTGAACAAAGCCTTCGCATTACGGTCCAGCTTATTCGGATCACGTCCGCCGATCATAACTTCACCCGAGGTAGGCTCATCGATAGTGGCGATGACGTTGAGCAGTGTTGTTTTGCCGCTGCCGGAAGGTCCCATTATACCGACGAACTCCCCTTTCTCTACAGCAAAGCGGATATGGTTCAGCGCCTGGGTCGATACCTTGCCCTCATATATTTTGGATAGATTGTGTACGTCTAACAGGGGCAAGTGCTTCCGCTCCTTACGTCTTTTAGATTGGTTTTATTATACAAAGTGTTAACACCCGGTGCTATTTCTGAAACTTACAGTCACCTTACATTATTGTAAGCAAGCAAGGGTTGACATTCTCAGCTGAGCCGCCTATATTTATATGCATGAGCATGCATTTATTAATTAGCGGATAATAATTACCCTTCCGTTTACATACAGCATGCCAAATTCAGGCACTCTGCCAAGGAGAGATACAAATGAAGGACTTGTTCACCCCGTATGAATTAAAGGATTTGAAGCTGAAGAACCGCGTAGTTCTGCCTCCTATGTGCCAGTATTCTGTAACGGCAAAGGACGGAATTGCTACAGACTGGCATTATAACCACTATGTAAGCCGTGCCGTCGGCGGCACCGGACTGATTATTATAGAAATGACCGATATCGAGCCTGACGGCCGTATTACGGATTATGATCTGGGCATCTGGTCAGATGAGCACATCCCTGCCCTTGCCCGGATTGTTGACGCCTGCCACGCCTATGGCGCGAAAGTCGGCATCCAGATTGCCCATGCCGGACGCAAGGCTGAAGATGCTGCTGTTCCCGTATCCTCTTCCCCTATTCCGTTCGATGATAAATCCAAGACCCCCCGCGAGCTGTCAACAGCGGAAGTGAAGGATATGGTCGGCAAATTCCAGGCTGGTGTACAACGTGCCGTAAAGGCCGGCTTCGATGTCATCGAGCTGCACGGCGCCCACGGCTATCTGATTCACCAGTTCCATTCGCCGCTCACCAACCGCAGAACTGATGAATACGGACAGGATCTCACCTTGTTCGGCAAAGAGGTAATCGCTGCCGTGAAGCAGGAAATGCCTGAAGGCATGCCGCTCATTATGCGCATCTCCGCCCAGGAATACGTTGAGGGCGGCTACGGCCTTACAGAAAGCCTGAATATCGGTGCAGCCTATAAGGAAGCCGGAGCGGATATTTTCCATATCAGCGCCGGCGGAGAAGGGGCCATTGCCGCTTCGGGCAGACCGGGTACTCATGCCGCTTATCAGGTGCCGCTGGCCCGGGCATTCAAGCAGGAACTGAATGTTCCCGTTATTGCTGTAGGCCGGCTTGATGAAGCCACACTGGCCAATGCGGTTATCGGCAATGAAGAGGCGGATCTGGTAGCTGTCGGACGCGGCATGCTCAGAAATCCTTACTGGACGCTGGAAGCAGGCGTACAGCTGGGCAAGGATGCAGGCATTCCAAAGCAGTATACCTTCGGATTTCCCCGGGTTAACAACTAAACCGTCAGATAAGAGCTTAGAGTAATGGATCGTGCAGCTTTCAGGCTGGCCGGCTTCTTTTCTCGCAACCGCCGGGGTGATAATGGTATAATGGATTTTAACTAATTTCATGCGCCGGCATGCACCGGGAGAGGATTATGCAGATGAAGAAGAATCTGGAGGATGACCTGATTACCAGCTGGTTGTCTCTGACCCATATACAGATGAATGTAGCGAATGAGCTGGAAGCTCGGCTGCAGGAGAACTTTCAGCTGTCGCTCAAGGAGTTTTACCTGCTGCTCTTTCTGTCCGAGGCACCGGAGAAGAAGCTGCGGCTGCAGCAGCTGGAGTCCATGGTCGGCCTCAGCCAGAGCGCGGTTTCGCGCCTGGTCAGCCGTTTCGAGGCCAAGGGCTGCGGAGCACTGGAGCGGAAGAATTGTGACAGCGACCGCCGGAGCATCTATACCTCGCTGACAGCGATCGGTCAGAGCAAGGTGGACCGGGCGCGGGTAACCGTAAGCGAGGTGCTGGCAGAGGCATTTCCCCATAGCGAAGCTGCGCAGCTGCTGGAGCAGCTTGCACGGCTGGGGCAGCAGCAATAGTCTGCTGTCGCCTTAAGTGGGGCATTTCCGGCCCGCCCGTCATAAAAACAACCCCCGTTGTACCATATTGGTCAGCGGGGGTCTTTGTTATGCAGTGTGGTCTGTTAACACCCTCAGGCGCTCAATTTCTCCGTTGTAAAGTCCCGCTGTCTTGTCTTCTAATCAGTTTGACTAGTCATCTGAATCATAAGCTGTCACCTATCCGCCCGCTACAACATACAACGTATAAGAAATGATAAACCCGGAGGTGTGTGTATGCTGTTTGCCCTGATGCAGCTGCTTGGCGGCATAATTCTGTCTGTAGGCTGGATTCCGCAGATTATGCAGATCATCAGAACCAAATCGGTCGCTGACCTCAGCCTGAACGCCTATCTGCTAATGCTGCTGGGCATCGGACTGATGGAGGCTTATGCACTCAGGCTGGCCGCTGACGGGACGGGACTGGCTTTTCTCATCACCAATACGTTATCGCTGGCTGTTGTCTCTATTGTTGTGCTGCTGATTCTGCGCTACCGGCTGCCCCGGAGCCCGAAAAAATAATCCGTACCGCCGTACCCTGCCCAGCCTCGGAGGAAATCTCCGCCTTATGCCCCAGCTTGCCGCAGATCTGCTTCACCAGATACAGCCCCATCCCTGTAGATTCCTGAAACGTACGCCCGTTCACTCCGGTAAAATAAGCATCAAACACCCGCGGCAGGTCACCGGGCGGAATGCCCACCCCTTCATCGCGCACCTCAAGCACCACCTGCCCCTGCTCTGCAGTATACCCGTGAAAATGGACGAATCTCCCCTCCTCAACCGTGTACCTGAGCGCATTAGTTATCAGCTGGGTCAACACAAAGCCAAGCCACTTCTCGTCTGAAGTAATCGTGAGCCCGCTCTCTATGCTGATTGACGGGAAGACGCGCTTGCGGATAAACAATCTTTTCTGCTCGGAGGTCACGCTGCGCACCACCTCTTCCAGCTTCAGCTGCTCTACGTAAAAATCATGCTCGAACGTATCCAGCCTTGCAGTATACAGCACGGTATCCAGCCCCTTCTTCAGCCGGTCCAGCTCATCGCTGATTGCCGTAAACGGCGGGCCATCCTTATCCTGGATAATCAGATGAATGACTGACAACGGCGTCTTCATGCTGTGCACCCACTGGTTGATGAAATGAATATGCTCCTCCAGCTTGTGGCGGTAGCTGTGCAGATCGTTCTGGTAGAGCCGGAACTGCCGGGTCAGCAGCTTGCGCAGACTGTCAGCGAGCGGCGAGCTTTGGACCGGCCCCCCTGATTCGTTCAGCGAGCCCGGCGGAGTCTGCAGACGTTCATAAAAGGTCCGGTTAGACAGATAACGGTAAGCTAAATAGGCCAGCAGCAGACAGGTGCTGAGCAGCGCCGCGTACAGGGTGACTTCCACTGCGCTGCCGCCGTCCAGGCGGTATACGAGCGAGATGATCAGCAGCTGGGCGAGATATATGATAATAAGCGGTGTCTGCTCCCGCAAAAACAGCTTCATCTATAATTCCCCCCAGTTCCCGGATAACCGGTAGCCCTGGCCGCGCACGGTTTGCAGACCCTCCTGGATGTCCAGCACCGCCAGCTTTTTGCGCACCCGGGTAACATAGACATTCAGGGTATTATCGTCGACAAAGGCCTGGTCGTCCCAGATTTTCTCCAGCAGCCGGTCGCGTGTAACGAGAGTACCGGCTTTTCGCATCAGCTCATCGAGAATTTTGGCTTCGGTATGGCTGAGCTCGATTCTGGCGCTGCCGCGTGAGAGGACAAGCCGCTCGGCATCAAGCGTCAGCCCGGACACACTCAGGCCGCGCTCGTTCCCGCCTGCAGCATAGGAGCCGTATGCCCGGCGGAGATGGCTTTTGATTTTGGCAAAAGCAATTTCATAGTCAAACGGCTTCGTGATATAATCATCCGCCCCGTTCTCCAGCGCCATGACCTGATCCATCTTGCCGTCGCGGGCAGAGATGAACAGTACCGGACAAGTGGAGATTCCCCGGATCTGGCGGCACCAGTAGTACCCGTCGAACTTGGGCAAATTGACGTCCAGCAGCACCAGGTGCGGGTCATACTGCTCAAATTCAGTTTTGACCGCTTCAAAATCCTGTGCGGCCCGGGTTTCGTAGCCGAATTTATGCAGATAATTCTGCAGCAGGGCAACGAGCCCCTGGTCATCTTCGATAATGAATATTTTAAACATAGAAGGCCTCCGGTCGCAGCCTTGGCTTCTGCCAAGGTGTTTGCCCATAATATATACAGTCCCGGCGGGCTAGTCAAATCTGGGATACACCGGCAGGCTGGCGGTAAGCGTGCTTGTCCGTAATGATCTCCTCACAAATCGATTTCTTTAAAGACAGACCTGCTCCGGCGGATCACTAGAATGAACAGCACCAGATTGATACCGGCCTGCAGCAGCAGAACCGCCGTTTCTGAAGGGAGCTCAAGGCTGTTCACTGCCCAATAGCCGGGTGAAGCATATTGGATGCCGGGAATATAGTTAAGAATCGAACACAGGGCATACAGCAGCAGCACAAGGACAACGGAAATGATCATGCTGAACTTCGTAGAACAGAGCAGCACGAGATGACACAGAAGCAGCATAAAGACATAAACTCCGATAATTTGTATAATTTCCGAGAGCAGGCTGTAATCGAATCTGACAGGCAGTGCGTAATCCGTACCATAAATAAACAGATAAAAGGCAATGACAGAGCTCATAAGATTTACAATACAAAACAGCGTTGCCATCGCAGTAACCGCCCAAAACTTTCCGTCCAGCACCTTGCTCCGGTCCGCCACCCTGGTGACCGCCAACAGCAGTTGCCCTTCTGTCCTTTCACCGGCGAGCAGGCCTGCTGACAAAAACAGCAGGACAAACAGCGGTACTCCGAATATAAATACAATGGCCCACATGGAAGAAGCGAAATTTACAACGGAGAAGCCGTCCAGCGTTACACTTACAAAGCTCCATTTGAATCTGAGCGCCATGGCATACATGAACGAAAGCAGATTAATGAACAACAGCACCGCTATCACTTTTTTCCTCATTAGCTTATACAGCTCTATTTTCATCAACTCATAGCGGCTCATGGGCGTTCAGGCCTTTCTTGGAATAATTTATCAAGGGAATCATCAGAAATCTCAATATCGTTAATTTCGAGGCCGGCCTGCAAAAAATCTTCAAATAATGTATTGTACCGCAAATTTCCCGAATTAAAAGTCATATGATCTTCAGCGAGCAGCAGCAGATTCTCATACTTGTTATGAAAAAGAGCCAGTTGGGCCGGCTCTGCCTTCCGGAAGGAAAATTTGATTTGTTTATGCTCATTTTTCTGGTATTCGCTTAATCTCCCTTCATTCAGCACCAGATACCTGCTGCAAAGATCCTGAATTTCCGCAAGCTGGTGGCTGGACATGAGTACGGTCATTTTTTTATCACGGGTCAATGTAAAAAGATACTCTTTAAACGCCTTGATCCCGACCGGGTCCAGGCCCACAAACGGTTCATCCAGTATCAGCAGCTTGGGCTCAGAAATGATCGCCAGTGCCAGGCCCAACCTTTGCTTCATGCCGAATGAAAACGCCGAGACCTTCTGCCTGCTGTCTTTTAGCCCGACGAAGGCCAGGGTTTCCTTAATCTTTGACTTCATCTCATCGTCTGCCGGCCTGCCGCTGTATCGCCAATGAATCCCTATATTTTCTGAAGCACTTAAATGATCGTATAATCTGCACTCTATAAGATAGCCCAAATCATCCATCATTATGGGATTATTTACATATTCTGCGTTGTCCAGAAAGCGGATAGTGCCCTGATCAAATTGAAGGAGCCCCAGAAGCCCTTTCATCAATGTGGTCTTGCCGGCACCGTTCTTTCCGATCAAGCCTACAATCTCCCCTTCTTCCAGCTGAAAAGAGGCTCTGTCCAGTATACGGTTTGCTCCAAAATGCTTGACTGCGTTCTCTACACTCAAAACTGTCCCCATAGCTCCACACTTCCGTTCCTTTGATGAATCATTTATCGTAAGCTAAAAATACCACAATGGCTCCGCTGATCTCTCCCGGTTGTCGTAACCTGCCTGGTTATTGTAGTCGTTTGCAGATTTAGCCCACATTCAGCAGAACACTTACTTTAAAATGAGGATAGGTGTAGTCAAGGTTGACCGTTCCGTCAAGCTTTTGTACATACATTTTTATAATATCAACACCGCTGCCTTTGACTGACCCTGCCCGTTTGCTGGAGTGGTAATCACCCGAATTTGAGATGCTGACTTTATCAGCCGTGTTGATCACCCGGATCAGCAGGGTATTGTTGTAATATCTTATCTGCAGGTCGATCCACCGCTCCTGCCCTTTGCCCAGCCGCATTACGCCTTCCAGCGCGTTATCCAGCATGTTGCCGATAATCAGCGACAGCCCTACCTCCATCCCGTCCAGCACAAGATCCTGCGGAATCAGGATTTTCCGGTGTACCTCAATGCCCTGTTTCTCGGCAAAGCCGATTTTTTCGTTGCAGATCGCATCCAGAACCGCATGCCCTGTAGACACCCCGCTGACTGTAAAAGCAGCCTCGATAACGGTGTCCAGATATTGGCTTGCATCCTGCAGCGGTTGGCCGCTCAGCAGCCCGCGGACAGTGACGAGAATATTCTTCATATCATGCCTTAAATACTGCAGCTCCTGCTGTTTTTGCTGAAGCTTTTCATACTCCAGAATCTGCTTCTCAATGACCTCATTGCGGGCCATCTGATTGATGTAATACAGCAATTTCCGGTATACATACAGCACGGCAATATTAACCGTCAGCAGGCCCAGCATGACCATCACGGCATGGCCGCTGACCTTGATATCCTCAATCGACATTTTCCCGGCTTCCCCGGCCAGTGCCGCAATCAGAATTACTAGGGAGCAGACCGGAATGACGGATAGTACGAGCCAGTCCCGGGAAGACAGTGTAATTAGACTGCTGCTTCTAAATACAAACAGCATCCTGACTAGAATAAGTGTACAGAGCAGCACAACTCCCATCTGCACAACATTAACGATCCCGCCATTGATAACAGGCTTCAGGAGCCCGCTCACAAAGATAATGATCATTTCAATTGAAGCAGTAAATACGGTATAAAATACTGCTGCGAACAGCTTCTCTGCTTGTTTTCCATAAAAACAGAAAGCCAAAACAATGAAATGGATCAGGATCGACAGCAGTATCTTTTCCGTTACCGTAATGTAACTCCCCAGAAAAGCCTTTATTAATAACAGGCCGGAAATAAGCATCAGAATATTTTTGATCCCGGTTTTTTTCCGAAAAAAGATGCATACGTACAAATAAAGAGAATATCCCTGCGAAATGTAAACCATCAGAAAAAATAGCAGCAACAGCAGCAGCTGGCTGGGGCCGAAATCCGACATTTCTGCCATTAAATCAGCCTCTTCTCAATAAAACGGTGATATTCCTGCATAAATTGTTCCCGCCTTCCGCGGCTTACAGGAACAATGTCCCTGTTCGACATTACAATTTCTGTGCTGTTCAGGGAACGGATACTATTCATATTTACCAGATATCCCGTATGTACTCTTGAGAAATAATAGGGCTGCATCTCCTGCTCCAGATTACTGAGCTTGCCATAGCAGGTCACTTCCCCGCTGTCCGTAATGATTCGCAGCTTACGCCCGCTCTCCATAGTGATATAATGAATTTCTTTAATCCGCAGCTGATAGGTTACATTCTTGGACGAAAAAGTAATCAGATTGCTGTTATTCAGGATATAATCAAACGCCTGGCAGACACTACGGTTAAGCTCATCAAATACGACTGGCTTGGAAATATAGCGGAAGGGATGTACCTCAAAGCTCTCTTTCATATAGGAATCATGACTGGTCACATAAATGATCAGCACATCCGGATCGACGGCTCTGATCCTTCTGGCAACGGCAATTCCATTCATGTCCGGCATCTCGATGTCCAGCATGATAATGTGGTATTTCTCCAGTCCCCTGCTGAAGTGTTCCATGAAAGACAAGGGATGCTGATAGACCTCAACCTGGGCCTGAACGGCGCTCATTGATTCAAAAATCTTATAAATTTGACTTTCCAGTAAAGATGCATGCTTTAGGCTATCATCACAGATCGCAATGTTTAACTCCATTTTTAAGTGCCCTTCCCTTTACATTTATATCCTTTTGACTGCTCTATTCTATAGCAAATCCTGGGCTATGCAGCTCTCATTTACGAACATTTCAGCACAAAGTAAAACAGCCGCCCCTCCGGTCAATCCGGCGGTACGGCTGTTACAATTCCCTCTATGATTCTTTGGCTGCTGCTTATCTGCCGTCCAGCAGATTGCCCAGGCCGCCAAGAATACTGCCTTCCTCCTTGCGGCCGGAGCCGCCTGCTGCCGACAGGATGCGGTCAGCCATCCGGCTGAACGGCAGCGACTGCACCCAGACCTTACCCGGTCCGCGCAGGGTTGCAAAGAACAGGCCCTCGCCGCCAAACAGCGCGGTTTTGACTCCTTTTACAAATTCAATATTGTAATCCACAGAAGAGGTCATCGCTACAAGACAGCCTGTATCCAGCTTGATTGTCTCCCCCGGCTGCAGCGTCCGCTCCAGCACATGACCGCCGGAATGGACGAAGGCAAGGCCGTCTCCCTCCAGCTTTTGCATAATGAAGCCTTCCCCGCCGAAAAAACCTACGCCCAGCTTGCGCTGAAATTCGATGCCTACCGATACGCCCTTCGCCGCACACAGGAATGAATCCTTCTGGCAGATCACCTTACCTGAGTACTGCTGCAGATCAAGCGGAATGATTTTACCCGGATAAGGGGCAGCGAAGGTAACATTCTTCCGGCCGTAATGCCCGCTGTGTGTAAATACTGTCATAAACAGGCTCTCGCCGGTCAGCACCCGCTTGCCTGCGCCCATAAGCTTGCCCATCAGCCCGCTGCCCTGCCGGGAGCCGGAGCCGTCACCGAAAATCGTCTCCATCGTTATTTCAGGGTCCATCATCATAAAGCTTCCGGCTTCGGCAACTACGCTCTCACCTGGATCAAGCTGTACCTCCACACACTGGATTTCTTCGCCCATGATCACATAATCAATTTCGTGTGCACTCATTCCTGCAGCCTCCCAAAGGTTAATAATGCATATGTATTCGCGTCTCTGCGCTTCCATGATGTTTCGAATGAGGTATATACGCTCTGCCCGCAGCAGCGGTTTCAATCTTCAAGGTACAATAAATAAAGGCCAGCATAGATGCATGTCTGCATCCAGCCTGGCCTTTGATCTTGAACCCCGCGGTACGGGGTTAACTTTGCGCTAATCACGCTACTGTACTATCCTGCGGCTTACTCAGCTGCGGCTGAAGCTTCGGTACTTTGTTCAGCTTCGGTTTGCCCAGTGTTGTAGTCAAGGTAATAACATAGCCGGCTACTACTACGGCCATTACAGTATACAGCGTCTCTTTGAGCGGCATGTATATAAGAGACAATGCCAGCACAATAACATCCATAAGGATAAAGACGGTACCTACCTTAATTCCCTTCCATTCACTGATCAGCAGCGATAAAATATCGTCTCCGCCGCTCGCACCGCCGCCGCGCAGGATCATTCCCGCTCCAAGACCTGTCAGTACGCCGGATAACAATGCCGCAAGCGGCAGATTATCCTGCAAGTCGATCACCCATCCGGAATAGCGTTCCATCAGCCCGTAGAACAGTGTAAAGGCTATTACTGAGATGACGGTGTTCATTACGAACGATTTTCCTTTGAAAATGATTGCGATTATAAGTACTGGAATGTCTAATAGCAGAGTGGATATAGATGGTGAAATGCCTAGTACGTATTTGCCGAGCAGTGCCAGGCCGACGAACCCGCCCTCGGTCAAATGATTCTGATAATTAATGTGATAATAAGTAAAGGCTAACAGCAAAGTTCCGGACAAAATAACGGTGAGTCGTAACGGCAGCTTCATACCGTTGTTGTGATTCCTCATACAGGTCTCCCCTTATCGTAGTTGGCGGCTCAGACGTCGCTTAAGCCTCTACGGGGGGGCATGCCAGAGGAGCTTTTCCTTCGCATACAATACTCCCTTCCCAAGTGAGAGGCGGCTTCGTCAATTACAACGTTTCGCACCTTCGACAGGGAAGCTAAGTATAAGACAGATCATAACGTTTCCAAATCGTCCTTTGGGGATTCGTCCTTCGGGGACACATGGTATCCTGATCCTTTCTCTAATTTGATAACTTCTGAATAGATTATACCACGCGGCAGGCTGTCTCTAAACAGGTTTCCAGTAAAAACATCACGAATCATGTAAATTTTACGCTTCATTCATGTAAAATCTGCATTCAGCCCTGATTCCGCAGCAGACGATTGACCGTTTCACGCCGGACTCCGATCAATTGTCCGATTTCCTCCTGGGTCAGCAAATCTGTAAGCTGTGCACCGTAAGCGTAATCCTTCATCCAGCGGTTCAGCAGCTCCATCCGTTCAGCCGGCGAGCCGACGGTAAGGTGATCCAGCCGTGTCTGCATGAACCGGACCTTCTCCTGAAGCAGCAGCGCAATCTCCATCACTTTATCCGGATTCTCGCGCAGCTCCCGGTACCACTCCGCAGCCGGAACGACCTCAATTTCACTTTTTATCATGGCAACAGCCGTTCCATGCGCCTCCTTCGGCGAAATGAGGGAATGATGGGGAACGGTCTCACCGGGATACAGCAGGTTAAACAATACCATATTCCCGTTTTCATGCAGTCTTGTTACTTTGAACAGCCCGCTCTTGACCTTATATAGATAATCGCAGCTGTCTCCCTGACGGAACAAGACTTCCCCTCTGTGCAGAATCATTTCGCTCTCTCCTTTAACTTCTGTTTATATATATTATTAATTATACAGAATTACACCTCAAAATTGCAGCGAAATCGAAAGAACAAATCCACCCGAAGGGTGGATCTATATATAGAGTACTTAAGAACCTAATTTGCTGACTTCTAGCAGCTGCTTAACTTTAATTTGGTCTTACCCACTTAAGGAGTTCATTGTTCTTGGCAGCTGGCAGCTGTATTGAAATAGCGAATATAGGCACATACCCTGGCCTAATGTATACGAAAAACCGAATACAATAGGCCACTAAGAGGGCAAACTAGCCAAATGTATGCGAAAAAACGAATACATTTTGCCACCATAAGGGCAAACTAGCCAAATGTATGCGAAAAAACGAATACATTCTGCCACCATAAGGGCAAACTGGCC
>RCUO01000978.1_pt1 | contig 11826 bp, 7 predicted proteins | sample 2166161 | NCBI WGS metagenome assembly RCUO01 (sample SAMN09932617, study PRJNA488358) | compost metagenome | feature: garden; material: soil; isolation source: compost soil in cyclohexanecarbonitrile-enriched culture | place: Germany: Experimental Botanical Garden Goettingen | collected 2016-01-27 | reverse complement strand
CCGTATTCTGGGTGATGTATGAATTCATGGTCGGCTTCAAGCATTACGAATTAACAAGCTCCAGTAAGCTGGCCCGGCACAACGCACAGGGTCAGGCGGAGAAAGAAAAGAAAGGGGAGCGAAGCTATGCCGTACAGTGACGGACTCAACATAATGACGACCGGCCTCAGTTGGCCATCGCTGCAGCCCGGCGGGCTCAACACGTATTTCAAATCCGTTTGCGAGCAGCTCTCCTCACGCAATCAGGTGCATGCGCTGATCTGCAGCCAGGAGACGCCTTCCACTCCCAAAGAACTGATCATTCATAACGCCGGCGATCCCAAAGAGACCATCTGGAAGCGCAAGGATGCATTCCAGCGCAAAGCAGCGGATCTGATGGGAAACGGCAGCGGGCGTATTGATATCCTATACTCACATTTCGCCCCATACGGCATTGGGCCGGCGATGGAAGCGAAGAAGCGGGGCATTCCGGTGATCATGACCTTTCACGGTCCGTGGAATGAAGAGATGAAGATCGAAGGCCAGGGCATCAAGCACCGGGTCAAGACGACCATCGCCAAATCGATTGAACGCAAAGCTTATAAGCTGGCGGATAAATTCATCGTACTCAGTGAGTACTTCCGCGACATGCTGCACACGCTGCACGGTGTACCGCTGCACAAGATCATCGTCATTCCGGGAGCAGCGAATGTAGAACGCTTTGTTCCGGCGAGCAACCGGCTGGCCGTTCGACGGACGCTGAATCTGCCGGAGGGGGCAACAACAGTGCTGACCGTACGGCGGCTGATGAACCGTATGGGACTGCTCCAGCTGCTGGATGCCTGGAAGCAGGTCACCGAACGCTTCCCGAATGCGATTCTGCTAATCGGAGGCAAAGGGCCGCTGCGCGGTGAACTGGAAGAAAAAATCGCCGATTACGGCCTTGGCAACAAGGTCCGGCTGCTCGGATATATTCCCGATCATCAGCTGGCCTCCTATTATCAGGCAGCCGATATGTTCGTGGTTCCCTCGCAGGCGCTGGAAGGCTTCGGCCTGATCACAGTTGAAGCTCTTGCTTCCGGTCTTCCGGTGATGGCCACGCCGGTAGGCGGTAACAAAGAAATTTTGCAGGGCTTCCGCCCGGAGCTGCTGTTCAAGAGTGCGGCCAGCGATGATATGGCGGAAGGCATGATTCATATGCTAAGCAACCGCAAGCTGCTTCCGAGCCGCGACGAATGCCGTAATCATGTGCTGGAGAAATACACCTGGGAGCATGTGGGTGACCGAGTGGAATCCGTATTCCTTGAAACTTTGGGAAAGGGTGTGGCCGCAGGATGCTAAAAGTCGCTTACATTGATCACACCGCGAAGTGGAGCGGCGGAGAGGTTGCTCTTTTCAACATTCTAACCAATATCGGTGAACAGATTGAGCCGCTGGTGATCCTGGCGGAAGAAGGAACACTTGCTGACCGGCTCCGTGAGAAAGGGATCGATGTCCGCATTATCCCGCTGGATGAGAGCATCCGCAGCCGCGGCAGAAACGCTGTCAACCTCGGCGCTCCGGCAGCAGCCCTTAAGCTGCTGGCTTATGGACGCAAACTGGCGCCGCTGCTCAAGCAGGAGAAAGTGGATTGTGTGCACACCAATTCCTTGAAGTCGGCGTTTTACGGCGCAGTTGCCGCTAAAAAAGCAGGAGTGCCGCTGATCTGGCATATCCGGGACCATATCGGAGCCCCGTACCTGAAGCCGGTTGTCGCCAAGGCTATCCGGCTGCTGTCACGCCTGCTCCCGAACGGCGTAATCGCCAACTCCCACTCTACGCTGAATGCGCTGGAGCTGCCCCGTACTAAGAAAACCCTCGTCGTTTATTCTGCTTTTGCCAAAGCAATCGGCGAAGGGATCGGTAAACGGGATCAGAAGGATTTCAACGTGCTGCTGGTAGGGCGGCTGGCGCACTGGAAAGGCCAGCATGTCGTGCTGGAAGCAGCGAAGGCGTTTAAACAGGATAGCCGGGTCAAGTTCTGGCTGGCCGGCGACGCGCTTTTCGGAGAAGAGGAATACAAGCAGGAATTAATCCGCAAGATGCAGCAGGATGATCTGAGCAATGTCAGTCTGCTGGGGCATGTGGATGATATACAAGGCCTGATGAATAAAGCGGATTTGCTGATACACACGTCGATCACCCCTGAGCCGTTTGGCCAGGTTATCGTCGAAGGCATGGCGGCTGGACTGCCGGTGATCGCCTCCAATGAAGGCGGACCGGTAGAGATTGTGGTTCCCGGTGTAACGGGACTGCTGATCCAGCCTGGGGACCCAGTCGTACTTGCAGACTCTATCACCTGGATGCTGAACCATCCTGAAGAGCGAAGACGGATGGCGGATAGCGGTATGAAACGGGTGAAAGAGCATTTTGTTATCGAGAATACGGTCAAGGACATCGTTGATTACTACAAAGGTTTGCTCGCGGCAACCTGACCGTATGTAAGCCAAGAGCTTCAAGCTCAATCAGGAACCAATACATCCATACGTTCACTACTTGATGATGCTGCTCCATAAAACTTTGAGGATGATTCACATGAAAATTGCGATAGCGCACGATTACTTAATCCAAATGGGCGGGGCGGAAAGAGTAGTGGAAGTATTCCACCACATGTATCCGGATGCTCCGATCTTCACGACGGTTTTTAACGGAAGCCGCCTAACCGACAACCTCAAAGATGCGGATATCCGGGCCTCCTGGCTGCAAAAAATCCCGGGAGTGAAGACCAATTTCAAAGGGGTGCTGCCGCTTTATCCCATGGCCATCCGAGATCTGGACTTTCGCGGATATGACATTGTCCTGAGTTCCAGCAGTGCTTTTATGAAAAGCATTCAGGTGCCCGAATCGACGTTTCATCTGTGCTACTGCCATACGCCAATGCGCTTCGCCTGGGATTATGACACATACATGGAGCGGCAATCGAATTCCGGACTGTTCAAAAGACTGCTCAAGGTCTACATGCAGCGGCTCAAAACCTGGGACCAGCGGACATCCAAAAATGTGAACCAGTTCGTAGCCAACTCTTCCGTAGTGAAGAAGCGGATTCAGAACTATTATCACCGGGATGCCGATGTGATTTTCCCGCCGATCAACACGGCCCGGTTCACCAGTTCAAATTCCATCGGCGACTATTACCTGATTGTCTCCCGGCTGGTCTCTTACAAGCGGATCGATCTTGCGGTGGAGGCCTTTAACCGAAATGGTCTTAAGCTCTACATCGTCGGCGACGGGCCGGACCGCAAGCGTCTGGAGGGCATGGCCAAGGACAATGTATCGTTTCTCGGACGGCTGGAAGATGGAGAGGTTACAGGCCTGATGTCGCAGTGCCGGGCGTTTATTTTTCCGGGAGAAGAGGATTTCGGAATTACGCCGCTGGAGGCGAATGCCGCAGGCAGACCGGTCATCGCTTATCAGGCCGGAGGGGCGCTGGATACTATCGTGCCATACGTCAACGGTGTATTTTTTCAGAACCAGGAAGTTGATGATTTACTGAAGGCCATCCACGAAGTGGAGTCCTACCCATGGGATATCGGTCAAATTATGGGCCATGCCCGCAAATTCGACGAACAGGCGTTTATGGTGCAGTTCAAGCAGTATGTAGAGCAAGCCTACGTTAATTTCCTAAAAGGAGGATGATTGTATGAAACTGGCAGTAATCGGTACCGGCTATGTCGGTCTTGTATCTGGCGTATGTTTTACACTTAACGGGAATCATGTCATCTGCGTCGATAAGGATGAGGAAAAAATCAGCAAGCTTAACCGGATGGAATCCCCCATCTATGAACCGGGTATCGAGGCATTGATTGAGATGAATCTCCGGGAGGGCAGATTATCCTTCTCTTCGGATCTTCAGGAATCGGTGCGCCGCTCAGATATCGTCATTCTGGCTGTAGGCACACCCTCTTTACCGGGTGGTGAAGCGGATTTAAGGTATATCGAAGGAGCCGCTACGGAGATTGCCCAGGCGATGGAAGGCTACAAAATCATCATGACCAAGTCGACTGTTCCGGTTGGCACGAATGAGAAAATCCGCAAGCTCATCGCTTCCCACACGAACCATCCCTTCGATATTGTCTCCGCTCCCGAGTTCCTGCGTGAAGGCTCTGCAATCCGCGACACCCTTCATCCGGACCGGATCGTTATCGGCCTCGATAATCCGCAGCTTGAGCCGACCATGCGCCAGCTTCATCAGGGCTTTACAGAAAATATCTTCGTAACGGATATCCGCAGTGCGGAAATGATCAAATATGCTTCGAATGCGTTTCTGGCGACAAAAATCTCCTTCATCAACGAGATTGCCAACATTTGCGAAAAAGTGGGAGCTGACGTGACCATGGTGGCGGAAGGCATGGGGATGGACCGGCGAATCGGCTCCTCGTTCCTGCAGGCCGGCATCGGCTACGGAGGCTCCTGTTTCCCGAAAGATACAAATGCGCTGATCCAGATTGCCGGCAACGTGGACTACGAGTTCAAGCTGCTGAAATCAGTGGTCGAGGTGAACAAGGACCAGCGGTTCATGATTATCTCCAAGCTGCATGAATCACTCGGCAGCCTGCGCGGCGCAGTTATCGGTATCTGGGGCCTGGCCTTCAAGCCTAACACCGATGATGTCCGTGAGGCTCCGGCCCGCGAGATAGTGGAAGCACTGGTAGCAGAGGGCGCCACAGTGAAGCTGTACGACCCGATCGCTGCCGCCAATTTCCGCGCACAATATGATCATCCGCAGCTGCGCTGGTGCGGCGTACCGGAGGAGGCTGCCGAAGGCAGCGATGCTATCTGCCTGCTGACCGACTGGGCGCAGTTCAAAGATATTGATCTGCATCACCTGGCCGGCACCATGCGCCGCCAGATCCTGATCGACGGCCGCAACTTGTACTCCAAGGAGCAGATTGAAGGCACGGGCCTTGAGTATCATTCTGTCGGCCGCCCGCAGATGGGCGGGCTTAGCGGATACTCTCCTGTTGCCGGCGCGGTATAAGCTTGTAGCTTGAAGTATGTACGTTTTTACGCTTGTAATTATCTCTTTCTTGCATAGTGCAAAACTCTGCTTAACTATAGCTCTTAATCTTTAGCTCTTAGTCTTTAGCTGCCGCTCAACCAAGCGGCAATTCCGGATCTTTAGCAGGGAGCCTTCCCTGCGTGAACAGCGAGCATAAGATGCTTTCGGAATGCTTGGCGGGCGAGCAAAGGTTCTTATAACTAAACTTTTATGAAATGGAACGGAGAGGAATTTTGGAGCTGGAGGAGCGGTAGCGTCCGCCTGAAAGCTTTCCGCAGGAAAGCTCGCTTCGGAAGCATATGCTGTCTTCGGATTTCTACCGCGGTCAGCGGATTAAATCAGGAAATCCGAAGACAACAGCGGCCGGAAGCCCAAATATTCCTTGCAGTGACTCTCATAAAAGTGCAATCACTTAGAATCTTGCGCAGCAATAAAGAATTCCATAGGAGCATCCTAGCATTCATCAGCGTGCAGCTCCCAATAACAATCCGAAATTTTAGCGTCACCACATACCAAGGAGGGGTTCCCCATGAAACTAGTACTTCTATCAGGCGGTTCAGGTAAACGGCTCTGGCCATTGTCCAATGACTCACGTTCCAAGCAATTTCTGAAGGTACTGGAAAGCCCGGCGGGCGAACCGGAATCCATGGTACAGCGGGTCTGGAGACAGCTGGAGGAAGCAGGGATGACGGGCTCGTCCTATCTGGCCACAGGCCGCAGTCAGGTGGAATCGATTCAGAGTCAGCTCGGCAGCCATGTGCCGATTATTGTGGAGCCGGAGCGCCGCGACACCTTCCCGGCCATTGCCCTGACAGCGGCTTATCTGTATTCCATCGCCGGTGTTTCCCCGGCAGAGACGGTAGCGATCCTTCCCGTCGATCCTTATGTGGAAGCTTCCTTCTTCGATACCGTAATCCGGCTGGAGCAGACGATGGAGGAGAGCGGCGCAAACCTGGCGCTGATGGGCGTAGTGCCTGAGCATGCGTCAGAGAAATACGGATACATTATTCCGACCAGTGCAGCGGCCGGGGAAGGCGGCTATCTGCAGGTGAGCCATTTCCAGGAGAAGCCTGACCGTGTACAGGCAGAAGAGCTGATCAGCAAGGGCGCCCTTTGGAACTGCGGCGTATTCGCTTTCCGCCTCGGTTATTTGCTGGATATTCTGCAGAGCAAAGGCCTGCCGCTTAATTACGAGGAGCTGCAGAAGCAGTATAAGCTGCTGGCATCCATCAGCTTTGATTATGAAGTGGTCGAAAAAGAGGAGAAAATTGTCGTACAGCCGTATGCCGGCTTCTGGAAGGATCTCGGCACCTGGAATACGCTGACTGAGGAAATGAGCAGTAATCTGGTCGGCAAAGGGGTAGTAACCTCTGATTCGGAGCGGACCTGCCTGATCAATGAGCTGGACATTCCGATTACAGTCATCGGGGCCAAGGACCTGATCATCGCTGCCAGCCCGGACGGAATTCTCGTCACTCATAAAGCGGAAAGCCCGCGTATTAAGGAAGTACTGAAGTCTCACGAACAAAGACCGATGTACGAGGAACGCCGCTGGGGTCATTACAAGGTAATCGACTATGTGAAGTACGATGAGGGAAATGAAGTGCTGACAAAGCGGATTTTTATCGAGCAGGGTAAAAATATCAGCTATCAGCTGCACCACAAGCGGAGTGAAATCTGGACCTTTGTCAGCGGGGAAGCCAGCATTGTCATCAATGAAAAAATGCATACGGTAAAAGCCGGTGATGTTGTCCGCATCCCTGAAGGCACTAAGCATGCCATCCTGGCACTGACAGATGTGGAGTTTATAGAGGTGCAGAGCGGGTCGGAGCTTGTGGAAGAGGATAACATCCGGATTACACTGGACTGGGAGGACATCGAGCTGCATCAGTTTATTTCATAGGTCTAATTAATCTATTTAACCAATTGTGAAAAGCGTGAAACGGGTACTAGGAACTATTTATTAAAAGTTCTTCATTTTTGCTATAAACCTACAACTTCATAGAGTCGATACTTACGGTAAGAGGGATAACACCTTCCAAAACGACAAAGGCAAACCTACTCGAAAGATAGGGACGCAAAGCTATAGGGCCTCTCCCAAGTGGCAGCCTGGCTACCGAAAGGAAGATAAATGTTGAAAGCTTACCGTAAGTCTCGTCTGTTGTCTGCCGTATTGTCCGTGGCCGTTTTATTGTCCGCTGTACCTATAGGATTAGGCGTTGTGCCGTCAAATGTGCAAGCAGCTTCCGTGACCGGAGCACCAGTGAATTCCAATGCTTCAGCAGAGGCGGTTAAGCTGCTGGACAAATTGTATGCTGTTTCCGGGAATGCAATTATTACAGGACAGCATGATTATTTTGAAAGTCCGGATGAGCTGAGCAACAAGCTGAAAGGAACAAGCGGACAGTACGCAGCGCTGCACGGCTATGAGCTGGGAGCGATCGGCGGACAGAGCGAGAGCGGAGTAGCTGCTCAGCGTAAGAACATCGTCTGGAGTGCCACTAACTGGCATAAAGCCGGCGGTATCGTAGCCATGACATTTCACCAGAGCCTGCCGGGCACCAAATACGAGTGGGGAAATGTGCAGAAGAACATCACGCAGGCAGAATTCAATAAATATGTTACACCCGGCACAACTGAATATAATGCCCTGATTACAGACCTTGACAAAGTAGCCGTATCTCTCAAAAGCTTGCGTGATGCAGGAGTTCCGATTCTTTGGAGACCTTATCATGAAATGAACGGCGGCTGGTTCTGGTGGGGGAAGAAAAACAATTTTGCCGCACTGTGGAATATCATGTATGACCGTTTTGTTAACGTTCATCAATTAAACAATTTACTGTGGGTATGGAATCCGAATGCTCCTAACTCCAACTCCGATCCGTATGAGCTCACCTATCCGGGTGCGGACAAAGTGGATGTGCTCGCAGTAGATATATATAATAACGACTTTTTGAATAAATACTATGACAGTCTGCTCAGTCTTGCCGCAGGTAAACCGATCGGTATCGGTGAAAATGGTGAGATGCCAAGCATAGCAAAGCTGAAGCTGTCCCAGCAAAAATATGCCTTCATGATGAACTGGGGAAAAATGCTGTATGAAAATAACAGTACAGATACCATCAAAAACTTCATGAATGACAGCTATACCCTGGGCCGTGATGAGTATAAGGCATGGGTTGCACCGGCACCGACCGCAACGCCGACAGTTAAACCAACAGCGACACCGACACCTGCTCCAACACCAACAGCGGCACCAACAGCAACACCAACGCCAGTACCGACGCCAACTGCGATAGCAAAGCCAATAGCAACACCGGTATCGGCTCCTGCTCTTCAGGAGCCGGCTGTTAACGGGCTTACCGGCGAATATTTTAAAAATATGACGTTGTCCGGGACACCGGTGCTTGTACGCAATGATGCACAGCTGAACTTCAGCTGGCGGCAGGGGGCTCCTGATCCTGTACTCCCGGTTGACGGATTTTCGATCCGCTGGAGCGGTCTGATCAAGCCGGCTTACAGTGAAACCTATCAGATCTTTACGAATTCCGATGATGGCATCCGTGTATGGATTAACGGTACATCAGTGATTGACAGCTGGATGAAGCAGAGCGGTACCGAGCGTACCGGAAGCATCACCCTGCAGGCAGGACAACTGTACGATATTAAAGTCGAGTATTATGAGAATGCCGGTGACGCCAGCGCCCGCCTGATGTGGCAGAGCCCAAGCCAGCCGAAGGTTGTTGTTCCTGAAAGTGCATTATTTGTAAAGAATACAGCTGCAAGTCAGACAGCGGCAGCAACACCGGCACCAACGCCAGTACCGACAGCAACACCGGCACCGACACCAGTGCCAACGCCAGTACCGACACCAGTGCCAACGCCAGTACCGACACCAGTGCCAACGCCAGTGCCGACACCAGTACCGACTCCGGTTCCAACAGCAGCACCGACAGCTGTACCGGTACAGGCTGCCAAGCCGGACCTGGCTCCGGATTCCGTACTGCAGGAGCCTTTAGTTAACGGGCTTAGCGGCGAATATTTTAAGAATATGACGCTGAGCGGTACTCCGGTGCTTGTACGCAATGATGATCAGCTCAACTTCAGCTGGCGGCAGGGGGCTCCAGATCCTGTACTGCCGGTTGACGGATTTTCGATCCGCTGGAGCGGTCAGATCAAGCCTGCCTATAGTGAAACTTATCAGTTTTTTACAAATTCAGATGACGGTATCCGTGTCTGGGTCAACGGCACATCAATCATTGACAGCTGGGTAAAGCAGAGCGGTACCGAGCGTACGGGAAGCATCACGCTGCAGGCAGGGCAATTGTATGACATCAAAGTAGAGTATTACGAGAATGCCGGAGATGCAAGTGTCCGCATGATGTGGCAGAGCCCGAGCCAGCCGAAGGTCGTTGTTCCTGCGAGCGCTTTGTTTGTAAAGAATGCGTCAGCAAGTCAGGCACCGACACCAACGCCGACACCTACAGCAGCGCCAACACCAACAGCGGCACCAACGCCGACACCTACAGCAGCACCAACGCCGACACCAACAGCAGCACCGACACCGGCACCAACAGCAGCACCGGCACCAACGCCAACACCAACACATGCAGCTAACGGGCTGCATGCAGAATATTTCAATAATGTTCAGCTGAGCGGTACTCCTGCACTGGTGAGAACTGATGCTGTACTGGACTTCAACTGGCGTCAGGGTACACCGGATGAAGCAATCGGCATTGATTTCTTCTCCGTACGCTGGAGCGGTCAGATTAAGCCGCTGTACAGTGAAACCTACAATATTTACACCACATCAGATGACGGTATCCGTGTCTGGATCGACGGCAATCTGATCATCGACAGCTGGGTGAAGCAGAGCGGAACCGAACGCGTAGGAAGCATCAGCCTGCAAGCCGGGCAATTATATGATATTAAAGTGGAATATTACGAGAACCAGGGGGATGCAAAGGCTAAGCTGATGTGGGAAAGTACCAGCCAAATCAAAACGGCTGTTCCTGCCAGTGCCTTGTTCCTGCCTTCCGCTTCCTGATCAGGCAACAGAGCGTGTTCAACTGAATTCACCGCCGTCACTGATGCTGGTAAAGCCGTTACAATACTAAATCCTCAAAGTCCATCTTAAGGGCCCTGCTTACCGGCAGGGCTACTAAGCTATAGTCCTCATCCGGGATGCCACCTAAGAATACTCCTGTCCAAGGGAGACATCTTGAGCACCTGTGCGGCTATGCGGCCCTAGAAAGGAGATAACATTGAACACTTACCGCAAGTACCGGCTGTATACTACTATTCTGCCTATTATCTTTATCCTTTCTTTGCTGCCCTGGTCCGAGGTGCGCAGTCTTCCGGTTGTCCATACCCCGGTAGCCCCGGCAGCAGAAATCACCCCGATTAATCCAGGTGCCTCCCGTGAAGCGGAGGAGCTGCTGAGCTATCTCACGGGTCTTAGCGGCAACGGAATGATCTCCGGGCAGCATGACTATCTGGAGAGTCCGGATGAATTCAATGAGAAGCTGAAGAAGATCAGCGGACAATCTGCTGTGCTGCATGGCTACGAGCTTGGAGCAATCGGTAATCAGCCGAAATCCCTTATTGCCCAGCAGCGCCAGTGGGTTACAGACAGTGCAATCCGATGGCATGAAGGCGGAGGCATTGTAGCCATGACCTTCCATCAGAACCTGCCCGGAACTACCGATGAATGGAAAAATGTACACATGACCCTTAGCCAGGAGAAATTCAATCCCTATGTAACTCCAGGCACGGAGCAATATAAGAAGCTGATTGCCGATATCGACGAAATTGCTGTCTACCTGAAACAGCTGCAGGAGGCCGGAGTTCCGGTGCTGTGGCGGCCTTACCATGAGATGAACGGGGGCTGGTTCTGGTGGGGGGAAAAGGATAATTTCGCCGAGCTCTGGGACATTATGTACCAACGGCTGGCCGTTACTCACGGGCTGAACAATTTACTGTGGGTATGGAATCCTAACGCGCCAAATGACTCTTCTGACGCTTATGAGCCTTATTTTCCCGGCATAGATAAAGTAGATGTTCTGGCCGCAGATATTTATAACGACGATTTCAAACAATCCTACTATGATAAGCTGCTGAAGCTGGCGGAAGGGAAGCCGATTGGAATCGGGGAGAGCGGAGAGCTTCCAGACCCTGTAACATTGTCTCAAACTCAAAGTAAATGGGTATATACGATGACATGGGGGAAAATGCTGACGGAGAACAATAATAATCAGAAAATCACCAGCTTTATGAGCAATAAATACATTGTTTCCCGGGATGATTATATTGTTGATCTGGCCAGCAAGGTGAAAACACTGGCAGCCAAGCAGCCCAAAGGATTAAGAGCGCAGTATTTCAATAATACCGACTTATCCGGTGGTGCCGATCTCATCCGCAATGACAGCAGGATTGATTTCAACTGGCATCAGAATTCGCCGGCAGTCGGAATCAATAAGGAGCTTTTCTCCGTCCGCTGGACCGGAACCATCAAACCTTTGTACAGTGAAAAATACACCTTTATCTCCTCCTCGGATGACGGAGTGCGCGTCTGGATCGGAGGAAGGCTGATTATCGACAGCTGGAAGAAGCAGAGCGGTACCAGCCGGGAGGGAAGTATTCTGCTGACTGCCGGAACCCCTTATGATATCAAGGTTGAGTATTATGAGGATCATGGTAATGCAAGCATCGGTTTGCAATGGAAGAGCGCCAGCCAGAAGCAGGGGGTAATTCCCCAGAGCGCATTAACTCCTCCGAAGTAATCTAACCCCGGAAGAAAGCGAGGACAA
>RCUO01000977.1_pt1 | contig 11838 bp, 8 predicted proteins | sample 2166161 | NCBI WGS metagenome assembly RCUO01 (sample SAMN09932617, study PRJNA488358) | compost metagenome | feature: garden; material: soil; isolation source: compost soil in cyclohexanecarbonitrile-enriched culture | place: Germany: Experimental Botanical Garden Goettingen | collected 2016-01-27 | reverse complement strand
TCTCTGAATGCTCACTCCCTCTGGAAGTTCCCCAGTATTTGAACCGGGTGACGCAGATGTCATGGGTTGTTCTGTTGCGTTATTCGTAGGCGCAGGTGTAGTAGCTTCTGCAGAAGGTGCTGTGGTTTCTACTTGAGCCGTTGGAGTAGCCACTTGAGTCTCATCCGCTGCTTTAGTGCATCCACTTAACAATACCGTACATGCACAAATACAACAAAGAATTGTAGCCCTGGTAAAACGTTGTGTTGTTCCTTTATTCGATCTCATCTTTTACCCCCGCATTTTAATGTATTCTTTTTTATATAGTGGACATAGTTTTACCTCTTATCTTCCTTTTATTCACCAGAATATGGCCATCTGAAAGCAACAGTTAGATAACAATTCATGAATATGTCAAAAAACCGCCCTGATTTAGATCAGTGGCGGTCTCCATGAAATGATGAGATAAATTAGATCCTATTAATTTACAATATGTGTGCCAGCCTGTTGGCTCATCGCAGCTTTCATATTTTCCGGATTAGTAATGATAACTCTACGTCCCTCCTTTTTCAAAAAGCTAAGACTTGCTTCAATTTTAGGCTGCATACTTCCAGCAGGAAAATGACCCTGCTCCGCATATACCATCATTTCTGCCGCTGTAACTTCTTCAAGAGCCTTCTGCTCAGGCGTACCGAAATTCACACATACCTGAGGAACTCCTGTTGTAATAATCAGCGATTCTGCATCGATCTGTTCGGCCAACAGACTTGTAGCAAAATCTTTGTCAATGACCGCATCGATACCTTCGTAGGTATTATTTTCGGTTTTGATCACAGGAATCCCGCCTCCGCCAACAGCGATCACCACATAACCCGTCTCAATGAGTGATTTAATGACGTCTTTTTCAACGATATCAATCGGCTTAGGCGATGGAACAACACGGCGGTAACCACGACCTGAATCCTCAATGATGACCCAATCTGGCTTGGCACGCTTCATCTCCTCTGCTTGCTCAAGCGTGAAGAAGGAGCCCACTGGTTTCGAGGGAGACTGAAAATTCGGATCATTTTTGCTAACCTCGACCTGAGTAATGACTGTGGCAACCTTTTTGTCTAATCTGCGGTGAATGAATTCATTTGTTAAGGCCTGCTGAATTAAATAGCCTATGCCCCCTTGCGTGCCCGCCACGCAATTGACCAGCGGAGTAACATCCATTCCAGTGACTTCCGAAGCCACCTCGCTTCGTCTCAGCTCGAATCCAACCTGTGGACCGTTGCCGTGAGTAACCACCACATCGTTGCCTGCTTGCACCAGATCAGCGATATTGACAGCAATTTCACGTACTGCCTCAGATTGATCCTCTATAGAATCGCGGCCATTGTCTTTCACCAATGAATTACCGCCAATGGCTACAACTATAAATTTACTCATTCCATTCCTCCTGACGGATCAGTTGATCCTCATTGATTAGCGTTTAAGGGCCAGCTGAAATTGTTCCTTCGCGGAGTGAAAATCCGGATTGGCAGGATTATAGCTGATAGCAATATCTATTTCTTGAATGGCCATTTCATGATCACCAAGTAAACCAAGTGACTGTGCCTTATGATGATGATATAAAGGATTGCTCGGATCGTTAGCAATTGCGTTCTCAATCGCCTCAACTGCCTCTTGATGCCGGCCAAGTGATCTCAAGCTGTTCGCCTTATGGAACGAGAAATCATACCGGGCAGGCTGCTGTTCCAGAAGCTGATCCATAACTTTGACCGCTTCCTCATGCCTGCCCAACTCTCTTAAATAATTGGATTTATGATAGCGGAAGAAGCTTTCGCCAGGATCGCGTTCTATCGCTTTGTCATACTCTGCTAACACTTGCTCGGATCGCTTCATCATTCGGTAGGCATTTGCGGTATAGAAATAGAAATCAAGGTCATCCGGTTCGATAGTAAGTGCCTGTTGATAGGCTGCCAAAGCTTCCTCATATCTCCCGAGTTCCCCTAAGAAGTATCCTTTATAGTAATAGAAGTCTGAATTATTACTGTCCTCTTGCATTGCATGTTCCATAACCAAACTTGCTTTCCGGAAATCCTCTGCCCGAGCTAGCTCTTGAGCGCGTTGAATACTTGGATGAATCGTTAGCTTTTCTTTATTGAGAATACGGATGACCCTCTCCTGACCCAGCTCTTCTGCATGCTGCAACGATGATTTTCCGTCACGATCCGGCAAATGAACATCCGCTCCAGCATCCACCAACAACTGAATAATATCGGAGTATAAACGGCCACCATTCCCGAGAATTACTGCCTCCAGCAAGGCAGACCATCCCAGATTGTTCATATGGTTAACTGCAACACCTGCTTCCAAGCATTTCTGAACAGTTCTTAGATACCCCTTCTCGCTGGAGGGAAGCAGTGTAGTTCCCCCAAAACGATTTACACTGGTTGTATCCGCACCTGCGGCAAGAGTTAAAGACAGAATCTCATGAAATCCATTGGCACCGGCACACAGGTAGGGTGATAACATAGTGATATCTCTTGCATTCACGTCACTGCCTGCTTCAATCAGCTTTTGAGCGAGAGGAATATGATTTTTTTGCGTTGCCGCCATCAGCGCAGTACGACCACTGGCATCCTTATGATGAACATCGGCACCACGAGCTAAAAGCTGTTCTACGGCAGCTAAATCCCCGCGATCCGCTGCTTGAATTAAATCTTCTGACAGAGTTTGATTAGTCATGGCTCTAGCTCTCCTATTTCTTTTTATCAATTATTTATTCGGATTGCAGCTTGTTCGCTGGGTCACGAAGGTCTGAAAAATGCTTATAAACAAATAATCCTGCAACCATCAAATAGGCGTATACGAACGGCATAAGTGAAGCTTGAGCAAATCCAACAGTCGGCGCGTGAATGATCCCAAATAAAGATAGGCCAGACGCGATTACAGCAAAGACAGCAGCCCGCAGTGGTTTATTCAGGATAGAGAAAATAGTGATGGAGCCCCAAATCAAGCTGCTAAGCGGTGCACCATTTCCTAAATGCATCAGGCCGTTGTAATAAACCCCTTTGCTTAATAAGAGATCAATCCCCACCTTGGAAGCCGAAGTTTCAGCCGCATTAAAAATGTTGTTCGCAAGCGTTAAAGCCCAGTTGGCGATCCATGGGAACAAGGTGATAAAGATAACGGGCACTTCATTTTTAGGTGTCTCTCGAACCACCTGATTCGCCGTAACGACCCCGACATAGACCAGAATCGGAACAATCGCCACAACAGGTATGATAGACAACAGCAGTGCTCCTATGCCAAAGAGACAAATAATTAACATGGAGAAACCAGAAGCTATGGTATAACCAAGTCCAGCCCCAATAGATTTCCAGCCTGCATGACCAATGTACACAGTTACCGGGAACGGATTACCTGTAAAAGCACCAATACTTGAAGCAACCCCGTTCGTTAGCATAACGTTACGAGTGTTATAAGGATCTCCCGCAGCATGTGCGCTCTCAATATTTTCAAGGTCAAAAATATAATTCGCCAGTCCCAATGGAATTGCAGAAGCCAGGTATGGCAAGGCATGCGGAATCCCTTGAATTAAGCTGGTAATATGCACCTCAGGTGGATTAAACCCAAGTGTTGAAAGAGCCGTTGTGATCGCTTCTGGATTCTGCAAGCCGAATATCCAAGCCAGCGCGGTTCCAGCAATCAGCAGCAAAAATCCTGTAGGAATTTTTTTGAATATCGGCGATTTGCCAAACCAGTTAATAAAGATGATCACAAGTACAACAAAAGCAACCACTGGTGTTTCGAAGGATTGCAGCATCGGGTTCATGGCCAGCAATAACAATCCAAGTCCAGATAAACAAGATAAAAGTACGGTTCTTGGAATAACCTTGCGCAGCACATCTCCCAGAAATGAGCCGACAATAAGGATCAAGGCTTCGAACAAACACCATACGAGACCAATTTGCAGCGCAAATGATGCATCATTGGTTTCTCTAAATACGGGAATTAACACTAGAAAAGTTACCGTAAAAATCGATGGAGCACTAGGTCCTGAAGGTAATGCGGTTATATCCGTTCGGCCTGTTTTTTTGGCTAGCTGATATCCAAACCAGCCATAAGCAATACTTGCGATAAAAATCGCGAGTCCAAACGCAGGAACGACTCTGCCGTAAACCATACCTTCCGGAAATCCTACTACAAAAATTAACAATGAAATCATCGTAAGCAGATTGGTTAAATTGTTAGCAAGCAGCCCGAAAAACGCGGCCCAATCTCCCTTTTTCCAGAACATCTTCATAAATACTTGATCCATAATAAATCTCCCCCTAGATCGTTAGCGCTTACATACCAATGGCTTATGAAGCCCTCAGACCCTTGAATAGGCCTGAAGGGCGGGTGGTTCTATGAATGCATGCTCTGGCTAAAAGCGAGAATGGCTTGCTCGAAACACTCGATTGGAGGATGAGTGATTCCGGCTCCAATCATTCCGATGCCCGGATCCTTATGGGCAATAGCCGTGTTGATCACTGGCATAATGCTGGTTTGACCCACTTTACGAATATCGATTCCAGTAGGAATTCCGCGGAAGTTCAATAAAGGAATCGTCACATTTGGATTCTCCGTCGTAGTGATTTCCTTCATTTTCACAGAATAGTTCATGGCATCATCTACGGTTCCCCCAACTAATGCTACAATCGCCGGCGCGGTTGCCATGGCGAAGCCACCTATACCATACGTTTCGGTAATCGCACTGTCTCCGATATCGAGTCCCGAGTCTTCCGGCTTATACCCTGCAAACATCGGTCCGACAACCTTTTGCGCAGGACCGGTAAACCAGGTATTGCCTGGCATTCCACTGACACGAATACCAAATTCCACGCCATTGCGGGCCATCGTTGTTACGATGGTGCTATGCTCGATGCCATGGGCAGCATCAAGTGCACATTTACAAAGAGCCATCCAAGTTGGTCCGGAGAAATAATCACTCATTGCCACAAAGTCGAACACTTCGATTTTCTGCTCATTGGTATAATCCGTTCTCAGGATAAGCGGCGTTAATGCCTGAATCAAAAGAGTCGTTCCAGCGTTGTTGCGGTTATGGCATTCATCTCCCATATGGAGCGCCTGTGATAACATGAGCCGCAGATCAATGCCGTTCTCAGAGAACTTCATCGCCTCACGCAGCATCGGTCCAAGCACATCTCTCATCCAGATCAAACGGGCAACGACCGTTTCATCGTTTGCACCCATCCGCAAGATTTTCGACAGTTGCTCACTAAGGTTCGTATAAGCGATGTTGCCATACGTTTTATTCTCTACAATGTGCATAAACATAGAGGCTGAGGTTACTCCTGCCATGGAACCCACACAATTATGCTCGTGACAAGGGGAGAACGTAATCTCACCTGATGCCGCTAGTTCGGCAGCTTCATCGAGATCCTTCGCCAAGCCCTCAAAGACCAAAGCGCCGGTAACTGCACCTTTCATGGGACCACTCATCTTATCCCAAGTAATCGGAGGTCCTGCATGTAATATCGTAGTCTTAGTCATCCCTGGTACGACGTTGATCGCTTGGTCAAAACCAACCAATACCGGTTGTGAATTCACGATTCGCTCTACAGCCAGCTTGTTGGCAGCCTCAATCTTTGCAGCAATCCCCTCTTGCTCTAACGCATCCAGTGCGGCAATTAATTCGGGCTTACCTCCACCAGGTGGCTTCCATTCCAGATGGGTTACGTTGCCTTTTTGCTTCAGGATATCATCCTTGAACATTTCTAGGCCGACATTGATAACGTGAAGTTCACTCTTAAATAACTCATTGATTCTGCTCATGTTATACTCCCTTCTCTACAAAACCTCTGGCAAGAAGTCCTGCATTCGTATTACTGCTTGCATAGGTAACGCCCGCGGATACCAGCTTATCAAGCTGTTCTTGGACGGAAGGTGTATCCAGATCGGTTCCAAGTACATAGCCGACAATCTCCAAATGTCTGCCTTCTTGTTCCGCTGCTTGCTTAGCCTCAATAATTGCAGGCACCATAACACCTACTGGATCCTCATGCGATCCATAGCCTAATACAAAATCCATAATGATCACGCCCACCGCCGGGTCCTTCGCTTCCTGCTTGAATCTGGCAATCCGTGAAGAAGGATCAATCATCGGATGTGGTTTGCCGTTAGTGAACCCATCATCCCCAAAGTCAATAAACGTATGCGCTTGGCTGATATGGATATCACCCAGCTGATATTCCGGATCTTTTGGAATGTTGCTATAGACATCGTCGTATTTCTCCATCGCTAGATACATTGCTTCATCACATAAAGTACCGCCGCAGAATAACCCACGAATATACTTCTGTTCTGGCTTCAGCTTGACCTTAATCTCTTCAATCAGCGGAAGGTTTAGCGGATGCTTGTCAATTTGGCTCTCATCGATGCCGGATAGAATTACCGCCTTTAGCGCGGCTTCTTTGGTTGTTTTGGCAAAATGCCCACCTGCCTCCAGAACAGCTTCCTCCGTTCCTCCGATAAAGCAGACTACGACAGGCTTATGCATATTTTTGATTTCATTCAGCACTTTTTGTTCCACACTTTTAGCTGGGGGCTTGGAAATCAACACAATGACCTTAGTGGCTTCGTCTTCGTTAAGCGCTTTCATAGCATCAAGCATCATTACTCCGCCGACACGTTCACTTAGGTCTCTGCCGCCTGTGCCAATCAACTGTGAGATGCCTCCGCCAAAATCGTGAATCCGCACGCTGATTTCCTGACTTCCTGTGCCGGATGCACCCACGATGCCGATATTGCCTTTACGAACTTTATTGGCAAAACATAAGGCCATATTTCCAATGATCGCGGTTCCGCAATCCGGCCCCATCATCAGTAATCCACGCTCATGTGCTATTTTTTTTAATTCAATTTCGTCTTCTACGCTTACGTTGTCACTGAACATCATGACATGGAGATTATTCTCCAGCGCTTTTCTTGCTTCTCTGGCTGCAAACGCTCCGTTGACTGAAATCACTGCAAGATTAGCTGCTGTCCTATTCTTCACTGCCGACTCAATTGTTGGATATTTAAGCTCTGTACCACCAACTGCACTGTCTTTTTTAATAAACAGCTCTTCGATTGCTCCAAAGGCAACTTCAGCCAGCTCAGGGGATGCTGCTTTGATTACGATCATCAGGTCACTATTCTTAGCTTCCTCTAGCTCAGGGGTTATCAGCCCTACATTCGCTAATACCTCTTTATTCATTTGAGTAGCCATTGCGATAAAAGCTTGTTCGACACCCTCTATTTGATTCGCTTTGGTCGACAACGACATGAGCGAGACGGAATCAAAGTATGTGTTTCTTTTAATTACTATTTTAGTCGACATATCTTACCTCCAACGTTGTTCTAGATTAAGATCCAAACCGCTAATGATCCCCAAGGCAATATCTGTTCCGGAAGAAGAACCTATATCCAGCACTGCCGATAAGCCAAGAAGCATATTTTCCTTACTCTCATACATGAGCGAATGCAGCATCTGACCCATTGACTCTCTCACCTGACCCCAAGCCGCTTTTTTCAGAGCCATATAGCTTATTTCATTCGTTAATTCAGCTGCTTCGTTCACGACTTCCCTGCACCACGGCTGGTATTTACTAATAGGACTCTGAGGCAGATGGATCACAGCAAACAATCCAACTAAAAAATCATCTCCCGACGGAGTCAGACCTGGGCCTAATCCCATTAGTCGAATTGCATAATGAGCAGCATCTTCCATGCTGTCATTCGCCAAGGCATTCAGAAGACCTGAAGATCGCTCTTCCAGCAGCCGCATCGTTTCTCTCTCAAAGCAGCTAGAACCCGCAAACTGCTTCATACCGCCTGGTTTTCCATAGCTATTGATATAAGCTTTTGCCACAGCCAAATTATCTCTTAGCGTCTTTACTTCTTTTGGAAAAATAGATAGAGAGCTCTGCCAAACTGTCAGTTCCTTGATCGATATTGAAAGCTTAGTGCCAATATATAATTGATCATTCTCCGCAAAAACTTCTTCTCCCACAACCAGTCCAAGAACCGAAAAACTACTAACCTCTGTAATCAAAGTATTAGGCGCATTATCTACCCTACTGCTCGCAATGGTATATAATTCATCAGTTGCCTTGCACCTTACATTTATCGTCCGCTCAAATATGCTGTGTACATTTCCGAAAAATCTTGATTCTCGAATCCGATGAAAGAACGCGCTATCACTGGATATCCCAGCTTTTAAATAAGAGGTACACTTGCTCTGAGAATGCTCCGTTTGATCGCCCCCTTGAGAAGGAAGTAGATAATGGTTTGGTCACTTATTGTCAGGTTATCCTATATAGAAAGCGTTCTCATAAAAAACCGTAACGGTTGATGATGAATGATAGAAGATGTTACACTCAGTTCATAAAATTCCAAGAATGATGAAGATTGAGCTGCTTTCTGTGTGAAAAAGGATATTTTTGTGAAATATATCACAGTTTAACGGATAAACGTTACCTGACACCCTTATTGTAGTCCTCCGCACACTGGGGGTCATCATACAAGAACACTAAAAACAACAAGTAATCACTATGCACATTGCACAATGGGTGATGATGAGAGGTGTGAATTGATGCTAACGATAAAAGATATCTTACAGATCAAATCCATCGAAGGCATAAAGATCGTTGCGGGGCATTCTGGCCTAAACAATCAAATCTCCGTAGTTAATATCATCGAGAATCCGGACGTATTTGACTGGCTGACCTCGAACGAGCTGCTTTTATCCACCGGATATATCTTCAAAGACAGCACGGAGCTGCAGAATAAATTCATTCATGAGCTGGTGGAGAATAACTGTGCAGGACTCTGCATCAAAATGAAGCGATATTTCGATGCTATCCCGCAGAACATGATCGAGCTTGCTGATAAGCATGGACTTCCGCTACTAGAGCTCCCTTTTGAATACACCTTGTCCAGAGTCATTGCGATCATTAACGAAAAGACCAACGCGGATTACGATGCAGTGAACCGACGTTCGCTCGACCTTCATAATGCGCTGTTCAAAATCGCGCTCGAAGGAGGCGGTATTGAGCAAATATCGGCGGAATTGTCCGACACGATCCATAACCCTGTTCTTATATTAGATAGAGACTGGAACCTACTCTGCTATACAGATCATAAGGATAACCCATCTCCACTTCAGGAATTCCTGCCACTGGTGAAGAACAGGCCTGTTTTTCCAACAGAGTTCACGGTAGCTTTCCCAAAGTATATTACTGAAATCAAAAAATCCATCAAACGCACCTACTATTCTCAGGGACAGCCGTACAAGTGCTGCATTATGCCGGTTTCTGTATCCAGTAACGCTTACGCGTATATCGTCGTTCTGCAAACGGTACGCAAGCTGGTTGAATTTGACTACACCGCATTAGAGCATGTATCCACGATGCTTGCACTGGACCGGATCAAAGCCAAGGAAATCGAAGAGGTAAAGCATAAAATTAGGCAGGACTTCTTCGACGACTTATTAGCTGGCAATATTACTTCAACAGAAACACTGCATTCCCTATCTGCTATGCATGGGCTTAAAGTTAACTATGCGTATTACTGTACAGTTATCCATGTTGAAGCTACACAGCTGGAAAACTACACGGACATGGTTTATAGAAAATATGAAATGGAGCATATGGTCAAAAAATGTGTCAATTTGATCTATGGCTTGTCCAGTAATGCAGGTGGAGAGCTAATCTGTTACTATCGCAATCAGCAAATCATCATCTTGATCGGCAAAAATGAAAATAAACCGCCAATTTCCGTAAGCGATACGAAAGCCTTTGCTCAAGAGGTGCTGCAGTTGCTGGCTCAGGAAATGACTAAAAATCATTTTCTCATCGGCATTGGCAGTCAGTATAAGACACTTGCTTCGCTCCATCGAAGCTTCTTCGAGGCCCAGGAAGCTATGCGGCTCATGCAGCGGTTTAATAAAGACAGCCGGAGCATTGCTCACTTCGAGGATTATTCTGTCTATCATTTTCTGGATTCCAACATTAAGCCTACGGAAATGGAGACATTCTTTAACAAAGTTCTGGGAGGCATTCATGAACATGACCAGACGATGAACACGAGATTCATGTCTACCTTGGAGTATTATTTTATGTACAATCAGAATGTAACCGAAGCCGCCAAAGCGATGTTTATTCACCGCAACACCTTTATTTACCGGATTGATAAAATCAAAGATTTGCTAAATATAGATCTGAAAAACTCTGATGAGTTATTCGAGATTCAACTGGCACTTAACCTCTATCGATTGCTGCAAAGGGGTTAAAATAACGAAGGGTATTCCCGGCAACCATTACTCTAGTTGCACTGGAATACCCTTTTTTTCATAACGTCATAGCCCGTCCATATCTTGCTAAATATTCTTCCTTCTCCTTATAATCCGGCATTAGGCTTCCAACCCGTCGCCAAAAGGAGCGATCATGGTTCATATGCAGCAAATGACATAACTCATGGATGATCACATAATCGATAACCTCCACGGGAGCCATGGCCAGACGATAGTTAAAGGTTAGCTTTTTATCGGAGCTGCAGCTTCCCCATTTGGTCCTGGACTCTACAATCTCGATACTCTTAGGTTTTACTCTAAGCTGCGTCTGGTACCTAGTGATCCGCTCTCCTATAAGCTTCTTGCAGCTAGAGAAATAGAACTTTTTCAGCTTTAACTGAAGTTGTTCTTCACTTAGCTCCGCTGTCTCTATAAGCTCATGCAGAGAATAATATTTGCCTAGATACAGGAACTTTCCTTCATCTTCGTACGCTCTGATCATCTTTGGCGTTTCACGAGCCGCTTCGAGACTTTGCAGCTTCTCCACAATCATTTTTCCATTACGCTCAACCACACTTTTAATCGTCTCTTCAGATGTTTTCTTAGGTACCTTGAGTGTTATGCGCCCTGACGAATCTATATGAATGGAGATTTTTTTCCCGTTTCCATATTGAACATTAAACTCGATCACCTGATTGTCGTAATCAATCTTCATACCCACCATCGTTTCTATAAGATTATTCGCAATAAAAAAGAAGAACGCACCTAGGCGTTCTCCTATTTTAACACGATTCCTCAATACACCGGATATCCCGCTACAAACATTGCCAAGTACAGTATACTACCCACAACAGATATAACAGTGAGTGCAACATCCTTCGGCTTTTCATTAGTGAGCGCAACGGCAGCAAAAGCTAGCGGAAATGCAACAAGCAAATAACGCGGGGCTGACAGCAGCCAGGTAGCTCCCACTACGAAAGCAAAATACACGATAAAATAAGCAGTGTAGGATGGCCGTAGTTTTCTTGCTCCCATAAACATGATAATTAGTGCTGAGAATATAGCGATTAAATTGGGCAGCCACATGCCGAGAAAAGAACGGCTATCTCCACTTTTAAAGGTGCCCACCGCATATTCCATCTGATATCTTACGGTATCGAAAAAGAGATAGAACTTCTGTGACCAATGCTCCCTCTGGTAAATACTGAACTGAAAAGCATTTCCCGTAACATAGTAGTTGATGTAAAGATAAGCCAGCAAACCCATCGATATGATAGCAAGACAACCAATGGCGGTGATCAGCTTATGTATAAACGCTTTTTTATCTAGTAATTTATAATTCCCTATAAGATCCCGTGCTAATTCAATCGCAACCGGTACAATCAACAGCACCCCTGGAGAACGCGTATACGCTGCAAGTGCACCGCATAAACATCCGATGAGCCATTCTTTTTTTCTCACAAAATATAAACACAACAGCGATAAGGCCAGAAATAAAGATTCGGTCATTGGGATGAAGAAAAAGAACGAAG
>RCUO01000976.1_pt1 | contig 11862 bp, 9 predicted proteins | sample 2166161 | NCBI WGS metagenome assembly RCUO01 (sample SAMN09932617, study PRJNA488358) | compost metagenome | feature: garden; material: soil; isolation source: compost soil in cyclohexanecarbonitrile-enriched culture | place: Germany: Experimental Botanical Garden Goettingen | collected 2016-01-27 | reverse complement strand
CGCTTGAGCTTGTATTTCTTATACAGCCCCTCTGTAAGGTTCAGAATCTGGTAATCGGTATCCGGCGTGGCGCCGATGATCATCTGGGTGCTCTGGCCCGCAGGTGCGAAGCGCGGTGCATGTCTATATTTAACAAGCTCCGTACTGTTCTCGGTAATCTTGTTCTTAATCAGGTTCATCGGCTGCAGGATGGACTGCTTGCTCTTGTCCGGAGCCAGCCGGTGCAGGCTCTCCTGGGAGGGCAGCTCAATGTTGACGCTCATGCGGTCAGCGAGCATGCCCAGCCGGGACAGCAGGGCGTCGTCTGCGCCGGGAATGGCTTTTACATGAATATAACCGCGGAACTTATACTCATTGCGCAGCAGCTCAAGCGCGGCAATCAGCTGCTCGGTCGTATAGTCGGGGCTGCGCATAATACCGGAGCTGAGGAACAGCCCCTCTATATAATTACGGCGGTAGAACTGCATGGTAATATCGGCGATCTCCTGCGGAGTAAAGGCAGCCCGCCGGACAGGGTTAGACTTACGGTTAATGCAATAGGCGCAGTCATAAATGCAGCCGTTGGTCATCAGCACCTTAAGCAGCGAAATGCAGCGTCCATCCGCTGCAAAGCTGTGGCAGATTCCAAAGCTGACCGCATTTCCGAGGCTTCCGGCCTGGCCGGAGCGCTTGGAGCCGCTTGAGGTGCAGGCGACATCATATTTGGCTGATTCTGTCAAAATTTCTAGCTTCTCCATCATATCCATCGGTACACACTCCTCCTGAAGAAAGTATATACCGAACAAATGTTCCTGTCAAAATCCAAATAATGACTCGCAAAAAGCCTGCGGCACAGTTCTAACGGACTGAGCTGCCGTTATTTTCGGAATACCGGGGATGGTTTTTTGTACTTAAGGAGACTGTGAAATGTAACCGCATTCCTGCTTATGCTATAATAGCAACTAACAGAGAGAAAATGAGCTTGATTAAAATTAGAATGGGAGTGTTGCGGGAATGAGGAAATATAATATCTGGCGGCCGATTATGCTGATTCTGGTTGTCTTCGTGACGAGATCACTGGTAACTACAGTCTGCCTGTTGTTCGGCATGACAGAGGAGTCGGCTGGCAGCATTGCGATGATTGCGATGATTATTGCTGCACTGATTATGTACAACCGGATGATGAAGGCGACCAGGCGCAAATAAAACGTTGTTGCAGGTCCGGGTACTGTTCAGGCGTTCCGCTAAAAGCACCTTCATCAGGACATGGCCGTATGGCGTTTACTTATTAAGAATCATCAGCAAGCAAACCTCTCCTTTAAATAGGCTGGCAACAGTCTGGCCGGCTTCCGGATTATCTAAGAGGGGTTTCTTTTTTTGCATATTTGTCCGGATAATCCACAAAAGGCGCCCCAAGCAGCCGTCCTACGGCTTACCTGCGGGCGTCTTTTGTGTTGTTAACAGCGCATACCGGATTATTGGTATTTGGAGTAGAGCAGCCAGATGAGCTCCCGGCGGCTGCTGACCCCGGCTTTAGCGAAGATCGACTTCAGATGATCCTGCACCGTGTAGGCGGAAATATGCAGAAGCTGCGCGAGCTCTTTGGTTGACCGCCCCATGGACAGCTGGCTGATAATCTCCTTCTCGCGGTCCGTAAAGCCGTAGGCTTCAGTAATCAGGGTCTGCAGATCAGCTGCCTTGGCTGCCGTAATGGATACGGCCAGCTGGACCAGACCGGACGGGCCTTCCAGTCTGCTGGCTGTGACGTTCATGAAGCGGCCATCCAGAGCGCGGAAGCGCAGCTTTGCCGCTGAAGAGTTGCCGGTGGCAGGCTGCGCTTCGTGCGTCAGTCCGTTAACAGCAGGCTGCTCCCCATCCGGCATACTCTCGGCTGGAATACCCCCGCCTGGCGAACTCCCGCCGAGCGCCCTAAGGCAGACCGCTCTGACCGGACCGGGCAGGCCGGGCTTCGGCTGCTGTTCCATCTGCTGCAGCTGCTCCAGCCAGTAGCGTCCCCCCGTATTAAGGCTTACCGGCTCCAGCCGGTCATCCAGGATAATAATTCCCTCCTCCGGCTGGACACCGGAGCCAGTCTGAGAGGCAGGGCTTAGTGCCATAGCCTTCAGACGGCCGGCAATCAGCGGCGCAATGCTGCTGATTAATTGCAGCTCCTCCGGCTGAAAGGGCCTATGCCACTCTCTGCGGAACAGAATCAGGAAGCCCCAGCAGGCTCCTCCTGCCGTTAGCGCAGCCCGGAGCTCGTCTGCGAATCCCGCAGGCTGCAGCACCCCGCGGTAACGCCGGCTCAGCTCCGGCCGTCCGGCTGTGGCTTCCCGTAATGACCGCACAGGCGCGGCAGACCGGGCCAGCTCAGTGAACTTGTTATAGTCATCCTGCAAATATTCATTGTCGAGAAGGGAGCCGTGAATGGACTCCAGCCCCTGCTCGGTAACAGCGCCTGTAGTCAGCAAGGTGGACGGATCGACGGTTGTGCAGCAGGCGGCATCGAAGCCGAGAGCTGTTCTAATCCGCGTCAGCATGATTTCCCGGTACATGAGGGAAGACAGCTTCTGCTCCTGATCCAGTCCCTGCAGAAGTTTCGTTACTGCGGCAAATGCCTCTTTCATAGTCCGTCCCTTTCGTTGTATGTGAATGATTCTTCCTGATCGACGCTATAAATCCCATAGATCTGGGATGGTCTGACACGCCGGCGGCCCGGATAATAAAGAATAGTTCTAATTATAGCTGATCGGAGCAGATCATCAAATGGAGGAGATTCTATGAAGGACGGCAAGAATGTAACCGCTAATCCATGGGAGCAGGCGGACCCGGACCGGTACACACGTAATATCAGCCGCAAAATACCCGGCTACCAGCTGCAGTATGAGCTGATAGATAAGCTGCTTACAGCACTGCTGGATAAGCAGGAGCGTCCTGAACTGCTGGTCGTCGGCGCGGGCGGCGGCCAGGAGATCATTACACTGGGCGCAAGCCATCCGGACTGGCGGTTCTGCGGCCTGGATACGTCCGCCGGCATGCTGGAGGCTGCCGGCCAGCGGATTGCTGCAGCCGGAATTACGGACCGGGTGCAGCTGCATCATGCGGACCTCTGCTCCTGGAGCAGCGGCGGGCAATATGATGCGGCAACCTGCATGCTGGTGCTGCATTTTGTACAGGGACGGGAGAGTAAGCTCGCGCTTCTGAAGGCTATTGCCGCCCGGCTGAAACCCGGTGCCCCATTGTTTATCTCAGCCATTAATGGCGACCCTGCTTCACAGGCCTGGCAGCTGCAGATGGCCGGCTGGAAGGTGCATATGCTGCAGGGGGGCGTAGAGCTGGGCGACTGGGAGCAGTTCGCGGCTTCCTTCGGAGTGACTTCCCATCCGCTTCAGGCGGCGGAAATGGAGCTGCTGCTGAAGCAGGCCGGCTTCACGCAGCTATCCGGCTTCTTCGGCTCTTTTCTTATTAATGGATGGACAGCAGTCAGGCAGCCCTGAGGTTTAGGGAGAATCGCATAGTATGGAGAAGCGGATTAAATACACATTCGGGTATAAGGAGCACAATGGGATGAGGACAGAGATTGTTGTAATCGGCGGGTACGGCCATGTAGGAGGCCAGATCTGCACGCTGCTGAGTGAAAGATTTCCGGGGGCAGTCTATGCCGCGGGCCGCAATGCCGCGCGTGCGGAGCAGTTCAGCGAAAGCACCGGAGGACGGGTGAAGCCCATGCGGATCGATGCGGCTGAGGCTTTTCCTGCACAGCAGCTGCGTAAGGTGAAGCTTATCGTGATGTGTCTGGACCAGCAGGATACCTCCTTTGCTGAAGCCTGTATCCGGGAGGGAATTCATTACATTGATATTACTGCAAATATTGAATTTTTCCGGCAAATGGCGCAGCTTAACCCGGGCAGCCGCTATAATGCTGCTGCAGTTATGAGCGTCGGGCTGGCGCCCGGGCTGACGAACCTGCTGGCGGGCGAAGCCGTCCGTTCCATGGACGAGGTGAAGCAGCTGGATATCGGTATTCTGCTGGGGCTCGGCGACAGTCATGGACAGGCAGCCATTGAATGGACGGTGGACAACCTGCCGGCACAGTTTGAGGTGATGCAGGAAGGCCGGAACACCAGGGTGGACAGCTATACGGACGGCCTGCTGACGGATTGGGGCGCGGATCTCGGCCGCCGCAGGGCTTACCGCTTCCCGTTCGCGGACCAGCAGACACTGGCCCGGACCCTGGGTATCCCGACTGTCTCAACCAGGCTTTGCTTTGATTCAAGAGCCGCCACGGCAGGCATTGCACTGCTGCAGAAGCTCGGGGCACTCCGGCTGCTGAAGGGCAGGCGGCTGCGGAATCTCGCCATAGCCTCATTCGGACGTGTCCGCTGGGGTACAGAGCGTTATGCCGTCAAGATAGAGGCCGCCGGCTTGAAGGACGGAGCTGCGGCCCGCTCCGAATATGTTATTCAGGGGCTGAAGGAAGCGGAAATTACCGCCCGCGTGGCTGCTGTTGTGGCCGGAGCAATCTATCAGGAGGGGAATAACAAGCCGGGAATTCATCATCTGGAGCAGCTCTTCCGGCTGAGTCTTGCGCCGGACCGCCTCTCGCTGCAGCTGCAGAATCAGGACCCTGATACCGGCAGTTCCGGCACAATTAGCGGGATCAGCTGCTGGACCAGGCACACTTGAACAGAGCTGCTGCAGACAGCAGACACAGGCTCTAATCGTATTTATTCCGGCCGGGCTAATGCTTGGCCTGACAAGACGGCGGTATTCCTGTTTATCCGCCTTTCGGGTCATAGAGGACTGGAAAGGCTGTTTTTTTTGCAGAAAACGTTATTAAATAAGATCAAACCTTTGATTCTTGTAAGGGTATTCTTTATAGTAAGGTTAGAGTCTGCAAGAGATATAGATATGATAAACGGGAGGAAGCACACTTGAGCACAGATAAGATTGGCGTTCCATTAGAGGGCTTTGCTGAATTCAGCAGAATAGTGGCTGCAGAAGGTGCAGTTTTGCTGAAAAATGAAGGAAATGTACTGCCGCTCCGTGAAAACGAAACCGCTTCAGTTTTTGGCAGAACCCAGGTGAATTACTACCGCAGCGGTACGGGCTCCGGCGGCAGTGTGAATGTAGCATATACAACCAATCTGCTGGACGGGCTGCGCAGCAAACAGAATATTAAGGTCAATGAAGAGCTGGCGGCTATATATGAAGAGTGGATTCAGCAGAATCCGTTCGACAACGGCGGGGGCGGCTGGGCGGCCGAGCCTTGGCATCAGAAGGAGATGCCGCTGACCGATGAGCTGGTGAAGCAGGCCAGAAGCCGGTCGGACAAGGCTATTGTTGTTATCGGGCGCACAGCCGGAGAAGATCAGGACAATGCCGATGCGGCGGGAAGCTACCAGCTGACCGCAGATGAGAAGACGATGCTGAAGCAGGTGACAGCCTCCTTTGAGCAGACGGTTGTTGTGCTGAACGTATCGAATATTATTGATATGAGCTGGCTGAACGACGAGAGCCATGTCAACCCGGTTGCCGGTGTGCTCTACTCCTGGCAGGGCGGAATGGAAGGCGGTAATGCGGTTGCCGATGTGCTGGTTGGAGAGGTTACGCCTAGCGGCAAGCTGACTGATACCATTGCTTATTCCATTGATGATTATCCGTCGACAGTCAACTACGGTAATGAGTTCAAGAATGTATACCAGGAAGATATCTATGTGGGCTACCGGTATTTCGAGACGTTTTGTCCGGACAAGGTCCAGTTCGAATTCGGCTACGGGCTGTCCTATACCACGTTTAGTGTAGAGCCGGGTGAAGCTAGGCTGTATACCAAGGACGAGAAGACCTATGCGTGGATTGACGTAACCGTAACCAATACAGGCAGTACCTATGCCGGGAAAGAAGTTGTACAGGCGTACTACGAAGCGCCGCAGGGCAAGCTGGGCCAGCCGGTCAAAGCGCTGGCAGCCTTCGCAAAGACCGGAGTGCTGTATCCGGGTGAATCAGAGACCATTGCACTGGGCTTCGAGCTGCAGACTATGGCTTCCTATGATGACGCCGGTGTAACAGGGCATCCTTCCGCTTATGTGCTGGAAGCAGGAACGTACCGTCTATATGCGGGAACCAGCGTGAGGAACGCTCAGGCGATCGCTTTTGAAGGACAAGAAGGTTATATCGTGGAAGCGCTCGAAGTAGTGGAGCAGCTGCAGGAGGCGCTGGCACCTTCAGAGAGCTTCACCAGAATCGTGCCGGGCGCCCGCCGGGCAGACGGTTCATATGAACTGACTTACGTTGAAGCGCCGAAGCGGAAGATTGATCTGGCTGCGCGGATTGAGCAGAACCTGCCGCAAGGTCTGGAGCAGACTGGCGACCGGGGCTATAAGCTGCGCGATGTGCAGGAGGGCAAGGTCAGCCTGGCGGCGTTCATTGCCCAGCTCAGTGATGAGGATCTGGCGGCACTGGTTAGAGGGGAAGGGATGAGCAGTCCGCTTGTTACGCCGGGAACGGCTTCGGCCTTTGGCGGGGTAACCGATTCACTGTACAGCTACGGTATTCCGGTGGCTTGTACGTCAGACGGCCCGTCCGGCATCCGGATGGACAGCGGACAGAAGGCGACCCAGGTCGCCATCGGAACACTGCTTGCGGCAACCTGGAATGCGGATCTGGTAGAAGAGCTGTATGTGATGGAAGGTCAGGAGCTGCTGCGTAACAACATTGACACGCTGCTGGGTCCAGGCCTCAACATCCGCCGCAGTCCGCTGAACGGGCGCAACTTCGAGTATTTCTCTGAAGATCCGCTGGTCTCCGGCGTGTTCGCCGCAGCCTGCACACGCGGGATCCGTAAGGGCGGATCAAGTGCGACGCTGAAGCATTTTGCCTGCAATAACCAGGAAAAGTACCGCAGCAAGGTTGATGCGGTTGTATCAGAGCGCGCTCTGCGCGAGATATACCTGAAGGGCTTTGAGATTGCGGTTAAGGAGGGCGGGGCGAACTCGATAATGACCTCCTATAACCCGGTCAACGGACATTGGGCGGCCTCCAATTATGACCTGAATACAACTATTCTCCGCGGTGAGTGGGGCTTCAGGGGCATCGTGATGACCGACTGGTGGGCAGTGATGAACGATTGTGCAGAGGGCGGGCCGGCAGACCGCAAGCTGACGAACTGGATGGTCCGTGCCCAGAATGACCTGTATATGGTTGTCAGCAACTTCGGTGCGGAAACTAATGCTTACGGCGATAATACTATTGAAGCGCTGGCGAACGGCACGCTGACCCGCGGGGAGCTGCAGCGCAGCGCGGTTAACATTCTGGAGTTCATCCTGCAGGCGCCGGTCTCGTCAAGGGAGCAGGTCATTGAAGAGGCAGTGGAATCCTTTACCGCCAATCCGTCGCTGGCAGCAGAACAGGCGCAGGCCTTGTCTGCACAAGGACAGGTCACACTGGCTGGAGAAGCCAAGGTAGTCCTGAACGTAGAGCAGGCCGGAGTGTACCGGCTGTTCGCCCGCGTGAAGTCTCCGGATACCGAGCTGGCACAGAGCGCCTGCAATCTGAACCTGAACGGCCGGACCGTTACAACCGTCCAGACGAACGGGACCGAAGGCCGCCTGATTCAGCTGAAGCTGGTTAAGGCGCAGCTGGAAGCAGGGCTCTATGAGCTGACGCTTGAGCACGTGAAGCCGGGAATGCAGGTGGAATCAGTCGAATTTAAACAGGTGTAGGATAAGGCCGCAGCGCCTTCTCAGGCATAGTAGCAGCAGGCACTCGGGCGGAAGCCGAGTGCCTGCTGCTATTTTTGGTTAATATAGAAGTAAGCAACTATCCGGCTCCCGGTTCCGTCTTAGATATACAGCTGCTTAGGATCTGGCAACCTGACCACAACTTAAAGGGAGATGAATGCAACATGAAAAAAGCAATACTTCTAACAACAATAATGTGCAGTCTCGCTCTGGCCGGCTGCGGTAATAACGCACAGCAGAATACCAATTCGGCCGGCTCAGACCCGGCTGCACAGGAGACAGCTGCGCCGGCGGCAACGGCTCCGGCTACTGCTGCACCGGAAGAAACGGCAGCTGCGGCAACGACAGCCCCGGCGGCTACACCGGCCGCTGAACAGACGCCTGCGGCTTCCTCTGTTAAACAAAAATATCTGGATAAGCTGGATGCTGTGGAAGCGGGGCTCAGCGATCTGAAGGAGCAATATGATTCTGGAGTAACGGCCTCCATGACCGAGGCTGCCACTAAGGAATACGAGCGTTGGGATAAGGCTTTGAACGAGGTTTACACTGCGCTCAAGAGCGTGCTCTCCGAGAGTGAAATGGCCGGTCTCAAGGAGAAGCAGCTGGAATGGATCACCTACCGGGATAAAACAGCGGAGGAAGCAGCAGCTAAATATGAAGGCGGCACGATGCAGCCGCTGGAATATGTGGCTGTGCTGGCAAGCACCACGAAGGACAGAAGCTATGAGCTGGTCAATACGTATATGAAGTAAGACTGCTGCTCATTCAGAAAAAGACACCTTGAGGGTGTCTTTTTTTTTGAAATATAAGAATTCAAAAGTTTCGCACGATAAACTAATCTTATGCTTGCGTTGTCCGGTTTTCGTTCATTTGGTTATTGCTGCAGAATTTGCAGAAGATCCGGCAGCTGCCGGGCGGCCGGAAATAAGCAGTGCTGTGCCCCAGGCCAGCTTGACGGCAATATCCGCATAAACGAGGGTGTGAAAGGACAGCTCCGGCCAGAACATTCCGGTCAGGGCATTGGCGCTTAGAAGAACAGCCAGCAGAAGCATAGACCGGCCATGCACCCATGCCATCGGCACAAAATGAATTCCTATCGCCAGGAATGCGCCCAGCCAGACCATCCGGTAATTGCCGTCTCCAAAGTGAGGCCCGCCGACAGACACCATTAATATAAACATGAGGATAATCGAATAGATCGTCATCTTGCCTTGAAAAGCAGTTTGCGGGCCGTAGGATAGTCTGCGGTTTACTGTTTTGTTGGTTAATATTCCAAATATTCCGGCCATATATCCCAATGAGAACACAGGCATGGAGATCAGCTGCGTTCCGCCCGCAAGCAGCCCCGCAAACAGGATAGCGGCCACCCAGATCAGCCATAATCCGCAGACTCTTTTATTCAGATAGGTCTTGCCCCGCTTTTGTCTTCCGGTGATGCCCATAATGTATTCCTCCTGCTTCCTAAGTATAGACAGCAATTTATGTATAATAGTCCGCATTGACATACTATTAATATACTAATTATGAAATGGATGTAAATAATAAAATATTTAAATAAGTTAACGGGAACAGGGATTTCTTATAGAAAGGAGAAGCGCAGGTGCGCCTCTCCTTGTTGGGGTTGTGTCCGCCTGCGGCGGTTATTCCTTATTCATTAAGCCCTGCAGCCCGGTCATAAACGGCCGGATCTGCTTAATCATGCCGTAGCCCATCTTCATAACCGGCATCGCCCTGCGGACCATGCCGAAGAAGCGCAAGCCTCCGCCCAGCAGTCCGCCCATTCCGCCGCCCATCAGCCCGCCGAGTCCTGCAGCTCCGCCGCCTGCCCCGCCCAGACCGCCCAGCAGCGGCCCGAGCAGCGGCATAAATGCGGACACCTCCGCCTGCCTGGTACGGGCAGTGGAGGCTCTTCCCGCTTTTTTACGGGCGCGCGGTGCGACGGAGAGGACCACCGCCTCTTTTTCACAGCCGGTTATCCATCCCACATACGTCCGTCCGTCATGCAGCGTAATGCAGACCCTGCGGCCCTTTAACTGCTTGGCCTGCCTGCGGACCTTTGCCGAATTTCCCATCAAGGATCACCTCGCCTTCCTGTTTACTACTATAGTACACAGGGATTTGGATACGGCTTGTGCGGATGTATATGTGCCTGTGATCTTTTTTTTGGAGCTGCTCTGTAAGTGAACTGGGTCATTGAATTCCCTTATATTTCAACTGAAAATAAAAAAAGGAAACCACCTGATGAGGAAATTCCGGATGATTCAGCCAAGGAGGATGGGCAAATGGTTAATGTACAGCAGCTGGCAGCGTTTATTTACAGGAACAATACGGGAATTCAGAAATGCGGATATGCGGGGAGCACCCTGGCGGATATAGTGGATGATCTGGAGGAGGGGCTGAAGGAGAGCAGCGTTCTTTTGTATGAAGGGGATGAGATTAGCGCAGCGGTGCTGCTGGATATTTATGAAGCCGGGGAGGACGGGCAGTGTGATATAGAGGTGTGGGGACCGTTCAGCAAGGACAGTGATGCGGGCAGGATCAGGCAGCTGTTGGATTCTTTGCAGACGGCTGCAAGTGAACAGGCTACCCGGTATATCCACTTTTTTGTGAGCGGAGAGAACCGGCCCTTTCTGGATGTCCTGGGTGCTTCGGATGCTTTCAGCATGCTCAAAGAGACCGGGCATTATCATTATTCCGCTGACCTTAGCGTCAGCCTACCTTTAGTACACAATAGCAGCTTATCCTATATCGCCATGACCGGCCCCGAGTCTGGATTACTGGAACTGCTTAAAGGTCTGCATGATGCCGCCTTTCCAGATGCAATTTTGACAAAAGAGGACATTGCAGCAGAACTGAAACGCAGTCCTCACAGTGAATATGACCTCTACTCCATTCTGGATGAAGGGTGCTTCACAGGCTATGCGATAGTCCGCAGGAACGGAATTACCTCTACAATCCATTTGGAATACTTAGGTGTGACTCCCGGAGCAAGAGGCAGGGGAACCGGCAGGCAGATTATCGGCTTTCTCGCTGAAACCTACAGGAAGAGGCAGTTTAACAGCATGAAGCTGGTGGTCAGTGAAAATAACCCGGCGGCAATCCGCCTCTATGAGCGCCTGGATTTTTGCAGGGATTCGGCTATGCAGCATATCATCGTCAGCAAATAACAGTTGAGAAATGGGCGCAGGATAGAGTAGTATAGCATTATAGTACTTATTTTTATGAATTAATTTATATTTATATTAAATAAAGGTAGGGGGAGACAACAATGACGGATTTTCGGGATCAGCTTATTGCCCATTATAAGTTCGATGACACAACAAATGCCGGTAAAGACAGCTCAGGACATGAACGGGAAGGCACGGCTTCCGGCAAAACAGTACCAGTTGTATGCGAGGTGGCGGGAAGGACAGCTGCCAGCTTCGCAGGCGGGCCAAGCGGCACTTCCTACATTCAGCTGCCTGCCGGCCTGCTTACAGATGTAAGCGACAACAACGGCCTGACGGTGTCTGCCTGGGTGAATTTCAGCAAGGGGACGAATGTATGGGAGCGCATCTTTGATTTTGGCAAAAGCGAAGCCGGGCCGTATCTGTTCCTGACCCGGGGCTTACGCGGTACGCTTACGGCCGGAGGCGACCTGTCGGCTGATCCGGGGAGGGGCTTTGCGAACGGGGAGTGGATTCATTTTGCCCTGTCCATTACCGGAACACAGGGCGGAACGCTGAGCAGCGCAGGTCCGGTTGTCTATGTGAACGGTGAGGCGGCGGCCGACGGCTTGATCAGCCAGACGGCAAGCGGCAATTACGCCCAGCTGCGTAAATGGTTCGCTACCTTTACCGATCCGGATAACTACAGCAGGAATTTTATCGGACGTTCCCAGTATACAGTGGATTCCGATTTTGCCGGGGCGTTGTCCGATCTGCGGATCTACGCAGCCGGTCTGTCGGCGGATGAGGTCATTGAGGTGATGTGCGAGTCGCTGACGGATGACGAGATCGTGCAGCTGGCAGCAGACAAATATTTGTCGCTGCCGACTGCCATTGTTACGCAGGATCTGTCCTTGCCGACAGCGCTGATGGGCGGCAAATTTGAGGTGGCCTGGACATCGGACAAGCCTGAGGTTCTGTCTGAACAGGGCGCAATC
>RCUO01000975.1_pt1 | contig 11867 bp, 10 predicted proteins | sample 2166161 | NCBI WGS metagenome assembly RCUO01 (sample SAMN09932617, study PRJNA488358) | compost metagenome | feature: garden; material: soil; isolation source: compost soil in cyclohexanecarbonitrile-enriched culture | place: Germany: Experimental Botanical Garden Goettingen | collected 2016-01-27 | reverse complement strand
CATGGAGCTCTCTATATGAAAGCGAATAGGTATCTGTTCTAGAAAAAAAGACATCTCACGTTGAGTGTCTACTGAGCTTTCTGTTACTTCTATGCCAGCTGCTGACGCTTTGGCATCAGCTCTACGGTAGTAATCGCCAACCATAAACAGCAGCTCGTAACATCCAGCCTCCATTTCGTTTCCCTCCAGCAGCGGAGCATCCAGCCTCCCGTCACTGTTCGTGACTTCTTCACACAGAAGCTTGCTCATCCCATCCGTAAGCTTCCAGAGCTGAAGCGTCAGACCTGTAGCAGGAATCCCCCGCGACAGATCCAACACATGGGTGGTAAGACGCCCGCTCATTACGCTGTCTCTCCGGCCAGATCTGCACGGCTGACAGAAAAGCCCTGAAAACCATAGGGTGGACGAGGTTCGGTGAAGACTCCACCTTTAGTTTCTTCAGGCTCAACAATGGTTTCCCAAGTCCGGTTATTGGACTCAAATGAAACGGTAGCCAGCTGTGGAAAACGGGACAATACGCGCAGCCCAATTTGATAAATCAACGATTGGATTGAAGGACTGTTCAGCTCATGAAAAGCACTATGGGCGATATCGCGAACCTGCTCCGCAGCCACATATTGGCCTAAATCTCCATCCAGAGCATGTTCAACATCACTGTAGGTCCAGTTAATATTCAGAAAAATATAAAGCGGACGGTCAAAGCTCTCCGGCAATGTTGTATACTCATCACGGACGAATCCATAAAACGAGCTTCCACTCACTTTTATCAGCTGTAAATCCTTCAATCGGCATTCATGAGCGATAACCTCAGTCCCATTCTCTCCACGTTTTATAGTTAACGAAGCCGAATAAGATTCATTATTGGAGTGACGCAGTACTAAATGACTCTGTTTAAGCCCGTCAACCCCGGGCACCATCACCTGTTCAAAAGGTAACCGGTCTGCGGAAACTGAAACTGCGGTGACATGATCGTATTTATCGAGAAAACGGCTGCTTAGAAGCTGCAGTAGCCCCTCCGTTGTGCTTCCAGTGTAGTCCGCGGTATTGCGCAGGATGAAATTTTTCATAGAATCGGTAGCAACGACCATGGAATTATTCCCCTCTGAAAAAGAAGGAAGAAACGCTTCGCCCGTGACTGCGAATGTAATATTATGTGCGAATATAATGTTGTCGCAGCCCGTGAAGGAAGATTCGGGAACGGGGGTAACGGCCAGCGGTTTAGCATAGGTACGATAAGTTAGCACATCACTTTTTCCATAAAACATTGTACGTCCGTTAATTGGTTCCAGCATGGCTGACACCCTCCCCGTTTATGATGAATGAATGAATAATTAAATAATTAAATCACTTAGGCGAAATCTCGTAATTGTACCGACTTCAGAAAAGGCTTGAACCCATTCCTCCTGAGGGGAACGCTCTACTCGCACTCCAATGGCGCTGATAATGTCATCTTTGTTTTTGCCACGAACAGCTAGAATAAAAGGGAAATGAAATTTGTCCGTATACTTTCGATTCAGATCATTTAATAGATTGAACTCTTCCGTTGTTAGCCGATCCAGTCCAGCTCCCTGCTGCTCCGAGGCAGACAAAGCCGTAACTTGAAGCCTAGTCGCCAAATCTGGGTGAGCTTTTAATAGTCCCTCCATTCGGCTCCGGTCAGCACTCAGTACGGTCTGCATCATTGTGCTATGCAAATGCTCTAAAGAATGGAACGGAATCTGCTTATATGCCTCCTCTGCTACCCACGATGAATGTTCAAAAATGCCGCCTAGATGCTTCACAAAATCCGTTATACTCATGGCATTTATCTCTTCCATCGTAAACCTGCCTTCAGAAACGACCATCCACTCAACCTCCAATAGCTTTGTTAACAGCTCGTAAAATGCCACCGTACCCCGTACAGCGACAAATGTTACCCGATAAAGCTTCTTCCACTTCAGCCTGAGTAGGATGCGGGTTCTCTTCCAGCAGAGCAACCACCGAGATAACCATCCCTGGTGTACAATAACCGCATTGGAACCCCCCCTCTTCTAAAAAAGCCCGCTGAACGGGATGCAGGCCTACTTCACTAATTCCCTCAATCGTTGTAATTTCCGCACCTGAGCATTGATAGGCCATGACTAGACATGAATTCACTGGACGTCCATCCACCAGCACCATACATGCCCCGCAGCGGCCAATCTCACAAGAACGTTTTGTGCCGGTCAGCTCCAAATCTTCACGTATGACATTTAAAAGCCGGCGGGAGGGTGGAATCTCCGTGGATATCGCTTTCCCATTAATATTGCAATTAAAGGTGAACCTCTCTTCTGTGAAGGCTTCCTCAGACGAAGCTGGGATTGGGTTCTCTTCATCTAGATTGTGATCTGAATTATGACTCGGCATGGATGTTCACCACCTTTTGTGGAATAAACGGTGTAGACTGCAGCCATTCGGGATCAATGGGCAGCTTGGTTACCCGCTTCCCTACAGCCTGAAATATGGCGGACACGACTGCCGGAGCTAAATTGACGGAACCCACCTCTCCAATGCCGCGAGGACCGTACGTGTCATGATCCGGCAAATCCTCTATCGGCTGCACCTGAATGCTGCCATTCATGTCGGCAATGGTCGGCACCAAATAGGTGTCTAAATTTTTGGTGACATAGCTGCCGCCAGACATCACAGCATCCTCTGACAAGGTGAAACCGACCGCCATACTGCTGCCACCTTCGATCTGTCCAAGATAACCTTGCGGATTAGCCACCGGTCCCGCCGCTACCGCATGATATTGATCCAGTACACGAACACGTCCAGTAAGCAGATTAACTTCCACGCGGACTGCGATTGCAGAATAGGTGTATAGGAAATGTGCCCCCACTCTTTTAAAGGGTGTGGTTGGATAAGTAAACTTTGTATTACAGACAATGGGTTCTGAAATACGCTGTGCCAAGTCCTTGTAAGTCAGAAGCAGACCGCCGTCTTTTAGCCAAATGCCGCCAGGGCCGAGCTTCATTTCATAGTTATCCAGCTCTGGCTTTATCATCGCAGCTGCCTGCAGCACTCGAGCGGTGAAGTCTGGACGCAGCCGTTTTAAGGCCATCCACATCATGCTGGTTGATCGGGAAGCCGTACTAGATCCGCTATCGGGCACAACATCCGTATCGCCAATGACGATGCTTAGATCCTCTGCCGCCAAGCCAAACTGTTCAATCAGCATTTGTTCCATTGTTGCGATTAACCCCTGACCAAACTCCTCGTAACCAAACACCGCCTCAATCTTGCCCTCTAGCGTCAAAGAGAGCCTGCCACCCGCCGGATCGGGAATACCATAGCCAAGTCCTGCACCATGCATAGCTATAGCAGCACCCGTTCCAGTTACGATCCAAGGTTCCACAACACCTGAATCACTGTCTGTAGATGCGGCCTCAGTCATAAGAGGCGAACCCGCCAGCGCTTCCCACACCTGAAAGGCACCATCGGTCTGAGCAATTTCCTGACCCAGTGGCCCCAGATCTCCATATTTACGCAAATTGCGGCGGCGCATTTCCCACGGATCGATCTGCAATCGCTCAGCCAACCGATCGATTTGTCCCTCCAAAGCGAAAATCGCCTGATTGCCGCCAAAACCGCGAAACTCACCAGATACACCGTTATTGGTATATACAGCAAAACCCTTCACATCCACATGATCGATGATATAGGGGCCCATCACATGTTCTGTCGCAAAGTTGAGCACCTCCGCCCCCAGTGTTGCGTAAGCTCCCGTATCCGAAATAATTCTGACCTGATGTGCCCTGATGATTCCTTCGGGGTCGCAGCCAGTCTTCATGGTGATTTTCATGGGATGGCGTTTTAGTCCTGCACGTACCGATTCAGCTCTCGAATTATGCAGTCTTACCGGACGGAGTGTCCGCAAGGCGAGCAGCGCTCCATACGGCTGTACATTCAGCTCGTCTTTTCCTCCAAAGGACCCGCCGATAGGACTCGAGATGACGCGAATATCTTCTTGAGGAATAGCCAGAATTCTGGATAGCTGCAGGCGATCCATCAACCCATGTTGTGTAGCTGAATATACGGTAAGCCGTCCGTTATCCTCTGGGATAAACAGTCCACCTTCAGTCTCCATATAGGTGTGCATTTGGCGTGGTGTATAGTAAGTCTCCTCTACCACATGACAGCAATCCGTAAATACCGTTTCCGGCTCCCCTTTCCGATATTCCGTATGATGAAGCACGTTTCCCTCGGCATGCAGCAAAATTGCGTCCTTTTTCATCGCCTCTTCCGGATTCTCCAGCAAGGGTAGAAGCTCATAATCCACTTCGATAAGAGATAAGGCGTATTCCGCAATTTCGTCCGTCTCAGCCGCAACTGCCGCAATCGCATCGCCAGTGTAACGCACACGGTCACTGCAAAATACCGGTTGATGCGGCAAAGCTATGCCAAAGCCGTTAAGTCCGGGCACATCCTCATGAGTAATTACAGCGTGTACACCAGGGACTTCAACGGCCTTCTCAATGCGTATGGACAAAATACGAGCATGTGCCTGCTCACTGCGGAGCACGCGGCCGATCAACATTCCTTCTGCCCTCATGTCGGTCAAATACTGCAGCTTACCGGATACCTTGCCCTCTCCATCGGGTCGTGTACGCCAGCGGCTACCGCTGGATTCCTTATTCAGCAGCATTTTCCCTCTCTCCTTTCGTCGGGTTATTCACCTCTAAACTCCGTATATTCATAGCCTTCCACAGCTCAGATACAACCAAATTCCCAGCAGTCTTTTTCTTGTAAAGTTCTGTTGCAAAGGGATCACTATACGTCTCAAAGCTGTTCTCAACCCCTTCATATAAAGAAGCCAACAGCTCATCTGTATACCTCACACCTTCAAGCATAACTTCAGCCCTACTTAGTCGCTGTGGCCGACCAGAGCCCCCACCTGCGGCGATACGCACCTCACGGAAACGGTGTTCCTCATCGATTGATGCTGAGATTGCTACCGTTACAAGTGAAGGGGTGAACGCTTCCCTGCGGCCAACCTTACGAAAAATTTCTAGCCTATCCGTTAACGGACTCTCTAAGCGAGTAGGTGAGATGCGAATCTCAGCCACAAGATCCGCCGCAGGTTTTATCCCGCTCCAGTGATTGTTTAGCCACTCTATCAAAGGTAGTGCCGTCATAAATTTGCCGTCAAAGGAGATTAACTCCGCGTCATAGACCAGTAACGCAGGTAGAATATCTCCGAAGCCAGAAGCGATATTGCCCCCGAGCGTGGCAAGATTACGCACCGACGGAGCCGCTATGCAACGTGCAGCCTCTTGCAGCGCAGGAGCTACGGCCTGCAAATGCTCATTACTGCGGCACTGGGAGAGTGGAACAAGAGCGCCCAGAGATAAGTGAAATTCCGTTAAGGTAATGTCGCCGAGATTTGTAATTTGCCGAAGATCAATCAGCTGTTTGGGCATATGAGTCGTTCCATTTTCCCACCCTGTTCTCAGCAGTGTTCCCCCTGCAACATATCGGGCACTGTCTCCAAACGCCGTTTTTCTCTCCCAAGCTTCGTGCAGGCTGCGGGGTTGAATTACTTCAGGTAGTCTTCCATCCTCTTCCCGTATAACTCCCATACACTCCGCCTCCCTTTTTGAGTACCAGATTGCCGCTTCCCTTCTCGTATAGCCTGCCTTAAAACCTTTGTTCCCGAATATAAGGAACTCCAAGCGCCTCCGGTGTGCCGGATGGTTTGTTGCGATTGCGGTACCCCAGGTACATCAGGACCAGAATGGTCACAAGGTACGGAATCATTTTGAGAAAATAGGGCGGAACTGCACTGCCCAGCAATTGAATACGGAAGCCAAGTGAATCCAATGCCCCAAAAAAGTAGGCGCAGAACAAGGCACGCAGCGGATTCCATCTGGCGAAAATCACCAGCCCTACCGCAATCCAGCCCCGGCCGGCTGTCAGCCCTTCATTCCAGGTTGGCGCGTAGGCCAATACCATATCCGCTCCGGCCAGGCCGATGAGAGCAGCACCGGTGATCACATAGCTGTAGCGGATAAGCTGTACACGGATCCCCATCACATCTGCGGTAGCCGGACTGTCTCCGACTGCCCGCAAATGCAGGCCCCATGAAGTGCGGTGAATTAGCAGATGCAGAGCAAGCACTAGCAGCAGGCTGAACCAGGTTAGGTAGTCCATGTTGCCGAATATTTTTCCGATGAACGGTACATTTTCCAGCCAAGCCAGATGCAGCTTAGGGGAGGTTCCCGGCAAAGGAATGCCGCTGATCGGTTTACCAAGATAAGCGCTCAACCCACTGCCGAACAGGGTCATCGCAAGACCGGACATCGTTTGATTCGCCCGCAAGGTCACACAGAGAAAAGAATGCAGCAAACCAAGCACAGCCGTTACAGCTACGGTAGCCAGCAGAGCCAGCAGCAGGTTTCCGGAGCGAATATACACGATACAAGTGATGACCGCTCCCATCAGCATCAGACCTTCAGCCCCAAGCTGTATAATGCCGGCTCGTTCATTTAGAATGCCTCCCAGCGTAGCCAGCAGCAGCGGGGTCCCTGCGGAAATAGCGGCAATAAGTAGCTGTGTTGTAAAATCCATCGTCTATCTCCCCCCTTTCAGCTGAACCCGGCTACGGCGAATGCGGAAACGATAGATCATATCGCCAGCAATCAAGAAAAACAGGATGGAGCCCTGCAGCATTTCTGATATCGATGAGGGCAGCCCGATGGTTTGAACACTATATCCGCCAACAATTAAGCCACCGAATAAAATAGAAGTAACGATTAGACCGAGTGGATTCAATTTAGCCAGCCAAGCTACAATAATGGCGGTGTATCCATAACCCGGTGAAATGCCCTGCATCAGCTTGTGTGTAACACCGGAGACCTCCGCCATGCCAGCGATCCCGGCGAGCCCCCCACTGATCAGCATGACGATAATAATATGGCGCTTGATAGGAATCCCCGCGTATCTGGCTGCAACAGGATTGGCCCCAATCAGCCGGAGCTCGTAACCCCACTTGGTAAAACGAATCATTAAGTAATAAATCACAACGGCGATAAGTCCAAATAACAATCCAATATGCAATCTTGTACTTCCGAGAACAGGCAGCGATTGAGCCGCAGTAAACATAGGTGATCCCGGGAAATTAAATCCTTTAGGATCTTTCCAAGGTCCGAATACCACGTAATCGAGCGCCAATAGGGCAACATAATTCAGCATTAATGAAGTGATTAGCTCATTCACTCCAAAAAACGTCCGCGGAATAGCAGTCAGTAGTCCCCAAAACGCACCCGCGGCAATCCCGAACAGCAGCATTAAGCTCAGGGACCAGAATGAAGGTAAGTCAGGAAAATAAATCGTGACCGCTGTGGCCGCCATAGCCCCAACGGTTAACTGGCCTTCTGCTCCAATATTCCATACCGAAATGCGGTAAGCCACAGCAATCCCAAGCCCACATAGGAGTAGCGGGATCGCTTTAACCATCGTTTCCGTGAGCCCATACGCAGTGCCAAATGCGCCACGGAACATTTTTTCATAGACCAGCACCGGATTCATACCATTCGCCGCAATAAATAGGGCACACAACAATAGCGCTAAAATTATAGATAAAATAGGTGTCCACCAAGGAGAACGGATGCGGCTGGCATCGTATTCGAAACGTAGAGAGAATCGTTTTCCGGAGTGAGAGGGGAGGGGTTCCAGTACAGCTGCTGCGGTATTTCTTCCATTCTCCAGACTCATACGGCGCTCTCCTCTCTATTATCAATACCAGCCATTAGTAGTCCGATGCTCTCTCGATTCGCTTCCTCATGTGTACTCTCACCAATAATTGAGCCGTTATAGATCACTAGAATCCGGTCGGACAACTGAAGCAATTCATCTAAATCCTCCGAAATTAACAACACGCCACTACCTGAACCACGCAGCTCCATAAGAAGGTCGTGAACACCTGCCGTGGCACCTACATCCAGCCCTTGTGTCGGATGAACGGCGACCATCAGCTTCGGCCGATGACTGATCTCACGTGCAAAGAGCAGCTTCTGCTGATTACCACCTGACAACTGTTGTACTGGCGTCTCCAGCTCAGGTGTTTTGACATTAAAGCGCTGGACCAGCTCCTGTGACCACAAACGGTTCTTCGCGGACTTCAAGAAACCAAATTTGGAGTGCTCCTCTGAGCGGTAAGACTTAAACAAAAGATTATCCACCGATCCGAGGCGTCCAGCTAAACCGCTCTTCATCCGGTTCTCCGGCACGTGGGAGATTCCTGAATCAATTGCCCCTCTAACCGAAGCGGATTTCACCGTCTTTCCATCAAACGTGATTTCACCACTTTTCCAGCCTCTAAGACCAGTTAACACTTCAGCCAGTTCCTTTTGCCCATTGCCAGCTACCCCAGCTACGCCTACAATCTCTCCTTTACATACGTTCAGAGAGAAGTGATCCAGTGCTTTTCGCCCGTGATCGGCATATACGTCCACATCTTTCACTTCTAATAAAGAATCCCCTTCAGTGGCTTCCCGTTCTTGACGGGTGATGGTTACTTCCTTGCCCACCATCAGACGAGCCAGCTCCAGTTCATCTGTATCTGCTGTGGTCAGCGTGGCGATCATTTTTCCTTTGCGCATGACGGAAATCCGATCGGAGGACGCCATAACCTCTTTCATTTTATGAGTAGTTATAATGACCGTTTTTCCTGCCTGCTTCATGACCCGCAGCGTTTCAAATAGCTGTTCCACCTCTCCCGGGGTCAATACAGAGGTTGGTTCATCCAGAATAATAATGTCAGCCCCGCGATACAGCGTCTTAACGATTTCAACACGCTGCTGCTCACCCACGGACAACTGCCAGATCGGGCGATCCACCGGGAAATTCAGTCCAAACCGTTCCGCTAATGCCTCGATCTCCTCGCGTTTGTTCTTCATCCACTTACGGCCGCGCCAGAAAGACGACTTTTCGCCAAGCACGATATTTTCTGCTGCTGTGAGGCTTTGCACCAGCCTAAAGTTCTGAAACACCATACCTACACCCAGCTGCGCAGCATCTTTAGGAGAACGGATCTGAGCACCTTTCCCATGAATGAAGATTTCTCCTTCATCTGCTCTATACACCCCTGACAGCATGCTCATCACCGTGCTCTTCCCGGCCCCATTCTCCCCAAGCAACGCATGAATCTCACCCGCATTTGCCGAAAAGTCGACTTGATCACTGGCGGTTACCGAGCCGAATTTTTTCACAATCCCCCGCATTTCAACTGAAGTTCCCCGCATGGCCTGAACCCCTCCTTCCTTCAAGTTGTAGTACGGGTGGGGAAGTTTCCGCTTAACGGAACCCGCCCCACCCATAGATTGTGCACATCTTATTCCCTATTTTTAAACATTATTGCGGGATAGTTCCTTCCACACCCTTTACGAGCCAGTTCATGCCCAGCACTTCCTCCAAGGTCAGCTTCTGACCCTCCTGAACCTTCACATTCCCTTGATTATCTGAGATCGGACCTGTGAAAACCTCCAGCTCACCACTGATAATTTTGGCTTTGGCGTCTTCGACAAGCTTTTTCACATCATCTGGGATCTTGTTCCCGAAAGGAGCCAGCTCCACCATACCGTCAGCCATATCACCGGAATATTGCTCGCTCTTCCAGGTTCCATCCATAACTGCCTGCACAGCTTTTACGTAATACGGCCCCCAATTCCATACCGGGTTCGTCAAATAATTGTCCGGAGCGTATTTGCTCATATCCGAGTCATTCCCCCCGGCAAAAGCCCCTCGTTCAGCAGCAGCCTGCAGGGTTGCAGGTGAATCCTGATAGGCCAAAAGCACATCCGCACCCTTATCCAGCAAGCTGATTGCCGCTTGACGTTCAGTCGTCGGGTCATACCATGTATTCGTCCATACCACATTCACCTTTACATCAGGATTGACACTTTGTGCTCCAAGGGTAAAAGCATTCAAGTTATAGATCACTTCGCTGATCGGAAAAGCACCCACATAACCCAGCTGATTGTTTTTGGTCATTTTTCCTGCCGCTATGCCGCTCAGATAGCTGGCCTGATAGTTTTTCCCGAAGTAGGTCCCCATGTTCTCTGCGGTTTTGTAACCCGAAGCATGCAGGAACTTCACGTTGGGAAATTTGCCCGCTACATTTAATGTAAAATCCATATATCCGAAGCTCGTTGTAAACACGATGTCGTGTGATTGTGCAAGCTCGGTGATGATTCGTTCGGCGTCAGCACTTTCAGGGACATTTTCTACAAAGTCAGCTTTAATCCCAAGCTCCTTCTCCATATACAGCCGTCCTTGATCATGTTGGTATGTGTAGCCGCCATCCCCTGGAGGTCCGATATAAACAAAAGCAACCGTCGGTTTCTTTGCAGCCGGTTCTGTTGTTGCAGTTGCCTCTGTTGCCGCTGTAGTTGTCGCTGGTGCCTCCGTTGCATTTGTAGAAGTATTATTATTGCTGCCACACCCCACCAAAGCCACCGTCATTAGAACCATTAATGCAAGACAAGATGTTATGAACTGACCCCTTTTTTTCATAATTCTCCTCCTCCAAATCATCTCTCATCATGGCTGCAACCATTAATGTACTTCTACTATACTTAGAGGTGGCCTTGGCGTAAATTTATATAACATACGTTTGTATATGAATATAAGAATCAGAACTTTTTTTGTGTGTAATGCACTAATTGGTTTCGGAAGGTGAGTTTCGTGTCATATTATATGACCAAAGGTAGGAAAGGAACACTGATTCAGATTACTTTTCAGACTATTCTTTACTTCACTTTCCATTTCTCAGAATCCATTGCTCCTGAATCTCACCAAAATCTTCTTTTGTATCTGCGTCCATGAAATAATGGGCAGACTCAGATTCCAGAACAATCCCCTTATAATCAGGTGAACGCAATATCCCCGCCGCTCCTCGATCTCCATCTAATCCCTGTAGTGCTGGAAACAACGTCTTCGAGAACAAAGCCGGGGGCATAGCCGACCCATTGCTGACGCTAGCGACATAATCCATCTCCGGAGATTGTTCAAACGTTTGTATTAGACGGTTCACTAATGCTGTAGTAATAAATGGCTGATCCGCAAGCGCCACAACTACTGCATCGGGCTGTAAAGGTAATACCGCATTAAGGCCACAGCGCAGTGAAAAAGACAATCCTAGATGTGCGGTTAAGCAAGTTTCGGTACGTCTGGATGCTTGCGGTTCAATCGCGGGTGGCAGCCATTCCAAGTTGTCATCCGCACGCACTACCACGATTAGCGGTTCTAGATTGCAACGATCCAATTCACTAAGCGCGACGCTCCCGAGTGAGACCTCCTGCGACAATTTCAGTGAAACCTTGGACACGCCCATCCGCCTGCTCTGCCCCGCTGCCAAATATATTCCTGCTACCTTCAATACTATCCGCTCCTTTGGGCAGCTCTCGTGAGCCCACCCTTCTAATTTGAATAATTTCCGCTATAATACTGACCGCAATCTCCTCCGGACCTTCTCCTCCAATCGGCAACCCTACAGGTGCATGCAAAGATGCAGGAGCCTCAAGCCCTTCCAGTAAAAGAGATATCCGCGCCTTCGAACCGATAATCCCTATATATAGAGGAGCAAGCGGAATCACACTCTCCAGGAACTGTCTATCCCGCCCAAGTTGATGACTGCAAATCAATACATAATCCTCCCGGGCTACGCCCAATCGCTGAACAACCTCCATAGGGGAACAAATTACTTGTTCAGCTCGAGGAAACTTATTGTGCAAGCTTCCTTCACGCCAATCCGCAACCGCTACCCGAAAGCCAACTCTGTCAGCAAGTTCCGCAATAGGAACCACATCACGTCCCCCGCCAAAAATCACAAGCCGCGGTCTAGGCAC
>RCUO01000974.1_pt1 | contig 11872 bp, 7 predicted proteins | sample 2166161 | NCBI WGS metagenome assembly RCUO01 (sample SAMN09932617, study PRJNA488358) | compost metagenome | feature: garden; material: soil; isolation source: compost soil in cyclohexanecarbonitrile-enriched culture | place: Germany: Experimental Botanical Garden Goettingen | collected 2016-01-27 | reverse complement strand
CTCACATACCGGAACATTCTTCCAGGAGGGGGAAGGAAACAGCTCGGGTTCCAGAATGACTCCGTGTTTTTGGTCAAGCGGGCCGACGGCACCAACACCGATCCCCAATAGCTGATCTGCTGTAATGCCTTCTCTGTCCAGAAACGTCTCAGCCGCCTCTCCGACAAGCTCTACCAGTCGCCCGGGCGTCATATGGGTATCCATTTCCCAGCGTGTCAGCGACAGTGTCTTCAGATGCAGATCGTATAGCCCAAGCTTGGAGTAGAGCCGTGATATTTCAAGCCCCAGCAGGTAGCGGTGCTTAGGGTTGGTCTGGAACAGAATCGGCTTTCTTCCGCCGGTAGAGCTGCCAAATCCCGAGACAATGATCAGCCCCTGGGAGATCATATCTTCAAGCAGCCGGGTCAGGCTGCTGCTGGCTACTGCGAAATGCTGGAGCAGATCGGCCTTCGAAACGGTACCATGCTCGAATATCCGCTCATATACCTGTTTTTTGATTGAAGGAGCAGTGTGCGTAATCATATGTATTCATTCTCCATTTCCAAGTCAAATAGTCGGGTTATTTCAAGTATAGCCGGGGACATCCGTTTTTTCTAGTCAATCCGCTGAAAGCTGTAAAATTTGCTTATTAAAAAAAGGATTTTCAGAAAATTTGTCGAAATTTTTCGGGTAGAGGGACATTTGTCATTGCAAACTCTGCCATTCCCTACTACATAATACGCATTTGCGCTGCGCGAAAGGAACGTCTCCATGTTTGCTTTTATCCGTACAAGTCTGATTGCCCGGATTCTCTGTGTCACAGCAGCCGTTATTCTGTGTATTACAGCCGGGAACATCGCCATTCAACGGGCGAACACCGGGTCTGCCGTTCAAGGGACCATCAGCAGCTACAACATGAGCATTGCCGGCAGTTATGCCGCACAGCTCGATGCCGAAAGGTACAGCAGCTTTCTGGCAGATCCGCAGGAGACGGACCTCTATTGGTCGCTGCGGAACGAGCTGGACCAATTCCGTGAATCCATCGGAGCCCGCTATGTATACTTTGTCAGGTTTGATGAAGCCGGCCAGCCGCTGCTCATGATTGACGGCAGGCCGGAAGGAGATCCGCTGGCCTCACCGATCAATGAGCAGACAGACATGCCTGCATCTGCGGTAGAGGCTGTACAGGCTGGAGAGAATGCCAGCTCAGAGCTGATCAAAAATCCGGAATACGGGGATTATATTTCAGCCTTTGTTCCGGTCAAAAATGATCAGGGTGAGCTGATCGGCGCACTGGGGATCGATACAGATGTGTCTGTCCTCAGCACTTTAACCGGAGATGTGCTGCTCCAGAGTCTTCCGCTCTACGGTATTATTCTGGCTGTTTCCCTCACTGCGCTGGCCGTTCTCGCCTGGTTCGTGACCCGGTCGCTGCGCCCGCTGCATACGATAACTGCAGGTGCAGAAGCGATGGCTGCCGGGGATCTGGCAGAAGCCTCCCTGATCCTGCACGGCCGGCCAGTCACCTCCAGGGATGAGATCGGTACTGCTTATCAGGCAATGCTCAAGATGTCGGAGGAACTGAATACAAGGGTAAGCGGTATGGTCTCCAACGTGTCCACAGCCTCGGATTACCTGTACGGGACATCGGAGACCTTCAGCAGAAATGCTGATGATGTGCTGCGGATGAGTGAGACGGTCAACGGTAAGATCAGCGATATATTTGCCGGAGCCAATACCCAGACAGAAGGTGCGGAGAGCAGCGCACTTGCGATGGATGAGATGGCACAAGGCATTGCCAGGATATCGTCTGCGGCTGCTTTTGTATCCGGCTCTGCTGTAGAAGCGCTGGATAAGGTCAATACTTCTCAGGCAGCGGTGTCAGAGATGAACCGGCAGATGAAGTCCATCGCTGAATCTGCGGATGAGACACTGAATATGGCCGGCTTGCTCCAGAGTTATGCAGCAGAGATTGAAGGAGCGCTTGCTGCTATCAGGCAGTTCGCTGACCAGACCAAGCTGCTGGCGCTTAATGCATCCATTGAGGCTGCCAGGGCCGGCGAGCATGGGCGCGGCTTCACCGTCGTTGCCGGTGAAGTGCGTAAGCTGGCGGAGGGCTCCTCGGCTGCAGTGGAGCGTGTTGCGGATCTGCTGACCCAGATAGGCAACGCCTCTTCGGGTATCGGTACACGGATGGCTGAAGCCTCCAGGGAAGTAACGGAAGGTGTACATATGTCAGCCGGGGCGGAGGCTGCGCTGCTTAAGGCCTCCGATGCATTCCGTGAAGTGGCGGAGCAGATCATTGATGTCTCTGCTACAGCCCAGCAGCTTTCTGCGGGCTCAGAGGAGGTTGCCGCCGCAGTGGGAAGCATGGCTATGATTGCCGGAGGTGTATCAGAGCAGACCCGTCAGATCCGTGAGCTGACGGATCTGCAGCTTGAGAAGATTAGAGAGGTATATGAGGCCTCAATGGTAATTAGTACGAACACCAGCGATATGCGGGAAGCAATCCGCCAGGTCCGGGTGTAAGTAACGGAATCTGTCTATTGCTCTACGGCTGCAGCCTCCCGAACAGGAAGGTGCAGCCGTTTTTATATACCTGCCCGGCGCGTTTGTGTGCGTCCAGTCCGGTATTCACTTCAGGCTGAGCATGTTATAGTAAACTTTGGGAAACGGCAAACCTATCATTGCCGATAACAATAACAGGAGTGGATTCCATTTATGATCTCTCGCAAAATTTACCGGGGAATATGGAAAGAGGGACAAGCGGCGGACGGCCTTGCAGCCCTGCAGGAAGATTCTGCAGCCAAACAGCTGGTTGAGGAAGGCAAGCTGATGACAGTAGCTGCGTTTTCCTGGCAGAACAACGTTTTTCTCTATTATGAATGCACCGGAACAGAGATAGAGCCTGCCTTGGTGGCTGGTACAGCCGGACCCTATCTGATTGACTGGGAAGGAGAGGCGGCTCCCCGGAAGTGGATTGAAATGATTGATGTCTTTCACTTCAATGAACCGGCCGGCTATGAGCATTGGCTGCGTAAGGCGGCAGTGGAGCGTCGCGGGGGCAGAGTTGCCCATCTGAAGCGTGAAAAGGCAGCCAGCTATATTTATTATCATTACCAGCTGCAGGAGGAGCGGGCATTCCACGGTAATAAATACGATATCATCGCTATGCATGAGAATCTGCTGTTCGGCTATCAGGAATTTCCGTCAGTAGTGGAAGAGCCTGTAGTCCCGGGAAGACTGAATACCACAGGAACCCCGGTACCGTGGGAAGACTCCCGGATGGATCTGCATTTCCAGCCCTGGGAGGACGACGGCTATTTGTATTTTAAACCGGTTGAGACCATATTCGCCTACTACATAGAAGGCTAAGCCTCGAATAGAAGAGTTGTAACCGCTTCATATATTGCTGCAGGAGGTCGATCGGACAGATGAATGAGAAGATGAGCAGCTCCAGAGTCACAGGTTTTCTTAGGGCAGAGGGCAGAACGGTTGTGAACGGCAAGGGCGAAGAGGTGCTTCTCACCGGCTGGGGGCTTGGCAACTGGCTGCTTCCGGAAGGCTATATGTGGACTACTGATGGCAACAGCAGATTTGACCGTCCGGCGCGGATTGAAGCTGTAATTCGTGAACTGACGGGGACGAAATATGCAGAGCAGTTCTGGACAGTATTCCGTAACCGTTACATCACTAGAGATGACATCAGGCTGATGGCAGAGCAGGGCTATAATTCTGTGCGTATTCCGTTCAACTGGCGAGTTCTAATGGAGGAGGAGCCGGGAATCACCTGGAAAGAGGAGGGGTTTCGGCTCATTGACCGTTGCCTGGACTGGTGCGAGGAATATAAGCTCTATGCCTTTCTGGACCTGCACGGGGCTCCGGGCGGCCAGACCGGTGCGAATATCGACGACTCCGTTGATGATGTGCCGAGACTGTTCACGGATACGGACAGCTGGAACAAGGGGATCGCGCTGTGGGGACAGCTGGCAGAACGGTACAAGGACCGCTGGATTGTCGGCGGCTATGACCTGCTGAATGAACCGATCAAGACGCCGTCTGCCGGACAAGATTTCGATTATCTGGTTCCCCGGCTTGTCCAGTTCTATGAGGAGGCTGTTGCCGTTATCCGGGCAGTGGATGATAAGCACATGCTGTCTATCGAAGGGCATCACTGGGCGACGGACACAAGTATTTTCCACAAAAAATACGATGACAATATGATCATTCATTTTCACCGGTATGCCTGCTACCCGGATCTCAGCTCCTTCACGGAATTCCTTGAAGTGTCTGAGAGATTGAATGCGCCGTTATGGCTGGGGGAGAGCGGTGAGAATCTGAACGAGTGGTATACCGCCATCTATCCGCTGGCTGCGGAACTGAATATCGGCTACAACTTATGGCCGTGGAAAAAGATGGACAACACCAGCTCGCCATATTCCGTGCATCTGCCTGAGGGATGGAACTTGCTGATCGATTACACGAGAGGCGGTGCCCATCCCGGTTACGAGCAAGCCCATGCCATTCTGGATCAGTATCTTGAGCATATCCGGGTTGAACACTGCCGGTATAATGCCGATGTAACCTATGCTGTGTTCAGAACGCCGGGCTGTACCGTCCGGGCAACCGATTTTGACCAGCTGCCGGGCAAAGGGGAGGCGTTCAGCGGGCTGCGAATAGAAGGAAATCCCTTTAAATACCGGACAGGGACCGGGATGCAGATTGTCGAGGAAATCGGGCGGAAGGATTTGACTAAACGTTTCTTCTTCGACATTTTGTGGGACCGGTTCGCTCTTGAGCTTGAAGGCGGAGAATTCGCCGTCTACACAATCAATGATACCCGGGAAGAAAGCAGCGTCTCCTTCACCTATAGCAGTGATGAGCCTGCGGCTGTAGCGCTTTTTCAGGATAAACGGGAAATAGCTTCATTGACACTTCAGCCCGGGGAGAATAAGCAGACCATACCGGCGGTAGGGTTAGCGGCTGCGGGAAGCTCTAAGGTCATGATTCAGGTCATATCAGGAACTATGCGGCTCGACCGGATTATTTTTGCATAAAAAATAAGCAGCGCTTCTCCGTCATCCGGGGAGGCGCTGCTGTGCGCAGGGACGTTACATTGTGGTGTGATGCCGCCGCTGTATACAGGCTGATAGGCAGCCTATTGCATAAAGCGGAAGCTTTTTTGACGGCCGTCTCCGAAATAGAGGATGTTATCCAGCTCTGAAGCCTGAAGTCCGCCTTCCTCATTCAGTACATCTCCGGCAACATACCGGCCCTTAATTTTAGCGAGAATGTTAGTAATTCCCTTGAACTGGTCATGCTCTATAACATCGATCAAAGTGCATTCAATCGCAACCGGGCATTCCCGGATAACAGGTGCGTTGACGGTATTAGCCTGCTCATGTGTCAGATCAACATGGTCAAATTTGCTGATGTCCTGTCCGGAATGCGCACCAACGTAGCTGACAGCGTCCATAAGTGTACGGCCTGGGATATTAATGACGAAATCACGAACCGCTTTGATCTGGTTAACGGCAAACCCTTTGCTGCTGAAGCCCAGCATCATCATGTCCTTAAGTGAATAAGAAGAGGAGATCGGCGTCACATTCGGCTTACCGTCCGCATCATAAAAGCTTACAAGGATAACCGGGAACCCATAGTACATTTTCTCATAATCAACAGCTACCTTTTCCATTTATACAATCCTCCTGAATATGTATACCGCGTAGAGCGGCTTCTATTCAAAAGGATAGCGCAAGCCGGAAAGAAGCAAGGGTGACCAGACGCACAGGTCTAATTGTTCTCCAATTGCAAAGCCGGACCAAAGAACTCGTAATGAATCTGCTCTTCCTTCATCCCGAGCGTAATCAGCTCCCGGATCATGGCTTCCATGAATGGAACAGGTCCGCACACATAAGCGTCTCCGGTAACATCCACATAGCTTTTCAGGATTTCGCCTGTAATCACACCGTCAGGTCCGCCGGACAGGAAGGTCTTGGTCTTGGCGTTGCTCATAGCGGCTGCGTACTTCTCAACGTCATCTCGGAAAGCGGCGAGGGCTTCGTTGCGTGCAGAATGCAGGAAAACAACCGGACGGTCAGGTGTAGCTGTGGCAACCGTTTCGAACATACTCATCATCGGGGTAATGCCTACGCCGCCGGAGATGAACGCTACAGGTGTGGTTTTGGAGACATCGAGCATGAATTCACCGGCAGGGGCGCTGACTTCTACAGTATCGCCTTCGTTGACCTGACTGTGCAGGAAGACAGACACGACTCCATTTGGATCGTTTGCTTCCTCACGTTTTACGGAAATGCGGAATTCATCCGCTTTTGGCGCCTGGGACAGACTGTACTGACGGATCATCGTATATTTCTCGCCGGGAATTAGCACACGCACAGAAATGTACTGGCCTGGCTTGTAATCCGGAACATTGGAGCCATCCGCAGGCTTCAGATAAAAGGAAGTGATATTGCCGCTCTCCTGCACTTTACGGGCAACCTTGAACGGTTTGAAGAAATTCCAGCCGTTTTCCTGCTCACGGGCTTCTTTATACATGCTGTCCTCAACCCCGATAAAAGCGCCGGCGATAACGCCGTAAGCTTCTTCCCAGGCCTGCAGAATCTCAGGTGTGGCAGCTTCGCCGAGTACTTCCTTAATCGCTTTCAGCAAAAATTCACCGACGATCGGATAATGCTCCGGCTTGATGCCGAGGCTGACATGCTTGTGGGCAATCTGGACTACCGCAGGCAGAATGTTCTCCAGGTTATCAATGTGTACGGCTGCAGCATACACTGCGTTCGCAAGTGCGGCCTGCTGACGGCCCTGGGCCTGGTTGGCGTGGTTAAATACATTTAACAATTCCGGGTGGGCTTCGAACAAATTACGGTAAAAGACAGTTGTGATGGTTGTTCCGTGTTCTGCCAGTACCGGCGCTGTCGACTTAACAATGTCACGTGTGTGCTGTGATAAAATAATGTTCATCCCCTCTCAATTCATGCAGGATTAATATATACTGAATTTTAATTAAAAGATATATTTAAAATACCACTTTAACAAAATAGACAAATTTATTAATATTGTTTGTAACATATATCACTTACTAAACACGCGGATCGGAGGCAGGACATGAGGCTGACTTTATATACAGACTACTCCTTGCGGATTCTTCTGTATCTTGGAGCGAAGGAGCGGGAGGAGCTGTCAACGGTACAGGGTATTTCGGATGCGTATCAAATCTCTAAGAATCATCTGATGAAGGTTTCCCATGAACTGGGTAAGGCGGGATTTATCGAAACGGTAAGGGGAAGGGGAGGCGGAATACGTCTGGCGAAGGACCCCTGCCGCATAAATATCGGGGAGGTCGTCCGGCGGATGGAAGATGATCTGTATCTCGTCGAATGCTTCCAGCCTTCAGGCGGGCATTGTCCGATCTCCCCGGTGTGCGGTCTTAAAGGCGTACTGGGCAAGGCGCTCCAGGCCTATCTGCAGGTGCTTGATGAATATACACTGCAGGATTTACTGATAAACAAAGATGACTTGCGGGCTCTTTTGGTACAGCCGGATCACGCTACTTCTCTCCGAACAACAGACGCTCCTCATCCCGGCTATGAACAGCATTAACAACCAGCAGGGCGTGGAGCTGTTGAAGCACTTCCGGTGTGAGTCCTTCCTGCGCAAGAAGGGCTTTGGTATCACTGACAATAATCCGCATTAATTCATGATCACGGGCAAGCCGGATAACCGCGTCCTTAAGGCCCGGCTGCTTCTCTTCCATCTCCTGATAAAAGCCGTCCTCCTCCGCATCAGCGTGACTGAGAATCCGAGTCTCCCAGTATTCCAGCAGATGCTCAGCCGCCTGGCGGGCCACCTCGAATTCTTTTGCCTCAAGCAGCTCCTCTACTTCCTCGGTTTTACTTACTGCACCGGCCAGACCGCCCTCATGAATGGCATGATGGGCATGCTGCTGGCGTAATGAAGGTCCTCCCATGTCGTTCATCCTCTCCTTATTTTTGAATCAGTATAGCATATTCGCGGGTAGTGAAATCCCCGGTAAGGTATTCCCCGTACAACAAAGAGGGAACTCCCTATGCGGGCTTCCCGCAGTGAAGAAATAGGCTTGCAGCGGCGCTTTTCCCGGCTTTGGGAGAGGCGTATTTGACGTTTCAGCAGATCAAGGGAATTCCCGCGGCGCAATAGGTGTTTCCCTAATGGGAACTGCCGGCCTGCAGATCCATAATGGTATTAATTGAATGATTGACTAGATTCGCTTCATTCGCAAAGGAGTGTTCGTAACCGATGAAGAAGAAATTCGGCCTTAACTTTTTTAAACCGATCGAGAGCTATTCCGGGAAATGGTCCATTCTTGAAGAGAAAAATAGAGATTGGGAAGATATGTACCGCCAGCGCTGGTCTCACGATAAAGTCGTCCGTACCACACACGGAGTAAACTGTACGGGCTCCTGCAGCTGGAAGGTGTTCGTGAAGAACGGAATTATCACCTGGGAAAATCAGCAGATCGACTATCCTTCCTGCGGTCCGGATATGCCGGAGTTCGAACCCCGCGGCTGTCCGCGCGGAGCCACCTTCTCGTGGTATGAGTACAGCCCGCTGCGTGTGAAATATCCTTATGTACGCGGTAAGCTGTGGCGGCTGTGGCAGGCTGCCCTTCAGGAGCACGGTAACTATATTGATGCCTGGGCAAGTATTGTCGAAGATCCGGAGAAAGCCAGCCAGTATAAAAAAGCGCGCGGCAAAGGCGGACATATCCGCGTAGCCTGGGACGATGTGCTGCATCTGATCTCGGCACAGCTGATCTACACGATCCGCAAGTACGGACCGGACCGGATCGCCGGCTTTACGCCGATTCCGGCCATGTCGATGGTCAGCTATGCTTCAGGCGCCCGCTTTATCTCGCTGCTCGGCGGCCAGATGCTGAGCTTCTACGACTGGTATGCCGATCTGCCGCCGGCTTCCCCGCAAATCTGGGGAGAGCAGACGGATGTGCCGGAGTCCTCAGACTGGTACAATTCCGGCTATCTGATCATGTGGGGCTCGAATGTCCCGCTGACACGCACACCGGATGCCCACTTTATGACTGAGGTCCGCTACAAGGGAACCAAGGTTGTCTCGGTTGCACCTGACCTGGCGGAGAATGTGAAATTCGCCGACAACTGGCTGGCACCGAATCCGGGCACGGATGCGGCAGTAGCCCAGGCCATGACGCATGTCATTCTGAGTGAATTCTACCAGGAGCGGCAAGAGCCGATGTTCCTGAATTATGCCAAGCAATATACGGATATGCCGTTCCTGATTCTGCTTGATCCGCATGAAGATGCCTGGAAGGGCGGACGCTTCCTGCGGGCAAGCGACCTCGGAGACAGCACGCCGCATTCTGACTGGAAGCCGGTCATCTATGATGAGGCAGCCGGTAAAGTGATTGTCCCTAACGGCACGATGGGCCAGCGCTGGGAAGAAGGCAAGAAGTGGAACCTGATTCTTGAGAATGAAGACGGCAGTAAGGTTGAGCCGGCCCTCAGTATTGAAGGCCATGGCGAGGAATGGACAGAAATCGTATTCCCGTTCTTCGACAATGCCGGCAACGGCACGTTCCGCCGGGTGATTCCAGCCCGCAAATTGCGGCTTGCTGACGGAACTGAACGTTATGTAGCGACTGTCTATGATCTGATGCTTAGCCAGTACGGGATTGCCCGCACGGACAGCCCGCTTAACGCCAAAGACTATTATGATGAAGCGTCCCATTATACTCCGGCGTGGCAGGAGAGTATTACGACGGTGAAAGCAAGCGTCGTAGTGCAGATCGCCCGCGAATTTGCACAGAACGCAATTGATACAGGCGGCCGATCCATGATTATCATGGGCGCAGGTATTAATCACTGGTTCAACAGTGATACCATCTACCGTTCCATTCTGAATCTGGTGGTCCTGACCGCTTCGCAGGGCGTTAACGGCGGCGGCTGGGCGCATTATGTCGGGCAGGAGAAATGCCGGCCGATTGAAGGCTGGTCGACTGTAGCTTTTGCGAAAGACTGGCAGGGTCCGGCACGGCAGCAGAATGCGACCTCATTCTTCTACTTTGCAACCGAGCAGTGGCGTTATGAAGAGAGCGGCACCGATTCGCTGAAATCTCCGACCGGCGGTGAGCTTGCCTACCAGCATCCGGCTGATTACAACGTACTGGCAGCACGTCTTGGCTGGCTGCCCTCCTTCCCTCAGTTCAACAAGAACAGCCTGCTGTTCGCGGAGGAAGCTGCACAGGAAGGCAAAACGTCCAACAGTGAGATCATCGGCCATGCGCTGGAGGAGATCAAATCACGGAAAACCCGCTTTGCAGTGGAAGATCCCGGCGCACCGGAGAACTTCCCGCGTTCGCTCTTTATCTGGCGTTCCAATCTGATCTCAAGCTCCGCCAAAGGCCAGGAGTACTTCATGAAGCATCTGCTGGGCGCTTCAGACGGACTGCTTGCCGAGCCGAATGAAGAGCAGAAGCCGGAGGAAATTATCTGGCGTGAGGATGTAGAAGGCAAGCTGGATCTGATGGTTGCGATGGACTTCCGGATGACGACCACTCCGCTCTATGCAGATATTGTGCTGCCGGCGGCAACCTGGTACGAGAAAACGGATCTTTCGTCCACGGACATGCATCCGTTCGTTCATCCGTTCAACCCGGCGGTCAATCCGCTGTGGGAATCCCGTTCGGACTGGGATATTTACCGCCAGCTATCTGAGGTGTTCTCCGAAATGGCGAAAACCCATCTGCCGGGCGTATACAAGGACCTTGTCTCATCGCCGCTCGGACATGACTCGATCAGTGAAATTTCCCAGCCGATGGGTCTGGTTAAAGACTGGGCTAAGGGTGAAGTTGAGGCTATTCCGGGCAAAACGATGCCTAACCTGAGTATTGTGGAGCGTGACTATACCAAAATTCACGATAAATATATATCGCTTGGACCAAATCTGGCTGTCGGAAAGGCCGGCGCGCACGGCGTCAGCTTCTCGGTTGCTGAAGAATATGAGGAATTAAAGAAGCTTAGCGGCGTTTACTTTGATGAATCGATCAAAAACGGCCTGCCGAAGCTGCAAACGGCCCGCCAGGCGGCAGATACGATTCTGCATCTGTCCTCGGCAACCAACGGACGTGTATCCCAGAAGGCCTACGAATCGGCCGAGAAGGATCACGGGGTTCCGCTGAAGGATATTTCAGCAGACCGTGCAGCGGAGAAGATTACCTTCCAGAGCATTACTGCACAGCCGCGTGAGGTCATTCCGACACCGGTGTTCAGCGGCTCGAACAAGCAGGGCCGCCGCTATTCGCCGTTTACTACGAATATCGAACGTCTTGTGCCGTTCCGTACACTGACCGGAAGACAGCATTTCTATATTGATCATGAAATTTTCCTGCAGTACGGGGAATCCCTGCCTGTATTCAAGCCGACACTGCCGCCGATGGTCTTCGGACCGCGTGACAAGGCAGTCAAGGGCGGCCAGGATTCACTGGTGCTGAGATATTTGACACCGCACGGTAAATGGAATATTCACTCCACCTACCAGGATAACCAGCATATGCTGACCCTGTTCCGCGGAGGCCCGACGGTATGGATCAACAATGACGATGCGGCAGCCCATAACATTGCCGATAATGACTGGCTGGAAGTATACAACCGTAACGGGGTCGTTACTGCACGGGCGGTGGTCAGCCACCGGATGCCAAGAGGCACCATGTTCATGTACCATGCCCAGGACAAGCATATTCAAGTGCCGGGGTCGGAGATTACCGATACCCGCGGCGGAAGCCATAATGCGCCAACCCGGATTCACCTGAAGCCTACCCAGATGGTCGGCGGATACGCACAGCTCAGCTACGGTTTCAACT
>RCUO01000973.1_pt1 | contig 11887 bp, 19 predicted proteins | sample 2166161 | NCBI WGS metagenome assembly RCUO01 (sample SAMN09932617, study PRJNA488358) | compost metagenome | feature: garden; material: soil; isolation source: compost soil in cyclohexanecarbonitrile-enriched culture | place: Germany: Experimental Botanical Garden Goettingen | collected 2016-01-27 | reverse complement strand
CTTTTATTTCTTATTTGTCTACTTAAATTTAAAAGTTCTTCTTTATATTTTTTATAAAGATAATCAGTTACTGTCGATTTTAAAATTATTCTTTCATCTCTTTGAATATCAACTAGTGGTTTTCCTTGTTTGAATAAATTTTCAGCCAATATTAGCTGTTGTTGGTGAAACATTTTATGAGCTTCATCTTTAGATTTAGTTATATGTAAAGGTCTACTAATTTCTTTATTACATACTGGGCATATCACCATTATTCACCTCTAGTTTATTGTAAATAAACTTTATATAAAAATAAACAAATAAAAAAGGAATGGATTTCTCCACTCCTTTGTATATTCTTAAGATTAAGAAATTGTGATTTTAGAAACTGCAAGGGCATTAACTACAGACAAACCAATCTCTTCATATATAACCCACCCAAGTCTCAACTCTTCCGGCTTGTCAGCTGGTATGACTTGTATATCCTGTCTAATTGGCATAACACCAACGAATTCAGGGTCAGCAAGTACATAAACTGTGTTCATTGGAACCTTTTTGGAGATGAGGATATCAGCAGTCCAAAGGTGACCGAACAAACCAGTTTGAAGTACTTCGTGCTGTGTTACTGGGTCAAATTCGTTTTGTCCCCACGAACGGATGTCAGCGAAAGCTGTAGCATTCATAACGATTTTAGTAACAACCAAATCATGTTTTTCAACTTCCTGGAATGCTTTAGTTAAAGCTTCACGAGTAAGACCACCAGTAGAAACTGTTGCAGGGTTAACTGCTGTAGAAGCTGTATCGATTAAGTTAAAGATTTCAGCATCTTCTACTGCCATGATATCGGACTTAGCACGTTGTTGAGCACGGTCAATAACGTTGAATCTACGTTCTTTAACCTGGGAGAATCTTACTTGTGGGTAAGAAACGATTTCAAAGGTAGGAACCTGGATTCTGTCGCCTTCAATAACTTGGTCAGGTACCTGGCCACGTTTCGAAAGAACGAATGCCTTAGCATCTACGTCTTTATCGTATACTGGTAATGCGCCTTGTGGAAGTGGGTCTACCACTAAAAGTTTACGGCCAACACCTTGGTAGTCCAAGGAAATACGGATTGGGTTCGCCATAGCCTGTGCTAAAGCAACTCGACCTTCTTCTGTTTCTAATGCTTTCGCAATCAAATACTCTTTTTGTTCATTTGTCATTTCCATTTTATGTTAGCACCTCCGTGTCTATTAGATATAAAGGATAAATCCTACGAATACTCCGCCGTTTGCTGCAGTACCAGCATTAGCGTACATGTTACCGGCAGTGTAAGCACCAACGTGAGTTACACGTCCAAGAGCTTTACCAGTACCAGTGAACTTAACAATCTTACCGTTAGCGTCAGAAGTAACTTCATCACCTGCAACTAACAATTCAGCTCCAGCACCTGCACGGGAAAGAGAAACATAGTATTCACCGCCACGGAAGTAGAAAGTAGCTTTTAAAGAAGCATTAACCATATCGCCTAAATCTTCTCTGAAAAGACCAACTGCATCTTCTCCGCCTTCACCAGCTAATTTAACTCCGTTTGCACCAATTGCTGCAAATTTACCTGCTAATTCTCCAGCTGCACCAGTTCCGTCTGCAGGAGCAGCGGCAACAATTGCTGGGTCAATATCGTGTGTACCATTTAAAATACCCTCATAACCAAGACGAACATATGGTGTAGAGTTGTATGTTGGTCCAAACTTTTTGTATCCACCTGCCATTATAAAAAGCACCTCCAAGTGTAGTTAAAACAAATTTAATTTTTAAGCGGTTTAGCAAATTTCTTATATACTTTTAATAAGAGTAAAGCGAAAAAATATTACATTTTGCTTATAAATCTTTTAAGCACTTAAGCTTTTCACCAGCTCACCGTCTTCTGTACTTAAAATAGGAGAACTATTGTAAAATATAACTCATTGCTAGATTTTTTTTCGCAAAAATAGATGTCTCAAATTCTTTGCTATCGTAAAATCTGTTTAATAAATAGAGTAAGAAATCCTTTTTATTATAGCTAAATGCAAAAAAATTTTATAAACACAAAAAAAGCCTATCTTTTGAGATAGGCTTCTGATTTATTTAGATAGTAATGTCCAATTCATTGTGTTAAATAGTTCTTGGAATTTCCCACCAGTTGTTGGAATGTTATTTGCTGTAATGTTGATAGGTTGTTTAATTCCTTGAATACCTTGGAAGCCAGATAAATCTAGTTCACTACTTTTTCTTTCAATAGCTTTATGTTGTTTTTGTGAAGCTGAAACGTTTCTAGTTTCCGTTTGTTCAGAAGAAGATGAAGTACTTTCACCAAATCCGCCAACTTTTGGTCTAAAGTTAGATGCTAGACCGCCATTTTCAAAGAAAGAAGTATCTCCCATTTCGATGCCATCAACAGTTCTTTTAGGAGTTGAAGCTTTTTTTGCTAGTTCTTTAGCTTTAGCATATTCTTGACCGTCTTCAATATCATCATAAGTATCTTCTTCTAAAACAGCTAAGACATCATCTACGCTTGAAACTGTTGTTTTAGTTGATAGAATTGCTTGTTGGAAAGAATCAAATCCGATATCATCCATAGCCATGATAGTTTCGAATTGTTTGGTTGTTTCTTCTTCTGATGTTCCAAGCATGCCTTTTTTCTGCATTAAATCAACTAATTCTTTAGCTGCTTTTGTTTTTATTTTTTCAATGTCTTGGGTTTTGATTTGATTTTCCAGTTCATTTACTTTTCTTTTTAGTTTAATTTTTTCTATATCAATATTAGTTGATGCTTCTTTCGATTCTGGAATATCTTCTGAATCAAGAGCTTTTAAAGCTTCATCTACTATAGAGTTGATTTCAGCGTCGTCTTGTTTAGGAAATGCTGGAGTTTCAAGTGGAGCAATTTGTTGTTGAGTTGTGCTTACGTAAGCAATTAAAGATTTTTTAGCATCGTTGATGCTAAATCTTTCTCTAGTATTATCTTCCCAAACAACTGCTACTTTTTCTTTTCCGACAAAAGCTATTTTTCCTTTGATTCCTTCTTCAACATGTTGAACTTCCAATCCTTCAGTAAGCTCGTTTTCACAATCAGAGTCTTGAAAGATTTGAGTTCTGCCAGCTGGAGTACTGATAGGAGTTTGATTTTCTTCATTGATTCTGTTAGAGAAATCAGTTGATGATTGTTGGATATATTTAAGTTCGTCTTCTCTAGGATCATTACTGAGAAGATAAGCTTCTTGTCCAGGGTCTGATTTATCCCAAACTGGAGGGACATTTCTTATTTTATATGAACGTTGTCTAGATTCTTCTAAGATTTCGTCATTATTTAATCTTACTCTAATTTTACTTTGAGATTGTTGAGGTTGAGTTGATTCAACTTGAATATTGTATAACTCTTCTCTAGTTTTAACATCATCTGGGTCAGAAACGTGATATTTAACTCTTTTATCTTCATTGTAGTATTGATAATCTTCTGGTTTTTCATATTGGTGGGCGTATTCTTGTTGACTTTGTAAAGCAACAATTCTTCTTTTATCGATTGTATTACTCATCTTTCGATGAATCCCCCTTCGGTTTATCTACTTCTTTTTTATCTTTATCTTCGCTTTCATCTTTTGGTTCCGGTTTATCTGGAGCTTTTCCAGGAGCCGGAGGCGTAGGTTTAGGAGCTGGTGGAGGTGTTGGTGCTGCTCCGCCAGGAGGTGTAACTTTTTCATCAACAACATCAATAGGAGCTTGATTAGTTGGGTCATTTGGTGTTGGTGCTGGTTGATGATTAGGAATTGAAGGAGCGTTTGTGATATTAGGATTCATTGGTACTCCATTAGGTGCTGGAGTTGGAGCTTTTGTTAATTCTGTGGGTTGTTGTTGATTATAGTAAGAAGTTGTGATATCCATATTTTCTATTTCAAAAACAACGTCATAAATTTGTTGTGATGCTTGATCGAGATTTTTCTTTTTATTAGTAATCATTTGAGTTAAGCCTGGATCGCTTTTAACAACTCTAGAAACTTGTTCAACAAAGAATTTATAATCCTCAATTGCTTTTAGAATATCTCTTCCCTTATCGCTAATTTGGTCAACCTGTTTTTGAAGAGCATCAGGGTCCATTAAAGCAATTTTTTTAAGTCTTGACTTCACAATAAGTCCTCCTTTAAAACTTCTCCCTCGATTAAGACCAAGGGAGATCCTTCAATTGTTCTCTGAAAGATTTTTCAGAAATGCTGTAACGTTTATTTTTTTCACTCGCCACTTTAACGAGAGTATCATTTGTATAACGTTGTGTTGATTGAGTTGTTACGCTCTGATTTCTTTTTGAAGCAACCTTTTCAAGTATTTTAGCTTGTTTATCGGCACCTTGGCTAACAAAGCTGATTTCAAAGAATTCAATATCTTTGTTATCTTCAAAAACTGGAAGGCCTTTATAAGAGCCGCCTTTATATAATCTAATATGGTCGCAGAATTCATCTTCGGTGATGGCTTCATTACCACATACAGAACATACAGATTTACCGCAGCGACATCCCATTGAAACGTCAGTAATATATCCCATTTCAATCCCACGAGCTAATTCAGGGAAAGCTTTTTTGTCTACCGCAATAAGTAATTCAACAAACTTTCCTCTTTCATTCCAGATAGCATCCAAAATGATACCACGAGCATTTTCAACGTTATCATTTTTATGATCAACAAATGCTGATTTACCAATAAACGATTTGTATGTTCTTTTCAATTCATCATAAGCGAAAAAGTCTCCGTTATCATTTGCACCACGACTTCTATGCCCATACATTTTGAGATTTTTGAAAAAATCACCTTCATCGATTACTTCTGCAGAACCATCAGGTTGTTCAATTACATTACCAGCAGATACAGCTCTAACTCGAACATAAAGAAAATCATCTTCTTTTGGAGCTATTGTAACTTTTTTAGAAGCTGTTTTAACCAAACAACTTAAATCCAAAGTTTTAGATTTTGATAATACAGCTAAATCTGGTTTTTTATTTGGAATCAAACTTACTTTTTCAACATTATTGCTATATTGAACAATCTTAATAGGATGACTATATTTAATCATTTTCAAGTATCACCTCATTGAAATAAAAACATTCCTTCTTTTAGTTAAATAAGAAAGATACTCTATAATATTACACACAAAAAAAGAACTCTTTAGAGTTCTTAATTTTGACCGTGATAAACATCAATTGAAACCGAATAACCTTTTGCAATATTTCTAATTAGTTTGTCTATTTTTTCTCCATCAAGTAGAATATGTGCGGTGTATAAATTTTCAATTATCCAACTTCTTACTTTATAATGTTTTTTCCCATTGATTCCGTCTCTAACTTCAACGTGATATTTTTGAATAAAATCTAAGTTAGAAAGAGTTTCAGTTATTCTTCCACGTATTGTGGATTCAAAATTTATATATGATGCCATGTTAGTTCTCCTTTTTTGGTGCCTCCAGTTTAAATTGAGATTTTAATTCGTTGTAAACTGGTTGATATTTGGTTTTAAAAAATTCCCAATCATTAGTTTCAAATGAATTGATTTCTTCCCACAGATAATTTGCTTCAGTATAGTCAAATATTCTTCCATATTTAGCAATTTGAATTCCATACTTTAGTATTCTAAAAGAGTGAAATAAACTTTTCTTTGCTATGTATGGATTATAATCTTTTTCCACAGTTAATTTTTTCTTTGTTTTTACCCAGCTATTTGAAGACTTTTGAGAAATGGAATTTCTTAATTTTGTAATGTCTAACTCAAAATCAAACTTCTTTTTTTCTGTAATAATGCAATTTTTTGGTAAAAATAAACATTCCAATACACTTATTTCATGGTTATTAATAGCTTCTTGAAAAGACAATTCATCATAAATTGTAAGATTCAATATTCCACTTTCAATTCCTTCAATGATACCTTCTGCTCCTTTTTTAACAATAATCAAATCATGGTCAGATTCATTAGTAGCAGTGCCGTAAACTCTTGAACCGTATCTATATACATTTAAAATATCGTCCTTATTAATCACAATATCATCTCCTTATAATTATATTATATTACAGTAAAGAAAAAATGTAAATAAAAAGGTTGGAATGTATCCAACCTTAGAATGTTTATTTTGTTCTTTTCGCTACCCAGGGAATACAATATGCAAACCACACATAACTAAAACCTACTCCAACTATTAAAACGATTAAGACTTTTAACCAATCATCCATTTGTATGATTTCCTTTCGTTAAACATATACAACGATTGAATCTTCGTCAATGGAAAAATGTAATTCTTCACCCTTTTTATCAAGTTCTTCTCTAGATACTCCGTCTGGTATGGGTAAAAAAATCGTATCATGTTCAGCGTTCATCCACACTGAATCGTCTTTTAAAAGTTCAGGGTCTTTTTCAGTGATATATTTGATAATATTAACAACGCCTTTAAAATTTGGCATAGATTGCGCCTCTTTCATTAAATAATAATGGAAAGAGACAGTTATTCTGTCTCTTTATAGTAATCTTCAATATCTTTCTTCATTAAATTAAGTTTTGATTTATCATTCTTGTGCCAGCCATCTTTTTTAACTTTAGTTGAACATGAACTGCAGCTACAATGAATTTTTCCTTTTGAAAGACTTCCTTCTTTACCTTTTTTAATCCACCAAAATCCAAGTTTAACTCTTTCCATCTTGTTGTTGATTACTCTGCGTCTGTGATGACGATAATATGCTCGATTTCTCACTAATATCACACTCTTTTGAGTTATTCACTCAGCCCGCAAGAGACACTCAAAATATAATCTCTTACAGGCAAAGCGTGATATTAGTTATAATTGTAAACTTCACGTTACCACTCCTCGTGAATAACTGCTTTTCTACCAGTCATATTCTCATAATACATAATATATCTTTCTGCAGCATCATCCCATCTAAATCCTGAAGCGTCAGATACTTTCTCAACTTCGCTGAATATTAATGAATCGCTGCTCATGCCGTTATATTGAAAAGCCAAGAAATTACCAGTTTGTTCATCTTTTAAATAATAATTCGTTTTTCTCAATTAATACTCCTTTATTTATCCCAATCTGACGGTGATAATGGACTTAGATTAAACTTGTTTTTGCTAAAATATGCTTGTTTCCATCCAGCACTCTTATAATTTTTAACAATTTCATCCATAGCTCTTTGCTTCAAAGTAAATCCTTCTGGTAAAATTGTGGAAATGTCAACAGCTATTTGTAAACCATCATATTCTTCTTTTAAATTTTCATCAACAAAACCTTGAATTAACTCCATAACTTTTTCATCATATTCATTAACTTTATAGGCTTCTTCTGGACCAATCGGCATTATTTATTATTCTCCATTCTCAAATTTATTTTTTAAATACTTAATAGCGGCTTCTAAATTTCTTTTATCAGTTGGAACTTCCCACCATTGATGAAGAATAGTTTTATTCTCAGTATCATAAGCTAGAAGAAGATGTTGATAATGAAAAACAAGAACAACGTGATTATGTTCTTTATGCCATCTGGCTTGTAGTTTATGTTTGAGAGGTTGTTTATTTTCAAAAAATCTATTCAAACAGTCTTCAACCTGTTTCAAATTATTTCACCTTATCTCTTTCTTTAAGTTTAATAAAAATAACAAAAAGCTTCATAACATCTTCTTGTTTTAACTTATGCATTTTAAATCTGTGTTCAAAAAAATGATATGTATTACTTTTAATTGAATATCTTCTTTTAGTATATTCTCTCGTTGGTTTTACATTTCTTACTTTATATTCCTCAACAATGTCTTCAATACCTTGAACAGCATCTTCATATTTACCACTATATCTATTAAGTTCTTTTTTTATTATTGCTCTGAATTTAGTTCTAGTATGCAAAGTGTTTGATCTTTCATCAAATATCAATCTAAAAGATGCATACCCATTATCTTCTTGATCAAACTCATTTCTTATAACAGCATTGAGTTCAACTTCTCTCGCCTCAATAATAACCTTTATGGTTCCATCTTTAAGTTTTTTTCTACTGAATTCAACTTCTTCTTTATTTAAGATGCAATATGTTTTCATTGCGTCCACTATTTCATCAACGAATTGAAAACCAATTGTAGATGCCATAAAAAACCTCCAATCATGTATATTTATATTATATCACAATTGGAGGTTTTTTTAAAGGAAATATTGATTATTTTTTGTGTTTCATCCATTGTTTTTTAATTCTTTTTTCTTTCCAACAATGGTCTCTATTTCTTGGAATTTCATCCCAAGCATTTGGTAAATTTTTGATGTTTCTTGATGGATTAATAAATAGTTTTACTTCATCGTCACAAGAAAATCTTATTTCTTGAGTTGTTCTTGGATGCCTGTAAAAAGAACCTCTATGCTGTCTGTATTTTCTAACTCTTGGAACTGGATCTTTTCTAAATTCATATTTATGAGTTTTCTTTTGATAAGAATACTTATAAACGTAATTTAGAATTTGATATTTAAAATCGCGAGGGTCAATGGTTCTATCATATTCATCAAAAACCATAATGTTTCTTGGAATTTGATGTGTTGTTGTGTAAAGTCTTTCATTGTAATAGGATTTATCAACCTCAGTTTTTACATCATTCCAGTTCATAGCAATGTCTTGAAAATAAGAATTACGTTTGTCTTTTTTTCCCCAGCAGTTGTAATTACCTCTAGAAAAATATCGAATCAAATCTTCGAGTGAGTTACAGGTAATCATAGAGTTTGTTCTACTGTTGTAAATATAATACTTCATTATTATCAACTCCTTGTAGTTTTAACTACAAGTGATCAAATAATTTTTTCATATCACACCATCCTAACTCTTAATAATGGTAGTTGAGGTGAGGGTCGAACTCACGACATCTTCGGTGTTAACGAAGTGCTCTCCCACTGAGCTACTCAACTAAAAGTGGATATTCGCTTTTCCAAATAAATGCTCTAGGTTCCCAATTTTCAACAACAAACTTTCTGGATAAAAACTGAGCTCTAAGATTGTCACTTTTTGAAACAACATTGATTTTAAATGACTTAAATTTGGAAAGATTTTTTGCTGTTTTATATATATAGCTTTTTTCAAATCCTGGAGAATGTGCATCTTTTTTTATAGTAAATTTATGATATGCTTTCATAATTCTATCATGAACTTCTTTACAACTTAAATTAATAACAACATCATCAACACCTAATTCAATCAACCTATCAACTAATAAATTTATTGCGTAAGCTTGTTGACGAAAGAAAGTATTTCTCAATGGAAGATTATGATTTGTTACATGTTCCTCTAAAAAATCACCATCCTTGAAAATGAAATACGATACAGCAGATTTTTCACCATTAAAACAACCGTTACAATAAGCTGAATAACTCATTTACATTCTCCTTTCAAAATAGTGGTAGTCCATGAGGGTACCGATCCCCCGACCTTCTGGGTGTAAACCAGATGCTCTCCCATTAAGCTAATGGACTATATTTGGTGACCGATTTGAGGTAAACCAAGAATTTATTAGCCGCTCTCGCAGCGGATAGAATGCCACCGTATTCTACGACTTTTTAAAGTCCAAATGGTGGAGTGTAAGGGATTCGAACCCTTGACCCTCTGCTTGCAAAGCAGATGCTCTCCCTCTGAGCTAACACCCCAAATTAATTTCAACATTCAATAAGTTAACATTTGATTTAATATGCAAATGAATATTAACATAGAAAGAATGTGCGAGTGGAAATTTCATAATAATATCTCCATTTATTTCATCCATGAAATTTTGTAAAAAATTACTACCTTTACTTAGCTTTTCAGCAACAACAATATGTTCTTCAAGTGAAAAATTTATTTCTAAATTCCCACCATAAGAATGTCCAAAGTTAATATCTAATAAATGTTCTTTATATTCTTGTTTGAATTTATCGATAATAAAATTTCCAATTTCTTGTTCAAGATAAACCACATTCTGCACACCTTCCATTAAATCTTTTATTGTGATTCTAATAGCTTACATTAATGTAAGCTATTATTCAATCAACTCATAAGCATTGATGATTATAAATATCAGCATCTGGATATTCTTGTCTAATAAAAAGTCTTCCCGCTCTTAAAGATTTAGCAAACACTTCAACATCTTTCAACTCTATTTCTTCATGACTTTTAATTATCGCTAATTCAAACTTAAATTTATTACCTTCTTTTTTCATTTTATTTCACCTCTGTCAAAATAATGGTGAACCGTAGGAGATTCGAACTCCCGTCTCCGCAGTGAAAGTGCGACGTCTTAACCACTTGACTAACGGTCCAAAATAGTTTAAAATAGTTCAAAAATACTGTTTAATGGCAAACTATATTGTTTAATTATAACTATCAACAACTACATTAATTAAAAAGGAGAGATTAACATGGAAAACAATAATAACAACAACAATACTCCCGAGGAAGTAGGTAAGATGATTGGTGCAGCTGTTAATGAAATAATCAGTAGTCAACAAAATGATGAGACAGATAATCAGGATACTCTAGATGGAGTTCGTCGAAGAAGAGATGGTCAACCTGATGGTAGACAAGTTAGTCCTATTCGTGGAGGTAGAGACCCCGAAAGAAGAGCAGCAGAAGAATAAAACCTTTAATGAGAACCTCGAAAGAGGTTCTTTTTTATTTTAGCAGGGGGAATGAAGAATCGAACTTCACCTTTCTAGTAAGGACTTATATTCCTTTAATCGAATACTTTAACTAGAATTTCTTCGAAGAATATAATGCTTGTTCTCCATCTACAAGCTTATTCCCCCATATTAATTATCTTGATAGTATATTAATTGTTTCTTGTCCCACCATTAAATCTCTTAATTCTTCAAACTCTTTAAACGCATTTTCGATGTCTCGCAAAGTAAATTCTTTTTTAGTTCCAGTCCAAAGTAACGAATCACTCTTATATTTATCACCAACAATTGTTCCTCTAACATAATCACCATTAATTTTTGCATGTATCTCTACAGTGAGTTTTTTCTTTTGATCTGACATGTTATTTTCCTTTCAAAGTATAATAAGAATATTAAATACAACCTATCATCTTCTGTATAATGTCACCATGTGTAAATCAATTGTTTTTTGAATAAACCAAACAATTTCTTCCTCAGAATCTTTTTTCTTTAAATACCGAATATAAGATTCTACTGTTTTATAGTTGTTTCTTTGAGTTTGATCTGAAAAATCAATCAAACTTTTGTATTTAGCTAAAAGACTATTGACGTTTTCCATTATTATCAATCCTAACTTTTAGTAATGGGGAGACTGACGGGGTTCGAACCCGCGCATACTGGCGCCACAAGCCAGCGTGTTAACCACTTCACCACAATCTCCATAATATTCAAACCTTCATTAAAATGGTTTTGCTCCTGCAATCCTGTTTTTTAACGAGGTTTGAATCATTTTGCTGGTCCACCTTACAGGACTCGAACCTGTGACCGCCGAGATATAAGCTCGGAACTCTAACCTACTGAGTTAAAGGTGGATACTTACTTTTTAATAACATAAGAACCAAAACGAGCAATTTCTTCCACAGCTTTTTTGCCAAATGTTTCAATCAAAGCTGGTTCACTAATAAAACTTCCTCCTGATTTTTCTCCATCCCAAAGAGCTATTCTACCATTAAAAATATAATAAATAGTATCCATTTTAGCACCTCTTTTTTATTATTTTGATGCAATCAAAATCAGCAATACTTATATATTAACATTCATTATAGAATGTTAAAAACTTATTAATTTCATTTAACATATAGTCTTTACCAACTTGGTTGTTAATATTTTTCCATTTGATTCTATAGACTTTCCAATTTTTACTTGCTAAGAAATTATCTTTCTTTAAATCGCTTTCTAATCTGTTTTGTTCGTTATGCTGCTT
>RCUO01000972.1_pt1 | contig 11897 bp, 12 predicted proteins | sample 2166161 | NCBI WGS metagenome assembly RCUO01 (sample SAMN09932617, study PRJNA488358) | compost metagenome | feature: garden; material: soil; isolation source: compost soil in cyclohexanecarbonitrile-enriched culture | place: Germany: Experimental Botanical Garden Goettingen | collected 2016-01-27 | reverse complement strand
AGGCTGCACTGAGCATTAAATGGATTGTCGGCAAAAACAGGCTTATTCAGGACGCCTCGGAGTGGCATCCGAAGGAGAAAATCGCCTCTGATCTGGAGGAGATTGTGGACCGGATGCTGAAGGCGATGCTCGAATATGATCTTACGACCGTCGATGACTGCCTGCTGCAGCTGTTTGCGGGAGACAGCCCGATTTCGCAGAAAAATGATATCTACGATATCATCATCCGGATTACCTCCAAGCTGCATGCCGACCTGCGGCAGATGAATGAGCATCTGTACGAGATTCTGAACTGGGATGCCCATCAGCCGTTCGTGCTGTTCCAGTTCGAGACGGTGCATGATATCCTCTCCTGGCTGCGCCGGCGGTTCTTCGAGCTCTCGGAGCGGCTGTATCTGAAGCGTCAGCGGCAGAAGCGCAAGCTGATTGATGAAATTACAGACTATGTGAAGGCAAGGCTGGACCAGAAGATTACACTGAACGAGGTAGCGGCCCACTTCGATTTCTCGCCTAACTACCTGGGCCACCTGTTCAAGGTGGAGACGAATAGCCTGTTCAGCGACTATGTCGGCGAGCTGCGGATGAAGCGGGTCTGTGAGCTGCTGGAGGACCCGACCAAAAAGGTCTATGAAATTGCCGAGCAGGCCGGCTACAAAAATATCATCTATTTCAACCGGCAATTTAAGCAGTATATGGGCATGTCCCCGGGCGAATACCGGAAGCAGAATAAAATATAATGTTGCAGCCTCTGTCCTAACAGGACGGGGGCTTTTTTTTGATCGTATTAATTAAACTTAAATAAACATTAAGAGAGAAGTGGCGGAGGGGAATTTTGGAACTGGAGGAGCGGGAGTGTCCGCCTTTGTCTGCGGATTTCTACCGCGAACAGCGGTATAAATCAAGAAATCTGCAGACAACAGCGGCCGGAAGTCCAAACATTCTCTGGAGCCGCAGCCAACCTTAATAAAACATAAGTTCAATTAATACTAAATCGTTGAATTAGTATTAAGTTTAGTTGTTTCGCTGAATTATGCCAAAGGCCCGTCCTGCTTATAATGTGAGATATAGAAGAGAGAGGGGTGCAGAAATGAAAGGGCATACATTCTGGAGTGATTTGAAAAACTATAAGGTTATCCTGCTGATGCTGTTACCGGCGGTTGCCTTCTTCCTCCTGTTCGCGTACATCCCGATGGCGGGTATCATCATTGCTTTTAAAAAATACGATTACGCCGGCGGCATCTTCGGCAGTGCGTGGAACGGGCTGGACAACTTCCGCTTTTTCTTCGAATCAGGCGACGCCTGGCGGGTTACGCGGAATACAGCGCTTTATAACATCGCTTTTATTACGGTAAACAATGCCCTGCAGATCTTCGCTGCCATTATGCTGTTTGAGGTCGGAGGCAAATGGTTCCGCAAAATTACACAATCGGCGCTGTTCCTGCCTTACTTTATCTCCTGGGTCGTAGTTGGTGCGATTGCCTATAACCTGCTCAATTATGATATCGGTACAGTGAATGCGCTGCTTAGAGGACTTGGCCTTGAGCCTGTAGATATTTATAATACGCCGGCCTACTGGCCTTACATTCTGGTTATTGTAGCAGCCTGGAAGAGTCTCGGGTACGGAACGGTAATGTATCTGGCGGCGATTTCGGGTATCGATACAGAAATGTACGAAGCGGCCGAAATTGACGGCGCTAATATTTTCCAGCGGATTATGAAAGTAACCCTGCCTAACCTGTATCCTACGGTCATTATTCTGGTGCTGCTGGCGGTCGGGAACATATTCCGCGGTGATTTCGGGATGTTCTACAATATGGTCGGTAATAACGGGCTGCTGTTCTCCGCAACGGATGTTATCGATACCTTTGTCTTCCGGTCACTGATTACTTCCAATGACATCGGAATGTCGGCTGCAGCAGGCGTGTTCCAGTCGGTGCTTGGATTCGCAACCATCATGACGGTGAACTACGCTGTCCGCAAATACGACAAAGACCGTGCCCTGTTCTAGGGACAAACAGGAAATGGAGGTAACGATATGAAACAGCTTGACCGTAAAATTTTCTCAGCCATAGGTTATGTTTCACTAATCCTTCTCGCCGTGCTATGTATCTTCCCGTTCATTCTGGTCGTCTCCTCATCCCTGACCGAAGAGACCAAAATCGTAACGGACGGGTATCAGTTTATACCGACGGCCTTCTCCACTGAGGCTTACAGCATTCTTTTCAAATACCCGCAGGAAATGATTAATGCTTATCTGGTGACTATCGGGGTTACGGTGACAGGCACTCTGCTGGGGCTGTTCCTGACCTCGATGACCGCTTACGCGCTGTCCCGCAGGGATTTTAAATGGCGCAATAAGTTTTCGTTCTTCTTCTTCTTCACTACCCTGTTCAGCGGCGGACTCGTTCCTTGGTACCTGCTGATCGTTAACTATCTCGATATGAAGGATACACCGATGGCTCTGATTGTGCCGATGATGCTGAATGTGTTCTATATTATCGTCATGAAGTCTTTTATGAGCAGTATCCCGGAAGCCATTGTGGAATCGGCCAAAATTGACGGCGCCGGCGACTTCAAGATTTATGTCCGCCTGATTCTGCCGCTGTCTAAGCCTGCACTTGCTACGATTGGTTTGTTTCTCGCCCTGGCTTACTGGAATGACTGGTACAATGCGCTGCTGTTCATCTCCAATGAGAATCTGATGCCGCTCCAGTACTATTTATACAAAATGCTGGGCAACATGGACGGTATGCGCAAGGCAATGATGGGTGCGGGTGCTGTTGTGACCACGTCCATTCCGACCGAAAGTCTCAAAATGGCGATGACGGTTGTGGCTACAGGCCCGATTTTGCTGGCTTATCCGTTCGTGCAGCGGTATTTCGTTCAAGGTCTAACGATTGGTGCTGTCAAAGGATGAACCCGGAATGCTCCGGTTTATCAATAGATTGTATACTTAATTACAAGGGGGAAGGCTTGAGATGCTGAAAAGAAATAGAATGATGCTGCTGGCGCTCGTTTTAACCTTCGTTACAATTCTAAGTGCGTGCGGCGGAGGCAATAACAATGCCAATGCACCGGCTGAGCCTACTAATAATGCATCAGAGGCAGGCGGCAGCACGGATACAGGGACTGCAACAGATCCTGCAGCTTCGGGTACTATCGACACTTCTAAAGAAGTGAAGCTGAAAATGATTTTTGTCGGCCCTAAGCCGGTCGATTATGACAGCGTGTTCGCAGAAATCAATAAAGTGCTGAAGGAAAAAATTAATGCCACAATCGATGGCGAGTTCCTGGACTGGTCTGACTGGGCACAGAAATATCCGCTGAAGCTGGCGGCGAACGAGGATTTCGACCTGATCTATTCGGCGAACTGGGCCGGCTACAATGACCAGTCTCTGAAGGGCGGCTTCCTGGAGCTGACCGACGAGCTGCTGAACAAGTACATGCCGGAGACAATGAAGGTTATGCCGCAGGTAAGCTGGGATCAGGCCAAGGTGAACGGCAAGCTGTACATGGTTCCGCAGAACAGAGGAGAGTCTGTTGAAAAGCTGATTCTTTACCGCGAAGATCTGCGCAAAAAGTACAATCTGCCTGAGATCAACAGCCCTGAGGCCTATGCGACTTACCTGAAAACTATTGCCCAGAACGAAAAGGGCGTTGCCCCGTTCACTCCGGAAACCGGAGACTGGAAATATCATAACCTGGACCGCGTTCTGCTGAAGCAGCAGAATGAATGGAACATGTTCGATCTCGACCTGCCTTTCGCCTTCAAGCTGGATGATCCGACAGGTAAAGTATTTAACGTCTATGAAACACCTGAATTCAAGGATCTGCTGGTGTACTACAAGGATCTCGCCGACAATAACGCCTGGTCCAAGAACGTGCTGAACAGCAAAAACGATCATCAGGCTGACTTCAAAGCAGGAAAAACGGCTTCGATTACGCACAACAACGGTACGTTGGGTGCCCTGATGGCCCTGATGCGCCAGGAAAATTCACCTTACGAAGTAGCACTGGCCGACATCAACCAAGGCAAGAAAAAATCGATCGCTATCTCGACACAGAACGGTACATCCATCCATGCGACCTCCAAAAATGTGGAGCGCTCCCTGATGATGATCGACCTGATGCAAAATGATAAACAGCTTCACGACCTGATCATGTACGGAATCAACGGCGTGCACTACGAGCCGGTAGGCGACAACAAATACAAAGCACTTGAGAAGAACCCGAACTATACCGGCTTCTCCAACTGGAACTTCAACTCGCCGCTGAACCGCGACAATGAAGCATTCCCGCAGGAAGCTTCCGATCTGGTTAACAGCTGGGAATCCAGTGTATACCACTATGATCTGGAAACCTTCGTGTTCGACAACAGCAAAGTGAAGACAGAAATCGCCAACGTCGGCAACGTGATGCTGCGCTACGCCATTCCGCTGGAATACGGCGTAATCGAAGACATCGACAAAGGTCTGGCTGAGCTGAACAAGCAGCTGCAATCCGCGGGTCTTGAGAAGATCCAGACCGAGCTGCAGGCACAGATTGATGCATTCCTGGCGAACAAGTAATAGAGTGTTTGTAAAAGAGCAGGGCAGCGTTCTCCCTTTATTGGGGGACGCTGCTCTTCTTTTTTGTGCGGAGGGAGGATGGAGCAGGTGTAGCAAACGTAGCAAACGTCCCGCTCACCGTAAAGAGCATTTCATAGTAACTGCAGCACACTGGACGCTCTAACGGACCCAGGAGGCGTTATTTGCCGATTTTCCGGCGTTTGGAGTTCTAACGGACTCAGATGACGCTATTTAGTCGAAAATGCGCTGGTGCGGATGAGTTCGGAGCTAATAACGCCGCTGGAGTCCGTTAAACCCGCCGGTGGACTGAAATGGCAAGAATAAGGTCTGCTGAGTCCGTTAGGATGTCTTGGCGGGGAGGTAGATTGCGATTACAATGAATCCAGAAAGTTTGTAATATTTTAGGAGTTCAATTTATTTTGTTCGCTGGGGGGGAAAGCCATGTTTAACCGACAGACCGATTATGATTTTAGAATATATTCATCCGATAGAGCATCATACATCACCTTTTATCTTAAACAGTACATGCATGAACGGTTACCCAGTTTGGCTTGTAGTATTGAGGTTGTAAATAACAAGTTTACTGGTTGTAGTCTTAATGTCTGGTTCGAGCTGGAGCAGCTTCAGCGTTTTGTTCATGAGCTGGAACACTTGGATACGTTAGAGCATGCAGACCTAAATGCAATGTCGCCGGAGGAGTTGAAGATCTCGGTTAAGCGTACGAATAAAAAGGGTGACGTTGCGATCCTGCATTCACTTACCAAGTACCAATATAGCTTAGGCTTGCCTGACATAACCCTGTCCGGCGGGTTCATGTTTGACAAGGAGTACCATATGGATTTGGTTGAGAATTTTAAGCGGATAATCTCTGTGGGAAGGTTAAGCAGGGATATGAACTTTATTTGATAAAGGCATTGGAAGGGAGGTTTGTTATGGAAACTACATTCAAAATCCGCGGTAAACGCCTGTATGTAGAGATTCACGGTGACGCAGCGGCTCGGCCATTGTTGTATCTGCATGGGGGACCGGGAGAAGGCTGCTATGAATTCATGCTGCATCAGTCTCAGCGCCTATCAGGCCAACTCCGCCTAATTGGCATTGACCAGCGGGGAGTATGGCGTTCTGAGGAGATCGGAGAGAGTGAGCCGTTAGCGCTGGAGGATTTGGTAGAGGACTGTGAGCAGCTGCGTAAAGAGCTGGGGATTGCAAAATGGTCTGTTCTGGGCCATTCTTTTGGCGGATTATTGGGGGTCCGGTATGCCGGCAAGTATCCAGACTCGGTAGAGAGCCTGATTCTGGAGGGTCCTTCTTTAGATTTGCCAAAATCACTTCAGAGCTGGCTGCGCAAGGCAGCAGGCTTGTACGAGTCACTCGGGAAATCAGAGCAGGCACAAGCCTGTCTCGCAGCAGCAGGAGATAATCGGCCGCCGTTTGAGCTGTTACACTCTTTTTTCGAGTTAGGCCAAGGTTTGGGTGAACTGAGAATGAAGGTATACACGCCGAATGACGGCAACAATTATACAGAGATGCAGTATTCAGACAGTGAGAAAGAGGAGTTTGGAAGGCGCAGTTATATACATTTGTCCAAGCTAATGGAAGAGGGCCGGATGTTCGATCCGGTGCTTCCCATGCTTAAAGAGCTCACGGTTGCCGTTCTTCTGATCAAAGGCAGGCATGATCCGATTACCTGTGAAGAACAGACCCGGACTTTTGTTGAATATACACGGAATGGAACTTTGAAAATATATGAGGAATGTGGACATCTGCCGCATTTTGAAGCGCCTGACCGGTTTGCGGCAGATGTCATTCGATTTGTAACCCTTCCCTAATACCGGTACACATACACCTTAGTCCGCAGGCGGTCCTTACAGGTAATAACACGCACAGGCTGCCTGTCCGGCAAGGCAAAACAGACGCTAATCACCGTCGCGCCTTGCGGCAGCTGCTGCCTGAACTTCTCTGCCAGACGCACCATTGCTCCCGGAAACAGGTAACAGAGCACGATGTCGGCATTCCTGTAAGAGTAGTTATAAATATCCCCTCGCTTAAAAATAACCCGTTTGCGAAGCCCCTCCCCGGCACCCTTTTCCGGCAGCAAGCGGGCATAGAGTAAGGTGAACAGCCTGGAGAACCCTAGGGGAATCCCGGAATTTTCAATTCCGGTCAGCCGCTTCCCGGGACAATGGCGGATAACCTCCAGCCCCAGCGTTCCCCAGCCGGAACCGGCTTCAACAATATTGCTGTAGCCCCGAATCCGCTGCACCTCTGCAATCACCGCCAGCCGGACAAGCCCTGAGGCGGGCATCGGCGAGATCCCGTTCTTCCAGCTTATGAGTACAATCCAAAGTACGGATAGCAGGAGGACAAATGTGATTATCCAGGGAATGATTTCGATAACAGGCATAGGGGCTCCCTTCGGGCTTGATTGCAGCAAGCAGACTTATGATAATGGCTATGGACGTCCAGCCGTTTAGAACTTACTCCATTATAAGATAACATATGCGGAGGTGAATACCCGGCGTCCAGTTCGCTGAGTCCGCATGAGCAGCAATAAATATCCTCCCCCTTTGAACCTTTTTAACCCCAGCGGACCAATATCCGTTGTAACGCCTGAATGGAGGCCGGTCCTATGAAGGATTTAGATTTACACCCATGGCTTATCCGGATGAGCCAGGGCGAGGAAGAAGCGTTTCAGGTTGTGTATGAAGCTACAAGGGATCATGCGTACCGATTCATCAGCTACCTTGCGCCCCGCCAGCAGGATGCGGGAGATATTATGAGCGAGGTATATCTTGAGCTGTACAGAAGCGTGCATACGTATGATCCGCAGCAGAACTTTGGCGCATGGTTCAGCGGCCTGATGATCAGGCAGGTGCGGAACTGGAAGCGGCGGGAGTGGCGTCTGTTCCGGATCACGGAAAAGCTGAAGCTCAGCACCGGCAGGTCTGCAGACCCGGCGGCTGAACGCCAGTTCACTGCTCTGGACGACCAGCTGGAACTGCTTCCGCTGCTCCAGACGCTGCCGCTTAAGCTCAGGGAGGTTATCGTGCTCCGCTATTATCAGGATTGTCCGCTGACGGAAATTGCCGTGCTGCTGGAGGTTCCGTTAGGCACCGTAAAATCGAGGCATCATCATGCGCTTAAGCAGTTACGCCGCCGGTTCGCTGAGCAGGGTATGGAAAAGGAGGGTGATGGCTTTGTCTATTGAGCAGCAGCTGACAGAGGAATTCAAGCACGATTCCCGGAGAAGTCCTTCCGGCCTGGATAACCGGATCACGGCGGAATACAGGCAGCAGGTGATGCAGCAAAGGGGAGTCTCATTTATGTCCAGGAAAAGAAAAAAGTCTGTATACCTCTTAACTGCTCTTATTGTAGTAATGCTGTGCGGCTTTGGTTATGCCGGCAGCAGACTGCTGTATTCCTATGAAGGCAAGCTGTCCGTCAGTAACCGGACGGAGCAGCAGCTGCAGTTCAAGCAGGAGGATGTGGTGAAAATCCGCGGTGAGCTGGAAAAGGTAAAAGCACAGCTAGTACCCGGGGAATCGGCGGTCGTATATCTTCGTGATTTTGATCTTACTATTGGCGAGACACCGATTATTTATGGTATCAATAACCCGGTGAAGGTACCGGTAGAAGAATGGAGAACGCTGCTTCAGCAGCAGGGAGTACAGGAAAAGCTGCCTGATACCCTGCTTGGAGCCTACAGCCTGGAAGAAGGCATGGAGGCATCCCCTTTTCAAGTCGCTTTAGGGATTGGCGCCAGCTCCATTTTCGATGAGCTGAAGACTGAAGGTACAGCTTCAGGAAGTGAGATGCTGTGGCGCCTCACTGACACAGCCAATGATTTTATGGATACCTACACTTCAGTCTACCGGAATGCATCCCATGATACGATCTACGTTACCTGGCAAATCGCCGGGGAAGATGTGAGTCCTGCTATCCTCCAGCTAAGCCCGCCCGGGATAACCGCTGAAGATGCCGCGATCGGCGGACTGACTGCACATTATCTCAAGAATGACCAGTCGCTGTTCGGGCAGAGCAGTATCCACCAGGATGTGACCTGGATTAGCGAAGCCGGGGATCAGGGGATTGCCTATCATGTACAGACTGATTCTGCAGCGGTGACGAAAGAGCAGCTGATTGAGGCAGCTGAGAGTTTAGTGCAGAAGTAATATAATGAAAGCTTGGACCCCAATGATGGGGTTCAGGCTCTTTTTTTAATTTAATACAACCAAATTCATATAAAAAGGATGTGCATTATGAATCAGGCAGAGCAGCTTCATACCCTTGCAAGGCGTTACTGCATGATTATGTCCCGGTATTGGGGGAGAACCTATTCACGGCTGATGAATGCCGGCAAGGACAGGACAGAAGAAGGGGGCTACACGTTAGAGGCGGAAACGCTGTTCCCCCGTTATTTAGTGCTGGATGCAATCCTTGCTGAGCTTGAAGAGTCTGACGGAACAGAATTTGCCGCTGAGGAAGAAGCGCATAAGAACATCCTATCGGCTGTCTGGAACGCCCAGAGCTTGTTTACCGAGAATAAAGAGGGGATATTTCAGCAGACTGCGGCGGCTGAGCGGCAAGCATTAGCGGATTATTTGGATAAAAAAGCTGCGGAAGGAAAAGTGCGCGTATCTAGGCTGCCTTACCGGCACACCTTGTCAGAGGTAGAGCGGACCTTACTGTGGGAGGACCTAAGGGAAAAGTGGGGTATCAGTGATTTGTGGTACCCGCTTACTGATGCCAAGCCGGCGGACACAGAAGCTTTTATGGAAGACTATTTTGCGGCAGAGGTGGGAATTGAGGCACTAAAGGCAATATTAAGTGCCCAAGGGATAAGGCGGATTTTCGAGCTGCGAGAGTTCGATCATTCACCGGAGTATCAGCTTGATATAGAAGGATTTAACCCGGCCTACACAATCAACGGCGAGGGCTACTGGTTTTCTGCTGACATGGACTGGGTCATCTACGCTTCTCATGAAAATTCGATCACGATAGCGGGTGAGTGGCTGTTAGACGGGATAAAAAAGATCTGGCCGGGCTGGGAAGAACGCCGTTGGCTGGATTGGCAGGAACGTCTGCGTCGCGGGCTCTGATAGGTGGCAGATCAGCCACAGTTAGGGAAACGTACTACTGGAGTAAAATAAAAGCCTGAGCCCGGCAATGCCGTCGGACCCAGACCCGTACGCCTACAGCGAGAAAAAAGTGCGCAGCAGCCCGCGCTTCTTGGGCGGGGTTTTGAGCTTCATGGCGGCAAGGGGATGCAGCTCCTCATAGGCAGCGGCTGCCTGAAGCCGCGGCTGCTGCATGCTTTCAATCGATACAGCGAGCTGCTGAATAAGCCGTCGCAGCTCCTCAAGCTCCTGGCGCTGCTGAAGCAGCTGGACAGAGACTACCTCGTCGGCCTTCTGGTCGAGTGAGCGCTCGATGCGCACGAGCCGGGACCAGACCTCCTGCATCGGAGGTTCTGTTGCGGGCAGGGATCGGGCATGAGGTAACGACTCTGCCTGTGACTGGCTTTCCGCCTGCAGTTGATTCTCGGCCAGCGTAATGCTATCCAGTGACTCCCCCTGCTCAAGCCGTTCTTTAATGGATTTAAGCAGGCTGACTTCCTGCGTGGTGAATATATAATGACCGAACCGGTCCTTGGGAAAGCTGGCAGGGAACATCGCGGCCCAGCGTTTGATCGTGGTCTGGCTGACGGACAATTGCTCTGCAGCTTCCTTTGTTTTAAACATTTCCATTTTCCATTCCTCCGCTTCGGTATTTGGTGATATACCTATTCGCTCCCCATAAGCGACTCCCTGCACGGGTGACAAAGGTGGTGCCGGTTCGCTAAACAAAGTGGTATTGCGAGCAAAGCCGAGATCAGCAGCGCCTTATGATTCTACATAAAGCGGCCGTATTTTGCTTTTTTCTCAAGATAAACAACTGCGAGCTCGCCACGTCAACATTACAGGCGATCCTGCTCCAGCAGCTCCACCAATTCAGCCACACTGCTGAAAACGGCAGTACAAAGACCGGAAAAGCAAAAGCTTCCCCGGTCTTTCAGCCATTTATATGATTTTACCAGGCGTAAATTCCGTTCACATCCAGAAACTCCCCGTTATGCCGCTTGCCGTCGGTGGCGTAGCCGGCAATAATGGCTGCCCCTGCTTCCTTGGACTTGCCGCCCTCGGCGTTGTGATTCAGGTCGGTCTTCGTAAATCCGGGGGTGACGGCGAATACCTGAGCGCTGGTGTCTCTTAGCTCTATAGCCATGGCGGTGGTCATTGCGTTGCTGGCTGTTTTGGAGGCATTATAGTCGAAGCAGTTCAGCGGATATTCCGTATGCTGCATGAACTGCAGGGAAGCCATGTCGGTCGATACGTTAATGATCGTTCCTTCATTCTGTTTAATTAGCGGCAGCAGCAGCTGGTTTAAGCGGAAGGTACCGAAGAAGTTCACCTCAAAGGCCTGCCGCAGATCCTCCTCACGGGTAGTGCTAAAGGAGCTGGAGAAGGCCCCCGGCATACCGGCATTGTTAATCAGGAGCGTCAGATCAGCGTAAGCCGATTGAATCGTAGCGGCAGCCTGTGCGATACTGTCCGGATTCGTCATATCCAGCTGCAACAGCTCCACATCCAGCCCCTGGCCGGTTAATTCGGCAACTGCCGCCTCTCCCCGTTCCGTACTGCGTGATCCGAGCACTACCTTCCATCCCGCTGCGCCAAGCTGTCTGGCGGTTTCGAGTCCGATTCCTTTGTTCGCACCTGTTACCAAAGCTGTTTTCATTATTGTTATCCTTCTTTCTGTTAAGGGGTATCTATCTATAATTTGAAGCTTAATATGCTACACTAAGTGTAGGTCAACAATGAATTTTCGGGAGGCAGGCAGCATGTTTACAATAGGACAGATTGCTAAAAGGGTAGGGCTGAACATCGGGGCGATCCGCTTTTATGAACGTAAGGGGCTATTGGAGCCGGCGGTACGTAATGAGCAGAATAACCGGCTGTACAGTGAAGAGGATATCGGCTGGTTGGAGTTCCTGAAATGTCTGCGGGAAACGGGGATGAGTGTGGAGGAGATTAAGCGGTACTACGATATGGTTAAGACCGGAACATCAACCCTGCCGGAGAGGACCCGGATGATTGAGGAGCAGAAGCAGGTGCTGCTGGATGATATCGAGAAAAAGAAGGAGCAGCTCGTTCATCTGGAGCATAAGCTGGAGCGTTATTACCGCGGAGAGAACTATTAAAAATCCTTAATTTCCTAGTAAATGAAGTTGAAGTACTTACTTTTATACACTCCCTTTGAATTATAATATTAATATTTAAAATATATAAT
>RCUO01000970.1_pt1 | contig 11922 bp, 16 predicted proteins | sample 2166161 | NCBI WGS metagenome assembly RCUO01 (sample SAMN09932617, study PRJNA488358) | compost metagenome | feature: garden; material: soil; isolation source: compost soil in cyclohexanecarbonitrile-enriched culture | place: Germany: Experimental Botanical Garden Goettingen | collected 2016-01-27 | reverse complement strand
TGCGGGAATAGCTCAGTTGGTAGAGCGCAACCTTGCCAAGGTTGAGGTCGCGAGTTCGAGTCTCGTTTCCCGCTCCATGTTTCGACAGGCCCCATCGCGGGGTTTTGTCATGTCAGGGGCGTCGTTCCTGATCGCAGTACGTTGGCCTCATGGCAGAGTGGCTATGCACCGGATTGCAAATCCGTTTACAGCGGTTCGATTCCGCTTGAGGCCTCCAATTGAAAAGCCCTGACTCTGGTCAGGGCTTTTTCTTTGCGCGGAACCTGGCACCCGCAGGCCATACCAAAATGCACATGCACCCCGACGGGGCCGGCTGCTAACGTCGCCGCACTCCTCTTCAGCAGTGGTGACCGCAGTGCGAAACCTGGCGATCCAGCAGGCCGTGTACATCCCTCTCGGCGCCATGCTGGCGCTGATTGCTTTTGCATTCACCGTGCCCGGCTACCACTCGCTCCCCCAGCACCTCAGCGAGCTTGGCCTGATGCCGGGGCTGCCGGCCAAGGCCGTGCAGGTCGGCCCGATGGTCAGTGGCTCGGCCATCATCCTCTTCAGCCTCGCGTTGCTGGCGCAGAGTCGACGTTTCGCGCTCACGGCGCTCACCTCCACGCTGTTCGGGGTGTCCATGGTAAGCAATGGCGTCTTCACCACGGGCAGCCCGCTGCATGGCCTCTATGCCATCGGCATTTTCTCGATCCTGACTCCGCTGCTGTTCCTGGCAGAGCTGGGCCCGCAGGCGTCCACGCGGATGGCATGGTCCGCGCGCGCCTGCTCGCTGCTGGGCATGGCCTATCTGTGGCTGATGATGTCCGGCTTCGACCCGGAGCCCTATCGCGGCCTCACCCAGCGCCTTGCGCTGCTGCCGGCGTTCGGCTGGTACACCCTCGCGGCGCTGGAGCTGCGTCGATTCCGCGGTTGAGCCAAGCGCTTCTTGTATCAAGCGCTGGCAGTGTGCAGCCAGATGTTCAAGCCGCGGCTGGCGCCGGATCGTCGGCGCGGAAATTGCGCGCCACCGGCGTGGTGGTGCCCACATAGTGGCGGAACAGGTAGATCAACGGTGCCCAGCGCTGCACGTCGATGTGCTGGGTGCCGGCGATGGTGATCGCCTCGTGTGCATGCACTTGGCAGATCCGTCCTTCGACGATCATGAAGCCCTGATCCTGCGTTCCGCTGGGCCGATGCGAGGCAAGCAGCGCGACCTCCACCTGCAGCGGGCATTCGGCGATCGCCGGTGGTGCCACCTGCACCGAGTCGACTGGGCTGAAGCCACCCAGTGCGAACTTGTCACGCACATGCACGTAGCCCATATCACGCTTCGAATCCGGCACAGGGGTGCGCGCGGTGGCGCGGGCGATGGCTTCGACCTGCGCCGCCTGCGTGGCATCTGCGAAGTTCAGTACGCATTCGCCGCGTGCCAGGAGGTTGCTGCAGCCTTGGCCCTGTTCGCCGATGCCGAGCACCACGCGGTCGCCCAACGCCCAGAATGACGAAAGCGGGCTGATGTTCGCACTGCCGTCTTCATTCAGCGTGGTCATCAGCACCACCGGCGTTCCCGGGTAGAGCACGGAGGGACGGATGCAGCGGCGTTGGAGGTCTTCCGATGGCATGCTTGAACTCGTTGGTTGCGGGCGATCACTGTGCCCTGTGCAAAGGCGCGGAAGCTTCGATCCGGGTCGAATGATGCGTGGCAGGGGGCGTGCCACAATGCGGCCATGGCCCAGACCTCCCGCTCTTTCATCAATGTCGGCACATTGGTCGGCGACCACGCACGCGCGGCCATGCTGTTGACGTTGATGGATGGCCGCGCGCACACGGCCTCCGAGCTGGCCGGCGTGGCTGGCATCTCGCCGCAGACGGCAAGCAGTCATCTACGGCGGTTGCTCGATGGCGGCATCCTGGTCGTGGCGGTACAGGGGCGTCACCGTTATCACCGGCTCGCCTCGACCGAGGTCGCCGACATGCTGGAAGGCATCCTGCGTTTCAACGATCAACTGCCACCGCTCTCTCCGCGAACCGTTCGGGTCGATGCCGGCTTCCGCCGGGCACGCAGCTGCTATCGACACTTGGCGGGTGAATACGCTGTCGCCATCTCCGATCACCTGCTGGGCATCGGAGCGATCACCGCGGCTGCAGGCCATTGGCAGATGACGGCTGATGGCGCCGCTGTCCTGCGCGCCGTGGGCGAGCCGCTGGCAGAGCTGATCGAACGATCACCGCAGGTGAAGCCCGAGCGCTACTGCCGTGGCTGCCTGGACTGCACCGAGCGTCGCCCGCACATGGCCGGCATGGTCGGCGAAGCCATGCTGGAGAGCTTCCTGCAGAACCGCTGGCTGCGTCGCCTCGAGGGGCGGCGCGAACTGCAGGTCACGCCAGCCGGGCAGGCAGCGTTCCGCAGGCTGTTCGACGTGGGCGCCTGAGGACCGCCACGTGTCCCTGTCAGTCTCAGCCGGCCACGACATGGCGACGGGGTATGGTCGAGTTCTGGTCTTCGGGAGCAGCAATGGCAGGCAAGGACATGAGGGGCTGCATGCACGATGCAGCTGGCGGGCAATGAGCAGATCCACCGCAGATGTGCGCTGGCTTACATTCCGGCTGAAGAACGGGCAGTCCATCGGCCCCGATCAACTGAAGGACGGTTGGGTCCTCGCCTCGGAAAGCCGTCATTGTGATGTGCGCCGGGAACGCATCGAGGGCGCTGGTGTGGTCTATGCACTGTATGGCCCGCCAGATCTTCCGTCGCCGCGCCGCGCGGAGCTGCGCATGCGCGATTTCCTCATGCGCTCCGGGTATACCTTCACCATGGGTACGCTGGGCCACTGATCCGTTCGGCTGCTCAGAGGGGAGCCGCTGCTGCCTTCAGCGCCTCGACCACCTGCGAATCCACAAAGCCACAGTGGCCTTCGCCAACCGCAGGCAGGACACGCAGCAATGACGTGGCGCCCGCGCGCTCTGCCAGCTGCGGATACACCGCCTGCATGCGCGGCACGATGCTTGGGTCATTGTTGTTGAACTGGATCACCAGCGGCCGCTTGACCGCGCCGGTCAATGCCAGCTTGCCGCGCACATATCGCTGTGCCAGCGCGACCGGCGCGTGCCGCTGCACGCCCGCATTGAACGCCTTGTCGTCGCCGAATCCGCGGTAGACAGTCCTCAGATTGCCGACCGGCATGCCGCCGGCGCGCGTAGCCAGTTCGTGCAGGATCATCGCGTGCAGGCTGATCGTGCCCGGCAATGCCTCGGCGCTTACCTGCAGCCGTGTGGCCAGTTGCGCAGCGACGGCCGGCCGGCTCTGAAGCGCGGCGGCGATGCCTTGATAGAGCGCCATCTGCGATAGCGCCGCAGCGTCTGCCGATACCAGGCCCTGGCGGGGCAGCCCCTCGGCCTCGGGGAAGAAATAATCGAACGCCACCAGTGTGGTCAGCAGGTCGTTGGCCAACTGCTCGCCGGGCAGGTTGGCGCCACACAGCGAAACACCTCCGTTGTAGTGCTGCGGCAGGCGTTCGAGAGTGGCGATGGCCACCGCACCGCCCATCGAAAAGCCCAGGATCCAGGTGCGGTGTACGTCCTTCAATTCGGATTGAGCGTGCGTGCGCAGGCGTTCCATGTCGTTGATCGCATCTGCCACTGCCCAGCCCTGGCTGGCATAGGCGCTCTGGGCAACGGCGTAGCCCGCTGCTAGCAGGCCAGCGGTGCTGTCGTTGGCCGGCATCGGTGAAGGCTGCGGAACGCCGACCGGTTCATAGCCATGCGCCAGCATCACCAGTTCACCGTTCCAGCCGGTGGGCACGTCCAGGCGCCAGCGTGCGCCTTGCAGTTCGCCGCTGGAGGTGCGCGGCGTGGCTGCAGGTGCGGCGGACAGCGGGGTGTGTGGCAGCAGCAGGGCCACGGCCAGGGCGAGTCGAAAACGTGGACGCATCGTGACCTTCCTTGCAGGGCGTGTGGCGAGGATAGGGCTGGATAGTGCAAGGGGCGCGCTGCACCGCATCAGTGGCTTGCCCAGGCGCCTGATCTGACGCTAGTGTGGGGGAATGGTGACCCAGCGCATTCCGGCGATTATCCGAATTCCCCACGGGAAGGCGGGTTAGCGCGCGGCTGTTCCAGCCATGCAACCCGCCCGGGAGGGCGGGCTGCCACCGCTCCCGGGCGATCGACGTTCCTTCGCCCTCGGAGATGGCACATGCAGCTACTTCCCAGCAATACACACGATTGCCCGGCCACCCTGCACCTGGTATGCGGCAAGATCGGAGCAGGCAAATCCACGCTGTCCCGGCAGTTGTCGATGCAGCCGCGGACTGCGCTGATCTGCGAAGACACCTGGCTGGCGGCACTCTATCCCGGCCAGATCACGTCCGTGGCCGACTACCTGCGGAACGCGGCGGCGTTGCGCGGCATTCTTGCCGACCACGTCTGCTGCCTGCTGCAGGCGGGGGTGTCGGTAGTGCTCGACTTTCCCTCCAATACCCCCGCCAGCCGCGCATGGGCGCGGCAGATATTCGTTCGCGCCGGCGCGGCGCATCGGCTGCATTTCCTGGACGTCCCTGATGAGGTCTGCAAGGCGAGGCTGCGCGCGCGCAATGCTGCTGGCGCGCATCCATTCCAGGCTACGGAGGCCGAGTTCGAGCGGATTACCCGCCATTTCGTTGCTCCTGCCGAGGAAGAGGGATTCGACGTGATCCACCTACCCGGAGGATGAGCCCTTGTTCCGGCTTGAGCCGCCGTGCCGGTAGGTCTTGAATCCGATACGATCTGACGTATCTGCCTTCTTCCGCTTGATCTGGAGTCCCGTCATGGCCGATCGTCTCGCCATCCTGCTCGAACGCTTCGCGGTCACCGCCTCGGTGTTCCATGCCGGCGCGCTGTGTGGCATCAACAGTCTCGAAGGAGAGGGCGAGGCCGGCCAGCTGCATCTGGTGCGGCGCGGTCCGTTGCAGGTCAGCCATGGCGGGCAGACGGTGCAGGTCGATGTTCCCAGCCTGCTGCTGTATCCGCGCCCGATGCCGCACCGCTTCCATACCGATCCCCGGCACGGCGCCGACATGGCCTGCGCCAACCTTCATTTCGAGGGCGGCAGGCTCAACCCGATCAGTGCGGCGCTGCCCGACTTCATCTGCCTGCCGCTGGCCGATCTGTATGGCGGCGATGCCGTCCTTGAACTGCTGTTCGAAGAAGCGTTCGAGCAGCGCTGCGGCCGCGCGGTGATGGTCAACCGCCTGTTCGAGGTGGTGATGATCCAGGTGCTGCGGCAGTTGATGGAGGGGGGCGGGATGCGCGGCGGCCTGTTCGCCGGGCTCGGCCATCCACGCCTGCGGTTGGCGCTGGTGGCGATGCATGAGGCACCGGCGCAGGCCTGGACACTGGAGGATCTGGCTGACGTTGCCGGCATGTCACGCAGTGTGTTCGCCGCCAGTTTCCGCGAGGCCATGGGTACCACGCCCGGTCACTATCTGCAGGGGTGGCGGGTCGGCCTGGCGCAGCAGGCGCTGCGTCAGGGCCGACCGTTGAAACGAATCGCCGACGAGGTCGGCTATGGCAGCGAGGCGGCGTTGTCGCGGGCGTTCAAGGCGCACACCGGGCAATCGCCACGGCAGTGGCGCGGGCAGGCGCGCGTTGCTGCCGGTTGAGTGTCACCCCAGCGCGAGCCGGGTCAGCTTCATGCCGGCGAACAGCCCGGCCAGGCCCAGGGCCACCGAGCCGCCCGCGTAGAGTGCGGCCAGGCCATGCTGGCCCCGCTGCAGCAGCAGGCCGGTTTCCAGCGAGAAGGTGGAGAACGTGGTGTAGCCGCCAAGAACGCCGGTGGCCAGCAGCAGGCGCAGTTGCGGCGACGCGCCGTTGCGCAGGGCAAATGCCTCCACCACCACGCCCATCAGCAAGGCGCCGCTGATGTTGACCAGAAAGGTCGACCAGGGCCAGGAACTGCCGACGGCGACGCGGGCGCCGATCAGATTGCAGGCGTGACGCAGGCAGGCGCCGACACCGCCGCCCAGGAATACCAGCACATAGTTGTTCAACGTCTGCATTGCTTGCCTCGAGTGCGTGTTCGCAGGTTCGACGGCGTACGCAATGGCGGGCAATACCTGCCATCGACGAACGCCGGGTTCGTCGCAGCAGGAGCCATCAGCCATCCCAGGCGGTTATCGGGGGAGCCCCATCCCCATCGACCGCCATGCTACCAGCACGCGATGGGTCAGGGCAGGGCAGTCATCACCACGCGTGCGACCTTGCCGCGGCTGACGCCTTCCATCAGCAGGTCATGGGCCATCAGCCCCAGCGTGGCTTCACGGCGGTAGCCGACTTCCAGGCCCCGCTCGGCAAGGATGTGGGCGACCAGCTCATAGGCCGCTTGCCAGACATCCAGATGGGCTTCGCTGGGCATGTGCATGTAGGCCGTGCCGCGTTCGCCGACACCCCGTCCCAACGGGCCGAACAGCAGCTCCCGCGGGTCCAGCTTCACCGCATCAGCGATGCGGAACAGCTGTTCGGCTTTCACGTGGTTGGCCTTGACGTGGTCGTTGAGCCAGTTGCTGACCGTGGCCGTCGTCGTTTCGGCGGCACGCGCCAGGTCGGCCGGGCGTGCATGCCCGGCGTCCTTCATGGCGACCGCGAGTCGTTGTCCAAGAGTATTCATCTATGCAAGCCAGCTTAACGCGTGGAATCGAAAGAGGCCTTGGCGCAAGAATAAGTTTGATGATGAAAGGGATCGAAAATGGACGAATTCTGGAGCAAGCGGCAGGTCCGCACGCGGCTGGGCTTTTCCACCGACGCAGAGCTCGCCAAGCTGTTTGGAATCAGCAGATCCGCTGTCTCGCAATGGCCCAGGGGCTTTCCCATCCCGCCGTTGAGGCGCTACATCCTGCAGCAGCGGTACCCGGCGCTGTTCCCGCCGGATCAGGGGCCAAGCGATGAAACTGCATGAGATGCGACCAACGCTGTCGCAGATAGACCGCTAAGATCAATTTGCTAAGCATGCTTAGCAACATAGGCAGAATCGATTGCCCCGCCCGCAGCGATGGGCGGAACTGTGATGGGCATCAGGGATCATCACCGACCAATGTCGACATCGGCACGGAGACTCTCGATCCTCTTCGTCACGCCGCTTCATGAACGATTAATAATTTCAATCGCGAAAGTCGCGCTCTGTAATTGACGTGTCGTGAAATCTATGACTAATTGGCATCAACCGGTTGTGAAGGCCGGGAGTCTTTCAGTAGCTCGCAGTAGCTCGCAAGTGAATCGGTCGACCGTCAACGATGCAGAACAAGTCCAACGGAGGTCGTATGGAATACGGCATGCATGGCTTGGCTGAACGGGTACGCCGCGAACTGGAAGCCAGTTATCACAAACACGGATGCGGTCCGGCGTTCTGGGATACCTACCAGCAGGTGCTTGATCGTCTGGTTCCGCAAGGGACCGGGCGAACCGATGTCACCAACGAAATGGCGCTGATCATCGAACAACTGGGCATCGTCCGTCGTGCTCAGCTGGTACCGCCGCGCCCGGGCGACCCGGGCTGACTCAGAGCAGGCGCCAGGCGCCACAGGCCAGCAAGGCCAGCAGCATCGATGCCAGGGCGGTGGTGCGGGGGCGCCACCACCTGCGCGGCTGGCCGGCCATCACCTGCGGGCTGCAATAGCTGATCAGGCCGGTCCCGAAGCCCGCCTGATGCTGCTGCCGGGTGCAGGCTTCCAGACAGGCACCGCAGGCCAGGCAATCGGCCTGTGGACCATGGCGGATGTCCAGTTGCATCGGGCAGGCGCGTACGCAGGCCATGCAATCGATGCAGTCGCCCAGCCGATCCGCACTGAAGGTCGGCATCGGTCCGGCCAGCAGTGGATGTGCGGCACGGAAAACGTAGTCCTGCGCGGTGGTCGGGTCGAGCAGACCGCGGCCCCGCCCGAGCACGCCGCCCAATGCCGGTGGGCGGGCGCCGCGTGGCTCGCCGCGGCGTGGGTCATACAACATGCGCGGGGTGTGCGGGTCGGTCAGCAACGGCTGCATGCGCGCGAATGGACACAGCGATCGGCACACCTGTTCGCGCAGGAACCCGGCGTTGCCCCAGGTGGCGGCGGCATAGAACAGCACCCAGAAGGTCTCCCAGCCGCTCCAGCTGCCATCGAATGCGCCGGCGACCAGTTCGCGGATCGGACTGAAAAATCCCACGAAGGTGATCCCGGTCCACAGCGACAGCAGCAGCCAGGCCAGCTGGGTGGCCGGTCGCGCCAGCTGCGCTGGCAGGGCGCGGGACAGTGCCTGCGCGATCCCGTCGAAGGCCCGTGTCCACAGCGTCTGCGGGCAGGCATGTCCGCACCACACGCGACCGGCCAGATGGGTGAGCAGGGCCAGGCCCACCGCCATCACCGCCAGCAGGCCCAGCAGCACGCCGATGTCATCCGGCCACAGGGTCCACGCGAACAGGTCGAAGCGGCGCGCGTTGAGGTCCAGCAGCAGGGCCTGCCGGCCATTCCATTGCAGCCACGGCAGCACATGGAACAGAACCAGCAGCGCAACGCCCAGCACACGGCGCCAACGCCATGGATACGGTGGCGGGATAGTGGCGACGCTCATCCCAATGGCTCCTCATCCTCTTCGCTCGGCATCGGCCGCAGCAGGTAGCCGGTCACCGCGCTGGAAAGTGCGGTGACAGCCCAGAACATGAAGAACCCTGCGGTGTAGCCCAGTTCACGGCTGATGGCGGTACCCGGGAAGCTGATCGCCTGCAGCCGCAGTGGATCGACGAAGGCGAAGAACACCACGCAGGCCAGGCCGGCGGCGATGAAGCTGGGCCACAGGACTGCGCCCCACTGCTGGATACGCCGCTGGCGGCGGGAAGACGGTGTGTTCATGCGGGTTCGGGTCGAAGAAGAGGGCGGCGCGTATACTCCGCCGTGGTTGGCGCAGCATCCGCAGGGCATGCTTCCTGCAAGCGTGCCAGCCTAGGTGCGCCCCCGTGCGCTGACATTGATCTGGATCAACAGCGGTGGTGGCGGCATGCGGCACACTGCCGATCCGCAGATGGTGCCCTGATGAACGCAACGCCCACGACTGCCCTTCCCATTGCTTCGCCAGAGTTGTGCAGCGAGGAGGAAGTGACCCGGCTGGTTCACGACTTCTACGCGCGCGTGCGTGACGAGGAGCGTCTGGGGCCGGTGTTCGAAGGTCACGTGAAAGACTGGCCCGAACACCTCGCCCAGCTTGTTGATTTCTGGTCGGCGATGCTGCGCGGGACGCGCCGGTTCAAGGGTTCGCCGATGTCCAAGCACATGGCGATCGACCTGGAAAAGGATCTGTTCGACCGCTGGCTGGTGCTGTTCCACATCACCACCGCCGAGTGCAACAACCCGCCGATGCAGGCGCTGGCCGACGATGTGGCCGCCCGCATCGCCGAAACCTTCTGGCGCCGTTACCAGATGCTGCGCTGGCCGCAGGTCATGCTGCCGGTGCTGGGCGTCCCCGCCAAGGATTGATCTGGGTCAAGGCGCTGCGCGTGGTCTGGCGCGATGCTGGCGCCATGGACACGTTCTCTCCCGCTGCCGGTGGCCTGGCCTGGACCTTCGATCCCGATCTGCTGCGCCGGCATGACCGGCCGGGGCCGCGCTACACCTCCTATCCCACCGCGCCGCACTTCCATGACGGCTTCGATGCACCGGCGCTGCGCCAGGCGATCGCCGACAGCAACCCGCTGGCGCGTGCGTTGTCGTTGTACGTCCATGTGCCGTTCTGCTCCAGCCCCTGCTTCTACTGCGGCTGCAACCGGGTGATCACCCGCGACCGCGGGCGTGGCCACAGTTACCTGTCACGCGTGCTGGCCGAGGCAGACCTTTTGGCACCGCAGTTCGCCGATGGCCGTGAAGTGATCCAGCTGCACCTCGGGGGTGGCACACCGAATTTCCTGGAAGCCGATGCGATGATCGCGCTGGTCGAGGGCCTGCGCCGCCGCTTCGATTTCAGCGATTCATCGCAGCGTGATTTTTCCATCGAACTGGACCCGCGTTTCATCGATACCAGCGACGTGGCGATGCTGGCCCGGCTCGGCTTCAATCGCGCCAGCCTGGGTGTGCAGGATTTCGACCCGCAGGTGCAGGAATCGATCAACCGCGTGCAGGGCGTGCGGCAGACGCTGGACATCCTGCGCGCGTGCCGCGACAGCGGCATGCGTTCGGTCAACGTCGATCTGATCTACGGCCTGCCCGGGCAGAGCCTTGAGGGCTTCGGCCGTACCCTGGAACTGGTGCTGGCGCTGCGCCCGGATCGATTGGCTGTGTACGGCTATGCGCACCTGCCACACCTGTTTCGAGCACAGCGGCAGATCGACGAAAGCCGCATGCCTTCGCCGGAAGACAAGCTCGCGCTGCTCGGCCTGGCGGTGGAGCGCCTGTCCGCAGCCGGCTACCAGTACATCGGCATGGACCACTTCGCATTGCCGGAAGAAGATCTGTCGCGTGCCCAGCGCGCTGGCCAGCTGCATCGCAATTTCATGGGCTATACCACCCATGCCGACACCGATCTGATCGGCCTTGGCGTAAGTGCGATCAGCCATGTGGGTGCCACGTACAGCCAGAACCCGCGCGACCTGCCGTCGTGGGAAAACGCAGTGGACCAGGGGCAACTGCCGGTCTGGCGCGGCGTTGCGCTCAGTGCCGACGACGAGCTGCGCGCCGAGCTGATCCAGCAGTTGATGTGCCAGGGTGAAGTGGATGGAGCGTCACTGGGGCAGCGCCATGGCATCGACTTCGAGACCTATTTCGCCGAAGACCTGCAGGCCGTGCAGCGTCTGCAGCAGGATGGCCTGGCCGAGTACCGCGATGGCGTGGTGCGTACCAGCGAGCCGGGGCGGCCATTGCTGCGCCTGCTGGCGATGTGCTTCGATCCCTATCTGCGTGTTGCCCAGGAGCAGCCTCGCTACTCCCGGGCGATCTGAGCGCAGGCCTCAGCGCTTGCCAGCATTGCGCCGAGCAGCCATGCCGCCGCTGGTCGTGGTGTGGATGTGGCCGACGTCCGTGCGCGAGGTCGAGAAATTCCTCACAGCTACAGGCAATCATATTGGCCGGAGGTGAGACGCTTGACGAAAGGGTTGGAAGCAGCTTCTGCGACAACAACACCCATTCATTGACAGGCAAAAGCTATCGAACCTTATATGGGAGATGGTACGACGAGAACGTGGGCGTACAATGCCTTTATGGCACGGAGGTCTGAACTATGAAGACCAACATTCTCACCGCCCTGTCGGCGTTGGTGATACTTCATGTGGTGCCCTTGCACGTGCGAGCGGTGGGCACGGATCTATCCATTCCGAAGCCCTCAGAGCCAGCTTCTCGTGAAGACCAGAAGGCTCTGTGGAAGAAGGTGGAACAACTCTCATTTGCCGCCGTGGCGGGTGCGGAAAGCGTCAAGCGTGCTGTTGCGCTGGAGCAGGACCGTCTGCCTGACGGGGAAGTATCCGGCCTGGCTATAGGTGACCGACTCACCGGAACAAATGTTGCGCTACAACTCGATCCTGCGGGAAAGCTGGAAGAACTCTCATTCGACCTTCGCGGAGGCTGCATCTCGACGCGAACTCTTCTGTCGCAGTATCCCAATCTGCTTGTTCTTCAGGTTCCGCACGACCCGCGGGCCAATTCGCTTGTCGGCACCATTATTGGAGGTGCTTTGGCCACATTCACAATGGCCTCGGGCCCCGGACCATGCGCGCTCAGTGTGACCGTTCAGACCGTTGAGATGGCCAAGGCGCAGCTACTGCTGCGTTGAGGTAAAAGCGCCGCCGGTAGTCGCATGACGGCGGCGCCCAACGCAGGACGCAACTCGGCCTCGCGCTCGGGAACCCACTTCGCAGCTTCCTGCTTTGTGTGTTTGGTAGTGGAGTCGCGAACGCGCGCCACGTAAACCTGCACGCGCCACTTGTTCCCTGATCGTTGGATGCTGCCCATCGCC
>RCUO01000969.1_pt1 | contig 11926 bp, 12 predicted proteins | sample 2166161 | NCBI WGS metagenome assembly RCUO01 (sample SAMN09932617, study PRJNA488358) | compost metagenome | feature: garden; material: soil; isolation source: compost soil in cyclohexanecarbonitrile-enriched culture | place: Germany: Experimental Botanical Garden Goettingen | collected 2016-01-27 | reverse complement strand
AAGTTCGTCACTGGCGAAATCCTGCATGTGGACGGTGGTCAGAGCGCGGGACACTGAAAGCGTTTTTTCAAACCCCTGAAACAACAAAGCCCTCGTATTGCTACGAGGGTTTTGTTTGGAATAACCCATTTTTTTGGTAAGGATGGTCGAATTGAGAGCTCTCGGTTCCATAACCGTGAGTGGTGGGCGCAGCAGTTTCGGATGAAGGTCAGGGTGTGGAGCCAGGAAGCCAATACTTCGAAGGGCAGATTGAATCTGCTAGCGATCGCTTTTTTGTCGACGCTTTTGCCTATGCGGCCTTTTCATTCGTACGCCACACTCAATGAAGTAGCAAGGCAGCTAAATAGCCGCCCTCGAAAAACACTAAACTACGAAACACCCGCTGAACGATTTAGCCAATCTGTTGCGTCGACCGGTTGAATCCATAGCCAGAAGCGGCCAACCGCACCTGCTTTACCATGCCGTCGACCAGATTATTTTTCCTGTCCGAACCAGACTGTTGCGGCCAAATCCATCCGCACTGTATCTGCTCCTGCCTATTTACTACTGGTTAGCATTACTCCTCACTCACGGACTTATGCTCTATGCCGGATACCACTAACCTTTACCTGTTCATTGTTGCCGCCTTGCTGTTGTTGATCGTTCCTGGCCCTAACATGGCTATCGTCAGCAGCCATGCGGTTGCTCATGGATGGCGTGCCGGCCTCGCTGCAGCACTGGGAATAACCCTGGCCGATGTGCTGATGACCGTCATGGTTAGCGCAGGCCTCGGTGTGTTGGTGATGAGTTGGGCGCCGGCGTTTGACTTGCTGCGCTGGGCCGGGGCTTGTTATCTGATGTTGCTGGCGTGGCAGGCATTGAAGACTTCTACTTCGGATATTGAATCTCAAGCCACACAGGCCTCGCTGAAGAAGATCTTTGTCCGAGCCACGCTCAACAGTTTGTTAAACCCCAAGGCGCTGTTGTTCTTCATGGTATTCCTACCGCAGTTCGTCACCGTAGGCACCAGTAGTGTCACCTCGCAATTAATGTTCTTGGGTTTGTTGCTTGCGCTGATCGCATTGATCTTCCATTCCCTGCTCGGATTTTGCGCCGGACAGCTGCATGTGCGCTTTCGCGAAGGCATGATCTCTAAACGCCTTGGTGCCTATAGCTTCGCTGCGGTGATGACAGCTCTGGCGGCACGGTTGCTTCTACTTGATCGACCATTTTAAAGGAGCGAGACATATCGGCTCGGCACAATTTTTCCTTGCTGATACGCGCTATCGAACACCGTGACCGAAACGATATGTCTGCTTATGGGACTTACTTCAGGTTGCCGCTTAGAAACTGCTTCAGGCGCTCGCTTTTGGGGTTGCCTAATACGTCCTCGGGCGCACCCTGTTCTTCGACCCGTCCCTGGTGCAGGAACAGCACCTGGTTCGACACTTTGCGCGCAAAGCTCATTTCGTGGGTCACCATGATCATGGTGCGGCCTTCTTCGGCCAGGCCCTGGATCACCTTGAGCACTTCGCCCACCAGTTCCGGGTCCAGGGCCGAAGTCGGCTCGTCGAACAGCATGATCTCCGGTTCCATGCTCAGGGCACGGGCAATGGCGACCCGTTGCTGCTGACCGCCCGAGAGAAACGCCGGGTATTGATCGGCAACCCGTGCCGGTAAACCGACCTTGTCCAGGTAGCGCCGGGCGCGATCCTCCGCGTCCTTCTTGCTGACGCCCAGCACTCGGCGCGGGGCCATGGTGATGTTGTCGAGCACGGTCATGTGGCTCCACAGGTTGAAGTGCTGGAACACCATCGCCAGGCGAGTGCGGATGCGTTGCAGTTCATTGGCGTCGGCCACGCGCATGCCGTGGTGGTCATGGACCATTTTAATCGGCTGGTTGTCCAGGCTCATGGCGCCGTCGTTGGGCGTTTCCAGGAAGTTGATGCAACGCAGAAAGGTGCTCTTGCCCGAACCACTGGCGCCAATCAGGCTGATCACATCGCCGGTCCTGGCGTTTAGTGAAACGCCCTTGAGGACTTCATGGTTGCCGTAACTTTTGTGCAGGTTTTCAACGGTCAGTTTGTACATGAACAAGCATCCTGAATTAGTGAGCCGGGCCGAGGAAGGACAACCAACGGCGTTCAGCCAGGCGGAACAGGCCGACCAGGGAGAAAGTGACTGCCAGGTAGATCAACGCGGCGATGCCGAACGACTGGAAGGTCAGGAAGGTCGCCGAGTTGGCGTCCCGCGCGACTTTCAGAATGTCCGGGATGGTCGCGGTGAAGGCCACGGTGGTCGAGTGCAGCATCAGAATCACTTCGTTGCTGTAATAAGGCAGCGAGCGACGCAGGGCGGACGGCATGATCACGTAGGTGTACAGCTTCCAGCCGGTCAGGCCGTAGGCCTTGGCCGCTTCGACTTCACCATGGGCCATGCTGCGAATCGCCCCGGCGAAGATCTCCGTGGTGTAGGCGCAGGTGTTCAGGGCGAACGCCAGGATGGTGCAGTTCATCGCATCGCGAAAGAACGCATCCAGCACTGGCTGAGCTCGTACCGCGGCCAGGCTGTATATCCCCGTGTAGCAAATCAGCAACTGGATATACAGCGGTGTGCCACGGAACAGGTAGGTGTAGAACTGCACCGGCCAGCGCACCCAGACATTGGTCGAGACCCGGGCTATAGACAGCGGGATCGACATCACGAAGCCGAAGAAGATCGAGGCACTGAGCAGCCAGAGGGTCATGGCCAGCCCGGTGATGTGATTGCCGTCCTGGAACAGGAACGGTTTCCAGTATTCCTGCAGTAGCTCGATCATCGCACGGCCTCCCGGGTGCCTGCGGCGTAGAAGATTTCCATCCGGCGCAAGACGTAGTTCGAAACGGTGGTGATCACCAGATAGATCAAGGCGGCCAGTATCAGGAAGAAGAACAGCTGATAGGAGCTCTTGCCCGCGTCCTGGGCCACCTTGACCAGATCGGCCAGGCCAATGATCGACACCAGCGCGGTGGCCTTGAGGATCACCATCCAGTTATTACCGATGCCCGGCAGGGCAAAACGCATCATTTGCGGGAACACCACCAGGCGAAAGCGCTGGGCGCGGGTCAGGCCGTAGGCGGTAGCCGCTTCCATCTGCCCTCGGGGTACGGCAAGGATGGCGCCACGGAAGGTTTCGGTGAAATACGCCCCGTAGATGAAGCCCAGGGTAATGACCCCGGCGCTAAAGGGGTTGATTTCGATATAGTCCCAGCCCAGTGCTTCGGTCAGGCTGGTCAGCCAGGTTTGCAGGCTGTAGAAAATCAGCAGCATCAGCACCAGGTCCGGCACCCCGCGGATCAGCGTGGTGTAGGCCTGCGCAGGGACGCGCAGCAGTGCCGATTTCGAAAGCTTGGCGCTGGCGCCGATCAGGCCCAGGCCAACGCTTACCAGCAAGCACAGAAAGGATAATTTGACAGTCATCCAGGAACCTTGCAGCAACAGCGGGCCAAAGCCCTTGAGGCTGAAGCCTGACAGCCCCAGGATCATCAACAGGTTTTCGAACATTGGGCAGCCCTACGTCAATCCAGAAAGCGCCCATCCGGAAATGGGCGCAGGGTCATTATTGGCCGCTGTAGAGATTCAGATCGCCAAAGTGCTTCTGCTGGACGGCCGCATAGGTGCCATTGTCGTGCAGTGCCTTGATGCCTTTGTTCAGCAAGGCCTGGAGCTCGGCGTTGCCTTTGGTGAGGCCCACGGCGGTTTTGGCTGGCAGCAGGGGGCTTTCGACCGGTTCGCTGATTTGGAAGTCGGCGCCTGGTGGCGACTTCAGGAAGCCCAGTTCGGCTTGCAGCATGTCCTGGATCGAGGCATCGAGGCGGCCGGAGATCAGGTCGGCGTACACCTGGTCCTGGTTGGCGTAGGCCTGCGTCTCTACCCCAGCCTTGTCCAGCACGGCCTTGGCGTAGGCTTCCTGGATGGTGCCTTGCTCGTAGCCGACTTTCTTGCCCTTGAGGGAGGCCGGATCGGTGCCGACGGCCGCGCCTTTCTTGAATACCAGCGCGGTCGGGCCAGAGAACAGCTCGCTCGAGAAATCGATGACTTTCTCACGTGCCGGCGTGACGGTCATGGAAGAGATCACACCATCGAACTTGTTGGCCTTGAGGCCGGGAATCATGCCGTCGAAGTCGCTTTCAACCCACTTGCACTTGACCTTCAGCTCAGCGCAGATCGCGTTGCCCAGGTCGATATCGAAGCCCACCAGGCTGCCATCGGCGGCCTTGGATTCGAACGGCGCATAAGAGGGGTCAACGCCGAAGCGCAACTCCTTGTACTCCTTGGCCAGCGCGGAACCGGCAGCTACACACAAAGCCAACGCAGAAAGGGTCAGAAATTTTCTTTTCATTGTTTTTATTCCTAAGGACCAACATGAGCGCTTGTGACACATGAGTACTGTTATGGAACTCGTATGACACTATGGAAGAAGTAACACTCGACAGGTCGCGCTCCTGGTGAACAAGAAGGCAGAGCCCGCAGGGGAAAGTAGTCTAGAAGCAAGCGAGTGCGACGATAAGACGAAAAGTGCGTTGATTTAACGAATTAATGGTCATTATGACGAACAATACTGACTATGTGATGATTTGGCGTGCTGCCGCTGACCGAAAACTGCCCCAGGTGTTCAACTGTTCCCGTTCAACTTTTGAGCAGGGGCACACAGGGTGATTAGCATGAGGTAGCTTCCATTTTCGCGGACGCGAAAATCGCATCCTGGTACTGCCCAAGCCCTGACACTACGGAGCGACGTGCGGCTGATAACTCCGTCGACTCGCCCACCCATTTGCATTCCACCTGACCAGTTGGATGTGTCAGGTGCTTGAGGAGATGCGATGCAGGTACGGCTGGAAAATGATCCAACGATGATGAGGCGTCGCCGACAGACCGTTGAACATCCTTTTGGAACGCTCAAATACTGGATGGGAAGTACCCACTTCCTGACCAAAACCCTACCAAGGGTAAGTACTGAGATGAGCCTTCATGTACTCGCCTACAACCTCAAACGAATGATGAGCATCTTCGGCATCTCAGGACTGCTTGAAGCGATCAGGGCGTGAATCCAGCCGCTTGATCGTCCGTGATTGGTTGTTTGGGCTGCTGACGCGGCCAAAACAGCAACTACGAACGCCTATGTAGCTGACTAGGGTAATTCGCGCTTCCGTCTGCCAGTTTCGCAGGCAACGTCCGTAGCCCACAGTTTTCGATGTACTCAGTGCGTTTTCACACAGCCTGGGCCGGTTGCTGCCAATCGCGGTGGACTGCAATTTCCCATAGCGCCTCAATAAAGAGCTGCGCTGTGCAACTCCCCAATATTTTTGAGGCGGCTCAAGAACTTAGGAAGTGGCGGGCACGAAACGGGGAACGAACGGGGAAAATTGAAGGAGTCTGGAGCCAGAAACGAAAAAGGCCCACCGTAAGGTGAGCCTAAGTCGTTATTCTATATGGTGCCGGCACCAGACGAACGGTATGTTTCGGCGAGACTAGGTTTTTCGGGCATCTGGAGTTCGCTGGAAAATTCGGCGTACCCCAACTAGTAACTATAAATAAATCAGCTAGTTATGGCGTTCGGTGGAATCGAACTCGGGATTTTTTAGAGGTCAGCACGTTGTCAGTCTGCAAGTAATTCAGAGCCACATACGGAATGGTAAGCCTCCTGAACTCGAACGTTGTCGATTATCCCCTCCGTAGAGAATAGGCAGGAATCCGCCAAAAACTGCCGTGGTGACAGACAGCAGACGGCCAATTGCTGCCTGTCAACAACGATCCCTGTGACGAACCACCTTACAGGTTCAGGAATGGGCGTTGCGTCATCAGGGCGGTTAGTACCGATAAGTGGCCTGAACCGAAACCCCATTCGCACTGTTGTCGTAGTTGGCACTGTATTCCGGTTGAAGACCTGAGTTGTTCGATTGCTTTACCGAGACTTTGGAATCCCAGAGATAACCGTAAGCAAAGTCGATCGTCAGATCGGGATTCGGCGAATAAGCACCGCCCAAGGTCACGGCTTGGCGATTCCCGACCGGAACGCGCACGCTGCGATCGGCGTTCCTGATGGGCGACGGGTCATAGGCGTAGCCTGCGCGCAGTAGCCATTGCTGGTTCAATTGATAAGAGGCACCCAGAGCACCAGACCAGGTGTCACGCCAGTTCATTTCTTCGGTCACACTTCCCAGGCCAGCTGCCTGGCCCAGGGGGGAAAGACCGCTGTTGAGGGCCTCAACCTTCTGGATCCGACTCCAGCGTTTCCAGGTAGCTCCCAGGTAACCCGTCCAGCGACTGTTGAAATGATGGGTGATGGACGTATCCACGGATTCGGGCATCGTGAGATCTATCTTGTTGTCATACTTTCCATCCAGCGAAATAAAGCTCGGGGAGCCGGAAACCTCAGTATGCCCTTCAAGTTCATAGTCCACCTTCGAGTGATAGTTGATCCCCCAGCTGGTGGCCTCGGTAAAGTCAATCAAGATGCCGACGTTGTAGCCAAGTGCGGTGTCATCGCCTTTGATGGTGACCAGCGTGTCTTCGCCGTTGTTCAGGGCGCCGGTGGCCAGGTAGTTCTGAAGCTTTGCATTGAAGCGGTTTATGGTCGGTCCGCCACCAATGGACACGTAATCATTGATCCGCCAGGCAATGGTGGGCTGCAGGGTGATCTCCTTGGTCGTGCTATAGGAACCATGGTAACGGCCTTGAAAACTGCTCTCGTAATCATTGATCAGACCACTCGGAGCATACAGGCCCAGACCCATCGAAAAACGATCGTCAAGCGGCGTCGACATGTAGGCAAAGGGCACAACCCCCAAAGGGACCGAGTCCCCTTTGTTCGTTCCCGGGGCACTGCTCTGCGCGTCACTGATGTCATCGCTCACCGAGACGACCGCGGCTCCGCCGGAAATCTCGGTACGTTTCAATTTGGTCAAACCTGCAGGATTTCCAAAGATAGTGCTGGCGTCCAGCGCAGAAGACGATCTCCCCGCATAAGCAGTACCCGCACTGCTTGCACTTTGTTCATTTAAGGCAATGCCATTGGCTAGGACGCTTGTGGAAGCGCTGAGTATTGCCACGACACCTGCGAATTTAGTCCAGGCAGACACTTCTCCCACGACTGAGAGATACATGATTGCACGGTTGCTCAGTTTCATTTCCCACCTCGTATTGTTTTTATTGATTGGTGCGCAGGCAAAGCTTCACCTTCCGGTGCACTTGGCAGTGCCGGTTGGCGTTCATCGATGTTGTGAAAAGGTCCCTGTAGAAGGCACCTTGTAGCCCGATTCGCCGGCGTGCTCTGCTGCAGATGCTGCCTTGCGAGGTAATGACAAATAGCGCGGTGAGCGCGCGGAGCTACGCCGGCAACTAGCTCCGATCACGGGCGATCAGAACGCGCCTGAAGTTCCGTTATGCGCCAAAGCCGTGAGAAATCCCTCTAGCCACTCATGGCGCTGCCGGTAGGCTTCATCCGTGACATGGCCATAAGGGCAGTCGAAGAGTGTTCGGCCGGAAAGTCCCGACTCGAATCCGACATCAAAAGGCTTTTTCTCTGCCTTAGTGCTGAGCTCCTCAAGTTCATGAAGGGTGATGATCATGATCATTCCTCGTGTAGCCCAGAAGGGCGTAATTGGTCGGGCAGAAGATAAGAAGGGGCTTGAATCCGCTCCAAGGTTTCTATTACCGATCGGCAACACTTTACTTATTGCAGGCAAGGGCGCCTCACCGGAGAACTGTTCGTTGATCCAGTTCTCCTACTACTATTATTGCCAGAGTTAGATTGTTCGGTGGCTAGAAGCTATATATGATGACCCCTTCTCCGTAACGGATACCAAGTTGATGGAGACTAGAAGGTATTTAACTAATAGCCCGACAGATTCTTAATAATGGCTCTGCGCGTGCGCTGTGGCAGAAATTTAGTCACGGCACGCATCAGTCGAGGACGCCAGGTATCAACTTCCCAATGAACGCCCCTTCGGTTCTGCACGGCTTTCCATACTGTTGCAGTAACATCGCTGGCTTTTAGATGAATACCTACCGAGTCGACGATATTTCCATGTGCCGCATCCATCATTGGCGTAGCCACAAAATTTGGCATCACGTCACATACATAAATCCCGTATCGATCCCACTCGATGTTTAAGGCCTCAGTAAATCCTTTTACCCAAAACTTGCTGGCTGAATATGATGCCTCGCTTGGTACGCCATATTCAGAACTGAGGGAACACATGTTAATCATCGCCGGCTCCGCGCTTTCCTTAAGGTACGGGAGCGCATGGAAGGCACCAATCTGTATCCCCTTAGCATTGACATCGGTGACCGAGAGGTGTTTCTCAAGAGTCACTTTCTCAAAATCATCGATGAAGGCTATGCCTGCGTTGTTGAACAGCACATCAATGGCACCGCCGCTCTCGGACGCAAACTCACTTAACACGGCGGCAAACTCATCAGATTGAGTAACATCTAGACGACGATAGAAATGACTTCCACCAAGTTTCTTTTTCAGCATGACAAGGTCTGTCTCACTGATGTCTGTCGCTGCGACTCGGTATCCCTGCTTAGCAAAAAACAAGGCCGTTTCGGCACCAATTCCTTTGCCCGCGCCTGTGATGAATATAGTAGGTTTATTGTTCATCTTAATGTCCATGTGTAAGCCGCTTAAGCGGAGCAAACTTGCTGACTGCCCTCTGAGCTTGGCACTGAGAGTAATAAATCAGTTTATCTGCACAGGGCAGTTATTTTTCCATCTTGCGAATCAGCGCATGAATTCTTTTATCACGGTCCAAAGTCAAATCCGTGAGCAGATTAAAGATCCCTCGAAGAATAGAAATGGGGATCCACCGGCGCGGACAGTTAATTCGGGCAGAACGAGTCTGAACCCCCTTGACGACTGCCTCCGCGATTCTCGCTGGCTGAATAGGCGCTCTCAACACACTTGGGTACGCCAGCTTCACAAGCTCAGTGGCTTCTGCATTCCCCCCAAAAGCGCTCTTGGCGATCGCTGTCGATACCCAACCTGGGTAAAGAACACCTGCAGTAGCACCTGTCCCTGCAAGTTCAGCCCGAAGAGAGCGGCCGAACATCTCTACACCAGCTTTGGACATGGCGTAGGGCGCATTCACCACCCCATTGACGAACGCATATACGGATGACGTGACTAGGACATGACCATTGCGGGCGCAAATCTGGGGCAGACACGCACGCACCGTCCGCCAAACACCCAATAGGTCGACCTCAACGACTCGTTCGAATGTCGCCTCGTCCATATTTCTGATGGTCGTGGGCGGATCACAGGCGATACCCGCATTAGCGAACACGACGTCGATTCCACCAAAGGTCTCTACAGCCCTCGCAACCGCTCGATCCAAATCTTCGCGGGAGGTGACGCTCGCGAATATCGCTAGAGTTCGTGGGCCAAGCTCCGTTGCAAGCTCTTGGATAGCGTTTTCTGTTACGTCCAGCAGTACAACCTTCGCGCCGACGGCATGCATTGCTCGAGCGGTTGCGGCACCAATGCCTCCGCCCGCGCCAGTAATTAATACGACCTTATCCTGCAAATGAAACATGTTCATATCTCGATATTGTTATTGTTGGGCAGACAGCGATGGCGCTAAGTCATGCAGCGTGGAAGCGTGCGGCTCCGCGTGAGACGCGACGCTTTAGAAAGGAAATTTGCTTCTGGATGACATGCTCGAAGGCCTCCCCGACATAGATGTCGAAATGTCCTTCCTTGCACATATGAATTTCAGCGTCAGGAGCCCTTTTGGCATGGCGCAATGTGGGGCCTGTAGGTGCGACGCTATCTGTTTCGCAGATGCAAAATAAAATTGGGCAAAGAAGCTTCGGGGTCTTTTTCCCCGGCCTATAGAGCCCGATAGCCAGCGCAAATCGAGCCGCTACGTAATTCTTGAAAGGGTATTTAGCGGGTACCAATCCAAGATACCCAGACTCCGCATCCGGTGCGGTCATAAGCGCCGCAGACCACTTTGGCCCAGCTAATTTGGCGGTTACAGGCCCGGCACCAATTAGAGAGCAAGCCACGTCGGCGACACCCCATGCGGTCAATTTGAGCGAAGTGAACAGGTCGACCTTTAGTAATGACGCCAACCCATCAGTAAAAGGGCACTGGGCCATCACAGCTGCGATCTTTGCATCAGCCGCTGCGGTGTAGATCACGTGCCCGCCGCTAAACGAAGTGCCCCATAGGACTACCTTTGCGGCATCCAAATCGTCATGGGTTCGAGCATAGGCAACGGCTGATCGCCAATCCTCCTGCTGACGCTTGATGTCCAGCAGTTGCCTAGGTTCGCCTTGGCTTGCACCAAAGTTGCGGTAGTCGAACACCAGGCATGCGTATCCGGCCTCACAGAAGCGCTCGGCAAACGCTTCTAGGCGCATTTCTCGTACGCCACCCAGGCCGTGAGCCATCACGATGACGGGATGTGGCTTAGGTTGTTCTGGCAGGTACAGCCAAGCGGCGCACCTTGCGTCGCCGGATGGAAAAGAGACATCGAGACGTTGGAACATGGCGGGTACCTTTGTTATTTTTTTGATGCTATTCCACTTTTGGATGAACATACAACAACCAATCGTCGTGTATACTCGCGCCATGACAAATTCCACGCCCTCTACTCCCGCTCCCACTCGCACCCAGCGCAAGGCTGAAGCCACGCGGCTAGCGATAATCCAGAATGCCGAAGCCTTGCTTTTGGAGGGCGGAGCGGCCGCTTTTACTCTCGAGGCCGTAGCTGAACGGGCAGATATTGCGGTGCAGACCATCTACAACAGGATTGGCGGGCGATCAGCTTTGCTTATGGCTGTTGCTGAACGGGCCTTTGAGGAAAACAAGGTTTACATGGACGCAGCTTATGCGGCTGCCGGGACGCCCATGGAGCGACTTTGGATCGTTGCACAGGGTTATTTTCGCTTCGCTTGTGAGCGGCCAAATGAGTTCCGCCTGCTCGCAGATCCCCCCAATGAGCCTGAAGCGGTCGCGCGAATGAGCGATTTGATAAGGCACCAGAACAGCAAGATGGAAGCAGCCTTACGCGATGGCATAGCTGACGGCACCATTGACCCCACGATAGACCCATGCCTGGCTGCCACCTCGTTATGGGCAGCTGCAAATGGCATCCTGAGCTTGTCTTGGCGGGCGGATGCAACTCCTATAAGTCAAAACGGAATGGAGCAGTTGTGGGCGCAATGGGTGAGTATTGTCGTCAAGGGCATCTCCATACGCCGTACATGATTCTTTGCAGTCCGTCATGAAAGAAGTGACTACCCCCGCTCCGGTAGACATCCCCGGCCATGCTGGATCGCCTCTGCTTTTGTAGTCACTCGATGACCGCTTTTGGCCGATTCTGTTGAAAAGTCGGTTCGCCCAAACAGTCTGGTCATTCACTGGTTAAATCGCCTTTTTTGCACGCTGCTACGTAAAGTCTGCGTCCGGAAGCCTCTGCCGAAAGCAAAGATTTAAATCTCGGACGCATACTTTTCTGCTGCGCAAACCATGGCCGACTTTTTCAACAGAATCGACCGGAAGCAGTCGTTCCTGGACGTCCGCTTCTGGCCCAGGCTGTGTAAATAAGCAGGCACCGTTTTAAAGTCTGCGTCGCTACGTAAAATCTGGCAGTCCTTGGTTAATCAGCAGACCTGAAATTTGCGTAGGAACGCGATTTCCGTTCTGGTTCTGAACCTCAATCCTGCGCTAAAACGTTTTTACACAGCCTCGGCCGTCTTCTGACATTCGTTTAGCGGTTGAACTGAAAGGGTTTTCCTAAGCGATGAGTGAGTAATTGCATGGTCAGCAAATAGTAATACCGCGTCGATTCAGCGTGCTGGTTTAGGTGGTGATTCAAAAACCACGCCAGGTGTTTTCTTTGCCAAGTCCATGGATTGTCGCGTTGCCAGCGCTCAGCGATTGCTGTTTGGATAG
>RCUO01000962.1_pt1 | contig 11993 bp, 10 predicted proteins | sample 2166161 | NCBI WGS metagenome assembly RCUO01 (sample SAMN09932617, study PRJNA488358) | compost metagenome | feature: garden; material: soil; isolation source: compost soil in cyclohexanecarbonitrile-enriched culture | place: Germany: Experimental Botanical Garden Goettingen | collected 2016-01-27 | reverse complement strand
CCCTTGATCAGGTTCAGGTGCTCGTCGCTTTCATCGGCGCCGTCGACATAGAACTCCAGGTCGCTGACGGTATTCAGCTCGTACACCGGAATCCCGTGGCCCTTGAGGCGCGCGGCGGTGGCTTCGGAACTGGCGACGGCGCCGTCGAATGCGCCCTTGTGCTTGGCCAGCGCGTCGATGAAGCAGTTGGCGGTGGAGCCGGTGCCGACCCCGACGATGCTCTTGTCGTCGAGTTTCGGAAGGATGAAGTCGACGGCGGCCTGAGCCACTGCCTGTTTGAGTTGATCCTGGTTCATGCGGGCTCCGGGGTGCCTGGGAGGGGACGAAAGGCCGGCATTATAGGCTTCGGGGCGGGGAAGGTCATTGCCCGATTGGCAGGTCGTGACTGTTCCCTGTAGGAGCGAGCCTGCTCGCGATGGTCGTGAACGATAACGCGTAAAACCGGACAGCCAGCGGCGCCCTCGAGTTTTTCGCGAGCAGGCTCGCTCCTACAGGGTGGTCGCACGCCTGAAAGCCGGGTTAGACTCCTTGGTCCTGCCCAACCCGCTCAGTGATGCTTTCCGATGCTTGAACAGTACGTCAAAAAGATCCTCACCTCGCGCGTTTATGACGTTGCCGTAGAAACCCCGCTGCAGTCTGCCCGCCAGCTTTCCGAGCGGCTGGGCAACAGCATTTGGCTCAAGCGCGAAGACTTGCAGCCGGTGTTCTCGTTCAAGATTCGCGGCGCCTACAACAAGTTGACCCAGTTGAGCGACGAAGAACGCGCTCGCGGCGTGGTCACCGCGTCGGCGGGCAACCATGCACAAGGCCTGGCCCTGGCGGCGAAGGTGCTGGGTGTGAAAGCGACCATTGTCATGCCCAAGACCACCCCGGAGATCAAGGTCGAAGGCGTGCGCTCCCGTGGCGGCAAAGTGGTGCTGCACGGCGACTCGTTCCCGGAAGCCCTGGCCTACTCGCTGAAACTGGTCGACGAAAAAGGCTACGTCTACATTCACCCGTACGACGATCCCCACACCATTGCCGGGCAGGGCACCGTGGCGATGGAGATTCTGCGCCAGCACCCGCAGCCATTGGATGCGATTTTCGTCCCGGTGGGTGGTGGCGGCCTGATCGCCGGCATCGCGGCGTACGTGAAGTACCTGCGCCCGGACATCAAGATCATCGGCGTCGAACCGGATGACTCCAATTGCCTGCAAGCGGCCATGGCGGCCGGCGAGCGCGTGGTACTGCCGACCGTAGGCCTCTTCGCCGACGGTGTTGCGGTGGCCCAGATCGGTCAGCACACCTTTGACATCTGCAAAGACCATGTCGACGAAGTGATCACCGTCAGCACCGATGAAATCTGCGCCGCCATCAAGGATATCTACGACGATACCCGCTCGATCACCGAACCTGCCGGCGCCTTGGGCGTGGCCGGGATCAAGAAGTATGTCGAGCAGCGCGGCGTCAGCGGCCAGACCTTCGTGGCCATCGACTCCGGGGCCAACGTCAACTTCGATCGCCTGCGCCACGTCGCCGAGCGTGCGGAGCTGGGCGAGGGCCGCGAAGCGATCATCGCCGTGACCATTCCCGAGAAACCGGGCAGCTTCAAGGCGTTCTGCGAGGCCATAGGCAAGCGCCAGATCACCGAATTCAACTACCGCTACAACACCGGCAGCGAAGCGCACATCTTTGTCGGCGTGCAGACCCACCCGGAAAACGACCCGCGCAGCGCGCTGATCGCCAGCCTGAGCGAGCAGGGTTTCCCGGTGCTGGACCTGACCGACAACGAACTGGCCAAGCTGCACATCCGTCACATGGTCGGCGGGCGTGCGGCGCATGTGGTCGACGAAGTGATCCTGCGTTTCGAATTCCCGGAGCGTCCGGGCGCGCTGTTCAACTTCCTCAACAAGCTGGGCGGGCGTTGGAACATCTCAATGTTCCACTACCGCAACCATGGCGCGGCGGATGGCCGGGTCGTCGCGGGCCTGCAGGTGCCCCACGACGAGCGCCACCTGGTGCCGGCGGCGCTGGAAGAAATCGGTTACCCGTACTGGGACGAAAGCGACAACCCGGCCTATCAGCTGTTTCTTGGCTGAACGGCTACGCTGACGGGCAAGGCAATAAGGAAATCTGACAATGGAAACGTTAACTGCTCTGAAAGCGGCGCACATGGTGGCGACAGTTGTACTGCTGGCTTGTGCGCTGGGGCTGGGAGTCTGGGTTTTGCTGGCGCGGCGCAAGGGTGACGCGACGGCGGGTAGTCGCACCTTGCAGCGGCCAAGGGTGTTTGTCTGGCTGCTGATGGGCCTGGCGCTGCTGAGCATGCCGTTTACCGGCTGGTGGATGGTGCACCTGGTGGGCTGGCCGCTGGGGCAGACCTGGTTGCTGGCCTCCAGCGTGTTGTACACCGTGGCGGCACTGGCGTGGTTCTGGCTGCTGGTGCGGCTGAACAAGCTGCGTAAGGCACCGGGTGGCGTGGGGAAATTCACCTTTGCCTTGGCGTTGTTCAGTTTTGTCTGCTTTGTCGCCATTGCCGGGTTGATGGGCGCGAAGCCTGTGTAGGAGCAGCCGGTCGACGCTCGATTGCTCGCGAAAAACTCAAGATCGCCGCGGGGCATCAGGTGCCCCGCGTTATCGTTAACGACCATCGCGAGCAAGCTCGCTCCTACAGTAAGGGGGCATCAGCCACGCAGGCTGATCACCGGCCAGCCACGCTTCTCGGCCTCGGCCCGCAGGTTCGGATCCGGATCGACCGCCACCGGATGGGTCACCTGCTCCAGCAACGGAAAATCATTCATCGAATCGCTATAGAAGTAGCTGTCTTCCAGCGTAAACCCGGTTTCCTCCAGCCAGCGATTCAAGCGCGTTACCTTGCCCTCGCGGAAGCACGGCACGTCGGTGCTGCGCCCGGTGTAGCGGCCATCGACCATTTCGCATTCTGTGGCGATCAGGGTTTCGACCCCCAGACGCTCGGCAATGGGGCCTGTGACGAAGCGGTTGGTCGCCGTGATGATCACCAGTTTGTCGCCGGCATCGCGGTGCTTCTTCAGCAGCTCAAGTCCCTTGGGCAGCACGATCGGTTCGATGCAGTCGCGCATGTAATCGCTGTGCCACTGATCCAGCGTGGCCATTTCGGTGCGGCCGAGTACTTCCAGGCAGAAGTTCAGGTAAGCAGCGTTATCCAGTTTGCCGGCCAGGTAATCCTGGTAGAACGCATCGTTGCGAGCCTTGTAGGCGACGGCGTCGAGAAAGCCGCGCTCGCACAGGTAATCGCCCCAGGCGTGATCGCTGTCACCGCCCAGAAGGGTGTTGTCCAAATCGAATAAAGCCAGGCGCATTGCAGTTACCCGCTGAAAAGTCAGTAAAAAGGCGACAAGAATACGGTCTTTTCACAAGAGTGCACATAAGGTAGGAAGCCTCGTTGCCGCCTTATCAACCTTTGTGGAACAATGCGGCGACATGCGTTTGCGAGGTTGTTGCCGTGATCGACCCCGATGGTTTCCGCCCCAATGTCGGGATCATTCTGACGAATGACGCCGGCCAGGTGCTATGGGCTCGCCGTATCAATCAAGATGCCTGGCAGTTTCCGCAAGGGGGAATCAACCCTGAAGAGACGCCGGAAGACGCCTTGTACCGCGAGCTGAACGAAGAAGTTGGCCTGGAACGTGAAGATGTTGAAATACTGGCCTGTACCCGGGGCTGGTTGCGCTATCGTTTGCCGCAACGTCTGGTGCGTACGCACAGCCAACCGCTGTGCATCGGCCAGAAACAGAAATGGTTTCTCCTGCGCCTGATCTCCAACGAGCAGCGGGTGCGGATGGATTTGACCGGTAAACCGGAGTTCGATGGCTGGCGCTGGGTCAGCTATTGGTATCCGTTGGGCCAGGTGGTGACATTCAAGCGCGAGGTGTATCGCCGCGCCCTCAAAGAGCTTGCCCCGCGCCTTTTAGCGCGCGACTGACGACGGAGTTCGACCCCGAGCCATGCTCAATACGCTGCGCAAGATCGTCCAGGAAGTTAACTCCGCCAAGGATCTCAAGGCGGCGTTGGGGATTATTGTGTTGCGCGTCAAAGAGGCCATGGGCAGCCAGGTCTGCTCGGTCTACCTGCTTGATCCCGAGACCAACCGCTTCGTCCTGATGGCCACCGAGGGCTTGAACAAGCGCTCGATCGGCAAGGTCAGCATGGCCCCCAACGAAGGTCTGGTGGGTCTGGTCGGCACGCGTGAAGAACCCCTGAACCTCGAAAACGCCGCGGACCACCCGCGCTATCGCTACTTCGCCGAAACCGGTGAAGAGCGTTTCGCTTCGTTCCTCGGGGCGCCGATCATCCACCACCGTCGCGTCGTCGGCGTGTTGGTCATCCAGCAAAAAGAGCGTCGCCAGTTCGATGAAGGGGAAGAAGCCTTCCTCGTGACCATGAGCGCGCAGTTGGCCGGCGTTATCGCCCATGCCGAGGCCACAGGCTCCATCCGTGGCCTGGGTCGTCAGGGCAAGGGCATCCAGGAAGCCAAGTTCGTCGGCGTGCCGGGCTCACCGGGTGCCGCGGTCGGTACTGCGGTGGTCATGCTGCCGCCCGCTGACCTGGACGTGGTGCCGGACAAGACCATCACCGACATCGACGCTGAACTGGGGCTGTTCAAGACCGCCATCGAGGGCGTGCGCGCCGACATGCGCACCTTGTCCGCCAAGCTTGCCACGCAGTTGCGCCCGGAAGAGCGGGCCTTGTTCGACGTCTACCTGATGATGCTCGACGATGCCGCGCTGGGCAGCGAAGTCACCACCGTGATCAAGACCGGTCAGTGGGCCCAGGGCGCGTTGCGCCAGGTGGTCACCGATCACGTCAACCGTTTCGAATTGATGGACGACGCCTACCTGCGTGAGCGCGCTTCGGACGTCAAGGACCTCGGCCGGCGCCTGCTGGCTTATTTGCAGGAAGAGCGCCAGCAAACCCTGGTCTACCCCGACAACACCATTCTGGTCAGCGAAGAGCTGACGCCGGCAATGCTCGGCGAGGTGCCGGAAGGCAAGCTGGCCGGCCTGGTGTCGGTGCTCGGTTCCGGTAACTCCCACGTCGCGATTCTCGCCCGCGCCATGGGCATCCCGACCGTGATGGGCCTGGTCGACCTGCCGTACTCCAAGGTCGACGGCATCCAGATGATCGTCGACGGCTACCACGGCGAGGTCTACACCAACCCGAGTGAAGTGCTGCGCAAGCAGTTCGCCGAGGTGGTCGAGGAAGAGAAACAACTGGCCCTGGGGCTGGATGCGCTGCGCGATCTGCCGTGCGTGACGGTCGATGGCCACCGCATGCCGCTGTGGGTCAACACCGGCCTGCTGGCGGATGTGGCGCGTGCGCAGAAGCGTGGTGCCGAAGGCGTGGGCCTGTACCGCACCGAAGTGCCGTTCATGATCAACCAGCGCTTCCCGAGCGAAAAGGAACAACTGGCGATCTACCGCGAGCAACTCGCCGCGTTCCACCCGCAACCGGTGACCATGCGCAGCCTCGACATCGGCGGTGACAAGTCGCTGTCGTACTTCCCGATCAAGGAAGACAACCCGTTCCTCGGCTGGCGCGGCATTCGCGTCACCCTCGACCACCCGGAAATCTTCCTGGTGCAGACCCGTGCCATGCTCAAGGCCAGCGAAGGCCTGAACAACCTGCGGATTCTGCTGCCGATGATCTCCGGCACCCATGAATTGGAAGAAGCGCTGCACCTGATCCACCGCGCCTGGGGCGAAGTACGCGACGAAGGCTGCGACGTGCCGATGCCGCCGATTGGCGTGATGATCGAGATTCCGGCGGCGGTGTACCAGACCAAAGAACTGGCGCGGCAAGTGGATTTCCTGTCGGTCGGTTCCAACGACCTGACCCAGTACCTGCTGGCCGTGGACCGCAACAACCCGCGGGTGGCCGACCTTTACGATTACCTGCACCCGGCGGTGCTTCAGGCGCTGCAGAACGTGGTGCGTGATGCCCACGCCGAAGGCAAGCCAGTGAGCATCTGCGGTGAAATGGCCGGTGATCCGGCGGCGGCGGTGCTGTTGATGGCGATGGGGTTCGACAGCCTGTCGATGAACGCCACCAACTTGCCGAAAGTGAAGTGGATGCTGCGCCAGATCAACCTGAGCAAGGCCAGGGAATTGCTGGCTGAGCTAATGACCATCGATAACCCGCAAGTGATTCACAGCTCGTTGCAGCTGGCACTGAAGAACCTCGGGTTGGCGCGGATGATCAATCCGGCAGCAATCAAGCCCCTCTAAAACGCTGATGGCCCCATCGCGAGCAAGCTCGCTCCCACACTGGATCTGTGAACGCCGCAAATCCCCTGTGGGAGCGAGCTTGCTCGCGATGAGGCCTGTGCTGGCAACACAAAACTAAAGCCTGATCTCCACTTCCCCAAGATGCCCGCCATACGGCCCGAAACTGCGCTCGACCATATGCAGCGCCCCATCCGCCTGCACAATCAACGCCGTACTCGCCCGCGTTCCATAACTCTGGCTGGCAATGAACACGCTCGACAACAACGTTTCGGTGACCAGCCCCACTCCGGTATCCGGCAACTCGGCAAACGGCGCGGTCTGCGCATCGCTCAATAACGCCAGCAGCGCCTGAGGCTGCGGATCATCCAGCACCTCGCTCAATGCAGCCTTGGCCTTGAGCAGCTTCGGCCACGGCGTATCCAGGCCGGCGTTCGACACGCCGTAGACTCCCGGTTGCAGCATCACGGCTTCCGTCTCCCGGGCGTTGAAGTGCCAGAGCTCGTTCCTGTTGCCAACCAGTAGATTGAAACCGCCATATTCAGGCGAACGTCTGACAACGTCGGCCAAATAGTCATCAATCGAGCAATCGCCCTCGAGGAATCGCGCGACCAGCTCCCCACGAGACTTGCGTCCCGGCGGTCGATGGGGATCGCGGATGTTGGTCAGCGCCGCAAATCGTCCGTTGGCACCGACACCGAGCCAGGTGCCACCGGCCTCGAGGTCGCGCCCGGCATGCACATGCGGCGCTTCGGGCCATGGCGCCAGGGGCAGGCTGGGGCGGGCGTAGAATTCATCGCGATTGGCCGCCACGACCAGCGGCTGGGCATGACCCGGTCGCCAGGCAAAAACAATCAGGCACATCAGGCTGTCCTTGTGTGTTTTTTGCTCACTCTACGCAGACATCGCTCATCGATCCATCGCCTTGCACAGTGGAGCTTGAGGCTATGCATCCGTTACCATGCCGCTCCGGTTTTGGGGATGCGGGCGGGACAACCATGGAATTTCTGCTCTATCTGGCGCTCGGCGCCTGTGCAGGTGTACTCGCCGGGCTGTTTGGCGTGGGCGGCGGGATCATCATCGTCCCGGTACTGGTGTTCAGCTTCAAGGCCCAAGGGTTCGATCCGTCGATCCTCACGCACCTGGCGGTGGGTACCTCCCTGGCGACGATCATCTTTACCTCGGTCAACGCGGTACGCGAGCATCATCGCCGTGGCGCCGTGCGTTGGCCGATCTTCATGTGGATGACCGTCGGCATTCTGGTCGGTGCCGGGTTTGGCGCGCTGACGGCCGAAGCGATTTCCGGCCCCAACCTGCAGAAGCTCATTGGTGTTTTCGCCCTGGTGATCGCCGCTCAGCTGGCGCTTGAGGTCAAACCCAAGGCCAGCCGAACCGTGCCGGGCAAACTCGGTCTGACCGTGGCCGGCAGCGTGATTGGCTGGGCTTCGGCGATTTTCGGCATTGGCGGTGGTTCGTTGACCGTGCCGTTCCTGACCTGGCGCAGTGTGCCGATGCAGCAAGCCGTGGCCACTTCATCGGCCTGCGGTCTGCCGATTGCCCTGGCCAGTGCATTAAGTTTCATGATTCTGGGCTGGCACGATCCGTTGCTCCCGGCCCATAGTCTCGGTTTCATTTATTTGCCGGCGTTGCTGGGCGTTGCCCTGACCAGCATGGTGTTCGCCCGCTTGGGCGCGCGATTGGCCCACAGGTTGTCGCCGAAGTTGCTGAAACGGCTGTTTGCCGCTTTGCTGTTCTGCGTTGGCCTGAACTTTCTAGTCTGAAGCATCTGCTCTGACGGGCAGCGCAATCCTGGCTTAATCCTGAGGTGGCAGCGTCGCCCGGGAATTTTTAAGATTTGAACTCTAACGAGGAGTCGCAATGCTGCCTTACCCGCAGATCGACCCGGTGGCCCTGGCCATCGGTCCGCTGAAAATCCACTGGTACGGTCTGATGTACCTGATCGGCATCGGCGGCGCCTGGCTGCTGGCCTCCCGCCGGTTGAACCGCTTCGACCCGACCTGGACCAAGGAAAAACTCTCCGACATGGTGTTCTGGATGTCGATGGGGGTGATTGTCGGCGGGCGCTTGGGTTATGTGCTGTTCTACGATCTGGGCGCCTATCTGGCCAACCCGACGCTGATCTTCGAAGTGTGGAAGGGCGGTATGTCGTTCCACGGCGGTTTCATCGGCGTGATGCTGGCGGCATTGTGGTTCGGCAAGAAGAACAACAAGTCGTTCTTCCAGCTGATGGATTTCGTTGCGCCGATGGTGCCGATTGGCCTGGGGGCCGGGCGTATCGGCAACTTCATCAACGCCGAGTTGTGGGGCAAGGCAACCGATGTGCCGTGGGCGATGGTCTTTCCGACCGATCCGGCGCAACTGGCGCGTCATCCGTCGCAGCTGTACCAGTTCGCCCTCGAAGGCGTGGCACTGTTCCTGATCCTGTGGCTGTTCTCGCGCAAGCCACGGCCGACTATGGCGGTATCGGGGATGTTCGCGCTGTTCTATGGCATCTTCCGTTTCATCGTCGAGTTCGTCCGCGTACCGGACGCCCAGTTGGGCTATCTGGCCTGGAACTGGCTGACCATGGGCCAGGTGCTGTGCGTACCGATGATCGTCGGCGGGCTGTTCCTGATCTGGCTGGCGTATCACCGCGCCCCGGCGACTCCAGCGGCAGCCGTATAAAATTCGAACCCCGCAGCGATGGTTGCGGGTTCAAGGACACAGGTAATTCATGAAGCAATATCTCGAACTGGTCGCCCACGTCATCAAGAACGGCACCAAACAGGCCAACCGTACCGGCGTGAACACCATCAGTTTTCCCGGCGCGATGCTGCGTTACGACCTGCAGGAAGGTTTTCCGGCGATCACCACGCGTAAGATGGCCTTTAAATCGGCCATTGGCGAAATGTGCGGATTCCTGCGTGGCGTGAACAACGCTGCCGAATTCCGCGCCTTGGGCTGCAAGGTCTGGGACCAGAACGCCAACGAAAACGCCCAGTGGCTGGCCAACCCGTTCCGCCAGGGCGAAGACGACCTCGGCGAAATCTACGGCGTGCAATGGCGCAAATGGCCGGCGTACAAGCAGATTCCGCTCAGCAACCCGGCTGCCATCGAGCAGACCCTGAGCCAGGGTTATCGCCAGATTGCCGAAGGCGAGGAAGACGGTCAGGCCTACGTGGTGCTGTACAAGGCCATCGACCAGGTTCGCCAGTGCGTCGACACCATCATCAAGGACCCGGGCAGCCGCCGCATCCTGTTCCACGGCTGGAACTGCGCTCAGCTCGATGAAATGGCCCTGCCGCCGTGCCACTTGCTGTATCAGTTCCACCCGAATGTCGAGACCAGGGAGATTTCCCTGACCCTCTACATCCGCTCCAACGACCTGGGCCTGGGCACGCCGTTCAACCTCACCGAAGGCGCCGCGCTGCTGAGCCTGATCGGTCGCCTGACCGGCTACACGCCACGCTGGTTCACCTATTTCATCGGTGATGCGCACGTCTACGAAAATCACCTGGACATGCTCAACGAACAGCTCAAGCGTGAACCGTTCCCGATGCCGAAACTGGTGATTTCCGACCGTGTGCCGGAGTTTGCCAAGACAGGTGTGTATCAGCCGGAATGGCTGGAGCTGGTGGAGCCGGGCGACTTCTCACTGGAAGGCTACGAGCACCACGCGCCAATGACCGCACCGATGGCGGTCTAAAGCTTACGCATCCCTCTGTAGGAGCGAGCTTGCTCGCGATGTACGTGAACGATGACGCGTTTTATCTGAAAACATGCGTCGTCCTTGAGTTCATCGCGAGCAAGCTCGCTCCTACAGGGGATCGTGTTAGTGGCCGTGACTACGGCCGACATGGGAGTGCTCAGCCTCCGTCGCCACAACCCCGCCGCTCACTTCCAGCCGCTGCAAAATCCCGCATTGATCGATACCCGGCCTCTCGCCGCAGCGTTGGCGCAGGTCGAGCAGTTGTGCCTGCAAGGCCAGCAGGCCGTCGATCCGCGCCTTGACGTGGTGGATGTGCTCATCGATCAGTGCGTTGACGCTTTCGCACTGGTCCTGCGGACTGTCGCGAAATGCCAGCAGGCTGCGGATTTCCTCGAGGGTCATGTCGAGGGTGCGACAGTTGCGGATGAAGGTCAGGCGCTCGGCGTGGGCCTGGGTATAGACGCGATAATTGCCGTCACTGCGGGCCGGTTCCGGCAGAAGGTTCTCGCGCTCGTAGTAGCGGATCGTTTCCACGGCGCAGTCCGTGAGTTTCGCCAACTCTCCAATTTTCATGACGCCAATCTCCAAAACTCCAAAATGGGTGCTTGACCCTATAGTGGCTACAGGGTCTTTACTTGGCAACAGGCACTCTTATGGACGCAACCAATGAGCGATTCCCTGCACTCCCACAAACCCGGGGCTGAGCACGAGCACAGCCACAAGCTCAAGCCCGTGCAAAAACATGGCCACGGCGGTCACGGCGACGCCTGCTGCTCATCTAAAGCGGCAGCGCCTGCGCTGGTAAAACTGAGCGAATCGCCGACGCCCGGAGCCCGACTGAGCAGTTTCCGCATCGAGGCAATGGACTGTCCAACTGAACAGACGCTGATTCAGAACAAGCTAAGCAAACTGACCGGCGTGCAGCAGCTTGAGTTCAATCTGATTAATCGGGTGCTCGGCGTAACCCACGATTTGCCCGGTACCGAGCCGATCGTCGAGGCCATCAAATCCTTGGGCATGCAGGCCGAGCCGATGGACCAGGGTGATGAAACCCCGGTGCCCGCGCCCCGGAAAAAGCCGTGGTGGCCCCTGGCACTGTCCGGTGTTGGTGCATTGCTGGCAGAAGTTATCCACTTCACCGGTTTCGCGCCGAACTGGGTGGTGGCGGTTATCGCGCTGGTCTCGATTCTCAGTGGTGGCCTCGGTACTTACAAAAAAGGCTGGATCGCCCTTAAAAACCGCAATCTGAACATCAACGCGCTGATGAGCATTGCCGTGACCGGCGCGGTGCTGATCGGCCAGTGGCCGGAAGCGGCGATGGTGATGTTCCTGTTCACCGTGGCCGAGTTGATCGAAGCCAGGTCCCTTGACCGAGCGCGCAATGCCATCAGCGGTTTGATGCAGATGACGCCGGACACGGCAACGGTGTTGCAGGCTGACGGTGTCTGGCTTGAGCAGGATGTCAAAAACATTGGGCTCGGCGCGCGGGTGCGGGTGCGCCCCGGCGAGCGTATCGGCCTGGACGGCGAAGTGCTGTCCGGTCGCTCGACCATCGATCAGGCGCCAATTACCGGTGAAAGCCTGCCGGTGGAAAAAACCGTCGGCGACAAAGTCTTCGCCGGCACCATCAATCAGGCCGGGTCCCTGGAGTACGAGGTGACCGCCGCGGCGGATAACTCGACCCTGGCCCGCATCATCCACGCCGTCGAGCAGGCCCAGGGCGCGCGTGCGCCGACCCAGCGTTTCGTCGACAGTTTCTCGAAAATCTACACCCCGGCAGTGTTCGTCCTGGCCCTGGCCGTGGCGGTGATCCCGCCATTGTTCATGGGCGAGTTGTGGTTCGACTGGATCTACCGGGCGCTGGTGCTGCTGGTGGTGGCGTGCCCGTGTGCGCTGGTGATTTCCACGCCGGTGACCATCGTCAGCGGCCTCGCGGCGGCGGCGCGCAAAGGGATCCTGGTCAAGGGCGGCGTCTATCTGGAGGGCGGTTACAAGCTCGACTACCTGGCCCTGGACAAGACCGGCACCATCACCCACGGCAA
>RCUO01000960.1_pt1 | contig 12003 bp, 10 predicted proteins | sample 2166161 | NCBI WGS metagenome assembly RCUO01 (sample SAMN09932617, study PRJNA488358) | compost metagenome | feature: garden; material: soil; isolation source: compost soil in cyclohexanecarbonitrile-enriched culture | place: Germany: Experimental Botanical Garden Goettingen | collected 2016-01-27 | reverse complement strand
CCCGCTTTCCTTCTGGAATGACACTTAATCATTATATGCACCTTACATCACTTTTGGCAATGAAATAATGTTTGAAAGCTTTGGAATTTGCTTGAAAATGATGTCACATTAGCTGAAAAGCCGGCAATCGAAGCTAAAACTCCAATCACCGGCTCTGTCCGCTAATGATTTTAGAATATATTAAACCAGTTCGCGCTGAACAACCTCAACAATCTGCCCTACGAACAGATCCAGCTCCGCCTTATCCGGGCCTTCTGCCATTACACGGATCAAAGGCTCCGTACCGGAAGGACGTACCAGCACACGGCCGTTATCGCCCAGCTTGCCTTCTACCTCTTGAATAGCAGCTTCAATTGCCGGATTGTTCGGGTAGTTTGTTTTGTCCTGCACCCGTACATTTACAAGTACCTGAGGGTATTTAGTCATCATGGACTTCAGTACACTCAGCTTCTTGCCTTCGGCTTTCAAAGTATCCACAAGCTGAATGGCAGTCAGAATACCGTCACCGGTTGTATTATAATCCAGGAAAATAACATGGCCGGACTGCTCTCCGCCCAGATTGTAGCCGCCGCGGCGCATTTCTTCCATCACATAACGGTCACCGACAGCCGTCTTGGCTGTATTCAGCGCTAATTTCTCGGTTGCTTTGTAAAAGCCGATGTTGCTCATTACGGTAGAAACGATTGTCGCATCCTTCAGCTTGCCTGCACGGTTCATCGCATCCCCGCAGATGCAGAGGATAAAGTCACCGTCTACTTCTTCGCCTGTTTCATCGATAGCAATCAGGCGGTCAGCATCCCCGTCAAAAGCAAGTCCCAGATCCGCACCGTGACGCAGCACCTCTTCGCGCAGCTTCTCCGGATGTGTCGAACCATACCCGTCATTGATGTTAAGACCGTCAGGCTCCGAACCAATAGCAATGACTTCGGCTCCCAGCTCTCTGAACAGGCGCGGCGCCAGCTCATAGGCTGAACCGTGCGCACAGTCCAGAACGATCTTGATTCCTTCAAAACGGTTAGTAATCGTAGTCTTCAGATACTCCAGATACAGATATTTTGCATCGTTATCAACGGTAAGCTTGCCGAGTCCGGCACCAACAGGGCGGGGAAGCTCATCCTGCTCCGCATCCATCAGCTCTTCAATACGCAGCTCGGTCTCATCAGTCAGCTTAAAGCCGTCTCCGCCAAAAAACTTAATGCCGTTGTCTTCAACCGGATTGTGGGAAGCGGAGATCATTACGCCCGCATCTGCCTTAAGCAATCTGGTGATATACGCTACAGCAGGTGTGCTGACAACACCAATGCGGATAACCTCTGCCCCAATAGACAGCAGCCCTGCCACAAGTGCCGATTCCAGCAGCGGTCCGGATATCCGGGTATCCATACCGATAACCACTTTTGGCTTCTCTACATTTCCAGCCAGTACATATCCGCCGCAACGGCCAATGCTGTAGGCCATCTCTGCTGTTAATTCCCGGTTCGCGACCCCGCGCACACCGTCAGTTCCAAAATACTTACCCATCTCTTTTCTCCTTTAAATACGCTACATGTAGAATATGAACTTACGAATAGTGTATATAATGCTCCATTCTTAGGCCCATCTTATATAGCTTAATGAATTATTGTATGAATGAATTCTGATTCCTGTAACTAAACCTGCTCTACACATAGACGCTTACCGGCACAAAAAGTTACGTTCCGCCAGTACTGCCAGAATTAGTATCATTCCCGCTGCCTTCAGGCGTACTGCTGTTCTCAGCAGTGCCTTCTGTAGGATCCGGTGTAGCCGTAACTGCTGGCTCAGCGCTATGAGTCGGCTCTACACTGTTCTCCCCGCCGGAAACAGCCTCAGAGCTCGGCTCAGGAGTCGGACCTATACCGGTATCCGGGCTGGCCGTTGCCTCTGGCGTTGCCGGTGTCTGCAGGTCAATGGTAACGGTATGCGGCTGTGAGGAATTGACCAGAGAGATGAACCTCGGCATCGAGATCTGCAGCGGGACCTGATGTACACCCGCTGCCAGACCTCCAACATCCGCTACCACACTAATGTTATCCTGATCAAGCTGATCGAGCAGGGTTGGCGCTCCTGATAAAGTCAGTGTAATAACTCTGGCGGGCGGATCTGTGACCACAGCTGTAAGCCCGCTGCCAACGCCTTCAAGCTTGATCGGGATATTCTCCATCGTCCGTTCGGCTACTTCAGCGGCAGAGACCGTAACATTCACCTCAGCCGGTTCAATCTTGGACGTCCCCTCAGGCGGCTTCAGCTCGAGCTTCACCTGCTGAGTTCCTGCAGACTGAACCGTGCTGAGATCAAGGGTTGCTTCATAGGAGGATAAGCTGGCGAGCATCTCCTCACTTCCGTACACCGTAACTGTATCCATCTCCGGTGTAACTCTGGATAATGAGAGGGAACCGGGCAGCTGTCCGGTGAATCCGACATCCAGCGGCAGCGTTTTGTTCGGAAGTGAAATGGACATTTGAACAGAAACAGTAGACGGCTCAATAACGGCGCCGCTTATTTCATTACCGTCGCTGTCGTAGGCTGTTAACCTCACTCTCTTCTCCGTAAAGGTTTCCTTCTCCCCTTCAAGCTCAACGGTGCCCTGAACAGTTGCCACATTGCTCAACTCACTGGCAGGCAGGGTTACCTCTACCTCTGCAGGATCAATTACTGCAACAGCAGCCTGATACCCGTCTGCCGGTGCTCCCGCAATGTTCACATTAACCGGAAAAGTCTTCGTATTGCGCAGTTCAACATGCACATTTACTTCAGATGGTTCCATCGATTCAAACTCTACTCCCTTGGGTAGAGTATAATTCAGCGGAAGTGTTGTATCCCCCGGCCCGACATCGCTTAAATCCAGGGTCACTTTATAGGCATCGGAGAACTTGAAGTTGAGATCGGAATTTTTGCCTGATACTTCAAGCCTTACACTATCGGCATCAACGGTGTATACATACTTTTCTTCATCCAGACCGGTCTGCTCTATTTTTACATTTTCAATAATTTTCGGCTGCGTACTGACTATTGTCTGATTCGTAGGCTCGGTATCCACATGAACAATCGTCCACAGGATAATACCGAAGACAAGGGCAAGAATCTTGTTGAAGTTGTTATTCTTCATCCACTTATCCATTGTTTTTGCCTCCTCTCCGTTTCCAGAAAGCAGAGCTCTTCTCCTTCAACGGCGAAGATGCGCTCAGTTCCTGATGAAGCTTCGAGATCAGCGATTCTTCCTTAATATCACGCACGATCTGCCCGTTGATGGCCAGCGAGATCTGACCCGTCTCCTCTGAGACTACAACAGATACGGAGTCAGCAACCTCACTGATCCCTATAGCCGCACGATGGCGGGTCCCCAGTTCCTTACTGATGAACGGATTCTCGGACAGCGGGAGATAACAGGCTGCGGCAGCAATCTGCCCGTCCTGCATAATCAGCGCTCCGTCATGAAGCGGCGTATTGGGAATAAAAATATTTATCAGCAGCTCCGAGCTGACGACAGAACGCATAGGTATACCTGATTCTGTGTATTCGTTGAGGCCGGTTGCCCGCTCAAAGACAATGAGCGCCCCTATTTTGCGCTTGGATAAATAATTCACAGCTTTAATGATTTCACCGATCAGCCGGCTGATCTCCTCATCATTCTCCGAGGCCCGTCCAAAAAACTTGCCGCGCCCAAGCTGTTCCAGCCCCCTGCGAAGCTCCGGCTGAAAAATAATAAAGATTGCAAACACCCCGAAGGTGTAGATCTGGTTCATCAGCCATTTCAGCGTGTACAGGTCCAGAACCGTGCTCAGCGCCCAGATAATAACCAGCACCAGAATCCCCTTAAGGAGCTGGACTGCCCGTGTGCCGCGTACCATATTGAGCACTTTGTAGATAATGTAGCTGACGATCAGGATATCGATTATATCTTTAATGGATTCTTTCCATGTTAAGTCGGTAAAATAGCTCATTGCCCAAAACCCCCGTCATTTCATATTAGCTGGGTTTATGTAAATTGTCTGTTAGTTCTGTATCATATCTAGGTTATAACGTTCACGCCCAGGTTGCAAGTTTCACTAGCTGGGGAATTTTGATAATCCGGTTTCAGGCAACAAAAAAGCGCCATCTTTCCGGAAAAAGAGGCGCAAATACTATTTCTGCATAAAGGGCCATTAGCGGATTACCGGTAGGCAACTTCAGAGAACATGTTCGTCACTTTATACCAGAGCCAGCTTACCGCTTGGTCTATGCTTTTGACTTGCCCGGAGATATGGGCTGTAGAAGCCTGATACAGATGGCCGTCAATCACTGTTACGTTACCGTTAACATCTCCGTACACCTGTGTTGTGCCATTCTCCACTGTAAGGTTGCCTGCAATGGTTTTGCCGGACGGTACAATGACGGTGTTGCCCTGAATTACGACCTGATCCAAATTACTGCCTCTGACTACAAGCTGCTGATCCTGCTTCCAGAAGGTTACAGAGCTCATCAGCATGACCAGCAGGAATATAGATGCTGCCGTAAGTGCAGGATGTCTTTTAATCCAGGTAACAAAAGCTCTTTCTCTCTTCGGCTGCGGCAAAGCGTCCATTATCCGGCTTACCATATCGTCCGGGGCCACCGCGTTCTGATGCATCATGGAGAACATCAGCATATCAGTTTGTTCTAGTTCTTTGAACTTTGCACGGCAATCCGGACAGGATAGAAGATGCTCCTTCAATTCCCTCTGCTGCAGCTCGGGCAAGTCGTCATCCAGGTAATCATGCATCAAAGAGACGGCCAGTTTGCATTCCATAGGAGCCAATCCTTTCATGTGTGCTATTTAATTATTTCAAGGCAAAGGGACAGTGCATAAGACTTGCTTAACTTACATACGGCACTGCCGGACAGACGTTTCACAAAAAAACATCTATTTTTACATTTTCGGGCCTAATTTTTTACGTAAAAACTCACGTCCGCGATGTACCCGGGTCTTGATCGTCGTCACCGGCATATCCAGCACGTCACTGATCTCCTGCAGAGACAGATCCTGCAAATAACGCAGAATCATTACAGACCGGTATTTCACGGGCAGACTGTCAATGGCCTCATAGATCAGCCTCTGCGTCTCTGAGAGGAGCAGTTCCGTCTCCGGGGTCACATTATCGCTTGGAATCATCGAATATCCGTCAATGCCTTCCTGGTCGTTCATTTCGGCATCCAGTGAATAGGTCGGCTTACGTTTGCGCAGCCTGTCGATACACAGGTTCGTTCCAATCCTGTAAATCCACGTCGAAAATTTCTGTTTGTCATCATAACGGTCCAAATTCCGGTACACACGCAAAAAAGTCTCCTGAACAATATCCTCCGCCTCATGACGGTTGTTCAGCATCCGGTATGCCAGATGATATATTTTGTCTTTATATAGTTCCACAAGCTCGGCAAATGCTCTTTGGTCGCCCTTCAAGGCGAGCTTTGTCAATCTGCCTTCCAAATTCTCCACCTGTTAACTCCCCCAGACTTGCCGCCCCTGGTCTTCCATCACTTTGAATGTCCACGGTACAAGCATATAAATCGTAAATCAAGTTTGGTCAAAAATCAAGGATTGTATTGTTACCTTATGTGGAATGTGTGCGGGATTAACTTCGCGCAGCAAAGCGCGGTGATTACGGCGGCACTCCAAAGAATGTTTGGACTTCCGGCCGCTGTTATTGTCAGATTTCTATATTATAGGTTTTGTTCACAGTTGAAATCTGACAATAAAGGCGGACGCTAACGCTCCTGCAGTTCCAAAATTCTTCTCCGCACCTTCTTCATCACCTGTATCTTATGCACTGTTGCCCGCCCGAATTCCCCCAGGTAACATTGGGCGGGGAAGGGCCGGCAGCCTCTTGGCTGGAAGGTTAAGCGGCTGCTAGAGCTTCTGCCAGCTACTGAAATGAATCGGCAGCTCCATCTGACACAGCTTCCTTACAGCTCATTTACTGAAGCTGAGACATGGCGGGACACTGCAAGGCTACTCGGAAACATCACCGGTTGTAACTACACTCTGTACATCTATCCCGCACTTTTTATGAAAATAACCGTTTAGCTGAATTCGGCAATAAAAGCATAACGAAAAAACGGAGATCTGCTGCACAAAGTGCAACAAATCTCCGTTTGCGCTAACCTTCATAAACCAGGCGAGTCTCCGGGCATCAGCCCGTATTCCGCAGGCCTGCAGCAATACCGTTAATAGTAAGCAGTACCTCACGCAGCAGTTCGGCGTCATCGCCCTCAGCATCACGCAATACTCTGAGCTCTGACAGAAGCTGTACCTGCAGATAGCTGAGCGGATCAACGTAAGGGTTGCGCAGACGAATCGATTCCTGAATAACTGGGACATTATCCAGAATTTCATGCTGGCCGGTGATCTTGAGAATCAGCTCAGAGGTCAGCTTGAATTCCGCCTGAATCTGGCCGAAGATCCGCTGGCGGGCTTCGTCGTTTTTGCCCATGGAGGCATACTCCTTGGCAATAACCAGATCTGCCTTCGCAATCGCCATCTGCAGTGTATCAATCAGCGTCGTAAAGAACGAGAAGTCGGCATACATGGTCTGCATGATCTTCATATTCTCTTCCTTGCCTTCATAGAAGCTCTGCAGTCCTGTTCCGGCAGCATACCAGGCCGGCAGCAGATATCGGCTCTGCGTCCAAGCGAATACCCATGGAATCGCACGCAGATCCTCAAAGCGGTCGCTGTTCTTCCGCTTGGATGGACGTGAGCCGATGTTCAGCTCGCCCACCTCAGGCAGCGGGGTTGATTCTTTGAAGAAGGACAGGAAGTCCGGATCACGGAAGATCAGGTCCTGATATTTGGTTAAGGACACCTCGGAAATACGGGCTACTATTTCATCCCATTTTGCTTCATACAGGTCAGCCTGAGGCGTTCTCGCATGAATAGCCGCTGTCACCAGCGCAGAGGTAGCCTGCTCCAGACTGCGGTATGCGATTCCCTGCATCGAATACCGGGAGGAGATAACCTCGCCCTGCTCGGTAATCTTGATTCCGCCGCCGATGGTCGAAGCCGGCTGGGCCAGAATGCTGCGGTTCAGCGGCATACCGCCGCGTCCAAGCGCTCCGCCGCGTCCGTGGAAGAACTTAAGCTTGATGCCGAATTCATCGGCAGTAGCTGTAATCTGCTTAAGAGCAACACGCAGCTCCCAGTTCGCAGTCACCACGCCGCCGTCTTTGTTGCTGTCGGAATAGCCGAGCATAATTTCCTGCAGATCGTTCATTGCCCGTACCGCCTCACGGTAGATCGGCATGCTGAGCAGTGTCTTCATAATCTGCGGAGCGTTATGCAAGTCATCAATGGTTTCAAACAGCGGGACCGCCTGCAAGGTGCAGACTACTGTTCCATCATTATCCTTACGGAACAAGCCTACTTCTTTGGAGAATACCATAACTTCAAGAATGTCACTCGCCGCTTCCGCCATACTGATCAGATAGCTGGTGATACACTGCTTGCCGTATTCCTCCTGTGCCAGATACACCGTACGGTATACCGCAAGGCATTCCTCAGTACTCTCACTGTAGGACTGGTACGGGGAAGTCAGCGGCCGCGGATCGTTCAGAATGGACTCAAGAAGCGTTACCTTCTGATCTTCCGGCATTTTAGCGTAATCCTGAGTGATGTTCATCTTAGCCAAAATCTCAGCCATTGCGTTCTCATGCTCCTGGCTGTGCTGACGGACATCCAGCGCAGCTGTATGGAAGCCGAACAGCTCTACCTGACGGATCAGCTTCTTAATGTAGGTATCTGCCACGTAGTCGGCAAAGTGATGCCGCAGGCTGCGGTCAATTACATTCAGATCATCTATGAATTGCTGCGGAGTCGCGTAGCGCTCCGGCGTTCCTTTTCGCTCATCATCCAGCACGTTCTGTGTCTTGGAGATCATGTAGCTCAGCTTAATCCGGTAAGGCTCATTGTCATTACGCCAGGCGTCAACACGGTTCAGCTTAATGATCCCTCGGTCCTGCTCGATCGAATCCAGCAGCTCATCCGTAACACTAACGATGCTTGTACTAAAGCTCAGATACTGCATCAGTTCACGCATAATGCGCTGATATTCACGAATAGCGAGCTTACGCTGAAGGCGCAGTGTCTGCATAGTCACAGCCGCGGTTACAGACGGATTACCGTCACGGTCGCCGCCGATCCATGATCCAAAACGCAGATAAGTCGGCACGTGCCAATTCTGCCCCGGATAGTATTTACTTAGACATCGTTCAAGCTCTTGATACACATCCGGCAGCACCTGAAAAATCGTCTCATGGAAGTAATACATCCCGTTGCGTACTTCATCAAGCACTGTCGGCTTGCGGTCACGCAATTCATCCGTCTGCCAAAGGGTAATCACTTCGTTCAGCAGCTTCTCGCGGAGCTGTTCACGTTCGCGGAAGGTCAGCGTCGGATTGTCGAGACCCATCACATCATCGGAGATCCGTTTGTGAATATCAAGAATGGCCCTCCGCATTGCTTCCGTAGGATGAGCGGTCATGACCAGCTCCAAGGACAGGTTATTCATAATATCATGAACATCCTCTTGAGAGAAATCCCGTTCACGGAGCTCCTGAATCGCACTTTCGATAGATCCCGGCTGTACTGTATCCCCGGCTGAGCGTTCATAATCGCGCTTACGGCGAATCCGGTGGTTCTGCTCAGCAATATTCACCAATTGAAAATAAATGGCGAACGCCCGTATCACCTGGTGGCGATTCTCAGGATCCAGTGAACTAATCAGCTCTTTAAATTCATTGTGCAGTTCAGGCAAAAATAATGAGCGCAGCGATTTACTGGTTTCGCGGATCTTCTCCACGACCTCCAGTAGTTCGTTACCGCCTTGATGTACCAAGACTTCGCCCAAGATGTTCCCCAGGAACCGTACGTCACGCCGCAGCAAGTTATTGGAATTGCTTTTGCTGACAGCTGTCGTAAGTTCGGTCATGCTGCTCCCTCCATCCTCTTCCGGATCAATGTCCTAACATTGTCTATTCGAAGCTTTCCTAATATCATACAGTAAAACCCATCGGAAATCTCCAACTTATTACGCTGTAAAGCGCTGCAGTAATTACGATTATACACCAAATTCATTCTTTATACAGTCACAAAATAGTAATGTAGCCTATTTTATTAGAATGGCTGGCTTAATACGTATTTATGTGCAAGCTTTACACGGCATGTAGGTATTGATTGCATTATACACGGATTGCGGAAGAATGGAAATTAGGGTTGCCGAAAATATTCTGTTATATATCGAAGGCCCGCTCAGGCGGGCAGGCCCATCCGACAACCCGATTACACCTGCCGCGAGGCCGGTACAGGGGTATAGACGCTAATATGCATACCCGGCAAGTTAGCTGCCCCTGCTCTCCCCGTTCCCCTCTCCCGCCTTGTGGTCAGCCTTCAACCGTTGCAGTACCTCCAAGGTCGGCGTCATAAAATCAGAGCGTTCTTTGTCCAGTATGCTCTGCAGCCGGTCCCTCTCCTCCTCAGCACGCTCCAGCAGCTCTCTAGGCACCAGATTCCCCTTTACAATCGACCTGAGCAGCACCAGAACAATCACCAGCAGCACCAAAGCTGCTATATAGGCCAGTCCATACTTGTCCGCAAGCGGCAGCAGCTTTTCGAGGTTTGCAATATCGTTACTATTCATTATCCCGCTCCTTTCTTCTGTCCTCTGAAATACAATGGGTACTAGCGGCTGTATGCAGCAGCTGATTAAATGTGCCTTCATCCTTTTGCCGCATAGGCCATGTTATAATCATACTCCCCTTCCTTTCACGTGAAGCCGATATTACACCTGATTTCAGGATGACTTTGAGCTGAGGCCGGGAGGTTAAAGGGAGGCTAAAAGCAGACGGCATGATCTTCAGCTTTTATTTGAACAGTTTCTATTAAGTATATCCGCTGGTCACTCTATACTCTCCGCTTGCCCGCTGTTAACAGCTGTCCCGCACTTCAGCAATGCTCCTAATGACAGCAGCTCCAGGTCCGCTAATGCAAGTGCCATTTTATAAAAAGCTTTGGAGCGGATCTTCACGTAGGTGTCCTTACTGACCGGAGGATCGAACACATGGTTATATATAGTGTAGTCGTAAACCCCGTCTCTTCTCATATAACGTTCATGTACAAGCTGCTGCTCTCTAGGCTCCAGCCTGTCCACCACACTCTCCAATGCAGTACAGTAGGCTCTTCTGGCAGCGGGCACATCAACGTTGTGTGCAGCAATCGGGGCGGTCTGGTCAGTAGTCCTATGTGTCGGGCCGTGGAACTTCTCTGTATTAGAGTAAGTAGAACCTGCTTCCTTCGCTTCAAAAGTTACCGTTTTAAAAATACGGTACCTCTCCAGCATATTTTCTATAGTCATCTGTGTCCGGCGGCGGTCCAGCTCAGGTAGCGTTGAAAGGTTCATTGTGGTATGCACTCCTTTGAGGGTCAAATGATTTTTCAATGATCGGCAGCAATTTTCCGAAAAGTATGCTACAATTCTCCTTGTTCGTATTCTGTTCGTATTTTTCTATAATATACCATCTTCGCATTCCAACGTAAAATCCCGTTTTTGTTCATATTCAGGTAATAGAATAAGCCATTCTCTATTTATCTTGCTCTTTGGCAATTAATTAGACATTAGTATTTACCTTTTGGCAATGAAAGATTATATTATTAGCAACAGGCTTATGTATTTAGGTGATAAGGAGTGGTTTACGATGACAGATACATTCGGAGAATACCTGAAGCAAATCCGGGAGGCGAGAGGATTAAGCATTAATCAGCTGGCCTCCTTGGCCGGTATAAGCGGTTCGCAGATCTCACGGATCGAGAATGGGCTGCGGGGTGTGCCTAAGCCGGTGACACTTCGTAAGATTGCTGAGGCAACAGGAGTATCCTATGATCAGCTAATGGGCCATGCCGGCTATTTACCGGAGCAAGATATCAACCTCACAGAGAGTCCTGTTCCAGAATGGGCGACAAATAAGGATAAACGGGATTTTCGTAAAATGCTGGAGGATGACGGGGAGCTGATGTTCGACGGGATTCCGCTGAACAAAGAGGATAAACAGCGGATCAAGGATGTGCTGACCGGACTGTTCTGGGAAGCCAAGCAGATGAATAAGCGGAAGAAAAACAGCCCCCCTTCAGATAATACGGATCATTCGGTTACGAATAACTAGTCAGGAATAATAAACTTACTTTTACATGCTGCGGGTGAACAATATGGATGAGCTAATTAATAATCTGATTACAAAATATAAGACCAATAACCCGTTCGAGCTGGCCGATGCTATGGGCATACATATCCGGTTTATGGATCTGGGGACGGGCACAAAGGGATTATATTACCGTAAGCTGAGAAGAAGATTTATCGTCATTCATAACGGGCTTCCTGCGGAGTGGCAGCGGTTTGTTTGTGCGCATGAGCTGGGGCATGACCGTCTTCATAAAGGCATTAACCGTTTTTTTCTGGAGGAGCATTCCTTTTTCAGCCCAGGGAAGCTGGAACGCCAGGCTAATCTGTTTGCTGTAAAGCTTCTTTCAGCAGGTGCCTTGCCTGATCAGGACGAAGCCTTGAACAGCTATTATCTGCGAATCGGTATTCCCCCCGAGGTTCGCTTTTTTTTAGAGGACTATTAGGAACGTGTATTCCCATCTTTTCTCTTCTCTTAAAAGGTAAATATATGAGCATACAAAAAAACTCCTACCGAAGTAAGAGTTTCTGTCAGCCTAAGCTGAAGTATCGGGATGACACGATTTGAACATGCGACCCCCTGGTCCCAAACCAGGTGCTCTACCAAGCTGAGCTACATCCCGTTACTAATAATTTAAATGGCGCGCCCTGAGAGATTCGAACTCCCGACCTTTTGATTCGTAGTCAAACGCTCTATCCAGCTGAGCTAAGGGCGCAAATTATGGAGCGGACGACGGGAATCGAACCCGCGACCCTCGCCTTGGCAAGGCGATGCTCTACCGCTGAGCCACGTCCGCATAAA